>Ga0335073_10000184_pt1 | contig 76431 bp, 60 predicted proteins | sample Lox_Sample_22_FD_207093 | JGI IMG/M metagenome (GOLD analysis project Ga0335073, IMG submission 207093) | Soil microbial communities from Loxahatchee National Wildlife Refuge, Florida, United States - Lox_Sample_2.2 | ecosystem: Environmental > Terrestrial > Soil > Wetlands | place: USA... | reverse complement strand
CCCCGATTGGATTGCGGACATACGTCACTAGCGCATAACGTGAACCGGACATGACGCTCGAGTAAAAATTATATCTGAGGCGGGCGATGCGAGGCATGCCACCATTGGGGAGTGCCTATAAAATTACCGGCATCCTATTCATTTATAATTAGTTTCTCGCGCGTCATGCACGCGCGGTTGACAGTCGGGGCGTAGCGCAGCCTGGTAGCGCACCTGCCTTGGGCGCAGAGCTAGTTCTTCCAACGCGTCTATCTCACATCTTGGTTTTTCTTGTTTCCAACAACTTGGGGAATCTGCTCTTCGTTCAAAGTTATCCCAAGTGGGCCGAAAACAGTTGATATGGGCACGGTCTGAGCACGGCAAGAACACCTGCTTTTCGGCAGGTCTACGCCACGGCCTGTTCGAGATTCTCAACGTGATCCGTAGTGTCTTCCACCCCTTCGCGTCATTTGCGTTGCGGCCTCACAGATGCAGAGTAGTGGCAAAGTCGCTAGCGGATGGATTCTTAGTTAAGATTCTAGCTCTGAGTGGTAGAAGTGGCGACGGTCGAACAGAGACGAAGGCAGTTCGAAAACCCGAGCCTCGTTGATTTCGAATGCGAATTCCTTGTCGCACTCTGGTAAGGGGCACTCGTTCTGACTTTATCCTTAGTTGTTGCTGCCGCCAGCGCAGGCTATTTCCGGTTCGACGACAACCAAGGCCCCGCATGCCGGACAGGTCACGCAGGAGCACACAATGCGATCAGCCATAGCAGGATTGTAAGGTCTTTTTGATTATAATCCTGAATTCGACAGCAGCCACGCTTCGCGTGACATCCTAGGAATACCCCAAAGAAAGAAACCCACATCTTCACCAGACTGCGAGTCAGTCGGTACAGCTCAGGTCCAAATCATCATCGATATGGCGGCCAGATGCGGGATGATCCTCACTGCCTGCGTTTCCTGGCCGCAGATTCGCCTGACGGAAGATTTCACCGCTGTAAATGTACAACCACCAGGTGACTGAAAGCACCGTGATTGCTGAAATCAGACGTTTGCACAACTTTGCGCTTTTCGTTCGCCTTTCCCCGGGATTTTGAGTGTAAATGCGATATTTCAACAACTGTTCAACTAGAACTCACCTTTTCATTGGACACGGATGAGGGTTCAGCGTAGGCTCCAAAATGAGGAAGAAGTTCCTCTCCTCTTTCAGGTCCTCTGAACTAAGGCAGTTCATCTGAAGTGCGTTCCTCCTTGTGCACCCCACTCAGGAGGTGTCCAATGTTCGATCCTAGGGCCCTGAAGCAATCGAAACCAGTCGCTGCTGTCCCAGCGAAAGACTCGCCCGCCAAGCTGTCGACGATGCCAAACACCGTGCCCTCACAAGACAGCATAAGGGAACGTGCCTATGAGCTGTATGAAAGTCGGGGCCGCCAACCCGGTCAAGACGAACAGGACTGGCTTCGCGCCGAGCGGGAGATCCTGAGCAAGAAACGGTAGAGCGCCTACATCCGCCACTCGTGAGTCTGCCAGAGGCTCGAAGGGGATGGTCATGGATTGTTTAATTTGCAAGAGTTTGGAACTGGCTTTTGAATCTAAGCGAAGTAAGTACGTCGAGGCTCGTTCTGCTGCGTATTATCAAGTCAGCACGGAGCTTGCGGCCCACAACAACGTCGACATGGAGCGCGCTAAGAGCGACCTGGAGGAGCACCAGTTGAAATGCGGCCTCCGCGGGGTAGAGAAGCCATAGATAGAGAAGCCATAGATGATGATACGTACGCTCTGAGAGCGTGGAAGAAACGTATTGGCAGCCGATTGCGGACGGATCACTGGCAACCGGAAGTAACCGCTGAATCGTCCGCGCGGGAGTATCATTCGAAAACACCGAACGTCAACCGAATGTCAACCGAAAGGAGTAGACAATGTCACTAGATACTTTCGTCGTGCTTGCTAATCAGTACAACACTGAATCGGATGCCCTAGCCGACTACGACGCCGTCCGCAAGCTTTACACAGATACCGGGGTCATCGACACGTATGACGCGGCAGTGCTTACCCGTGGGCCGGATGGGAAGGTCGAGATTGTAAAGCGCACGGAGGAGCCGACGCGCCAGGGTGCGGCAAGGGGATTCGTGGTTGGGCTGGCAGTTGGGGCGGTGATCGCTCTGTTCCCTGCCGCCGGTTTGGGCCTGGCAGCCGGACTGCTGGGTGGCGGAGCTATCGGTGCTGGTGCAGGAGCTGTCGCGGGTCACGTGGCCGGAGGGATGAAGCGATCCGATTTAAAGGATCTGGGCGAGCTGCTCGACAACGGCACCAGCGGCCTCGTGGTAGTCGCGGCTACAGATGTCGAAGCAAAGGTCGAAGCAGCTATTACTCGGGCTAAGAAACGTGCAAAAGCCCGACTGCAGGCCGACACCGACGCCCTGAAGAAGGATATCGACAATATGCGGGCGGCGTAGTTGCACGCCGACCAACGTTGAAATAAAACGCTGCCGCTTCTTTGGGCACTCGTTGCTCGGGAACGAAAGGCCGACGCAAAGGTCCGCCGTTCACATAATCCGCGTTTCGATCTCTAAACGCTTTGGGTCTCGTTCCCGAAGAATGACAAATAATACGTAAACTCAACCTGAGGCACCGGGCCCACGCCACTTGTGGGAACCGAATCAACGGCTCAAGAGCGATGAGCAAAGGGGTATGGTTGACGGTGCCCACTCCATTCAAGGTTTCCGCATAAGCGTTCATCAAAGCAGATAGGAGATGACCCCATGGATCGCATGCTAGTGGTGATTTTCCCGAACGAAAGCAAGGCATACGAGGGAAAAAGAGCACTTCAACAACTAGACCGCGAAGGCAGCATCAGCGTCTACGCGTATGCAGTGCTGACAAAAAACGCAGATGGAAGCGCAAGTCTAAAACAAGGGGATGATGCCGGTCCGATCGGCACTTTGGTGGGCACATCCTTAGGAAGTCTCATTGGCGTGTTGGGAGGGCCGGTAGGCGTGGCGGCGGGCGCCGTTGCTGGGATGGCTGTCGGCAGCACCGTCGACCTGAACAACATTCGTATTGGCTCGGATTTTATTGATGACGTTCAGAAGTTCTTGGTCCCTCCCAATGTCGCACTGATTGCTGAAGTTGACGAGGACTGGACCACACCGGTAGATACGCGCATGGAAGGGCTCGGCGGAAATGTTTTTCGACGCGCTCTTTCGGAGCTAAGAGACACCGCTGATGATGAGGATGTAGCCGCCATGAAGGCCGACCTCGCCCAACTGAAGGCGGAGCACGCCCAAGCTAAGGCAGATCGGAAGGCGAAACTTCAAGACAAGATCAACCAGCTCGACTCCAAGATCCAAGCTCAGCTGCAACGGGCGAAAGATAGACGTGACGCTGCGCAACGTAAGGCCCAGGCCAAAGTACAGGCACTGAAGGCAAAGGCCGAAATGGCAAAGGCCAAGGCGTCGTAACGTAAAGCAACGTCCCGCCTTTGAAGATAAGCAGAAAAGGGAGGTCAGAAGGCCTCCCTTTTTTCGATAGCAAGCAACACCGCTAGATCGCCGTTGGAAGTTGGAGGAGGAGCCGTAACGCATTCCGGTCACGACAAAGTGATGGTCCTTCAAGGAGACTAACGATGCCGGAGCTACGATTTTCCACCCTCGGACTCTGGATTGTGGCGGTGCTGCTAGCGATCGTGGCCGCGACCTGCGCAGCTCAGGCTCCCACTCCCGAGCCGGTTCGCGACCAAGAAACTGAGCTAGGGCAGGGCGTGTACAAGCAATTGCGAGACAAAGGAGAGATCATTGAGTCATCTACGTTGTACGACAGCCTAAAACCAATTGCAGAAGCTATAGCCCGCGTGGCACAGCCGGCTATCCCATCCCTTAAGTTCTTTCTAGTGCACGAAACGCAGCCCAACGCATTCGCGACACCGGCGGCAATGTCTACGTGGTGGATTCTCTCCTGTATTTTGTGAAAAATACGGAGCATGCCGTGAGAGCTAATTCATCGTTGAAGTAGGCTGGATGCGACGAATTCTTCACCTGCACGCATCATGTGTTTCCACATCTCGTACGCGTGCCCTTTCTGGTTGAGAAATGCGGCAGCCTGCGGCTGTGGTGCAGACGGACAATACAACCACCGGCAACGTGTTGGATCAGAAGGCAATTGAGGAACTCCCATCGAATTGCTGATATGTGATAGGGCGTCCCAGGTCCGCCATCGTCTCCCGCCACGCGGTCCAGTGATATTCTTCCGAGTCAACGAGTGTTCCATCCATGTCCCAGAGCACCGCGCGAGGCGTATCTACCATTCCAAATCCTTATTCATTGCCTGAGATCGCAGACTGTCGCCCTTCTTCCGATAGCGGATGATGAAAGTGGATTATTGATGCCTTCGATGCACATAATGAACATCCGTCAGATTTCTGAGCGTGGCGGCTGCCGCTTCCGGGGAAGTGTCTCGCTGAGGACCGGCCAACATTTCATATCCAACCATGAATTTTCGAATAGTCGATGAACGCAGCAACGGCGGATAAAAATGCAGGTGCAGATGCCACTCCGGGTGGGGCTCACCGTCTGTCGGCGACTGATGAATGCCCATGGAATAGGGGAACAGCGTTTCAAAAAGATTGTCGTATCGCGTGGTGAGCGATTTTAGTGTGTCAGCCATCGAAGAGCGCTCTTTTTGATCAAGCGCCATTAGATTGGAGCGATGTTGCTTCGAGACGATTAACACTTCAAAAGGCCACACGGCCCAGAACGGCACGAGCGTGACAAAATTCTCATTCTCAAGCACAACACGCGTCTTCTCCCCGATTTCAGCTTGCAAATATTCGCAAAGCAAGCACGCCTGGTACCGTTCTGTGAAGGCCTTCTGCGCGTTTTGCTCCTTGAGCGGTTCGTTCGGGATTGTTTGGTTGGCCCAGATCTGCCCGTGCGGATGAGGATTGCTGCAACCCATCATCTCTCCGCGATTTTCGAATATCTGCACGTAGTTCACGTACGGCAGCGCGCCAAGTTCGGAGTATTGTTCCGCCCATACGTCTACTATTCTTCCAATTTCATCGACAGCCATGCAAGCAAGTGTCAGATCGTGGCGAGGTGAAAAGCAGAGGACCTTGCAGATCCCCGCCTCGGCCTCAGCGAGCCTTAATCGCCGGCCGGAGTCATCGAATCCCGGGCGAGCGACGACGGGTTGCAGCGCAGTAAAGTCATTAGTAAATACGAATGTTGAGCTGTATTTCGGATTACGAGCGCCGCCAGCTCTCGTATTACCGGGGCAGAGATAGCAGTCAGGATCGTATTCCACATCACCAGTAGCGACCAGAACTTCCACTTGGCCATGCCATGGCCGTTCGGAGCGATGAGGCGAAACCAAGACCCAATCGCCGGTAAGCGGATTGAAACGGCGGTGCGGCCCGTTGTACAAGTCTTCTGGCACCTTCAACTTCGGATTCCCTCCGTCGGCCAACCGCTCGCCCCTTGAGCAGCCTTACACATACATGTCTCAGCGCTAACCCCTGTCTCTTGGGCGTACATTCGAGCGATCTCCTCACGAAAGGTAGAGACATAGCCAGCGCGCACCAGGTTTACCGTGCATCCACCGAAACCGCCACCCATCATGCGTGCACCGTAAACGCCTTGCATCGAGGATGCGAGATCAACAAGCAAATCAAGTTCCTTGCCACTGACTTCGTAGTCGTCCCGCAGGCTGGCGTGCGATTGCTTCATTAACTCGCCAAGTCGAATTTTATCTCGTGACTGAAGGACGTTTGCCGCTGTGATAACACGTTGATTCTCGGTGACAACGTGGCGGCACCGTCGATACAGCATTTCTGATAAGCAGCTTTTGTATTTTTCCAGGTCGTCAATACCGACATCACGCAGGGCTCGAATTTCTGGTAGCGAGGATTGCAAAAGCTTCACCGCCGTTTCACACTCCAATCGCCGAAGGTTGTATTTCCCATCAGCAAGGTTGTGTCGCACCCCGGTATTACAAACGACCATCTCGACATCTGATGGGATCGCAAGCAACCGATACTCAAGCGAACGGCAGTCGAGCATCAACGCGTGGCCTGCGATGGAAAAGCACGCAGCGAAGTGGTCCATTATGCCGCAGCGGGTGCCGACAAACTCATGTTCCGCCTTCTGGCAGAGCATTGCTATTTCCAGAGGTGGGATAGATATACCCGCGACAGCCCCTAGTGCTAAAGCCACCGAAACTTCCAGAGACGCGGAAGAACTCATCCCAATCCCAACAGGAACGTCTCCATGAATGAGAAGATTCGCTCCAACAAGCGAGTACCCCGCGTCCTGCAAGGTCGCGGCGACTCCGCGGACGAAGTCGCCCCAGTGTTTTCTGGGTGGCCCGGACAGCGAGTCGAGAGATAAGACGATCTTTTCATTAAAGGTTTCAGAACAAACTTCCAATGCCCGGTCTTCGCGTTTGGCGGCCGCGACCCAGGTGGAGAATCCAATCGCCATCGGCATCACGAAGCCTTCGTTGTAGTCCGTGTGCTCACCAATAAGATTGATCCGCCCGGGTGCGCGAAAAAGCAGCGCCTTGGTTCCGAATAGGTGTCGGAACTGTGTGTCTAGCTGATCGGCGGTCGATTCGGGACTTGAAACGCGGGAGATCATGGATCGCTTGACTCGGATGTTCGCTTTTCGAGGCACCCCACCGTCGGTCTACCGAACGTCCCCTGTTGCGCCATTTGTTTTTGGCTCAACAATCTCGATGGTTTGATTCGCAGTCAGTTCCTTGGTTACGGTTTGTTTGAGACCAGAGGGCCAAAGAACCTCAATGCGATCGGCCTTCGTTGCGGCATCAAGCCCGAAATAGAGCGGCAGAACACTTTGAGCCAGGTACCCAGACTTACCATCATTGTATTGCGTGTACATTTGCTCCCCGACGTGGACGCGCACCGTCGCGCCCAGTCCATTCCGATTCGAGGTGGTTCCGACCAGTTTGATTTTGATCCAATGAATCTGTTTTCGCTGCGTTAGATTGCTGACAAGGAGCAACGGTTCGGAGTTGAAATCGTTGACCACGATATCGAGGTCGCCGTCGTTGTCGATGTCGAAGATGGCAGCGGAACGACTAGAACGCGGGGCCATCACAATGGATTTTCCCGATTGGCCCACGCAGACCTTGCTTCCGAGTTGTTCCTGAAGACGGCGTTCGCTCGGATCGGAGCAATCGATCTCGAACCAAGGCGTGTACAGAGATTTGCGGGGCTCGACCCCGAGCACAAACTCGGAATCCACGAATTTCTGGCCACGGTCGTTCAACAGCAGCGAATTGATACCGTAACGATAGGGGTAGCTCATGCCGGAGGGGATAAAGATGTCGGTCCAACCGTCGGCATTAAGGTCCCCGACACTAGGTCCCCACGGCCAGTAGGTTTCGACGCCCATGCGGTCGGAGACTTCTTCGAAGCGCTCATTGCCCAAATTATGGTACAGCGCATTGCCGAAGATGAACTCGGAGCGCGGCTCACGAATATAGGAGTCGGGCCAGGTGACAATGGATTTCAACTTTTCATTTTCTGGGCCCGGCTCCTGGCTCATGTCGGAGTGCATATCAGCGATGAAAAGGTCCATCCGCCCGTCGTTGTCGTAGTCGAAAAACTTGATCCCCATGGCGCCCCATGGCGTTTTTGGAAAAAGCTGGTCGGTCTTTTCGACGAACCTGTTGCCGCCCACGTTTTCGTAGTAGTGGCTGCGTCCCTGCATGTTCAAAAAGAAGATACCGGGAAAACCGCTTCCGCTAAGGTCTGCGAAATCAGCATCGCCGCACCAGCCATGCGGGTGGAGGCCAACCTCATTGGTTACGTCTTTGAAGTGGTTATGGCCCAAATTCTTGTAGAGCCCGGGATACTCGTAGCGCTCCGGATAAAGATGTCCATCGAACGCGTTTGGAATGCCGGCGTATTGGCCGTCGGAGCCTTTTTCATCCGTGGTGTACTTCCCAACGTTACAGACTAGGAGATCCAGCAGGCCATCGTTGTCGTAGTCGAAGAAGAAAGCTCCGGAAGAGTGGGCGGCGAGGTCGACACCAGCCTCTTTCGAAATGTCCTTGAAATTCCCGTGACCGTCGTTCTCAAACAAGGCGTTGCCACCACGGACGGTGGTAATGAAAAGATCCTGATCGCCATCGTTGTCGATGTCGGCAAAGGCGGCGGCAATGCTGACACGTCCGGGAAGTGCGATACCGGCCTCGGCTGTGATGTTCTTAAACTTGCCGTTGCCAAGATTTTTCCAGAGTTCGTTCCCACCCACCTGATTCAGCAAGAGGATGTCATAAAGGCCGTCGCCATCCACGTCAGCGACGGCGACCGCACTGCCATGATCGTAGTGGCCCATCCGCATGTGCTTGCCAGTTTCCTCCACGGAACGGTGGCGAAACGTGATGCCGCTTTCCTTGATTTGATCCACAAATTGAAAATCATGAAAAACCTCGGACTGTTTCGCGGCTTCAATCTGGGCCTTCTTTCGCGAGGCGAGCGTCTCGGCACCGATGTCTTCTTCTGGATAGCGGAGACGGGGCGAGCCGGCATCGGCTCCGATAAAGAGAACAATTGCGGCAATGATCAACACTAGAGGCGAACCAAAAGCAAGCTTTCGAGGAATTTTCACTAGCCACGCATCCTGAAACAGAATTTGATCATCGCGGGGTCTCCGGACGCGCGAACTGGAATGAGCGACTAGCGTGTGCATCCTGAGGGCAGATGATTTTAGGCATTTTTACGGTAAACCTTTTCCAGACTTTCGAATTTTGCGACATAATATCAAACATGGGTCCGTTCTCGGGGGCTAGTTTCCAGGTCGGTCTTCTATTGTCGCTCTCGCTTCTGTTTTTTCCTCCATTGACGGCCCAAACGGCAGGAAGCGGTGGGATTGCAGAGGCGTTGCGTGCGAGAGATTTTGCCAGGGCGCTGCAGTTGGCCAGCTCGGCGCTCGAACAGTCTCCCAGCGATCCCAAACTGTGGACCATGGAGGCCTTGGCCTACTCGGGCGAAGGACATAAGAAGGAAGCGCTTGAGTCGTTCAGGACCGCCTTGAAATTTTCTCCGGATTACCTACCCGCCCTCGAAGGCGCAGCTCAGATCGAGTACGATTCCGGCAGCGCCGCGGCCATCCCCCTTTTGCAGCACATTTTGCATTTGCAGCCCGACAACCAAACGAGCCATGCCATGCTGGCCGTTCTTGCCTATAAGCAAGGAGATTGTGGCTCCGCGGTGCGCCATTTTGAGCAAAGCGGAGCGCTCGCGAACTCGCAACCCGCAGCCCTAGAGCAGTTCGGTGCCTGCCTGGTGGAACTCAAACAATACGAAAAAGCAATTGCAGTGTTTCAAACGCAGGTGGAGAGGGACCCGCAAGAAGGCCGAGCGCGCTATCGGTTGGCGGCAGTTGAGCTTATGGCAGAAAAACCTCAAGATGCTGTCGCGACGATCGCGCCACTGCTGAACAGCGATACTGTCGATTCCACGACCCTAGCTTTGGCCGCATCCGCTTACGAGGCTGCCGGAGATACTCCAGAAGCAGTGAAAAGGCTTCGGCAGGCGATTGTCGCCGATCCGCGCAACACGGACCTTTACATTGACTTCGCTAATCTCTCCATGAGTCATCAGTCGTATCAGGTCGGCGTCGATATGATCGACAGTGGTTTAAAGATTCGTCCTGACGCCGCTCCCCTTTATGTGGCGCGGGGTGTCCTGTATGTGCAGCTCGCGGAATACGACCAGTCAGAAGCGGATTTTGAAAAGGCAAATGCTTTGGACCCCGCGAAATCGATTGGGTCTGTTGGGCAAGGACTGGAGGCGGTTCAGAGCAGCGATCCGGACCGCGCGTTGGCTCTGGTGAGGGCAAAGCTCGCACGCAAGCCGAATGATTCATATCTGCTGTATCTGGAAGCCGACATTCTTGCGCAGAAAGGAGTGGAACCAGGCACTTCAGATTTCGCGACGGCTATACACTCGGCGAAAAAGGCCGTCTCTTTGCAACCATCGCTCGCTGCCGCGCGCGATGTACTGGCCAAACTCTACCTGCAGGCCGGTCAGAACGAACTGGCTATTGCGCAATGTCGCAAGGCTTTAATTAGTGATCCGAAAGACCAGACTGCGCTCTATCACCTGATTCAAGGGCTGCGCAAGACCGGTGCAAAGGATGAACTGCCGGAGCTGCTTAAGCGGTTAGCGGAGCTTCGGGCTGAAACAACTAAACTTGAGAGCGAGCACAATCGCTACCGGCTGATTGAAGTCAAGGATGCCACTCAGCCTCCAGCCGCGCGGTAGCCCGCGCGCGAAAATTTGAGCTTTGTGCGGGTGTAGCAATAACTTCTTGATCGTTGGAGAAGTGGAAGACCGAGTAGCGAAAAAATAGCCGAAATCCTGGATGTCACTGACTCGTCGAAAGTTCGTACAACTCACTCTTGGATCCATGCTCTCCGCGCCAACGACGAGGCTCCTCGCGCAAGGCGTGTCTCCGCATACCACCAAGCCTATGGTCCGACCGCCCGCATCCGGGCGCCCGTTTAACGCATCCTTCGTCGATGTTGCGTCGGTCGCAGGATTGCGAGAACCCGTGATCTATGGAGGCGTCGACAACAAGAAGTACATTCTCGAGGCCACCGGTTGCGGCTGCGCTTTCCTTGATTACGACAACGACGGCTGGCTCGACGTTTTTCTGCTTACTGGAACTCGCCTTGACGGCGACCCTCCCGGTGCCACCAACCGGCTCTACAAGAACAACCGCGACGGGACGTTTACCGATGTGACGGAGAAGGCGTGCCTGCATACCGTGGGATGGGCGTCGTCCGTCTGCGTCGCAGACTATAACAATGATGGCTACGACGACATCTTCTGCACTTTCTTCGGCCAGAATCGTCTGTACCGTAACAACGGCGACGGCACCTTTACCGACGTCACGAAAGCGGCTGGCCTTTGGACCGATCGGCCCAGATGGGGTGCTGGTTGCGCCTTTGTTGATTTCAACCGCGACGGCCATCTCGACCTTTTCGTCTCCAACTATGTTCGCTTTTCGCTCGAGCATGCTCCCGTACCCGGCGAGAACGTGAACTGCAATTGGAAAGGCGTGCCCGTCGAGTGCGGCCCGCGGGGACTGCCTACCGGGCTGCACTCGCTCTACCGCAACAACGGCGATGGCACGTTCATCGATGTCAGCGAACAGGCGGGCATCTCGAAAGCCACCGAGAGCTATGGAATGACCGTCGTCACCGCGGACTTCGATGAAGACGGTTGGCCCGACATTTTCGTAGCTTGCGATTCCACGCCCAGCCTGTTGTTTATGAACAACCACGACGGCACCTTCCGAGAAGAGGGCATTCTCCGTGGCGTGGCTCTGAGCGATGACGGAATGGAGCAGGCGGGCATGGGCGTCGGTGTCGGCGACTACGATCTGGACGGTCACCTCGATCTCTTCAAAACGCATTTCGCCGAAGATGCCAACGGCCTCTACCACAACGACGGCAAGGGGAATTTCGATGATGTAACCGGATCGGCGCACATCGCCGTCGAGACGCGCTACGTCTGTTGGGGAACCGGCATGACCGACCTCGATAACGACGGCTACCCCGATATCTTCATCGTTACCGGGAATGTTTATCCAGAAGTCGAGCGCAAGTTGCCGCAATTTCCCAATAAGACGCCGCGTACTGTCTTTCGCAATCTTGGCAACGGCACCTTTGAGGAACTGGGCCCGCTTGCTGGCACCGGCGTCACCGACGCCCACTGCAGCAGGGGTTGCGCCTTTGGTGATTTCGACAACGATGGCGATGTGGACATTCTCATCCTCAATATGAACGAGCCGCCGTCGCTTCTGCGCAACGATATCGTCGGAAAACCCAACTGGATTAAGGTGAAACTGGAAGGAGTGAAATCAAATCGTAGCGCCATCGGAGCGCGAATCCTAGTGCACTACGGCGACAAAGTGCAAGCTCAAACGGTACTCAGCCAGGCGAGCTTTTATTCCTGCAACGATCCTCGTCTGCATTTCGGCCTGGGTGCACACACTTCCGTTGACATCGATGTTTACTGGCCCAACGGTCTGCGTGAGCAGCATAAGAAAATTGCTTCCAACCAGCTTGTTACTTTGCGGGAAGGAGTGGGAATAGTTCCCAATAAAGGCTGGAGTCGGAGCTAGCCTAGAGCGGCCTCGACAATCGCGTCCACTGTCCTTCGAAATTTTGAGAATCGCCGCGTGCAAAAACCCAGGACGCGCTGAAGTCTGAATCTTCATTCCTTCAGCCGAACGTAGGTACTGTAGCTCTCTTCGTTGATGCTCATGAACGGCCGTAGCGCCAGAGGTTTCCCGTCGGTGGCTACCGCGGTCAAGTCTCCCCGAGTATTCTTCGTCAGGGTCGCGCGCAAAAGCTCAGCTTTTTCGAAGCTCGGCTGCGAATCGGCAACCGCGAAATGAACTAGTGGGCCTCGTACGAGGGCTACCTGATTCGAGTGTTGGACATCTACAGGTTCGAGGCGCAAGGGCATCGGCAGCTCAAGTTCCACCAGATCTCCGTTCTTCCAGGTGCGCCGCACCGCAACAAAAGTTCCAGGTTTGACGTCGGCCACGCGGGCGCCGTTTACGGAAAGGATAGGATTTGGTTCCGCCCAGGCCGGTATCCTCACGTAAAGGGTGTACTCGGTCGGTTGCGACGCGGAAACCTGGATCTGAACTGTGTCCTCAAACGGATACCGCGTCTCTTGTCGTAATCCCAGGTTCGCGCCCCAGGCCGTCCAGCGCACACTCGAAGGTGTGAACAGGTTTATGTAGACTCCGTCAGCAGAGCGGAGATAGGTGCTGACGTGATAGTCAGCGGCGAGTTGTGGAAATGTTCCCGAACAGCACGGCCACCTCTGCCCGTACCACACCTTCCTGCCTGTGGCCGCGTAGTCAGAATAATAGAAGGAAGTGCCGTCGGCCTGGACCGGCCAGGCACCAAGAATGGTGTTGTAGAGTACCCGCTCCATGCTGTCGCCATAACGGGAGTCCTTGGTCACACGAAGCAGGTAGCGTGTGATCTTGAAGTGGCCATAAGCTCCACAGGGTGTCTCAAAGCTGGCATGGGTGGTTCGAAGGCTGTCGCCGAGCTGGCCGCGATTCGGTTCGCCAAACGCTTCGTCAGGTCCCCAGCCTCCTGTGGCGAAACTTTGCGTGGTCAGCAGCATTTCAAAACCGTTCTTTGCCGCACGCAAATGTTTTTCGCTGCCCAACGTGATGTAGGCCTGCATGGCCGAACTGAACGCATTCACGTGACTGTAGGCGTGCTCAAACGGCAGAACGTTGTTTCCTTCGGAAAGTGGATTGAAATAGGTCTCGTCTTCCAGATATTGTTTGGCCATATCGCGATAGAACATCTTGCCGCTACGCTGATAGGCGAGGAATAGATTCTCGGGCAGAGTGTAGGTCTCATCCCATGTGTAGGAAGTATCCTTATGAGGTCGCGAGCGCTGTTCTTGCCGCGAAAGGGCTTTTTCAGGCAAATAAGCGACAATCGCGTGCGTCAGCTTTTCATGCACGTCCATCGCGAATGGATCCTGCGCGTATGCGTAGGCATCGATCAACCCTACAGAGAGCTTGTCGTAGGTATAAGCGGGTAGGCGGTAGTCGACGAAGAACGACGCTTTGGCGTCTAGCGTCTCCGCATATCCTTTGACCAGCCGGTGGATCTTGTCCCGAGTTGCTGCCGAACCCGTCGCTGCATAGGAGCGAGCCAGTCCAGACACGTATTGGCCAAAGGAATGTCCGGGAATAAAACCATGAAAGTCGTTTCGATCAAGGCTGAAACCGGTCAGGTCATACCAGCCCCCCATGTCCTCTCCGGGAGCGGGCAATCCCGCGACTTGCCGAAAAACCTTGAGCAGCCGATCGTCGTCCAGGTTCAGAAACCGGTCGTGGTTTTCTTCGAACTGCCGTTTCATGGGGCCATCGAGCAGTTGGACGTCTGAGTAGGAAAACATTGCCAGCGCAGGAGTGACCGCCACCGAGCCACGGGTCAGCTCGGTCGCCCATGACGGAAACGCGCGAGAGGCGCACGCCACAGCGCCGGCTATGGATGCGCCCTTGAGAAAAGTCCTCCTGCTGGTAGAAATCAACATGGCATCCTCCTGGCTCGGAGCAAACGTTTGCTCAACTAGAGCTTTACTCCCGTTTCCTTGCGCTTGTCAACGCAACCCTTTCCAACCTGGAATGGGCTGATCAATCAGCCTCATCGCGCGCCGCGGCGATCTCGGCCATTTCCTTGGTGCTCAAGCGGAATTCCCCAGCTCCTACGATTTCTGCTAGCTGCCGCCGATTTCTGAATCCGATGATCGCTCCTGTGACCGCGGGATGATGCAGCGTCCAGGCGATTGCCACCTCGCCCGGTCCCCGGCCGTGTCTTTTACCGATCGCCCGCAAAACCTCCACAAGCTCCAGGTTGTGTGAAAGCGCCGGCTCCTGAAAACCGGGAAGAGCACGTCGCCAATCTTCTTCCAGAAAATGCCCAACTCTTTCCTTAGTCATCGCTCCAGTGAGCAAGCCGGCATACATGGGCGAGTACACGAGTACACCGATGTTCTGCTGCCAACAAAAGGGCAGGATTTCCTTTTCGATCTCGCGTCGCACTACGGCGTACGGTGGCTGCAGCGAGGTAATTGGGGCGATTTTCTGGGCGCGCGTCATCTGTTCGACGCTGAAATTCGAAACCCCCATGTAGCGAACCTTGCCTTCTTCCTTGAGACGCGCGAGCTCCGTCCATCCTTCTTCTATATCCTCGTCGGGCTCGGGCCAATGAATTTGATACAGGTCAATGACGTCAGCTTTCAAGCGGTGAAGGCTCGCCTCGCACTCGCGACGGATCGATTCGGCTTTCAAGGACGTGCCGATCCTGCCATGGCTATCCCATACGCGTTCACACTTGGTGAAAATGTAGGGACGCGACACCCGCCCTTCGAGCGCGCGGGCGATGATTTGCTCGGAGTGCCCGAGACCGTACAGCGCGGCTGTGTCGACCCAATTGAGACCATGATCGAGCGCGGCTTGAATCGCTGGCACCGAGTCGTCGTCATTCTGCGGCCCCATGCTGCCCAACCAGCCGCTGCCGCCGATCGCCCAGGCGCCGATTCCGATCGGAGTGATATGAAGTTCGCTATTTCCTAGTTGCCGGGTTTGCACCCAAACCCTCCTAAACCTTCTGTCCTTGAGAAGTCAAAGCGTTCTTGTAGTAAAGGCGCTGATTCGTCCGGATGCCATCTCGAGTCTTGTCGGATCCTCGGTGTCGACATACGATTCTGACTACCAGATATGAATTCTGGGAGGTTCGTCGTGAACTCTCGTCAGAGTTAACGTTTGCTCACCTGTTGCGATTTCTAACTATAACTGCGGCGAGCATCGCCAGCAAACCCAGAAAAATGCTTGACAATGTATTTCCAACGGGCTATAACCTGTTTCCATTAGTTGGGAAAGCGTTTACTCAATGTTGAGACCCTTCGTGGGAGAACTAAATGGCTGAATCGACCCTTCGCCTGTCCCGCCGTTTTCTCTTCGTCACCTTTGTCTTCTTCGTATTTGCGAATGCCGTTGCGTTCGCTCAATACAATGGGAACATTCAGGGTGTGATCTCTGATTCCTCGGGAGCCGCAATCGCCGGTGCCACCGTGAGTTTGCGAGATGTAGATACCAACATTTCGGCTACCGACACCACGAGCGAGTCCGGGAACTATCGCTTCAGCAGCCTGCCGCCCGGCAACTATGTAGTCAGCGCGGAGGCCAAGAATTTCGGGAAGACCGAAGTTAATTTCACGCTGAGCACTTCGGAAACAAAGGGAATCAATTTGAGCCTCAAGCTCTCGACGGTTCAGCAGGCACTCACGGTCGAGGCGCACTCGCCAAACATCGATACCGACGACAGCCGCCTTCAGGCGACACTTTCTTCGGAGACGGTGAAAGACTTGCCCTCAGCGAACAGAAACTTGTGGGATATCCTCGCTGTAGCGCCCGGTGTTGTTGGAACAGGTACACGGGCGGTGGGTGAGTCGCCGGGTGGTTTCGCCGACAATTTCGGAACCCAGACACCCCAGATTAGCGCCAACGGGCGCAGTTATACCGGCAACTTGGTGTTTGTGGATGGCATGAACGTTACCAGCCCTGTTCAAAACGGGAACATCATTCTTGCGCCCATTCCTGATGCCGTTCAGGAAGCAACATTGCAGACCAACACTTGGGAAGGTGAGGTCAACCTTGCCAGTTCGATATTTATCCAGGTAACCACGAAATCCGGTACCAATAGGTTTCACGGTTCGGGCAGTCTGCTTTTTACCAATCAAGATCTTGTAGCCACACCATACTTCGCGACACCCGGGACATACCTTCCTTGGGCTCGCAAAGACTTGGTGGGCACATTCGGTGGCCCCATTTGGAAAAACAAGACATTCTTCTTTGCGGACGTCGAAAAGCTGTGGTCAACGACCGCAGGAACGTCCTCCGGGATCCAATACTACGAAGATCCTGCGTTCGTTTCGTGGGCTCAATCGAATTTTCCAAACAACGTGGGAACGCAGGTTCTTGCCGGATGGCCCGCAAGTAGACTGAAGGGGAGCATTTTCCAAACTGCGCAGCAATACCTTGGAGCGGGCAATTGCGGCACGACTTCGCCCTTGACCCCGCCCTGTTCTCTGGCAATGATCGACTCAGGTAGTTTTGGTGCTAGTCCTTACTACAACGCTCTCCAATATAACTTCCGGTTGGACCACTATTTCACGCCCAATGATCGCCTCTATCTCAGCTATTACAACGATTCCTTCGATCAGCAGCAGCTTTCGGCGAGACCGCGGTTGGATGCTCTCGACATCATGAGAAACCGGTACGGACAGATTGACTTCACCCACACGTTTAATCCAAACCTACTGGTTGAGGGTGGTTTTGCGTTTGCGAGCGTTGGAGGAGCGAACGGGCAGGATGCTAGTTTGGCGGTGCCCGATATTGGCTTTAACACGATACCTAACGTCACGGCCGGAACCCTGGTTGGTTTTCCTGTCGGAGGTGGATGGGGACCGGGTGAGTACCGAGGACCCAACTACAACTGGCGTGGTGTATTGAGCTGGGTGCATGGTAAACACACCCTTAAGTTTGGCTATGATGGCGATCACGCCATCGAACATGGCGATTTCACGCCTTACAACGTCCGTCCTGATTTCACTTTCACCAATCTTTTGAATATGGTTGAGGGCAACGTTTATCAGGAGTCCGTATACGCCTATAACCCATTGACCGGACTCGCGGGCACAGTCATCTTCGGCGGACAGACCAATCCCTTCGGCTTTTTCGTTCAGGATGATTGGAAAGTGAAGCCGAACCTTTCTCTGACCTTGTCTTTGCGCTGGGATGACTTTACCAACCATACATCATGGGGCAACAGCGGTTTCACCTTTAGCTCACTCATCCTCTCGCCGGGTGGCAATTTTAATACTCAGGTCGCGAATGCGTCGGTCGGGGCGGTTCCTGGCGTATTCACCAATGACATGAAGAACCTGTTCAGTCCGCGCATTGGGTTCTCCTGGGATCCAACAAAGCAAGGCAAATGGGTTGTGCGAGGCGGTATTGGTGTCTTTCGCGATTGGGTTGTACTTGGCCAGACGGTGGACCAAACGCGTAACAATCCGCCCGGCGTGATTAGTGCAACGTTCACGAATGTTGCTCCCAATGGCACGCCTTTGGGCAACTACTTTGCGATCGCTCCGTCAGAAACTTATCCCTGGAATTTCCCCTTGCCAAGCATCCCCGCAGGAGCTTTGAATTCTCACGGGGGCATCGAAGGGATTCCTTCCGCCGTCACTTCTTTAAATAGAAGCCTGTCGCCCCCGCTTGCCGTAAATTACGTTGTCGGTATGGAACACCAGTTGCCCATGAATCTCGTAGCAGGAGCCAGTTATAGTGGATCGAAAAGTTACGACGCACTCACCGGCGCGAATGTGAACCGTTTCGCTGGCGGAGCCACTTTCTCGGGTGTCGGAGGAAGTGTAGTTGAAAGCATTGCCACGTTGAATCCGTACTTCGGTCCCATCACCTATGTGACTGATTCGCGGACTGCGAACTATAACGCGATGATTCTCTTGCTTCGGGGGAAGGCCGGACATCGCGGCAATTTCCAAGCCTCCTATACTCTGTCCCAAGCTAAGGACTATCCGGAGGCGAACACCCGGTTTGATCAGGACGGCGGCTTGAATATTCCTGACCAAAACGCGTATTCCAACTATTACGGGGATGCGAATTATGACGTGCGGCAGCGTTTCTCATTCTCCGGGTTATATACATTGCCCGGCGCGGGCAGTGGAGTGGTCAAAATATTAACGGGGGGATGGGAGGCCTCGACCATCATTGCCCTTCAGACCGGCACACCGTTCTGGGTGATCGACAATCGTCCGTTTGATCCTATGTGCGACGTGGGTGGGACTCCGACGGCGTGTTCTTCCGCGGCAGCCGCCGGAGCTCCTATCATTACGGGAGTGAACCCGAGTGTGGCGAACCCAAACGGATACGTGATAGCGCCTGATAGTGGTGACTACAATCTGGATGGAACCAACTATGACGTGCCTAACACTCCAAGTCAGAACTTTACCGGTTCTCATAGCCGCTCGGCTTACCTTAAGGGTCTATTTACGGCAAGCGATTTCCCTCAACCCGCGGTAGGCTCGGAAGGCAACCTAACGAGAAATATCTACCGCAACCCTGGCATGGTGCAATTCGATGCCAGCGTGTTGAAGAATACCCACTTGCCGTGGCTCGGCGAGGAAGGCAATCTGCAAATCCGTTTTGACTTCATCAATCTGTTCAACCATCCGAATCTGGGCACCGTCGACGGCAACATGAGCGATGCTGCTTTCGGAACGGTTACAACCGCACTCCCCTCGCGGCAACTGCAACTGGGACTCAAGGTCGCGTTCTAGGCTGCAATGCCAAGGCGATGTTCTGAGGCGAGCCGTAAGTCGAGTTTCGGCTCGCCATTCTTTTTGCAATCACGCGCGGTATATTAACCGTCTGGTCTTCAAAGAAAACGAATTTTGGACTTGTTTGTCTAAAGTCTCTCAAGAATGGGCAGGAGCAGGAGTAGATGAAGAATGGACGTCCGATGTAGATGGACCTGAGACGACATGCCTAAAAACAAGGAACCGATCGAGCGATTTTCCCGTTCCCGGCGACGCTTTCTGCAGAGTGCTGCGGCAGCCGGAATCGCGGCCTCAGCCGCTCACGTTGTTCGTGGCCAATCGGCATCCGCGCAAAATTCCGTCCCTGCGGCCACAAGTTCCGGCGCCCGAGTAGTCGTTGACTGCAGGCGAACCATCGCACCCCTGGAACGAACTCTGTTTGGATCTTTTCTCGAACATTTAGGAAGGGCTATCTATGAGGGAATCTACGACCCGGGGTCGAAGCTGTCGGATTCCAACGGCTTTCGCAAGGACGCGCTGAACGAGATTCGCGAGCTCGGTGTCCCCATTATTCGCTATCCAGGCGGCAACTTCGTTTCCGGCTATGACTGGCTCGATGGAGTGGGTCCCAAATCGAGCCGGCCCCGCGTTCTCGACAAGGCATGGAATTCTATCGAATCGAATCAATTCGGCACCAATGAATTTATGGCCTGGTGTAAAGCCGCCGGAACCACCCCTTTGATCGGGGTGAATCTCGGCACAGGTACGGCGGAACAAGCGGCGGCGCTGGTGGAATACTGCAACGTGGAGAAGGGTACGAAGTGGAGCGAGCTTCGACGGCAACACGGCGTCACCGAGCCTTACAAGGTGGAGAATTGGTGCCTTGGCAACGAAATGGATGGTCCTTGGCAGATCGGTCACATGTCCGCCACAGAATATGGCTTGAAGGCGGCAGATGCCGCGCGCCAGATGCGTGACGTGGATCCCTCGCTCAAACTAATTGCCTGTGGTTCGAGCGGTCCCTTCATGCCGACTTACCTCGAGTGGGACCGCGAAGTGCTCGAACAATGCTATGACTATGTCGACGGGCTCTCCTTGCATCGCTATTTCGGCAACACCGAAAGGGACACCGGTGGCGACACAGCAAAGTATCTAGCGATGAATCTCAGCATGCAGCAACAAATTGCGGAAACGGTGGCGGTTTGCGACTTCGTGCGTGGTCACAAGCGCTCTCCGAAAAAGCTGTGGCTGTCTTTCGATGAATGGAATGTATGGTACCGCACCACGACAGGCGATTCGGTTAACGGCCGCATGAAAGAAGCGCCCCACCTTCTTGAGGAGGTCTACAACTTGGAGGACGCGCTGCTCGTGGGCGGTCTTGTGAACTCGCTGTTGCGTAGCACGGAACATGTAAAAATTGCTTGCCTGGCGCAGCTTATCAACGTCATCGCACCCATCACGACCAGTTCCACGGGCCTGTTTCGGCAGACAATCTACTATCCGTACAGCTGGGGATTGCAGTTTGCTCGCGGCGCTACGCTCGATCTCCTGGTCGAATCCCCAAGCTATGATGTTCGTGGGATGGATCGTGTTCCTTACCTCGACGTTGCCGGGTCCTTCGACCAGGGAGGACGGAAGGTTTCCCTCTTCCTCTTGAATCGCGATTTATCCAAGCCACATGTGGTCGAAGTGGTGTGGGCGGACCAATCTCCGTCGACGGTGCTCTCCTCATGGGTGCTGACCGGAGACGATTTGAAAGCCTCCAACAGTTTTGCCGCGCCGCGGCGGGTTGACCCGCAACCTCAGCCCAAGCCTGCTACGACCGGATCGAAAACCCGATTCGAGGTGCAGCCGCGCTCCTATAGCGTCGTGCAATGGTCGCTGTGACGTAAAGCGGTGTCGCGGCCTTCGGTAAACGTTTGCCAGGCAGAACGGACTCCACCTCGTGCTAACATGGACATAGGCCTGATTTCCGACAACTTGCCATGGATATTCGTGAAATCGCCAGAAGAGCAAAGGTATCGACCGCCACTGTCTCGCGCACGATCAATCACGTTCGCTCCGTCGATCCTCAGCTGGCCAAGCGGGTATGGAGGGTGGTTGACGAACTTGGCTACTACCCCAACACGCAGGCGCGCGCATTGGTTTTAGGACGCAGTCGCATTTTCGGCCTCATCGTCTCCGAAATTACAAACCCATTTTTCCCGGAGATCGTCCAAACGTTTGAGAACCTGGCCGTCGAGAACAACTACGAGATTCTCCTCACCTCAACCATTCATGACCCTAAGCGCATGGAATCAGCGGTACGCCGCATGATCGAACGTCGAGTCGACGGAGTCGCAATCCTCACCTTCGGTATGGAAGATGCCTTGCTCGAACATCTTCGTTTTCGAAAAGTCCCACTCGTCTTTATCGATGTCGGACCGCATGTGCCCGGCATTGCCAACATCCGCATTAACTATCTACAGGGAATTCGTCAAGCAGTACAGCACCTTGCGGCCCTTCGACATACGCGGATTGCTTTTATCACCGGGCCCATGCATTTGAAATCCGCACTCGCCAGAAAAGATGCCTTCAAGTTGTCCATGACGGAAATTGGGCTTTCTCCAAACCTGATTTTTGAGGGCAATCACTGGATGGATGGCGGGAAGCGCGCCCTGCTCGAGTTTGCCAAGTTGAACGAACCGCCAACAGCCGTAGTCTGCTCCAACGACATGACGGCTATCGGCGTCATGCGGGAAGCATATGAGCATGACATCAAGATTCCCACAGACCTCTCCGTTGTTGGATTTGATGACATTCGCCTCGCTGAGTTTACTATTCCTCCGCTCACGACTGTCCAGATGTCGCAAATGGAGTTGGCGAAGATGGCCTTCCATGCCCTGTTGAATGAAGCACAGCGCGAGACGTCAGCGCCTGGCTACAGCGAATATGAACTAATCACAAGCCTGGTGCTTCGTCGTTCGACCGCACTGTGTCAGGCTGGAAAAGCATCAGCCAAGTCCTTGCGGGACAATGCAGGGGACCGCGCCCGACGCGCGTGACAGGGTCTTAAGGCCACACCGCTCAATGGCTAGCTGATCCCGATGCCCCACCGAAGTCGCTTCGAATCGAACTGAGACAATCCACTGAAAAACAAGAAGGTTACGATTGACAATGGACGTCGAATGATCTAGATTCAGGAATTCTCGGTAAACGATTACCAGATTTCGAGAGATCCGGGTCGTGACCATGCTTCAGCGCTTGCGTCTACATGTCCTTGAAGCCAACCTGGAGCTAGTCCGTGCCGGTCTCGTCTTGCAGACTTTTGGCAATGTGAGCGGCATTTCCCCTGAAGAACGGCTGGTCGTCATCAAGCCGAGCGGCGTTCCATATCACGACCTAACTCCCGAGCACTTGGTCGTTACCGATCTGGACGGGAACATCGTCGAGGGGCATCTCCGCCCTTCCTCGGATCTTCCCACTCATCTTGTGTTGTATCGTCAATTTTCTGAACTCGGTGGCATTGCCCACACGCATTCCGAGTACGCCACCGCTTGGGCGCAGGCGCGCAAGCCGATACCCTGTTTCGGGACCACACATGCGGACTATTTTCACGGCAGTGTTCCCGTAACGGCCGACATGACTGACTTGGAGATCGGCGAGGATTACGAGAAGAACACTGGCCACGTCATCGTCCGCGCTCTAGCCGAAACAAATTACCCTTCTGCTACTGGCATATTGGTTGCGAGTCACGGACCCTTTGTTTGGGGCAAGGATGCCCGTACTGCCGCACATAACGCAGCCATTCTTGAGTCGATTGCCCGCATGGCGTTTCTCACCTTGAACATCAATCCCGCGGCAGAAGCCATTGGAAGCGCATTGCATGATAAACACTACCTCAGGAAGCACGGCGAGAATGCGTACTACGGGCAGATTGCGGCGAAGAACGATCACTCCAACCGAGGATAGGGAATGGCGATGATGCTTCAGTTGGCGAGCGCGGTGCCAATCCGATTGGTGCATCTTTCCGCCGTCGATATCGCCATCGTGGCCTTCTATTTTGTCCTGGTTCTCTCCATTGGCTGGTACCTGAAGAGTCGCGCCAACACCGGCGAAGATTTCTTCATGGCAGGGCGTGAGATGACAGCTTGGGTGGCCGGGTTGAGCTTCCTCTCGGCGAATCTTGGCGCCCTTGAATTGATGGGCTGGGCCGGCTCTGCTTACCAATACGGCATTTTGGCGACCCACTGGTATTGGATTGGCGCAATCCCCGCCATGCTGTTCCTGGCCCTGGTGATGATGCCGTTTTACTACATCTCCAAGACTCACTCCGTCCCCGGCTATTTGAAACTGCGGTTCGGCGAACCCAGTCGCGCCTTATCAGCGATTTCGTTCGCGTTCATGACCGTGCTCATGAGCGGCGTCAATATGTTTGCCATGGCGAAGGTCATGCAGATCGTACTCGGGTGGAACATCAACTTCAGCATTTGGGTTTCCTCGTTGACAGTTGCCATCTACGTGACACTCGGTGGTTTACGCTCGGCTATTTTCAACGAAGTATTGCAGTTCGTCCTCATATGGTCCGGAGCGTTGCTGGTTCCGATTCTGGGCCTCTACGAAGCCGGCGGCTGGACCAACCTCAAGCACCTAATCGGGGAACGAGCGTCGTATCAATACGTCCATCTGTGGGCGGGTTTGGGCTCCTTCAGCTCCAATCCCATGGGCATCCATTGGACCGGAATCGTCTTCGGACTAGGCGCGATTATCTCGATGGGATATTGGACCACGGACTTTCTCGTGGTTCAGAGAATATTAGCCGCAAAAGATATTCGCAGCGCCGAACTAGCTCCGATCATCGGGGCCGGATTCAAAATGATGGTCCCCTTCATTGTGATCCTCCCCGGTCTGCTTGGTTTGGCCTTGTTGCCCGAGAAGCTCGTTCCGGAATCTATGGCGGCGGTGACTGGTGCACACAGCTACAACGATGTTCTGCCGCTCATGTTCGCGAGGTACCTGGGTCCCGGGTTACTGGGACTGGGAATCACCGCTCTGATCGCTGGCTTCATGTCAGGCATGGCCGGCAATGTGAGCGCTTTTACGACCGTTTGGACTTACGACATCTATCGACCACTCATCAATAGCAATGGTAGCGATCATCACTATGTGAACATGGGCCGTTGGACAACTGTCGTTGGAGTGCTGATCAGTATCGGCACTGCCTATCTCGTGATGCAGTTTGCCAGCATCATGGACTATGTGCAGGCGCTGTTCAGTTTCTTCATCGCTCCCCTCTTCGGCACCGTTGTTCTGGGCATGCTTTGGAAACGAGCAACCGGTCCCGGCGGATTCTGGGGGCTGCTTTGCGGCACACTTTGTTCGATCGGGATGTGGGCGTGGGTGAAAGTGGACCCGACCGCGCTCCGCTATGTTGCGCTGTCACCTCACGCCAAGGGGCTCGCGCAGGATATGTATCAAGCCCTCTGGTCGTTTCTCGTTTGCGTCATCGTGACTGTTGCGATGAGCCTGGCTACGAAACCTGCATCGGATAGTGATTTAACTGGACTTGTCTATGGATTGACCGAAGTTCCTGTCGTCGGCGAGGTTCCGTTGTACAAGAAGCCGATTTTTTGGGCCGCGATTGTAACGGTGGTGTTCTTCGTGCTGAACATCGTTTTTTGGTAAGCAGTGTGGTTGGCGGAGTGAGGGGCATGATTTCGATCTGGTTTTTTATCGGTAGCTCACTGGTGGTCAACGGCGCACTGATTTTGGCGGCCGGAATTTACGAGTGGGTTTATCCGCCCACGAATGTAACCGTAGTCCTTTCTTATTTACATGCAGGCGTGTGGTGGGGAGCTTTACTGCTATTGGTCGGAATTCTTTATTGTTTTAAGTTCGCACCTAGGCACGGTCATTAGCGGATCACAAGGAAAGGTAGCTCTCATGGCTGCGGACAAGATGACGTTCGGCCTCATAGTCGGCAACCGGGGTTTCTTCCCCGATCATTTGGCGAAAAGCGGGCGCGAAGAAATGCTTCGGGTCCTCCGCGTCGAAAACATTGATGTGATCGCATTAACTCCGGAAGAAAGCAAACACGGCGCGGTAGAAACACGACAAGAATCACGACGCTGCGCCGAGCTCTTCCGACGCAATGCAGCTCGCATCGAGGGTGTCATCGTCACCCTTCCGAACTTCGGCGAGGAGAGGGCGATTGCCGATGCGTTGCGCCTAGCGGATCTTCGCGTACCGGTGCTGATTCAGGCGACGCCGGACGATCCCGGAAAGATGACAATCGCAACACGGCGCGACAGCTTCTGCGGAAAGATGTCGGCCTGCAACAACCTCAGGCAGTATGGCATTCCTTACTCTATTACCACGCTGCACACGGAAGCACCCGGCTCACCCGAGTTCGCCAGGGACTTGCATTGGTTCGCGTCGGTCTGTCGGGTCGTTAGAGGATTTAGAAACTTGCGTGTAGGCGCTATCGGTGCTCGCCCGGCCGCCTTCAACACCGTTCGCTTCAGCGAGAAGATTCTTGAAGCAAATGGAATTTCCGTCGAAACGCTTGATCTTTCTGAGGTGCTCGGGCGGATCGAGCGCATGAAAGACAATGACGATCTTGCTCAGGCCAAATTAGCAGCCATTCATAGGTATGTGGATGCAACCAACGTTCCTGCCGCGGCCCTGTTGAAGATGGCCAAGCTCGGAGCCGTCATCGATCATTGGATGAAGGAAACCGAGATCACGATCAGCGCGGTCCAGTGCTGGACTTCCATCGAGGAAAATCTCGGCGTGGTCCCGTGTACCATTATGAGCATGATGAGTAATGAGCTTCTTTCGAGTGCTTGTGAAGTTGACATCTGCGGCGTGCTGGCCATGCACGCCCTTCAGTTGGCTTCGGGCACACCTTCGGCGCTGCTGGATTGGAATAACAATTATGGAGCTGACCCCAACAAAGCCGTGTGCTTCCACTGCTCGAATCTGCCCAAGCATTTCTTCCGCTCTGTGAAGATGGATTTCCAAGAAATCATCGCCGGGACCGTAGGGAAGGAAAACACATTTGGCACTTGCGTTGGCCTCATAAAGCCGGAAAAAATGACATTTGCGCGTCTCTCTACTGACGATACCTCTGGCAGAATGCGGGGTTATGTTGGACAGGGGCGCTTCACAGAGGATCCACTGAACACCTTCGGAGGCGCCGGCGTCGTTGAGATTGAGCATATGCAGAAGTTGCTGCGTTACATCTGCGAAAATGGATTCGAACATCACGTAGCCGCCAATCTCTCGACCGTTGCCTCAGCCGTTTATGAGGCGACCACACGATATCTCGGCTGGAACATGCACTGGCATGGGTGTGACAACGGAGCCTGCTGATGGGTATCGTCGCAGGAGTTGACTTCGGCACTCTGAGCGTTCGAGTGTCGCTGGTTGATAGCGACCGCGGCCTCTTGACGTCGGCCGTGCAAGAATATCCACTGCACCGGAAGCGCGAAAATCCCGAATACGCCACACAATCGCACGAAGACCAGATGCGGGCGTTAGCGGCGGCTACGCGGGAGACAATCCGCAAAGCGAGCATCTCGGGAGATGAGGTTCTTGCCATTGCTCTCGATACCACCGGTTCTTCGGTGCTACCGGTTGGAGAGAGTCTGCAGCCGCTCGGCGAGTACTACCTATGGTGTGACCACCGTGCCAAAGGCGAGGCTGCTGAAATCACCGAGGCTGCACACCGCGAGGGGCTCGAAGCGATCAAGTGGTGCGGCGGTGTGTATTCGTCGGAGTGGGGCTTTTCCAAACTGCTGCACTGGCTGCGGCATAATCCAGACAAACGATCCGAGTTTGTTTCCGCCTTTGAACACTGCGACATGGTCGCAGCCACGCTTTGTGGAATTCGCGACGCCGCGAAGGTCAAGCGCAGCATTTGTGCCATGGGGCACAAATGGCTCTGGAACGCGAGCCTTGGGGGGCTGCCACCAGAGAGCTTTCTCGTCAAAGTAGATCCTTTGTTTGAAGGTGTTCGAGACAAACTGGACGGCGAGTACGCGACCTCTGACACGATGCAGGGTTTTTTGTGTGCGGAATGGGCAGAAAAGCTCGGGTTGAAACGAGGCATTCCGATTCCCGTCGGCGCCTTCGACGCGCACTGGGACGCAATCGGAGCGGGTTGTCGCAGCGATGACATCGTGAACGTAATCGGAACCTCCACTTGCATCATCGGAATCACACCGTCGGTGAACCTCGTGCCGGGCGTCTGCGGCGTCGTTCAGGGAAGCGTGCATCCGCTGCGGACGGGAATTGAGGCCGGACTCTCGGCAGTTGGAGACATCTTTAACGCCATTGCTACACGGGGGGGCACCGACGTGGGCACCCTGAGCCGCGGCTTAGAAAGCTATCGAGCGGGACAGACCGGACTGCTGCGCCTGACGTGGGATAACGGTGATCGTACCGTGCTTGTGAATCCGAATCTGCGCGGGATTACTCTTGGATGGAACCTGCAAAGCACGGCACAGGACGAACTCTTTGCTGCGATCGAAGGTACCGCTTTTCACACCCGGGTGATTCTCGATCGAATGACCAAGTACGGGGTGACCATTCGGCGAGTTATTAATGCCGGCGGAATTCCGCAGAAGAACGACGTCTTGAATCAGGTCTATGCCAACATCCTGAGGCGTCCCGTTTTGGTACCGAATAAGAGTGTGGTGAGTTTAGGCTCAGCAATTTTTGCCTTCCTGGCTGCGGGAACCTTTCGCTCGGTCGAGGAGGCCCAGGATAAGATTTGTCCGGGACATAACACGTTTACCCCGGATGACTCCACGCAGTTCACTTACGATCGACTCTATGCTTTATATAGCAACTTATATTTCAATTTTGGGCAAGAGACCGCGACTGGCTTGGGCGAGGTGCTACCGACATTGATCGCTTTGGCATCCGCAGCCCACTGATGTGCTGTGAGAGTTAGATGGACGCGAGGTGAGCCAATGGGATTTCGGCCAATGGTGACGATGTTGGTGAGTATGTTGGTGGCGTTCGGTGTGAATGCGAAGGGCGGTACGAAAGTGACAAGTCAACCATTTGGGAAGCTACTGGACGGCACTCCGGTGGAACTTTACACATTGCGCGACGGCGCGTTTGAAGCGCAGATCGCAACCTATGGCGGCGTCGTCGTTACTCTCAAAACTCCTGACCGGAAGGATACCTCTGCTGATGTGGTACTTGGTTTTGACGACGTCGATGGGTACGTTGCAAACTTTAACGGCTCCGCTGACGCTTACTTTGGCGCCATTATCGGTCGCTATGCAAATCGAATCGCGCATGGCACCTTTACGCTGAATGGCCAACGGTACTCGTTGCCGAAGAACAATGGCGAAAACACTCTGCATGGCGGTCCGCATGGGTTCAACAATGTTGTCTGGAATGCAAAGAAAGTTAGCGACGGTGTAGAACTGACTTATCTGAGCAAAGATGGAGAGGAAGGGTTCCCCGGCAACCTAACTGCTACAGTTCGGTACACGCTTGCGAAGGGCGACTTAAGAATTGAATATTGGGCGACCACCGACAAGCCTACCGTGGTTAATCTCACGAATCACTCCTATTTCAATCTCGCGGGTGGAGGGACAATTCTCAATCATCAATTAACACTACACGCATCGCGATTCACTCCGGTTGATTCTGGGCTCATTCCTACGGGTGAATTGAAGTCCGTAGAATCCACGCCCTTCGATTTCCGTAAAGCGAACGCCATCGGAGCGCGGATTAATGAGGATGATCCTCAACTCCGGCTCGGGAAGGGCTACGATCACAACTGGGTCCTAGACGAGCACAGCGGAAAGCTAAGTGAAGCGGCCGAGCTCTATGACCCGGCCAGCGGCCGACTTCTGCAAGTGTTGACCGATCAGCCGGGGATCCAATTCTACAGCGGTAATTTCCTTGACGGTTCGATCAAGGGCAATCGTGGAAGGCCGTACGATTTGCACGCGGGATTGTGTCTGGAAACACAGCACTTTCCGGATTCTCCGAATCATTCCGCTTTTCCAACAGTAGAATTGAAGCCAGGGGAGCGTTATCACACTGTTACCATCTACAGATTTTCCGTGCGCTAGAACATTTCGCTTGTTTTTGGAAACCCCGATACTCACTACCGCCTGTGGTTCTCGGAAACCTCGAAATAGCTGAAGCGGCAGGGATTATACTGCTCTCGAATTCATCCTTCGATGTCGACTCTTCTTCTTCCACTTCTCAGGGCTTTTTGTTCAATCATCCGGTCAAGAGCCGAACTCCAAGTTGAGAATCTGGCCTTGCGTCATCAAATCTGCGTGCTTCACCGTTCCGTACACAAACGCCCAAGGTTGAAATTAGCCGATCGCCTTTTCTGGGCCTGCTTGTCTCGCATCTGGCGAGATTGGCGCTCAGTATTGGTCATTGTGAAGCCGGAACAGTTTTGGCCTGGCATCGCAAAGGCTTTCGTCTCTTCTGGACCTGGAAAGTTCGGCACGGCCAATCTGGTCGTCCGGCGGTTGCTCCCGAAGTCCGAATTCTGACCCGCAGGATGTGTCGAGAAAATCCGACTTGGGGTGCACCCCGCGTTCACGGAGAACTGCTCAAGCTCGGAATCAACATCGGCGAAACGAGCGTCAGCAAATACATGCTGCGCGTCCGTAGGCCACCCTCTCAGACTTGGCGCACCTTCCTCGAGAATCATATATCGCAGCTTGTTTCTGTGGATTTCTTCACCGTGCCTACCGTCCGTTTCCAAGTCCTTTATGTGTTCCTGATCCTGGCTCATGATCGCCGCCGCGTTGTTTATTTCAACGTGACCAAGCATCCCACGGCGGAATGGACCGGTCAGCAACTCCGCAATGCATTTCCGTTCGACCCGCCTCCGCGTTACCTGCTCAGAGATCGCGATGCAATTTTCGGCCACGATTTCAGGGACCAAGTCCAGGACATGGGCATCGAGGAGATCCTTTCAAGCCCGCGTTCGCCTTGGCAGCGCGCGTATGTAGAACGGGTGATCGGGTCGATTCGGCGCGAATGTCTCGACCACGTCATCGTCTTCAATGAAGGCTCGTTACGGCGAGTACTTGCTTCCTATTTCGATTACTATCATCGATCCCGAACGCATCTCTCGCTGAGCAAGGACTCACCCGAGCCACGGGCGATTGACCTGCCAGAAATGGGCCGAGTCGTGGCTGTGCGTCAAGTCGGTGGACTTCACCATCGCTACGAACGAAGAATTGCTTAGAACAACCGAGAGTTCCAACGACTAAAAATACACAAGGCAGTCCCCGCTGGAGATCGCTGTCGTTCCGTTTACTACTCAGCTTTCTGAGGCCGATCCTGACACATAGACTCCGTCGACACCAAATCGAGATTGGAATTCTTGTCTGGAATCGTTTCGCGTTATCTGGTTGGCATTTTCGGTAGGCACAATCATCCAGGCTCCGCTCTGAGGGCAAATTAATATTCTAAGCTCAGCAGTCGTTGTATCCTTCTATTCCTGGTCGGGTATTTGTCCTCACTTATCGCTGCACTCGATCGATCCTACGTAGAGGCGCCGGGCGCAAGGGAGCCAGAACTGCAATAACGGACCGACTCTTAGAGGAAAGAAGCGATGGAAGAAAAAGAACAACAAGTGACGGCTACGTGCGGATCTTGAGGCCGCGCAGATTCACGCATCGCCGATCCTTGACGAAAAGCTTTCTACTCGAAGAATGCTTCCCATTTCATGCCTTGAGGATCGACTTCAACCAAGTTCGCCGTGATCTTCGCGGCTGCCCCAACTACCTTTTTTGCCTGCAAGGCACCGAACACCCTTGGCAATGAAGTAGAAGATGGGGTAGGTCCCCTGCCTCGTTCAAACTGCACGCGCAAGCCGCGGGCGCCGGTGGGATCGATCTTCAGATCGATCCTTCCAAAGCGGGTGGGAGAATTTTTCAAAATGTAGCGCGCCGATGGCGAGAACTCGGCGATGGTCACGCCGTTGAGCAATCGAAGCGACTTGCCGTCTTCCAGTGCCAGCTTGTGCCGCAGGTAGCGGATACATTCAGCGCTCGCCCAGTTATGCGGCATGTCGCCCCAGTTCTGTCCAACTAGCGCGCGTTCCAGTGGTTGCTCTTCGCGCCAGCAATAAAGTGGCGACGCGTGATTAAGAAAACCAGTAAACGTCCGATGCGCCCAATTGCCCAACCCGGCCCACAGATAAACGTGCGCCGCAAACGAAGCGTCATAAGTCCACAAACTGTCGCGCCACAGCCAGCCGGTTTCAATCGGAACATCTTCCTCTGTGCAGGATTGCAAAAGCGCAATGTGCCCGCGAACAATGGGGTCGTTCTTCGCGAACACATCGCCAGGATAAATTGCGTGCGAAAGCGCCCACTGGGCAGTCTGCGGTCGCGGCCGTTTCCATGGATCAGGGTCGGCGAAAGACAGATCGTCATGCGCAATCATCGGCAGATAATCGAATCCGTTCGGATGGCGCACCATCTCGCTCTTGGCCATTGCCTGAAATGCTACGTAAAGCTCATGAAAAAATGTCCCTGCCTTGGCGAGCGCCGACATCTTTTGTTGTTCGGCTGCGTCGGCCACAGCGCGCAATGCCGCTAAAGTCCAAACGGTATTGGTAAACTCCGACCGCACACCGCCAATTCCGCCATCGGCGAACCCCGGGGCGAGCAGCCCGTAGCGTCCATTCGTGCTGCCGCCCGAACGCGCCTGATCGCGCAACCGGATCAGGAAATCGAGAGCATGCACGACGTTTGGTTCCAGTTCGCGAAAGAACGTCCAGTCCTGCTTCAATTCACACTGCCGCACCAGCGTGAACATCGCGATTGCCGTGTCCTTCCAGTGCTCGCCGCCGCTTTCCGCAATGACCTGTCCGCTTTCAGCCTGCTTGGACCACTCGGAGCGTAAACCCTCATCGGCTGCTTGGTCATAGCCGAGGTACCGCGCAGCCTCAAGTAGAAAGTTGCCGTCGACGATCCACAGACCGCGATATTGGGTGGGGCCAACTTGAAAAACAAGCCGGTCATTTTTGACCTCGCGCGCCTGCTGAATATTGCGTGCGCACGCCGTCAGAAATTCTCCATACCGGCCGGGATAGCTCCACTCCGTCGCACCGAATGCTTTCCATTTGCTCCAAAAATCGCGAACTTCGGCAAGAAGCGATTCGCTATCCGGCAGATGCTCAAGCAGCATCGAGGCGGGCTGGTTCTCTTGAGGAAGACGGACGCAGTAACGCGCCTCCGCCTCTTCCGTAGCTTCGCCGTGGGTAAGATAAAGAGTGAATCCTTCCTCCTCCCACAACATGCACGCACCGAGATGGCTGTTCTGTTGCGCCGCCACAAGTAGGGGTGATTGACTCGAAAGGCTGCGCACCGTCGCCGTGGGAGTTGTGTAGCTTTCGAGTTCAAGCTTCTCGCAAGTACTTATATGGAGCTTCGGCACGACCGCAACAGCATTCTTCTTCGACTTGATCGAAAGAATCACATTATCGACGCGCCCCTCGTCGGCCTGACGCGAGGCAAAAGCCGTCAGCTCCAACGTGGCTGCCGGACGATCGATCAGGGTATGGACAATCGGGACGCCGGGCGCCTCGATCCATTGACGAACAATTTTGTCGTCCTGAAAACCAGCGAGAGAAAACTTGATGACGGTCGAAAAGTTTTCCATGCCGGCAGAGAGCGACCGGTTGAACCCATATCGCAAGTCGCCGGCTTGGCCAACAATCGTCTTCTTCGGATCGTCCGGAAAGCAGATCGTCGCTTGCGAGTGATGGGGTGCGTAGCGGAAATCAACCTTCGCGTTGATCGGCTGCACGATCGCTTTTTCTCGTGAGACGACAATGACATCATCGTTCAGGCCCGGTGCAGGAACGGCGACGGCAGCGCCGGAAACAGCCAGCGCAGTCACAAATTGGCGGCGGTTCAAGCTCATGCATTTTTCTCGCGAAAACCACGGAGCGGGTCAGCGAACCCCCGCAAACGAGTCGCACAGCAACTCGAATCGATGATCTTACTATTTTCTTTCGGGCATTAAAGCGAATTAATTTTGATTGAAAATCAAGAAATAGAAATGTTTTTGGCCGTATAGTAGCTTTTGGCTTGGTGCGCGATCATTCTATAACTCTGGAGTTTGAAGTACTATTTCCCAGCTATGCTTTCGTTTTCGTTGAAATCGAAAGACGTAACCTCGCCAAGAAGTTTCGATTTTTCACCGGCGAAGAATTAAGGAAAAACCTATGAAACGTCAACGGCCCCCGCGCCCCGGAACCGGCCCCAATGGCCAACTGGACTCCGAAGCCGGAGCTTCACAGGACAAACAGCAGCTCCGCTTTACTGCAATTCTCACCGGTCTTCAGCAAACCGGACGCGTCGCAGTCGAAACGCTTAGTGAGCAGCTTGCCGTCTCGGTCGTGACCGTGCGCCGCGATCTCGACGCTCTCGAGGAAAAGGGACTGCTGCGTCGCACTCATGGCGGAGCCGTCTCGATCGAGCCCCTTTTTTACGAGCCGTTTCGTCGTGACCAATCTTTCCTGGCACAGGTAGAGCGCGCCGCCGATGAAAAACGCCGCATTGGGCGGGCGGCGGCGGCGCTGATCACCGCGGGCGAAACCATTGCTTTGACCCCTGGCACCACAACAACGGAAGTCATCCGCGGACTTCCCATCAACTACAACATCACAGTCGTGACCAACACCGTTAACGTCGCAATGGAGCTTTCCAAGCGCAAAGACGTCTACGTTTTCGTCACCGGCGGTCATCTGCATGGCGAATGGTTTTCTCTGGTCGGCTCCGCGGCTTTGCGCTCTCTCGACAACATGCTCATCAACACCATGTTCATCGGTGCCGATGGCATGGACGCCAAGTGGGGCGCGAGTTGTTTCAATGCCGATGAAGCCGAACTCAATTCGACGATGATGAGGCTCTCGCGTCGTCGCATCGCCGTGGTCGACAGCGGCAAACTAGGGGTCGTGGCGAACTGGCGAATCTGCAAACCGGATGAATTGAATGTCCTAGTAACCGATACAGCAGCTACCGACGAAGCGGTCGAGCCTTTTCAAAAACTTGGCGTCAAGATCATGCGAGTCTGAACCGCTCACGCATGAACTGATCCCGGCTCCTGCCGCTCGGCACCATCCCTGTTGACCGTATACAAACTTTTCTGATATGGCACTCCCTCCAATCGAGCCGAAGGGTCGAAATTGCCAAGGCGCGACTTAACTTTAATCCCCTCCGAAAGCGTAAGCTCCGCACCGAAGATCGAATCAATCACCAGATCTGTGAAAGCTCCACCCGCGATGCAGCACCAGTCTTCGATGAAGGGCGCATCCTCCGATGACTTGAACGCTCCGCCATTCACCGGCGGGTACACGTCCTCGACAAAATGCGCTTGCCCAATCGGGCCCTGATTGCCGGCCTTCGCGACCTCTCGCAGCCAGGGCGCTATCCGCTCCGGCGAATCAATCTTGTACAACCCCTTCGCGGTCATCGGCGGCCACGCTGCATATGCGCCTAGGCAGCTATGATCCGGCCGAATGTTCCACGTCGCATCCGCATCGCCCTCCGCCAGCGCGCGCATCCATTTGTCGCTATGCAGCTCACGCCAGAAAAACTCGCTCATCTCCTGTTTCTGCCTGGGAGAAAGATCCTCCGCCATGTTGTCGAGAACCGCTAGAAAGTCGTAGCAGTGCCGAACCTCGTTGGAAGTCCCATCTGGCTGTCCACAACGCCAATATCCTTTCCCAATCACGTACAGCAAACGGTTGATCCGTGCCGCCAGCTCGCGCGCCTCGCCTCGAAGTTCTCTCGCCCGAGCCGAGTTTCCACGCCGCTCGTGCAAATCGGCAACCACCCGCATACTGTTCACGTTTCCTGCATTCATCCCTGCGACCTCGTGCAGGTACGTGCTGACCACTTCCAGCAGATTCTCGATCGTCCCGTAGTCGGCAAGCCCGTGCCCGAAGTGGTCGAGTTTCTTCCAATAAGTAGCGTGTTCATAAAGACGATCCAGCACGCTTCCATCGCCAATCTTTTTATCGAGCCACCCAAAATCTCCAGTCACGCACAGATAGCGCCAGGCGCACCGCACAATCGCGCCATCATTCGCCGCATACCAGGGTCCCACGCCTTCCCCCGTCACGTAATCCGTCGAATGGTGCTCATGCATCCCCAATCGCAACCACGTCTCGACAAGATTGCGCAGCGGAATTGGGTCGAGCAGCGCGAGCGACAGAGAAGTGAGCGACGTGTCCCAAGGAAAGCTTAGCGTCGGCAGCACATGCCCGCTCAAGGTCAGGTAAGTTGGACCGTAAGCCGAATTCGGCGAATGGCGGCGAGCGAACAACAGATTGGCAAAACCGTTATGGTAAAGCCTACAAAGCGTCTCATCTTTTGTAATCAGTCGCGGAAGGTTTCCGCTGAACGCGGAGTTCCCCGGAGTAAATGCATCTCGAACCAGACCGGCGAAGTCTGACTCGTTTTCCTTTTCAAGGCTGTCAAATCGTGTTTGCAGGTCCTCATAAAGTTCCACGGCTGATCGTCCGTTTTCTGCAATGGCAAGAACGAAATTGAATTGCTTTTGATGACCCGGATCGAGTTCCACATCGAAGTGCAACATCCTCGTCTGCTCTATGCGGATCGGTGCCGGACGGAATCCTTGCACGGCGGCAACCTCCGAATGTTGCGCTTCAAACACGAGACATCCCCGCTTGGCATCCCAAGTGATCCGGTTATCAGCCTCGCCCGGAGAATTAACAAACCATGGCGTGGTTTTCTTGGAGACTGCGCCTCGCATGTCGAATGCCAGCGGAAATCGACGCTGCGCCGCACCCACATTTTTCACCACAATTGATTGCGCCACCGCCCGCTTCTTGCTCGGCAAAAACAGCCGCGTAGTGAACCGCAGGTTGTCGGTGGTCTGTGTCCGAGCAACACAGTGCGGAAACCACTGATACTCGATATTTCCATCCGGAGCAGCCATGATCGCAAGGAATCGCCCACTCAAGAAGGCTTCGCAGGTCAGGAGAAACCCAGGGCTCCACGCTGTCTCCGGAACTCCACAGCACGCGTATGGCGGAAATGAGATCGCGGTGATCGCAGAAACTGATTTCGCCATCTGCGCGTAGCCCAACTCGTTCATCGCGACGGGGCAGTTGAACAGATCGCGTAGCCGGTAGGTGAGTCGGTCTGATGCCAGGTCTCCCAAACTTGGCGGGCACGAGAGCGATCTCTTGCCCGTCAGCGAGCCCGGACCTATGGCCGGATTGATCGCGGCCAGGGCCGTTCCGGCCGCTCCTAATCTTAAAAAAGTGCGCCGATCAAAATTCCTGGTCAAACCCATCAGCGATCCTCGACGCCAGAGCGGTAACTCTTCGCCCAGCAAAGCACGAGCGATGCAATCATGATCTATCGTAACTTTATACTGCCGAAATGTGCTATTCCGTAGACCAATTTTGTTCTTTTCGCTAGTATTCGTTCAATACCTGAGCGAAGGCAGAACTTCAGAGGAAACGGACCTCATGAGCATCAATGGCTACCTGGTGAAGAGCACCTTCGTGAGCGCTCTTGGGGGGCTCCTTTTCGGATTCGACACGGCCGTCATCGCCGGGACTACCCATCAGTTAACCGACGTTTACCACCTCACCCCTTCTTTACTGGGGTTGACCGTGTCGAGCGCTCTCTGGGGAACCGTCGTCGGGGCAATGACCGCTGGATATCCGGGTGAGCGTTTCGGCCGCCGCGACAGTCTGCGCATCATGGCCGTCTTCTATTTGTTGTCCGCTCTGGGTTGTGCCTTGGCGTGGGGTTGGGGATCGCTGCTCGTCTTTCGCATCATCGGAGGCCTTGGCATCGGTGGCTCTTCTGTCCTCGCGCCCGTGTACATCGCTGAGTTGTCGCCGGCCCATTGGCGCGGACGTCTGGTTGGTTGTTTCCAGGTCACGATTGTCGTTGGGATTCTCGTGGCCTACTTGTCGAACTTCCTCATTCAACGAATGAGCCTTGGCCTGAATGAATGGCGCTGGATGCTCGGCGTGGCCGCGTTGCCCGCACTCTTCTTCTTCTTAATGTTGTTCTTTATTCCACGCAGTCCGCGCTGGCTCGCGCTCAAGAACCGCACCGGAGAAGCTCTCGAGGTCCTGAGCCTAACCGGCAACGAAAATCCCGAACAGGAACTGAACGCGATCGTGGCCTCCATTCACCTCGAGCGCACTTCCGCTGCCGAGCCGATCCTGCAGCGCAAATACCTCTTGCCCATTGTCCTTGCCGTCACAGCCGGCGCCTTCAATCAGTTGACCGGCATCAACGCGTGCCTCTACTACCTCAACGATATTTTTGCCGCGGCCGGAGCCAGCAAGTATTCCGCCGGCATGCAATCGGTTACCATCGGATTCACTAATCTACTTTTCACGCTCCTCGCCATGAGCGTCATCGATCACTTTGGGCGCAAAAAGCTTCTGCTCACGGGGACTGCTGGCGTCTGCATCTTCCTTGCGGTGATTGGAGAAATCTTCCGCAGCGGCACGCACCAGCAGTGGCTTGTTTGGATGGTGATGGCTTTCATGGGTTTCTTTGCCATCTCGCAAGGCGCGGTGATTTGGGTTTATTTGAGCGAAGTCTTTCCCACACGGGTTCGTGCCAAGGGCCAGTCCATTGGTACCTCAACGCTCTGGGTCACAAATGCGTTGATCTCCGCGATTTTCCCGATCCTCGCAAAGAATTCCACGGCAACACCGTTCTTCTTCTTCGCCACCATGATGTTCATTGATCTTATTCTGATCGCCTCCATCTACCCGGAAACTAAGGGGGCAACACTCGAAGAACTCGAGCACCGGCTCGGCGTAGCCAACTGACTCCGATTTGCCGCACCCAGCAACCTCGCGGCCACGTTCATCACTTTCAACCACTCGCCTGACTACCTCATGTGATTTTCCGGTGCAGCCATTTCTCAACTTGCACCGGACGCCACTCCTCCAATGCCAGCCGTAGTTCGCGAACCGAATTCCGCATCAAAACCAGCGCCCTGTTCTGTTCATTTTCACATCTCAAAAGCCGGCCACACCCATGCCAGGCGCGCAGGCTCCGAGACCCATTGCACGCTCGCGGGATCCTTCGCAAATTGCTCATAGACCGGCGTACTCGTATCCAACCCCAATTCAACATAAGTGCGTGGACTTCGAATCGAAAGGTTCGCCGGTCGATAGGAAGGATTTGGTTCCCAATGAATGTTCTTCCGATCATCGAGAACAGGAAACCACGCCAGCCCGTGGTGGGCTCTCACTTCGTCATAAACAAATCCGTACTGCCGGTCGCACCACGCGCCGAACACCATGCGGTTTTTCGGATTCGCGTTGATCACCGCGTGTCCCCAATTTGGCGGTACCACGACTTTATCTCCCGGCCCTGCCATCACCGCAAAACACCGTCCCGGATCATTTTCGACCCGCTCCTGCGCATAGATGATCGCGCGCCCTTCCCAGATCTCGAACAACTCTGGAGTCGACCAGCCACAATGCGGTGCGATCGCATGGATATGCCCCTGGCTTCGAACCGGTTCCTCCCCCAGCTGGCCTGCGGCATAAATCACCACGCCAAATAGCAACATGCGTCGATTGAGTTCCTCACGATGTTCGCGAAGACCCACGTCCATCACAATCGAATACACCGGATCCGGGCCCTCGCAGTTCGGGTCTCGCAAACTGCCCCGAATCGCATCAAGCCGGCGGTATTCCGGCTCCGGCCCGAAAACCCCTGCGTCATAACTGAATGTAAGATCGTCGTAGCCGCGGACACCCAGCTTCGGATCAAACTTCCAATCAACATTCAGATCAGCTTTCAACGTACTCTGACTGTCGCTTTTCACCGATCACACCTTCACGAGGACCGGGGCGCCCCATTCTTCCACCACGCGGGCCCCGAATCCTCGCCCCTCGGCAACCTCATAGTCGTGGCCCGCGTCGCTCGGCCAGCAGGCGATCACGCGAATGGGAATGTCCCCCGTATTCACAATGCGATGTGCCACTTCGCCTGCCACATAATGCAAGCTTCCGGGCGTCATATCTTCAAACCATGTCCGCCCGCCGGGGTCCATCAGCACCAGTTTGCCGCTACCCGCGAGCGTCCCATAAAATTCGGCGCGATTGCGAATCATGTGCCAATGTCCGCGCGTCATGAAATATTCGTTCCCGACTCGTCCCGGTTGGATCTCGGTAAGCCCCCAGAACAACCCGCCCTCCGTACCGGATGGAACCGGTTCCCACCACCAGACCCGGTACACTATCGTTTCCGGATCCAGTTGCTTGCACGCCTGCTGGTCGCGAAAAACTTCAGCAAGTTGTCCGAGCTTCTTTTCCGATTGCTTCAACCCGGGAGCCCGCAGTGCACCATTGGCCCAGTTCACGAAGGCGGGAACGGCGTTCATGATAGCAATAGACTACTGTTTTGACTTCTCGGATACAAATGAAAAGAACAAAAAAATGATCTTTTTCTATAGAAAGCGACTAGGATTATCTCGTTTAGCGCCAGGAAGTGATTGACCCCGAACTATGACCCGACCGGCCATCGCAATTGATCTCGGCGGGAGCCACGCCACCGTCGCCATCGTAAAAGGTAACCAGGTATTGGCCTTTAGCAGCGTTCCGCTCGATTCGGCCCAGCCGCTTCGCCCCGCGCTCGACCTCTTCGTGGCCGAAATCCGCAATCTGATTCGCGAGGTGCACATCGAGGCCTCCGATTGCGCAGGCGTAGCCCTCGGGTTCTGCGGACTCGCGGATGCGCGCATCGGACGCGCCGTCTCCACCAACAAGAAATATGAAGACGCGCCCTCGATTGATTTCACCGCGTGGTGCCAGCATGAATTTGCTTTGCCCTTTCGCATCGAAAATGACGCGCGCATGGCATTGCTCGGCGAGCGTCACGCCGGTGCCGCGCGTGGTTGCGACAATGTGGTCATGATTACGCTGGGCACCGGCATCGGCGGCGCAGCCATGATCGAAGGCAAACTGCTTCGCGGCAAGCACGCTCAAGCTGGTTGCCTTGGTGGACACCTGCCCGCAAAGATCGGCGGACGCCCCTGCACCTGCGGCGCCGTCGGCTGCCTTGAGGCCGAAGCCTCCGGATGGTCGCTGCCTCTCCTCGCCCGCGAGTGGCCTGGTTTTTCGGCGAGCGAACTTGCCAAACACGAGAACATCAATTTCCAGATTCTCTTCGAACTCGCCGACTCCGGCGACCGCATCGCCCGCGACATTCGCGAGTATTGTCTGAGAGTTTGGGCAACCGGCGCAGTCGGATTGATCCATGCCTACGATCCGGAGTCGATCGTTATCGGCGGTGGGGTCATGGGCTCCGCTAAGATCATCCTTTCCTACATTCAAACTTACGTAGACAAGCACGCGTGGACGCCCTGGGGAAAAGTCCGGATCGTCGCCGCACAACTCGGAAACAACGCCGGCCTGTTTGGCGCCATCCCGCTGCTCTCCGAAAACGTTTAAACCCTCATGCCGAAACAATTTCCCAACGCCCAGCTCTCCCGCCCGATCCCGGGAAACGAGAGCCTCCGCTTCTTGAATTTTCACGGCGACGCATTAGGATCTCGCGGCGATGTCCTCATCTTCTGTCCGCCCGGAATCGAAACCACCCCAAACCTGCCATTGCTTCTGCTCCTGCACGGAGTCTACGGCTGCCAGTGGAACTGGTGGCTGAACGGCGATATCGATGCCATCGCGATGGAAATGCTTCGCGACGGAACCACCGTCCCGATGATGATCGCCATGCCCTCCGACGGTTTATGGGGTGATGGCAGCGGCTACGTTCCGCACGCGCATGCCAACTACGAGAAGTGGATTGTCGATGACATTCCCCACTGTCTGCGCGAGCTGTTCCCGCAACTGCACCCGAAACAGTTTCTTCTCGCCGGGATTTCCATGGGCGGTTACGGCGCCTTGCGTTTAGGAATGAAATACGCGTCGCACGTTCTGGGAATTTCCGCCCATTCCTCGATAACGGCAGTCGCGCAGTTGTCGCAGTTCATTCCTTTTCCGGCCAAGGCGTTTCAGCATGCGGGAGAAGTCGACACCGACCTGCTCCACTGGGCGAGGGTAAACCACGATCAGCTTCCGGCAATTCGCTTCGATTGCGGCACCGAGGATCCCCTGATCGAAGCCAATCGCGAACTTCACCGCACGCTTACGCAATTACACGTGCCCCATGTCTACGAGGAATTCTCCGGCGCTCACGATTGGCCATATTGGGCCCAGCACGTTCGAGACACACTCGCCTTCTGCAAATGTGTTCTCTCGGATTAGCTATTTCTTCGCCGCATCAGGCATCGGCATCCGCACCACTTGCGGAAGATAAATGTTTGTCTCCGCGACCAGCTTCTTCGGTTTCATAGTGTTGCACACATAGGTGAACAACAGTTCACCGGGCTGCTCGAACTCCGGATGTTCCTTGCCCGCATAGCAAAATGTGTCAGGATCATATTTCGGATCGCTCTTCTGCAGAATCGGAATGCGGTAGATCACTTCGCCATCCGTCCACGCCCCCGTTAAACTTGGCGCAGTCCGTAAGATCACTTTGTCAGAAAAAATCTGTGGATGCACCATCACGGCGATCCACTTCGTCAGATCCGGGTGATACCGCACCGACATCTCCGAAGCCCCGGTCTTCATGATCGTCTTCGCTTTCGTCGGCTCGATCCCTCCATGCCACTGGTCGTCGCCTCCCAGGTACTGCAGATATTTCTTTGGATCATTGAGCTCCTTCAGCGGAATCCTTGTCAGTATCTGCGGCCTGTCCTCCTTCTCATACAACGTGTAAATATAAAGATATTCGCCCTCGATTACCGTGGAAGCCGAAGGATTGGCGTGCATGCCCTCACTTACAAGAGGGAGGTACGCAACCTTCCAAATTTGCGGGTCGCTATCCAGTCCTGTCACATGCGCCAGATCTGTCCCGCAGATTTCAAACCCGAGAGCAAAAGCATTGGAATTCGGCGCGTTCCTCACGCACAGCAACGTGATCCACAACTCATTCTTATATTCCACGCCATCGAGCGCCCAATAATAAGTGCCGTTGTTGTTCTGGGGTTTGAAAAAGCTGTCGTAATGGCCCTTCTCGTCCCGTTTGATCGTGTAGTCGATCTTCCACTTGCGGTCTTTGCAAGTCGAAATCCCGAGCGTGTTATGCACCATTTGTGGATCTTCGCCTGTGACGATCCGTCGATCGCCATAGAGTGTGTCGCCGAAGACCCAAACAACTCGCCCATCCGGCAGTGGGATCGAATACGCCGCGTCCGCCCCCTGCCACTGTTGTTGAAAAGGAAAAGCAGGAGTGCAATCAAAATAGCGAGTTTCAGCGACTAACAGACTTGCGGAAAATACCAAAAGAAGAACTGAAGCACTTCGTAACATTCGTCTCATTTGCTGACCCCAATTGTGCAGCTCCATCAGTTCCTTATTTACGTAGACTTCGCCGCCGGGAACTTCTCCGCCTGCGATTGATCTCTCCGGCAAGGGGCAACCCGCCTTTCCTTACCGACTCGCCATGTTCCCTTAACAGCCTCTCGGCATAATGCAGATCCTCGAGCACAGCCTTGCGCGCCAGTTCTGGCTTGTGTTCGCGAATCGAAGCGAACACCCGCGCATGCCGCCACCAGTGTTTATCCCAGTTCTTGATGAAAGGCAACACAGCCTTCCTGGCCTCAGAGGTCGCGTGATACAGCATCCGCATCATGGTCTGTACGGCCGCGTTGCCCGAGGCCTGCGCGAATGCCTCGTGAAACTGAATATCAAAGGTGTGAAACAAACCAGGATTTCCGCGGCTCTGCGCCATGCCGTTGAGCGCCGCCTGCAATCGTTCAATGTCTGCCCGCGTCGCGCGTCGCGCGGCCAGAGCCGCTGCCGTCGGTTCAATAATCTTCCGCAGTTCGTAGATCTCCAGATGCTTTACTTCGTCAAGCAAGATCATCCATTGGAAATGCTCAGTGAGAACGCGGCTTAAGGAAGACTGAATGTACGTTCCATCGCCCGCCCGCGACCTGATCAGGCCAAGATACATTAGCCCTTTTAACGCCTCGCGCAGTGACCCGCGGCTCACACGAAGTATTTGCGCGAGTTCCGGCTCCGGGGGCAATCGGTCGCCCGCTTTTAGTTCGCCGCTGCGTACCAGTTGTTCGATCCGCCGCGCGACCATCGTCATCACGGTCTCACGATGGATCGGTTCCATCTGCCTGGCACTAACTGCGACCTCTCGCTCCGATGCCATTGCTTCCGTCCTTACTTCACCGCACTCGACAAGTTTCACTTCAATTTACCAACCTCGTTCCACTCGATTCGAAATTCGTCCAATCCGCTCAATCTCTACCTCGACGACATCTCCATCCTTCAGGTAGATGGGTGATTTCCGCGAAAAACCAACGCCCGCCGGCGTTCCTGTCGCAATCACATCTCCTGGATCGAGTGTAAAACTATGTGAAAAATACGAGACAATTTTCCGAACACCGAATATCTGCTGACTCGTGTTGGAATCCTGCAAGGTCTCGCCGTTCAGTCGTGTTGCGATGCGAAGCGCCCCGGGATCCGGAACTTCATCGGCAGTCACCAGGAACGGCCCGTTGGGCGCAAACGTGTCGCACGACTTGCCACGCGTCCACTGCCCATCTTCAAACTGCCATTTTCGTGCGGAAACATCATTGAACACCACGTATCCGGCAACGTGGCTCATGACGTCATGTTCCCTCACCCTCCGTGCCTTCCGCCCAATTACGACGCCCAGCTCGCCCTCGTAGTCCACCTGCGCATCCTCCGCGGGCAGTCGAATCGCATCGAACGGTCCCGACAAACTCGACGTAAACTTCGCAAAACACAGTGGAGCACTCGGAATCTCAAGACCCGCCTCCGCCGCGTGGTCCCTATAGTTCAATCCCACAGCCACGATCTTTCGCGATGCGACGGGGCAATCCAAATGCACGTCGGCCAGGGGAACTGCATTGCCATCCCTTTTCAAACCGCGAACAAAATCCAGAGCTTCATCACCTGCTTCCAGCAACGCAAGTGTAGACGTAAAGGCAGTCGACTCCATGCCGGCCGACACGGCTGCCCGAAGCACGTCAATAATCCGATCCCCAATCACCACTCCCAGACGGCGTCCGCCTCTCATCGAATATTGAACTAGACGCAACTCTGGTCCCTCCCAGCCTTGACCCGAACCCCAAATCACTATATATGTTCAAATGTCCGACAAACAAGTCGAAGCGCGGTTTTCTTCAGCCCGGCATGCAGCCTCAAGCCTCGCAGCCCCAAATTTCGCTGTCTCAAATTGCATTGGATAAGTTTGAAATCTTTGCAGAAGGGCTCGATCATCCCGAAGGCCTCGCATTTGACGACGACGGCAACCTCTGGGCCGGCGGCGAACTCGGCCAGATCTACAAAATCAATCCAAAGGGAAAAGTCCGAATTGTAACCACGCTCGGAGGTTTCAACCTCGGTCTCAGCTTTTCAGCCCGCCAACAGCTATTTGTCTGCAACTTCAAACTTCCGGCCTTGATCCAGCTCGATCGCTCAGGCAAAGTGATTCGCTCTTGGCAACGCGTCGGACGTTACCCTCTCCGCAATCCGAATTTTTCTGTTTTTGATAGCGAAGGCAATCTTTATTTCAGCGACTCCGGCGAATTCAACAAAAATGACGGCTTCCTCTTTGTCCTGCGGCCGAACGGCAAGATCAAGCAACTGCTCGATCACTTGGCCTTCCCCAATGGCCTCTCGCTTAGCGCCGACGAGCGGACCTTGTATATTGTCCAAAGCACCACGGACAACGTGCTCGCTGTGCCCATCCTCAATCCAGCGGCCATAGGCGAGCCTCGGGTCTACGCTGCGGGATTGCATTATGTCCCCGACGGTGCGGCGCTCGATGACGTCGGCAATCTATATGTCACCTGCTACGCATCGCATAATGTCTATCGTGTCGCGCCCGATGGTTCAGTCTCGCTGTTCGCGTGTGACCCGCAAGGCGCAATTCTTTCGAGCCCCACGAACCTCGCATTCGGAGGCGCAAATTTTGACGAGATGTATTTTGCCAACCTGAGCCGCTGGCATATCTGCCGCGCGCGGGTCGGCATCCGCGGACAGTTGCTTATAAACCAGCGCTAGCTTCCCGGAGATGTCATGAGAATTACTGATATTCGCTGGACTCCCGCCTTCATCCCGATTGAAGCGCCCTTGCGTTATTCCGTCGGATCTCATCCCGGATTTTCTCGCACCATCATCGAGATCGAAACCGACGAAGGCATTACCGGTCTCGGAGAGTGCTACAGCGGCGCCAGCCGTGTCGGGCAACTCGCCGACTTGAAGCCCTTGCTCATCGGCGAAGATCCCATGAACATCGAGCGAATCCGCTGGAAAGTCGCTGCTCCCAGTTCCGAAAAACTTTTTGGCTTCGTCCTCGCTTTTGCCGGGATCGAATTCGCCATCCTCGATATTCAAGGCAAAGCGCTGCATCGCCCGGTTTGCGATGTGCTTGGCGGAAAAATCCGCGACGAAGTTCCTTTCGCCGCTTATCTTTTTTACCGCTATCCGAACGACAACGGGACCGGTGAAATATCCAACGTTCGCCAGATGGTTGATTTCGCAAGAGAACTCGTCAAGAAATACGGCTTCAAAACTTTGAAGTACAAAAACGGCGTCCTTCCTCCGGATGAGGAAATCGACACGTTTCTTGCACTCCGCGAGGCGTTCCCCAAGCATCGCATCCGCCTCGATCCGAACGCCGTTTGGACCGTCACCACTGCGATTGACGTCGCCCGCCGTCTCCACGACTTCAACATGGAGTACCTTGAAGATCCCGTCTGGGGAATGCGTGCCATGAAGCGTGTCAACGCGAAAGCGCCCTGGGTTACTTTGGCTTCAAACATGTCGGTTTTCGCGTTTGAAGATCTCGCTCCCGCCATTACCGCCGACGTGCTCGACGTCGTTCTCCTCGACCCGCACTGGTATGGCGGCATACATCGCGCCAAACTCGCCGGCCAGATTTGCGAAGCCATGGGAGTCGATGCCGGTATGCACAGCGGCGCTGAGTTCGGCATCTCGCAGGCTGCAATGCTTCATGTCGCAGCTTGTCTGCCCAATCTCGTGCTCGCCAGCGACTCGCACTATCACCACCTCACCGACGACATCATCATGGGGGGCAAAATGCAATACAAGAATGGTGCGATGGCCGTGCCAACCGGCCCCGGCCTCGGCGTCGAGCTCGACCGTGACAAGTTGGCCCGCTACAACGAGCTTTCGAAACGCAATCAGATGGGAGATTGGACCGATGATCCCCGCCGAAGCGGGGCGGTAATCACGCAGCCGAAATGGTAACCATGAAGAAAATTGCGAACGCTGCGCTGGCTGCGATTCTCGCGGGGGTCTCGTTCCCCACCCTTGTCTACGCAACCGACAAAACACTCTGGACGATTGGCATCTTTGACGGCTCCTCCGCCGAATTCAAAAGCGAAGGTATCAACTACGCCGATGCGAAAAGTGATCCAGCGTTTATCGTGGGCCGGAGCACCGACAAAGATTGGTATCGCTTTCAGCCTGGCCCAGCCAACGGAATCGCGGGCGGCCGCCTGCATCCATTCACAATAAAATTCACGCTGAATGATGCGCCCCGCGGCGTCTATCGACTGAAGCTCGCCATCCTCTACGAGACGCCGCGCCTATCCTTCCTAAAACTCGAACTGAACGGCCACTCCGGATTTTTCTACTTCCATCCCAAGCTCGATTTCCGCGCCGGCGATTGGGAAGGCACTTTCGTCCCTCAGACCTCCATCGACGAAAAGACAGTCGCGATCCCCGCCGTCTGGCTGCATCAAGGCGAAAACACTTTTGTTCTCACCGCGATGGATGATCCAGCCACGCCACAAACTTCCCTTGGAGCAATCGCGCCGGGACACACCGGTCTCGTCTACGACGCGCTTGAGTTTGTTCAAGATGACGCTGAAGCCCACGACGTAAACGCATTCTCTGCCCAAATTGACCCAACTATTTTCTATCGCGATACAAAGTCTGGCCTGGTCGAACTCGTAGACGTCTTCCTCAATGCCTCTAACCTTCCCGCTAGCGCGTCTGCCGAGCTTCGCGTTGGCGGACATTCCTTCAGTCAGCCTTTTTCAACAAAGAATGACTTCGGCGAAGCCCGTCTCACCTTTGAAGTTCCCGAATGGAGCGGCCCCGCCGAAGCCACGGTCCTAGTGGAAAACGACCAGACGGGAAACCTGTCTTCGCCTTCCGTCAAAATCACTCCCGCCAAGAAATGGACCGTCGCCCTCATCCCGCACGAGCATCTCGATGTTGGATTCACCGATTACCCCGCCAAAGTCGCCGAACTTCACTCGCGGTCCATCGACCAGGCCATGGGCCTCATCGCCAAGACCCCTGATTTTCGTTGGACGCTGGACGGCAGTTGGGTTGCCGATCGATATCTGAATGGACGCACCCGCGAGCTGCGCGACCGATTTCTGGATCACGTTCGCAACGGCAGCATCGTGATCCCGCCCGAGTTCGCCAATCAACACACCGGCAACGCATCCTGGGAAGGCCTCGCTCGCTCGCTTTACGGCCAGCATCATCTCGCGCTCGAGCACAAACTGCCCGCATCCGACGCCGCCCAAATTGTCGATGTCCCCGCCTACACCTGGGCCTATGCCTCGGTTCTCCATGATGCCGGCATCAAGTATTTCATCGCGGCCAGCAACAGTTGGCGCGCTCCCGTCATGCTGCTCGGTCGCTGGAATCTGAAATCGCCTTTTTACTGGGAAGGTCCGGATGGCGGCCGCGTGCTTATGTGGTACTCGCGTGCCTACCTGCAGGCTCACACGTTATTTGGCGGCCCGTGGCGAATGGAGTCGATCCGCGATTCCCTGCCGGTTTTTCTGCAGGCCTACACGCGCCCCACCTATACGGCCAGCACCGCAATCATCTTCGGCACGCAGCTTGAGAACACACCGCTCGCTAAAGAACAAAGCGAAATTGTCTCCACCTTCAACCGCGAATACATTTGGCCAAGATTTAAATTCTCCACCGTCCACTCCGCGATGCAGCAGATCGAGCGCGAATGGAAGGGCGCCTTTCCGGTGTTTCGCGGCGACTTCGGCCCTTACTGGGAAGACGGATACGGCTCCGATGCGGCGCACACCGCCATTCATCGCGAAAACCAGCATCGCATCGCCACCGCTGAGATCATGGGCGCTGCAGTTTCTTCCATCGACACGCGTGTCCGCCCCGACAAAGCCATGCTCGACGATGCCTGGCATAACGAGCTTCTCTACGACGAACACACCTGGACATACGTCAGCGCGACCACCCAGCCCGAGCATCACCAGAGCGAAGAACAGATAGCGCTAAAAGGCTCTCGCGTCACGCGGTCTCGAGATGACATCAATGAGTCGATTCGGCGCGAGTGGGCCCAGCTCGAAGCGCTCGTAAAAACCAAAGACAACTCCGTCGCCGTCTTCAACTCATTAAACTGGTCGCGCTCCGGCATCGTTGAAACCGACCTGCCCGACGGCACCGCTCTCGTCGATTCTTCAACCGGCGCTGACGTCCCCCTCGAAATTCGCTGGAAAGGCAAAGGCATCCCTCTTCCGGGATTCGGCCCGGGTAATGTTCGCGTCCGCTTTCTTGCCTCCGCCGTCCCCGCCGTCGGATACAGGCTCTACATCCTCAAGCCCGCTGCGAAACCAGCAGCCGCTTCTCAGGAAATCCAGGGCCAAATCCTCGAGAACGAGTTCTATCGTGTTACGCTCGATCCTTCCTCCGGCTCCATCGCCAGCATCTTCGACAAACATCTTGCACGCGAACTCGTCGATCCCTCGAGTCCCTACAAACTCGGCCAGTATGTCTACGTAACTGGCGGAGACACCTATCCCGAAAACTCACTCTATCGTTTTGGAGCAGGCCTCAAACCACCGGAGTTGACCATTCATCCCGCACAGTCAGGTTCCCTGCTCTCAGTGAAGCAAACTGCGATCGGCATCGCCGCCACCCTTCGTTCATCGGCCCCCAACACCCCGTCCATCCAAACCGACATCCTGCTGCCCGACTCGTCCAAAAGCATCCTCGTAACCTACCGCCTGCACAAGGACCGCGTTCTCATCCGCGAATCGGCCTATATCGCCTTTCCTTTCGCCATCGCCGCTCCCGAGTTCACGTACGGCTCTCAATCCGCGTGGGTCAACCCTGCCAAAGACGAGCTCGCCGGCGGAAGCCGCGAATGGTACCTGCCCACAACCTGGGCCTCCGTATACAATCCGCAAGTAACTGCGGTGGTCGTTCCCCTCGATGCTCCACTCGTAAACTTCGGAGATATCGTTCGCGGCGACTGGCCCGCAGAATTCAAACCCAAAACCAGTGCCATTTTTTCCTGGGTCATGAACAACTATTGGGGAACCAACTTTCCCGCCTGGCAAGGCGGCGACTTCACCTTTCGTTATGCCATCAGCAGCGATGCGCAGTTCAATCCTGAGTCGTTGACGCGCTTCGGACTCGAGGCTCTGACTCCACTCGAACGCGATGACGTCGCCGCTTCGCAAGATGCCTCTCCCCTCCCGGTTCGCGAAGCCAGCTTGATCGAGATCGCAAATCCCACCGTCACCTTACTCACTTGGAAGCGCGCCGAAGACGGCGATGGAACCATCGTTCGCCTGCAGGAAACTTCCGGCCGGTCCTCGAACATTCGGATTCACAGTCTCTACCTGACCTTCGACCACGCATGGCTCTGCAACTTACTTGAAGAAAATATTTCCGAACTCAAAACTGAAAGTGGAGAACTCAGCGTTCCGATCCAACCATTTCAAGTGCTCACTCTCAGAGTTCACACCACGCCTCACCTCAAGCGGCCGCCAAATGAGCATTGAGTTTACAAGCAAAGTCGCGGTCGTGACCGGGGGAGCCATGGGCATCGGCAAAGCCACGGCGCGAAAGCTCGCCTCATTGGGAGCAACGGTCGTCATCTTCGATATCGACAGCGACGCCGGCCACAAAACCGCGGCTGCCATCGCAAAGACGATCGCAGAAGCAAAAGTTGCAAAGGAAAAATCCGTAGCCCTCTGCGACTTCGTTCCTTGCAACATCAGCGTGAGCGCCGAGGTTTCGCGGGCCGTCGATACCGTCGTCGCCAAATACGGAACTATCGACATCCTCGTCAGCAATGCTGGTATCCAACTTTATGGCGATACCGTAACCACCACCGAAGACGACTGGGATCGCTTGATGGGAGTCAATCTCAAGGGATGTTTCCTGATCTCAAAATTTGTCGTCCCACACATGCTCAAGCACGGGGGCGCCATCGTAATCGTTGGCTCGGTGCAAAGCATGACCGCCATCACCAACTCAGTCGCTTACGTCGCCTCAAAGCACGGCCTGCTCGGACTCATGCGCGCCATGTCGCTCGATTATGCCGCCAAGGGCATTCGCGTCAATTGTGTCTGTCCCGGCGCGATCGACACTCCTATGCTGCGCTGGGCCGCCAGTCTCTCCGACGATCCTGAAAAAGTTATCCAAACTTGCGATCGCATGCACCCGCTTGGCCGAATGGGAAAAGCAGACGAAGTCGCCGACGCTATCGTTTATCTTGCCTCGCCGATGGCATCCTTTATTACGGGAGCGGCTCTGCTTGTCGACGGCGGGATGCTCGTCCCCACAGGCGGCATGGGTTTTCAGGAAGGCGGTACGGGGGCAGGCACGCACAAATGAAGTTGCAAAACAAAACCGCCATTATCACCGGAGCCGCCGCCGGCATTGGCGCCGCCTCGGCCGCACTGTTCGCACACGAAGGAGCGCGGACCGTTGCGGTTGATGTCAACCGCGACCTCCTCAATCAGGTCTCAGCTCAGATCGACCAAGCCGGAGGCACATGCCTCGCCGTCACGGCCGACGTCAGTCGCCTCGAAGAAGTCGCGAACGTCGTCCGCTCCGCGACGCAAGAATTTGGGCACATCGACATTCTCTTCAACAACGCGGGTGTTGTTCCAACCGGCAAGCTTGAAACAATCGACGAACAAGAATGGGACCGCGCCATGGCCATCAACGTGAAAAGTATGTACCTCTTCTGCCATGCCGTGATTCCTGTCATGAAAGCGCAGGGCGGAGGAGTGATCCTTAACACCGCTTCCGCCACCGCCCTTCGCGCCGTCGCCGATCGTGCTTGCTATACGGCCACCAAAGCCGCGGTAATCGGACTGACAAAGTCGATGGCCCTCGACTACGTTCGCGACAACATACGGGTCAACTGCCTTTGCCCGGGCACGGTCGATACGCCCTCGCTGGCCCAGCGGCTTGCTGCTTTTCCGGATCCGGCCGAGGCGCGCAAGAACTTTATCGCCCGCCAACCCATGGCACGATTCGGCACTGCCGAGGAGATTGCGCAGGCGGCCCTCTATCTGGTCTCACCAGATTCCGATTTCGTGACCGGGGTCGCCTTCGCCATTGATGGAGGCCTTAGCATCTGAATGCCGCTCTGCGCCGCCGATTCCGTCCAGTGGAAGAGCCGCCGCGCCCGCCGCTTATCGAATGGCCTCGTCGAACTTACAGTCTTGCCCGGCGGCGGCCACATCGCCGACTTCCGTCTCTCCGGTTCTCCCATCAACGCTCTCTGGGAGTCGCCCTGGCCCAACATCGAACCCCAGACATTCTCTTCGCCTGAACACGCGGCGTTCTACGGAGATGGTCCTGTAGGCCGCTTCCTGTGCGCCTACACTGGGCACGCGCTCGCGCTCGGCTACTTCGGGATGCCCTCATGGGCTGAGTCCGCTCAGGGCCTGCCCCTGCACGGTGAAGCCGCAACCGCCAACTGGAAAGTCGTTTCCGCCGTCGCCGACAAACACTCCGCCACGCTGGCCATGGAGGTCGCTCTTCCCTTCTATCGGTTGCACTTTCGGCGCGAGATCATCCTGCCCGCCGAAGCCTTCGTCATCAGCATCACCGAGACTGTCACCAATCTGAGCAGCGATCAAATCGAGTTTCAATGGGTGGAACACGCGGCTTTCGGTGAGCCGCTGTTCAGCGGGAATGAAGCCACGTTGTTTGTCTCTGGCACCCGCGGCGTGACATGGCCTGACGGCTACGAAGGTCACGAACTTCTTGCCAATGATGTGTCGTTTCGTTGGCCGTTTGCGCAATCCATCGGTGGCGAATTGATCGATCTCTCTAAACCATTCTTGCGACATGGGACTGGCTTCGTTGCCGCTTTGCTCTGCGATACAGATCGAGACAATGCCTTTGTCGCCGTTCACAACTGCCGCCACCAACTGTTCGCTGGCTACTCCTTCGATCGCCAGGTTTTTCCGTGGATCGTGTTGTGGGAGGAAAACTCTGCGCGCAAGTATTCACCTTGGAATGGCGTAACCAAGGTTCGTGGCGTGGAGTTCGGCACCAGCCCTATGCCACTCGGCCTTGATCATGCGCGCGAAATGCGCAGTCTGTTCGATACGGCTGTACTCGCGCGCATTCATGGAGGTTCATGCCTGCAGACACAATATGACCTATTCCTCCATCGCGCGCCGCCACACTGGATGCAAATCAAAGAGGTCCAAGAGGCAGGTCACGCACTCATCGTGCGTGGTGACAGCGATGAGGAAATCACGCTCGCACGCGGAGAAGGATCAGCTCAGAAATTCTAGGAATGAGGGGAAATGCCGCCTGCCTACGGATCGGTCCGCACATACGCTTTGATGGTCGCGCAGCGCTGCCCTTCCGACGGCCCATGCGGACGAATCACATATTCCCCCACCGCTGCTGGAATAATGAACGTTTCCGCGTAGTGCACCACTAGCCGCGGAAACTTTCCCTCGGCGCTCTCCACCACTGCTTCCCGTCCTTCGCAAAGATTCAGCACATTCACGCCGCTATTCGTCGAGTGCCGCACTGGACCCGTGAACCAATGCCGCCGCGTCTCAATAAATTCTCGCTCGTGCAGCCCCGTTCGCTCTTCCTCCCAGCCTGGTCCTTTTGCCACTGGCTCCGTCACGTTGACCAGATTTCTCCCGACCCATCCCGTCGTCCGGTCCCACTGAACATTTCGAAACGCGTGTTGCAGATGAATCGGCCGCGGAGTGCCATCCAGCCCCAGCCGCCCCCAATCCCACATCTTGAAAGTAAAAATATATGGCGTCGCACTGATCTCCAGCACCATGCTGTTTTTGCCCGAGCAATGCGGAGTCCCCGCCGGGATCAGAAAGTGGTCATGCTTCTTGGCGGGAAATTTATTGACGTACTTATCCGCATCAAACTGAATCGTGCCCTCTTGCGCCTCCAGCAGGTCCGCCATCATCTGCTTGCGGTCGATCCGCTCCTTCAATCCAAGAAACACGCACCCGTCCTCACCGGCAGCCAACAGGTAGTAGCTTTCGTCCTGCGTGTAGTTCATTCCAAACTGCTGCTGAATGTATTCCGTCAGCGGATGCACCTGAAACGAAAGATTCCCGCCATCCATCGTGTCCAGAAAATCGAAGCGGATGGGAAACTCAGTTCCAAAACGCCCATGCACCGCTTCGCCCAGCAGTTCATGCGGATGCTGAAAAACCAAATTGATGGACGGGATCTCCACCGTCACTTCGCCAAACCCAAGCAGAAGACTGTTCTCTTCCGGGACACAGTCAAAGCACCATGCGTAGTTCTCTGTCTCCCGCGGAAGGTCGCAGATTTCCTTCATCCATTGGCCGCCCCATGGCCCAGGGTCGAAAAAAGGCACTACGCGAAACGGCCTGTGCGCGGCCTTCTTCAGGCCCTCTAGATGCTGCGCGCCCGTGATCATCTTTGGCAGGTCGCGCTGATTGGTATCCAGAAGAAAATCGACCTTTGCCATCAGCCTCTTTTTCAATCGGTCGGCCACGCGCCAGTCGAAAAAGTACGCGCGTTTATACTTCAGTGACGGGCGCTCGGTGCAATTCTGCAATCCGAGATTCGTAATCTCCCCAGCCCGCTGCCGCTTCTGGATCTCCCACCTCGCCATGTCGCAGTAAACGAGCAAATCCCATTTTTCCGCAAGAAGAGTAGCCCCCGTGCCAATCACCAAAGTGAGGCCTGTTGCCTGCCCCAAACGATCTCTCTGCGTTGCCAGTTCGCGCTCATCCAGCAATTCAATCAGTTCATACTTACCCATAAAGCCAAACACTGGGTCGTCGCCGAGATCACGGGCGCACAGAGCACGAATCGCGCTTTCAGGCAGGAAGCAGTCTTCCGTACGCAGCACAAACTGCGGTTCGAGCACACTCAGCAGTTGTTTTTCAATCTCCTTTTCGAAGCAGCCGGGATAACACTCCACACAAATCACAAAGCGGCCCGGACGTACGCTCGAGTTCAGTCGCCGTCCAATCCCCTCCCACCCCCTCTCGCACTCATCGCGCGAGTCAGCTACCTGAACTACGGGTTGCTTGTCGTAGTTCGAGATGTATGGCTTTGACATTGACCCTCAGGCTGGAGATCGCTTCGAAAGATACGGCAGCAACGTTAAGGTCGCTGCCGCCGCGATTGAAGGAACGACTCTGATCAGAAAATAAATCTAAGCGAAAATTGCGTTTGCCGCGCGGTACCGCCTCCAATCTGCGTTCCATTCGCGTCGGCAATGGTCTGCCCGGTTCGACCAAAATTGGCGTTCGTCACACAGGTTCCAGGCCCTGGTACCGAACTACAGATTCCACCGTCCGGATTCGTAAAATTCGGGTGATTGAACAGGTTGAAAATATCGGCGCGGAACTGCATTGTCAGTCTCTCAGTGATTAGAAAGTTTTTCATCCCCGAAAGATCGAACTGGAACTCGGCTGGACCGGGCAGGGCATTTCGGCCAACCGTCCCGATAGTTTTCCCTGGGGTTCCCTCGTACGTTGGTTGGATCGTGAAGGCGTTGATGTTATAGCTCGAAATCGGCCAATTGTGGTTGGGAGCCCATAGCCCCACGCCGGGCACATAGTCTGGCCGTTGTGGATTGCCAAAGAACCCGCTGACCAGCGTAATGTTCGTGGGTAGCCCCGATCGTGTCTGGAGAATGCCGGATGTCTGCCACCCACCCAACGCTGTGCGCTTCAGCGGACTGGAACCCTTTAGCGTCGGCAAGCTGTAGAGCACGCTGCCTGTCAGGTTATGCCGCACATCCCAATCCCCGCCGCTGTGGTCGTACTTGGGATTCAACGGATCCTCGAAGCCCGGGCTGAAAACATTGACCATATCGTCAAGTTCGTGCGACCAGGTGTAATTTATTTCGAGGTTCAGATTCCCTACTCTTCGGTCGAACTTCACCTGCAGCGAGTTGTAGTTCGAGCCGAGTCCGCTAGCGAGCACGTTTTCATTGGCGAAACCTGAAAATGGTCTGGCGTCTGTAAACACGTTCGCCGGGTTCGCATTCAGCGGATAGAAGTCCACCCCCGCCTGCATGTGGTGCGCGTTATTGCCCACATAGTTGATCGACAGCACCGTGCCGCGCGCCACTTCCTGCTGCACTCCGAACAACCAGTTCGTCGAAACCGGGTCCTTGGGGTTTGTCGGAAACGCGTTTACGTTTTGCGTTCCGGCAATCAGCGGCGGATTCGGCGACGGATAGTTGATCGAAAATGGAGGATTGGCGAAGACTGCCTGGAAGACGTTAACGTTGTAGCTTGCCAGCGCCGGCACATTGGTTGTCGTGGCAAAGTTGAAGTGCATCGGGTTGTAGAACAAACCGGCGTACCCATGAATGGCGGTTTTTCCTGTGCCGAACGGATCCCAGGAGAATCCTACTCGAGGCGCTACATCGCCTTTCGGAGCAGTGTATGTCTGTTGGCTGGGGGGTAGCAGCGCCTGCGTCGCCACGCTGAAGTTCTGCCCCTGACCCGGTCCCGACGCCCACGGCGTGTTGTAGTCGTACCGCAAGCCGAGGTTCAGGGTAAGGTTCTTGTTCACCTTCCAGTCGTCCTGGATAAAGAAATCCCAATTGGAATTCCGGTTCCCGACAAAACTCGGATATCCGATTTTTTGAAGCACAAAAACATTATTGTTGATCAGGTCATGAATGCTGCCGTAGTCGTACGTTTGTTGCGGACGTAACCACTCGTTGTTTCGATTAATGCGGAACTGCGGCCCAAACCTTAGGGTGTGCCGCCCGATTGTCTTGCTTACTGTGTCAAAAATCTCCACGTCCGCAAAGGGCGTGATTTGATTGAATGTGTTTGGACCTGGCAGTGAGCCAAGGTCGGTAAAAAACCCATTAAAGCCGGCCAGGGGGGTAGGCGTGTTCGAATTCGTGTCGGAATAAAAGCGGTTGATACCGACGCTGAACTCATTCAGGGTTGTCGAATTGAACGTGTGTGTCTCGTCCAACTTCGCGTACTGTGTTCTCAGTTTCTGCGGAGAGACCTGCCCTGCATTCATGCCGTAGGTATAGTTCGTAAGGGAATCGTTGATGCTGTACCGGCCGAAAACTCGATCCCTCTCCGAGATGTTGTAATCAATTCTTACTAACCCCGTGTCCTCGCGGACAACGTTAGGCAGAGTGGCCGGATCATAGACCATATCTGACCCCAAGGCTGGATTGGCATCTGGAAACCCAGGGTATACACACGATGCTGGTGCGGGTATGGCGGTGCAGCCGGCCGGCAGAGGCGCAAACTGAGCCAATACCGGCTGCATCGATGCCACGAATTGCGATCGAGCGGCCGCGCTCAGCGTATGGTTCAGAGCATTGAAGATCGTAATGTGTGTGCGATCGCCCTCATAGTTCACAAAAAAGAACAGCTTGTTCTTGATGATCGGGCCGCCCACATTGGCGCCAAACTGGTTCAGTCTCAGAGGCTGCTTCGACGTCGCAAAGTAATCCTTCGCGTCCAGATAATCGTTGCGCAAGTATTCGTACGCCGTTCCATGGATCTCGTTTGTGCCCCCCTTCGTGATGATGTTCATCTGGGGACCGAGCGAGTGGCCGTGCTCTGCGGTGTAACCGCTGTTGGTGTAATCGATCTCCTGAATGCTATCCACGCTGGCTCGCGTGATGCGCGCTGTTTCCTGGCCTTCGGTATCGAGGAAGCCGTTGATGTCGCCGCGCATCGCGCTCTGGCCATCCAATGTGATATTCAGGCCAGTAAAAATGTTCTCCATTCCATTGATACTACCCTGGAAAAATCCAGTTGCGTTCGAGGATCCGGGTGCGATCCCCAAGAAATCGGCCACGTCGCGCCCGTTCACCGGCAGGTTGGCGACCTGGTTTGTATCCAGCGTCGTGCCAGTGCTGCTCGACGACGTATCGACCGTTGTGAGTGTGCCGGTGACCTGGATGTTCTCCTGCGACGCCGCCACGGCGAGCACCAGATTCACCTTTACATCGGCGCCCACATTCAGCCGAATGTTTTCGCTCTTCGTGTCAGCGAACCCCGCAGCGCCCGCTGTTACCAGGTATGTTCCCAGCGGTATTGAATAAGCCTGGAAGTCGCCATTCTGATCGGTGACCAGGCTCTTCTGATACCCAGTCCCGATGTTCTTTACCGTGATCGTCGCTTTTGGCACCACTGCGCCAGAAGCGTCAGTCACGGTGCCGGTGACTGTGCCCGTATCGAATTGGGCCACCAGCGGCAGGGCTCCGAAAACTATCAGTGTTAGTAAAACGATGGCGTGGAAGACTGTGGCGCTTTTCACGGCAGAAAACGCATTTCGCATCATGGCGATGATCCCTCGCTTCAGTCGAGTTCACTTCGAGGTCATACGGGTGGACTTCAAGCCACGCAAATCGTAATGCCGTTCCGGCGCAAGAGTCAACATTTTTGTTTCTTTTTGATGACGAACGATCTTGGTTTTGTTCTTTTTTGGACATTAGCGTTGTTAATTCCCACACCAACGGCAATTTGCTGTCATTATTATTACTAGTGCGCTAGGCCGCCGGTCACCTGTGATGAAAAGCGCTCAAATCTCCGGAATGCTGTTCGCGGTCCTCGCTGCGATTCCCCTCGCTTTCATTCCACTCCTAGCATCGCCGGCCCCAAACTCGCCCATACCAGGCCACTTTGTCGATGTCACCGAGAAGCTCGGAATTTACTTCCGCCAGCAGGCTTCTCCCACACCCAATAAATATCTCCTCGAAACCATGGGCTCAGGCCTAGCTCTGTTCGATTACGACAACGATGGCCGCCTCGACATTTTCTTTTCCAACGGAGCGCGCCTCGACGATCCCACCCACAAAGGCACGATTCCCAGAAAAGACAATCCCAGGTACTGGAATCGCCTCTACCATCAGAAACCCGACGGAACCTTCGAAGATGTCACCGAACACGCTGGTCTGACCGGCTACGGCTACTCCACTGGCGTTGCCGTCGGCGATTACGATAACGACGGATTCGACGACCTCTACGTCGCCGGATACGGCCACGGCACGCTCTATCACAACAATGGAGACGGCACATTCACCGATGTGACCGCCGCGGCCGGCGTCGCCGGTTCAGGGTGGATGACCAGCGTCGCCTGGGTTGATTACGACAACGACGGCCGACTTGATCTGGTGATTGCCCGCTACATGCAGTGGGACTTCGATGATATTTTCTGCGGTCGCCCGGGAAAAGACGGCTACCGCTCTTATTGCCATCCGGATATCTTCAAGCCGGAATCAGTCTTGCTGTTCCACAACGACGGCAATGCGAGGTTCACCGAGGTCTCCCATCAGGCCGGAATCGACAAGCCAGCTAAGGGCCTGGGCCTCGCCATAGCAGATTACGACCACGACGGCTTCATGGATATCCTTCTCACCAACGACAACACGCCCCAATACCTCTTCCACAATCGCGGCAACGGAACCTTCCAAGAAGTTGGCCTGACCTCAGGCGTCGGGCTCGACTCGAACGGCAACACCTTCGCCGGCATGGGCGTCGATTTTCAGGACTACAACAACGATGGCTGGCCCGACATCATCATCACCGACCTCGCCCACCAGCGATATGCTCTTTACACCAACAACACAGACGGCACGTTCGATTACTCGACATCGGCCGTCGGCTTAAATGCAATCTCACTCCTCCATTCCGGCTGGGGCGTGCGTTTTTTCGATTATGACAACGACGGTTGGAAGGACTTGCTTATCGTCCAGTCTCACGTCATCGACACCATCGAGATGTACGATCCCAATGTGCGCTATCGCGAACCGCCCGTCCTTCTGCACAACGACCGCGGTAAAAATTTCGTGGATGTCTCCGCGGCATCCGGCGACATCTTCCGTCAGCAATGGGCTGCGCGTGGCTTGGCTATTGGAGACATCAATAATGATGGCAAGCTCGACGCCGTCGTTACCTCAAACGACGGTCCTGCCTGGGTCCTGCTCAATCAAATCGATACGCCCAACCACTGGATCATCCTCAATCTCATCGGTACTAGGAGCAATCGCGACGCCATCGGTGCTCGGGTAAGGATCTCCACCGCTGCCGGGGATCAGTTCGCAACCGTCACCACCTGCAGCAGCTACCAGTCCTCGAGCGATAAGCGTTTGCACTTCGGATTAGGCTCCGCCGATTTCATCCGCGAGATCGAAATCCGCTGGCCCAGCGGCATCCGCCAGATTATTCAGAATCAGGAACCGGATGATTTAAAACAGGTAAGTCCGAAACCGGCTGGTCCCAAAAACGCCCAGAAAGATAATCGGAAAAATGATCTGAAAGTTGATCGCATCCTCACCATCACCGAGCCATTAAAATAAATAGAAAACCGTGGTCGTCGCGACCGCAAGACAGAAAGATTTCAGCGTGCGAAACCAACTCCTCTGCGGCCTGTTCGTGCTCTCCAGCCTGCTCTCCGCAGCTCAGCCTGCGAAGCCCGATCCAAATCTTTCTCTCTTGCAACGCGCGGCCGAAGCCATGACCGCAGGCGATCTCAAACGAGCCGAGTCCGATCTGCAGTCCGTTCTCCGCGTCACCCCGCACGATTTTCGCGCCCTTGATCTACTCGGAGTCATTCGCGTCCTCCAGCGTCGCGAAGCAGAAGCCGAAAAACTTTTTCGTCGCGCGATCGACAAAAATCCAAATTTTGCTCCCGCCCGCGCTCACCTCGGCTTGCTTTTCTATCAGCAAGGCAACACCGAAGATGCTCTTCCCCAACTCCGCGAAGCTGTCGGCCTCGATCCCGCCCGTCGCGACGCTTCCGACGCCCTCGTGCGCATTCTCCAGGATCAGGCTCGCGCCGCCGCTGAAGCCGACGACATGCAAAAATCCCTAGCCTTGATCACCGACGCCCTAAAATACGCTCCCGACAGCCCCGACGTTCAAATGGCCATGGGCACCATCCAACTACAAATGTCTTTGTGGAATGATGCAGCCACAAGCTTCCAGAACGCTCTGAAACTCCGCCCCAATGATCCCCTCGCCCTCTACAACCTCGGCCGCGCCTATCTTGGAGAATGGAAATTCGAGGACGCACGCCAGCAGTTTGCGAGCTACGTCGCACTCCGCCCCGATGACGCTTCTGGTCATTGTGCCCTGGGAATGACCCTCGCCGCTCTTGAGCTTTTGCCCGATGCGCGCAAGGAATTCCAGCAATCCATCGCGCTCGCGCCCGCTCAAACCGAAGCCTACTTGCGCCTCGCGCTCATCGACCTCGATTCAAAAGACCTCGACGAAGCGGCCAGTAACCTCCATATAGTCCTTGCCCACGATCCGAAACATTCCGGCGCTTTGTCCGCGCTTGGACGCGTTGCGTTCCAGCAAAAACGCTATCCCGAAGCCGTCGATCTCCTTCTGCAAGCGATCGCCGCCGACGGTTCCTCGCACGAGGCTCATTACTACCTTGGCCTTACCTTCGCCCGCCTGGGCCGCAACAAGGAATCCGACGATCAACTCCGGATCGCCACTCGCCTCGAACACGACCAAAAGGAGCATCGCAACGCCGTCTTCCAACTCGCCGAGCCAACCGCCAATCCCGACCCCTCCCCCCCTCAGTAGTGAGTTGGACGTCTGCCGTGCCCAGTTCTGAAAGACATCGCACGCCATCTCAGCAAAAGTTTCCGTCAGACAATTGAGACTAGTACCCGTGAGGCAGGCACCGCCGTCGATGGTAGCGGTGCCCCGTTCAGCGATGAGCTGTATTTCTCCAAGGCATGGAAAAATTGAGAGCTGCCTACCCGCGTAACCTGTCTGCAAGCAGTAAGCGCGTAGATCAACGCGCATTGGGCAATGTTACGGACAGGAACGAACCCGTGGCCAACGGTCACCGCAGAGACCTAGACCATCCCGGGTCGGCACCAGGACCCACATCAATGAGCCTTACTTGGAACTTATGGGGCCTGACTGCCTCTCCCTTGATAGAAGCTGTGGCATCCGACTCACCTAGGCCCAGCCGAAACTGCTCCTGGCCAATGGTAGTTTGCGAATGCGCACCCCTGTGAAGGCGAATATTGCATTAGAGACGGCCGGGGAGAATCGGGGGAAATGCGGGCTCGCCCAAGCATTTCGAGTTCTTCATCGTTGTGTATGACGCGGGGGGCGCCATCCGCAATCTTGGGGCGGCTGTCAGTGACGGGGTATTAATTGTCGGTGACGTTCGGGACTGGGTTCCGGTTACGCTTTGCAGCATTTCCGCGTCCAACCCCAACCGGCTCAAGAGGTAGGGTAAAAGCCTATTGAGGGGAAGCCTGTAGGGCCTATATTCAACGGCTTTCAGCGGAACGATTAGCAAACAGAGAGCGGTCCTCGCAGAAAGTTCATCTTAATGTCGCTCATGAGAATCCAGGTGTTTCATGAACTCAAGGAGCGGAACGCTGGGAGAGGAAATTTTAAAGCTAGCTATATTTTGTGACGATCGATGCCCAGTTTCTTGAGTTTAGATTGCAGAGTTGTACGCGGCACCCCCAATCTTGACGCAGCAGGGGAAATTCGACCCCCACTTTCTCCGACCGCTCTGAGAATCTGATTGCGCTCGAATTCCGCTAAAGTTGTGTCTGGAGTGGTGGTATTGGTTTTGTTTAACTCGCCAAGCGGGGCCATCAAAACAGACCCGGTGGTCAGAATCACCGCACGTTCGATAAAGTTTTCTAGCTCCCGGATGTTTCCGGGCCAATGCCAGCGAACAAGCGCATCCAAAGTCTCTTCCGGAATAGTGGTTATTGGGCGTCTGAGTCGAAGTGCGAACTTTTCGACAAAATGTTTTGCCAGTAGGGGAATGTCTTGTCGTCGTTCGCATAGGGGAGGGATACGGATGGGGAAGACATTGAGCCGGTAGTATAAATCACTGCGAAATTCTTTTTCTTGGATACGTTCCTGCAGATCGCGATTGGTAGCAGCAATCAGCCGAAAATCAACTTTCAGAGTCCGAGTTCCCCCTAGTCTCTCAAATTCCCTGTCTTGCAACACGCGCAACAGCTTGGGTTGCAGACTCAAAGGAATTTCACCGATTTCGTCCAGGAATAATGTCCCGTTGTCTGCCAGTTCGAATCGTCCCAACTTTCTTGCTACTGCCCCGGTGAATGCTCCCTTTTCGTGTCCGAACAGTTCACTCTCCAACAGACCTTCGGGCACCGCAGCGCAATTCATCTTGATAAACGCGCCAGCCTGACGCTTACTCTGACGATGTATAGCACGTGCAACCAGCTCTTTTCCCGTGCCAGTCTCGCCCAACAGCAATACGGTTGAATCGCCGGGGGCCACAAACGCGGCCTGCTTGAGAACATTTCTCAGCCCTTGACTCCTGCCGATGATGTCTTCGGATCTGAACTTCGCATCAACTTCACGTTCGAGATAGATCTTTTCCTGGGCCAATTTTTCCCTGGCCTGTTGTAATTTCTCGCTGACCTCCTTCAGTTCTGTGACATCCTGAACAATAGACATGTTCCAACTTGCGAGTTTTCCTTCAACAAGTGGTCGTACCACTGCAATACTCACCCAGCGAGTCGATCCATCAGGACGAACACAGCGTTTCTCGATTTCAACACGCTGCGACATTCCTTCCCACAGTTCTGACATCTTTTCTATAGCCTCGTCACGATCATCGGGATGAAGCAGACTCTGAAATTCACAGCCCAGCAATTCCTCCTCGCTGTGGCCAGCAATCTCGCAATACTTGGGATTCACCTGAAGAAACTGCCCTGTTTCTGCGTCCATCATTGAGATGCCAATGGGAGATTTTTCGTAGAGGATTTCTAAGCGATGCTCTGTTGCCTCGAGAGCAGCGGTCGCCGACTTGCGATCCGTGATGTCGATGGCAACTCCTAATAGCTCGGTCTGGGCGCTACTGTTGGTAGCTCTCAGAACATTGTGTAGCCACACCGTTTGCCCCTCCCGCGAGCGCATTCGGTATTCGACTTCGTGCCAACCTTTGTCTGCGAGCGCTTCGCGGTTTGCCTCAGTTACTCTCGTCTGATCTTCAGGCTGAATATGGTTTTTCCAAAATCCTGGCTGGCGCAACTCGTCCATCGAATATCCGATAAGACGCTCCGCTTGCTGGTTCACGAAGGTCAGATCGAACGAGACCGGGTCGGCTAACCACACCACGGCTGGGATCGACTCAACAAGTTCGCCATAGCGCCGTTCGCTTCGAACCAGAGCCGCCTCTGACAGCATCTTCTGGGTCTTACTGCTGCACCATTCCAGAACTAAGTCGCGCCTGGTAAGATCGTCCTTAAGGAAGACCGCAAGGGCAATAAGCAAAACCGACACCAGAACAACAAGCAGACGAAATTCGCGAACGCCGGATAATCCTCCCGCTGCAAGTAACTCCCGAATTCCGATCAAGGGAATCGCAAGCACCGCCATCTTTGCGAGGAAGGAAATAAACCCCGACCGAATCTCCGGCTCGACTGCGCCTGTCTCGACAACGTGTAGTTGCTTTCCGAGGAGGGAAATCCACACAAACCAGCACGCTGCCCCGGTCTGAGCCAATGAATAAAGCGTGCCGTTGTATGGTCGGCCCAAGTCGATAGCCACGTTGGAGAGAGTGGAGCTGATTCCGTAAAGTGCCGCAGCCGCAAACAGATTAAGATAGAGTCGCTTCCAGGGCGGAGAGGCTCGGAACGCTGAAACGGCCAACGCCAAAATCAGGGCTGAGTTTTCAACGGCGTACAACAACGTGAAACGCGGGTTATATACCCTGTCATCGGCAAACAAGTACTGATAGGGAAAGAGGGCATATACATACAGAAATATCCAAAAAAACAACAAGATTAGCAGATTCACGGTTGCTCGTGAGGGCCGCTGATCAATTCGCTCTCGATGTGGCTGAATCGCGATTGCGGCCATATAGGGAACGATGTGAAGGAAGAGCGACGGATCGGCGATAGAGCTATCGGGAACGTCGGTGCGCACCAAAATGCCGTAATACAAATATACCGATTGGTCGAGCGCCCAGAGCCCGCAGCCGCACCCGACGAACACCCAGAACAATCGGGTCCCGATCGCACCTTTCGCCGCATTTCGGAAGCTAAAAATGGAAGACAGCAAGATCAGAAGGAAGTAAGCAATACTGCCCGTCGATGCCAAAGGGAAATTCGATTTCAACGTGATGGTAACAAGGGCCTTGATGGCGAAGATTGCCAGCAACAACGCGGGCCATAAACGAGATTCATGTCCTAATCGAGAATCTAAGAACAGGCGCACTTCTCACTCCAGGTGGGCTGTTGTTCAAGGCTGAACAACAGAAGAATCTCGGGATTACTCCAATCTCAGTGGTCCATTTTGCAACCGTGCTCAATCAAAACTCGGGGTAGATCGTATTCACGAAATGTGCCAGTGTCAATGATGCTAAGCACATCAAATTGTTCAGCGGCCTAGGTTTGGCGGGGTCAGGAGGGCCACATTCGACGATTCAGTTTCTGTTCGCAACGCAACGAGTTTGCGCAATCGTCCATTCCACGATTGAAATTCTTGAAATTCCTCATTGACCGTCACGACTTGTGTCTGCAAGTGCTGCGTCTTCAGAGCGACAACTTGCAGGATCGCTATCACAGGTATCGCAATTCCCGTGCGAAGCCGGGAGGACCCGCTGGACCAGAAAGACGAATAGCAACTCTCGGCACCGGCCCGAGTCTCAGTCGATTCTACGAACCTGTGGTTGTTCCCTTACGAGGCTGGGTTTCCCATTCTGATATACAAGAAACTTTGGCAGGCCCCGTACGATTAGGATTCCGGTAGCTCGCAAGCGTTGTTCCACCGGGAGTCGTCACCTCAAAAACATATCCACCAGTGGCCTTAGCGAACACGACGTCCAGGGTGTCCTTCGTGTCAGGAATTCTAAGCTTTAGTTCGGAAGTATAAAATTCTCCGTCGAACAGCGATACGAGTTGCTCGTAGTCGTCGAATATTCGGATCGCGACTCGATCGTTTCTCCTGCCTCTAACGCTAAGCCTGAGCTTCCCGCCGATCTCCGTGATCGTTATTGACCGACCAACCTCGCCAAGAAGGATGCGCTTAATTCTCTCGCTTGCACTCATTAAACGAGAGAATAGATAACCGCCTCAGATCCGACCGTGACGGCGGATACATCGAAAATGTTCGGTTTTTCCCCGGTTGGGCGGCGCTCAAGTTCGTCACTGTGGCTGGTGATCATAATGGTGCTCTCCTACCCGACAATTGTGGGAGTCATGCGGTAAAAAGTTGGTCCGTGGGGCGTGAGCCCCGTTCAACCGTCATATTCAAGCGTTTACACTCGTGTGACTCCCGCGAGGCACTTGAGCGTAATGATTCCATAAACAATGTCGGCTCCCATCGGCCGAGTAGACTTTGGAGGCGTAAACCAACCAAAGGGCTCGGGGAAAGGAGCCGAACATGCTGATTATAGGTTGTGACTATCATCCGAGCTTTCAGCAAATTGCTTTTGTGGAAACCGAGACCGGTGAACTTGGCGAACGACGCCTGGTTCATCGGGAGGAAGCGGAACGGTTCTACGGCAAACTCAAAGAAGAAAGCGTACAGGTACGGGTGGGGATGGAAGCCAGCGGTCACGCGCACTGGTTCGAGAGTCTGCTTAGCGAGCTGCAGTTTGAGTTGTGGATCGGGAATGCCGCCGAGAATCGCACGAAGCGAGTGAGGAAGCGGAAGACCGATCGTCAGGATGCGCAGTTGTTGCTTCGATTACTGCTGGAAGAGCGATTCCCGCGGATCTGGGTGCCAGATTCGGGGAACCGCGATCTGCGACAACTGCTGTGGCATCGACACCGATTGGTGCAGATGCACACGCGGGTGATGAATCAGCTGCATGTGGTGGCGCTCAACGAGGGGCTGAGGCGGCCGGCCGGTCGCCAGGAACTGGAGTCGTTCGAGTTGGCACCCTGGGCGAGCCGTCGACGCCAGGACTTACTCGATATACTGGACCAACTGACACCGAAGATTCAGGAACTCAGCAAGGCTCTCGAAGATGAAGTGGAGAAACGTCCGGTGACGCGACGACTGATGACGCATCCCGGAGTTGGTCCGCTGACGGCATTGGCTTACGAGTTGGTGATTGGAACTCCGGAACGCTTTCACTGCGGGAAGCAGATCGCCAGCTATGTGGGGCTGGTTCCGACGGAAGAGTCTAGCGGCAGTCGTCGCCGACTGGGCCACATCAGTAAACAAGGCAACGTACTCTTGCGCTTTCTGCTGGTGGAAGCAGCCCAGGTGACGGTGCGCAGTCAGCCCGAGTGGCGTAGTCGCTTCTTTCATCTGGCGATGCGGCGTGGGCGGAAGATCGCCAAGGTGGCGATGGCGCGAAAGCTGGCGGTGCATCTGTACTGGATGTGGCGCGAGGGCCGCGACTATGGCCAGGGGAACAAGTTCGGTTCGCACGCAGGAGAGCCCGGAAATCGCGATGGTGTGTAGTTCGATCACCGATGTAATGATTGGGTATCCCGCTCCCCTTACCGGGGAGTTCGAACAGGTAATCATGATCGCAGTTGGGATCGAAGAGATGGCTGGGTCGGACTGAGTTCCGACTCTGACGATTGAAAGCGAGCCGCAGGTTGGAAAAGCGCAAACCATCTACGAGAGCGAAATGGCGCTCCACTTCGAGTGCACGCATTCGTGTGCTCGAATAGGCCTTGACACCGCCGACATTGTTAGAGAAGGCGATTTTTCACCAACTGAGTGTGATTCTCAAGATTTGCCAACCATTCGTCGGTTCTGTGCCTCGCTTAATGTCCACGTGCGCTTTGACGCTTGGACTCTGTTCCTAAGGGGTCCTACAAATCTTTTATTGGAAGTAGCCCTCAACGATCCAACAGCGCTGGTAGGAGAAACAGAAGGAGTATTGACTTACCGCCTAAAATAGGGGAACGGGATTTGGGCCACTGGCCGGGTGGTGGCTTTGGGGGATGGCGGTGGGACCCACACTTTCTGTTCTTATAGAATCGGCCGAGCGCGGGGACCAATCGGCTGCCGACGCTCTTTTTACGGCCTTGTACGCCGAACTGCACCGCGTGGCAAAACGTGAACTGGCGCGGCAGGGCGTTGCGGTGAGCCTCAGCGCGACCACTCTGCTGCACGAGGCTTACATCGATATTGCTGGCAACGATAAGGCTGCTTTTCCCGATCGTGCCAGATTCATGACGTATGCATCGAAGGTAATGCGGGGGCTCATTATCGATCACGCTCGCAACCGCAGCGCGCAGAAGCGCGGTGGGCAATTTCACATCACATCAACCGGATCGGACCTGGAGCAACCGGCTGACGACCGCGAACTCACTCGTATCAGCGAGGCGCTCGAGGAGCTTGCGGAAATCGACCCCTCCCTTACCGAAATCGTGGACATGAAGTTTTTCTGCGGCTTCACTTTTGCCGAAATCGCTGCCATGAAGAATATTTCTGAACGCACTGCACAGCGGCAGTGGGAAAAGGCGCGAATCTATTTACACCGCCGAATTTCGATGCATCTGGAGCCATGAGCATGTCCACCCTGAGTCCGGAAAGTTGGCAGGACGTGAGCCCGTACCTCGACCAGGTGCTGTCGGTTCCGGAGAACGAACGCGCAGCATGGCTAGAATCGTTTCGGGCCCAAAGACCTGACCTGGCCAATCTTCTTGGAGAGCTTCTAGAAGAGCACCGGAGTCTGGCAAATGAGAAATTCCTCGAACGCCCGCCCATTCCCGACACCAGCGGGTCGTCTTTGCCAGGCCAGAAGATCGGTGCCTACACACTGATATCAGTCATCGGACGCGGAGGCATGGGTAGCGTCTGGCTGGCCGAGCGCAGTGATGGCCGGTTCGAGCGTCGAGTCGCAGTCAAGTTCCTGAATTTTTCTGTAGCCGCGGCCGGCGGCGTGGAGCGTTTCAAGCGCGAGGGTAGAATCCTCGGCCAATTGACGCATCCGCACATTGCCGAATTGATTGATGCCGGCGTAACCGCAAACGGAGAACCTTATCTCGTTCTCGAGAACGTCGAAGGACAACACATCGACGAGTATTGCGATCACCATAAGCTGGACGTTGATGGACGTATCAAGCTTTTCCTAGATGTGCTGGGTGCCGTAGCCCACGCCCATGCCAATCTGGTGGTTCACCGTGACCTCAAGCCATCCAACGTTTTGGTCCGCAATGATGGACAAGTCAAGCTGTTGGATTTTGGAATCGCCAAGCTGCTAGCCGATGACGCTGACGCGGGCAAAATGACGCAGCTGACCGTTGAAAGTGGTGGTGCACTCACGCCGCAGTTTGCCGCACCGGAACAACTCACCGGTACGCCGGTCACGACCGCAACCGACGTTTACGCACTGGGCGTGCTGCTCTATCTCTTGTTAACGGGACAGCATCCAATGGGCGCGACCACGACTTCTACCGCAGAGCTGATCAAAGCGATTGTGGAGACAGATCCGCCGCGGGCCTCGCAAGCAATTGCATCGGCGGATAACAAAGCCGCAGAAATGCGTGGCGCCACACTTGAGAAACTTCGCCGACAACTCGGGGAAGACCTCGACACAATCATCGCCAAAGCTCTCAAGAAAGATCCGCAACAGCGTTATCCGTCCGCCACCGCGTTTGCGGATGACCTTCAGCGTTACCTGAAGCACCAACCGATCAATGCCAGACCGGACTCCGTGTCGTACCGGCTACGCAAATATGTGCGTCGGCACCGCGTCGGTGTCGCAGTGGCGATGGCTTTAGTGCTGCTGCTGGCAGGATTCTCGTTATTACAGGCGGCCCAAATACGTCGGGTCACGCGAGAGCGAGATCGCGCCGATCGCATTGCCGACTTCATGACCGGAATCTTCAAAATTTCTGATCCCAACGAACGGGTGGGCGAGGCAATAAGTGCAAGGCAAGTTCTCGACAAAGCAGCGGAAGACATCAACAAGAACTTGTCCAAGGACCCCGAACTCCAGACTCAGATGTTGCACGTCATGGGACGGGCGTATTTGAATCTCGGCCTCTTCTCCCGAGCTGAATTGTTGTTCGAAAAGGGCATTCAGGCGAGCAACTCATTCGGAGGAGAAAATAGCCGGGATGTACTCAACACACAGCATGACCTTGCCTGGGCGGAGCTTCAGCAAGGGCGGGTGGGTGAGGCGGAAAGCATCGAACGGAGGTTACTCGAAACGCAACGCCGGGTGCTTGGCCCAGACCATCCCGACACGCTTGCAACCATAGAGGAACTCGCGTTCACGGTTTGCGACGAGGGCAAAGGACAGTGCACGGAGGGCGTTCAGCTGACCCGCGACGTGCTCGACAAGCAGAAGCGCATCCTCGGACCCGATGCCTACTACACGCTGGTTACGATGGATAACTTGGCGATCATGCTGGCGCACGACGGCCGTTTGGATGAAGCCATAAAACTGCAACAGGAATCTCTGGAGAGGTACCTCCGCGTCTTCGGCCCAGAAAACAAAGGCACAGTCAATGCAATGCTGAACCTTGGCGAGTTTCAACGAGATGCTGGCCGGAATGACGATGCGATACGCACACTACAAGATCTGCTGAAGACAGAGGAACGCATCTTCGCCCCAGATCAGGGTGAAACCGCAGCCACAAGATATGCTCTTGCCTCAGTACTCCTGCGCAAAGGGCAGAAAGATGAGACGCTTCAGTTGCTTCGCCAAGCTGTCGAGCATGGTCTAGCCCCGCGGATTGCCATGGGTCTGGCGACGGATCCTCTATTTGCGTCTTTGCAAGGCGATGCTCGTTTTAGAACTCTGGTCGCCCAGCTCAACAAGCATGCCGCCTCGCGGAAGCCCAACTAGCCCCTCGCGCGCCTGACGGAGCGATACCGTGCGGTTTTGCCAGTAAAAAAATTCAGCCTGCCTGTCGGTTCTTGCCCGTCGTTTCCGATTTCCTCAATAGAGACGTCTCCGGAAGGGGAAGTTGATGGTGTCGGCACAGGGTCATTTGTTTAGAAGAACGTGGGTCGGATGACGCTTTTTGACCATGTTTTTCGATTTTACTCAGTAGGGGGCGCGGTCTAAAAACGCGCGTGGGGCGCGATCGCAATCACCTCACTCCGGGGCGAACCTTTTTCCCTGGGCCATGGATGTATTGCCGTTCGATTTAATTGAGGCAGGAGAGGAGTTCACTATGTCTGTTGTCGTGATGTTGATGATTTTCGGATGGAGCACATGCTTTGCGATGATTGGTTTTTGTGCCCTGAAGGATTCGGGCAAACTACTGAAGATTCGCCGAAGTATGGCATTGTGGTTGGATAACAGCCTGACTCCGGCAGACGATTCCGCTGGCAACGAGCGTCTGGTAAGGGGGGGTGCGAACATTCAATGAGCAAGCGGAACTCGAGGAGACAGGAAAAGCTACCGCGACGGGTGAAGTTCAGGTTCGGACGGGGTTTCGAACTCGATCCGGGGGAATATGAATTGCGGATCGGAGGCGAGCCGCTAATGCTCCGACCTACCTCTTTTGAATTACTGCATCTTTTGATCAGACGACAAGGTCAGTTGGTCAGCCGCGACCAGATTGTGTCAAAAGTGTGGGGAGAGACGGTTGCGATTGATACTGATCGGAACATCAATGAAACGATAAAGCAGATCAGAAAAGCCTTGCGCGATGACGTCAGCGAGTCGCGTTTCATCAAGACTGTGTTCACGAAGGGGTATCGGTTCGTTGCGCCTGTCAGAGTCGTCAATGCGGATAGCGTATGCGCTTTCCTTTGATTAATCGACTGGCGCGATTCAACTGAGTCGCAGCGGGCTGGGCCCAGCGATTCCGCATGAAGGTAAGCGCTGGCGTCCACCTTCAAGAAACTTGACTCGGACGTATCCTGGCCTCGCCCGCAGCCGTAATAGCTGCAGTAAGAACAAATTGAACAAACCAGGAGAACAATATGACCATCGAAAACAAAACAATTCTGATCACCGGAGCCAACCGCAGTATCGGGAAGGCACTGGTCAATGAGGCGCTCAGACTAGCCGTTTCGATGGAAATCGAAGTGCTCCGGCAACAGGCCCCAGCGACCGAGCGTGTTATTCGGTTGAATGTCGAAGGAATTTCTCATAAAGAAAGTTTGATTCAGCCTCAACCAGCGGGCAATTGTTTGAACTGGGTCATCGGTCATCTCGTTTCTGCGTACGAGTCGATTTTTCCATTGCTGGGACAAGAGCCGGTGATGGGAGAAGGACGGCTAAAGCCTTGCGAGCGCCATTCGTCTCCGCTCAACGATTCCGCCGAGGCCGTGGCGTTCGAGGAGCTTTTCGCCGCCTTTGGAAAAGCGTCGGAGCGCGTGGATGCAGCGCTGGCAAGTCTGGCGCAAAAGAAGCTGGATGATCCGGCCCCGTACTCGCCGACAAACAATCCGAAGGAAACGGTGCGCTCGCTTCCCAGGAAGGCTGCGACCCAAAGCTTCGCCAGGTAGATCGCCGCCAGATAGACTGCTAGCTTGGACGCCCTCCGAGATTCATACTCGACACACAGGAAATGAAGCAGCAGTAATAGAGGTTTCAGGATGATGGTTAGCCGAACGCGTCCGGATCAATCCGTATCCCGGCATCCCGGTACAGGTCAACGCCGATCTGGCCGTTGCCTCCATACTTGGATGTGGAGCAAACCTCGGGCCACTTGGTGGGAACCTGTCCGATGCTCGCCGCACACGCATTTTCAGTTTCTTAGCGGCTCGGCCCGAATCTCATTGCAAAACATTTTCAGGAGCTTTCCCAAAAAGGAATTCCACACTGGAATCGGTTTTCCAACCAGCCATTCAGGTTTGAGGGACTTTCGAGACCGCATCAGAGAACAGAATTTCCAGCCAGTTTGACAGCCAAGAAAGAGTGATTTGCGCACTGACCCAACGCCTCGGCGCATGGCGAGAGAGTGCTATCCAACCGAGTACACCGTTCAGATCTTGCTTGATCAACTGGATTCGTGCCGGTAATTTTGTCGAGACAGCTAGGTAGCCCAAAACGGCGGATGGCAGCGGGAGACTCTGCAAAAGGGGATCTGTCATCCGAGTTTGGGCGCCATAGTTCCGGCTGCAACTGTAACTGCAAATTCAGCCAAACGCAGTGACGGAAAACACACTAAAATTGTTCAGTTTCGGGCTTTGTACGAAGCACTCACACACTACCCATGTTTTGAGCACCGCAACAATCCACTATGCTCACCATCCGCATTATGGCGTGACGGTGACGAGGATGCGGAAGTGTTCCTCCTTCGGACTACACCAAGTACAGGTGGCGCTTCCCAGTGGAATGCAGCACTCTGGCAATCACCGCTCTCCTCGCGCTGCGCGAACTGGTTGATGCGCAGCAGTGGACTCTGGCACAGACAGCACGGTAGCCTCAGAAGCATCTTCGTCACGAGGTGCGATTGATGAGCCCGCCACACCAGGGAGTTCTGCTCTGGGAGATTCCCCCCCACACAGGAGTTGCCGCAGACCATCCAACAGGGTTGCCGCGAGTTGCTAAGTCACTTGCTGCTGGCAACCGTGAACACAACCCTAATCAGTACCGAGGAGGAAAGCGATGAGCGAGAAGATCCAACCGAGTCACATTGAGCGTGAGGCCTGCGTTTATATCCGGCAGTCGACGATGCAGCGGGTGCGATCATGACGGCATCTATGATCCCAGCCTGCTCAACCATGAAGCTTAACCTTGATTCTCTGCGAACACGGCCGAGGCTGCGGATTCGAGTCCCGGCATCCCGGCTGTCCTTCGTCAATGCTTTGCAAACTGGCTCCTTCGAATCTGTGTGCATTTCGTGAAAGTTCGTCCGCAATCTTTCTCCCACCGACTAGGAAAGGGTTGCCCGTCATCCGACCACGAGTGACCCAAAGGGGAGGTGAGGGAAAACGCTGAACAAAATCGCCAATGTCTTCGTATCACTGAAGAGCCAGACACGAACTCATACCCGATCTCTTTAGATCTTGTCATCTACTGACTTGGATCAAACTCATGCGATTCACCCCATTGCTAGTCGCCATCATCATTGTCTGTGCCGGTAAAAGCTTCGCACAAGACAATTCCCTGACAGGCTCAATAGATACGTACCTGCAGCCCTACGTTCAAAGCCAAAACTTCTCGGGGGATGCTCTCGTTGGGAAGCGAGGGAAAATCATTTTTGAAAAAAGGTATGGCTTTGCTGACCGGGAACATAGCATTCGGAATGGCGCTGCAACGCGCTTCCACATTGCTTCAATGTCGATGCAGTTCACGGCAGTCGCGATTATGCGGCTCGTGGACACTGGCAGCATCAAGTTGAGTGATCACGTGGCCGATTTCGTCTCAGGCATTGAAGGCGGAGACAAGATGACCATTCGCGATCTTCTCACGGAGCGTTCCGGGTTGCCCGATATCAACGCCCTGCCCAACTACGACGACCTACTCCAGCGTCATCAGACGCCTTCCAGCTTGATCGCGGAGATTAAAGGAAGACCCCTGCTCTTTGAACCGGGCTCTAAATTCCTGCATGAGGAGCATTCCGCCTACAACCTCCTCGCGCTTATTGTTGAGAAAAAGACCGGCCTTCCGTTTGCTACTGCGATCCGACACTTGGTCTTCCGACCTGCGAATCTCACTGCTTCGGGTGTGGACGATGATTCCATGAACCACCCCATACGCATGGCGAAGGGATACGAGCCGGACGGAACATATGGTTTGAAGCCAGCTCGCGGCATCCATTGGTCCGCAAAGGCGGGGAACGCATCGGTCTATGCAACCGCAGGCGACGAGGCCCGATGGTTGGACGCCCTGTTTAACGGCCATAAATTAGGCGCAACATCACGTAGCACGGTGCTGGACGCGTCAATCAGGGTTGGCTATGGCTGGTTCAGGGGTGAAAACAAGCGATTGGGTCAAACCGCGTATTACATGAGTGGCAGAGCCCCGGGCTTTTCCTCGTTTGTTCTGTATTTGCCGGACTCTGCAACAACGGTTGTCGTACTGAGTAACATCTATTCCTCGTCAACTACAACGATGGGTTATGACATCGCTGCTCTTTCACTCGGGCTGCCATACGAACCGCTTCATGTCCAAGTTCCGGCTCCTGACGCAAGCGAATTGAAAACTTGCACGGGCACATTTCAGTTTGGTCCTAACTTTTATCAGGCTAACGCGAAGGTAGATTTGATCGCGCATGGCCAGGAGTTATCCATGCGCTGGCCGTCGTCTGATGTTTCAGCTCTGATCCCGTTGGGCCATGATCGCTTCGTCGACCGGTCTTATTGGGAGGAAGTCACGATTGAACGGAATGCATCGGGAAGGCCTACCGTTCTTGTCTACGATCAATTCCGAGGAACCGCGTTAAAATCGGACTAAACTTCGTCCGTTCCGGTTGGTAGGCAAACAAGCAGTAATTTCGTTCTTTCCGGCGGAGTAGGTCCCGACGTCGCATTTTGCGGCGACACGCGCACATCGAAGTTGGTCGGTTTTGTAGGTCTCCTTACCGTCCAGCGTTCTGTTCGCATGCGTTGCCATCACCCCGATATCTGTTCTTTTAAGGTTCCACCGCGTAATGCCGACTCCATTAACATGAGCGGCAAATGTAGGAATCTTGGGGAACCTCCAGCAGATTGTCCGTTTACGCCGGTGGGCGTGTTGTATTGTCCTTCCGTTCAGGTGCTAATGGATGAACTTTTTAGCGTCGTCGAGATGGCCGAGCCATTGCTGCTTTTGTGCAAGGATACAATTGAGAAGTTTGGGACCGCCCCTGAACAATCAAAGGCGATCGAAAAAGAATTAGCTCGTCTTCATGAAATAAAAGCAGAGTGGCTGTGTAACGGCCAGTAGTCGCCGGGCCCGACCGCCTGACGGATCCACTGGAGAGATGGGTTAGCTTGCCTTACGAGTCTTCACCGGTGTCCGTGGGGCGACTTTATCAGCGGTCTGTTCTCTCAGAGTTGCGATATGGTTTTCCAAAACATCCCGCAATTCGGCGCGATATCGCCAGAATTCCGTCGACCCTTCGGCAACCCCCGATATTCTGGTGCAAAGAGCACGAATTTTTTCTTCGCCTGACATCTATAGAAGAATCACAGATCGGTTGCAGAAAAGGAATCCCACGGAGGTCTGTCACACGACTGTGCCATCAAGGACCTCAGCACAAACGAGTTGGAATCGGATGTAAAACGGGGTAATCTGCTTGACCATTGGGAAGTGTTCGCATGACACCACTGGAGGACGAGCCGGCAGGGTGGCGTGAATTTTGTGCCAAGCTGCAAGCTGCAGAAGATGCCCAAGAGCTTCAACTCCTGCTCGATCAGATCAATCTGCTGCTCACCGCCCACGAAAAGGCGAAGGCCGAGAAACTCAGCAACTGAAGGTATCGCACAAAGAGGCAAGAGAAGTCAGGGAAGGAGCGATTGCATGGATCTGGCAGATCCAGAGAGCCATAGTCAGCTCTCACCACGGCAGATTTGCTTTTTCAATTTGAGGCGGAGATTCATCACAAAATCATTGGGTCACTCACAGTCCCACTCTTCCTGCCTGAACTTTGTGAATGGGTCGCGAGCACAAGACTTCGAGGCATGTAGAATCGGCTCTTCGAGATCACTGGTAACTTGAAACTGAAATAGAGTTCGACGATTGAATAGACAGTCGGCTATCACACTCGAATATTTCCCGCTCTGTTCGCTGTCCGCGAAGACTGTGGTAATGGTCAGAATCCAGTTTGGGTAGTCGCCAGCGAAAGCCTGCGCATACCAAGTCATGTAGCCGATCATAGCTCGAACTCGGTCGGAATGCGTCTTCGGTCAAGTACCACTGACCTGAACTGCCGAGCTTCGCGCTCTATGGATTCAGGGAAAGGTGCGGCTTGAACTCTTCCTGTCTCGTCGAGTCGAAGCGTCATCTCTGTCGAACATGCGGTGCACAGCCAGAAATATTCGGACCGACTGGGCTTGGTCAGCGTGTCCTCCAATGGCGACTCCAGTCGAAACACTATGCCTTGTTCCAGGTTCTTGAACGTGGAGAGGCACGCGGGATTGAAACATTTGGCGAGCATGAGTTCGAATCCTGGCATACCTGCAATTGGCAGTCTGTGAGTACACTTACATTGATTTTGTGATGAATATGATCCAGAATCGAAATCAAATCCTTGGCGCGAGTGGACGTGTGCCAACGTTTTGCGGCTCCCGGCACACTCAAATTCACAATTTCCGTTTAGAAAGGGGGCATCGCAGCCAGCCACCTTCTCAAGCATCGCACAGAAGCTTTTGCCCCCTTTTGATGAGGTGATTCACAGTCGCGGTGTCGCCTTCCAT
>Ga0335073_10000182_pt1 | contig 76889 bp, 69 predicted proteins | sample Lox_Sample_22_FD_207093 | JGI IMG/M metagenome (GOLD analysis project Ga0335073, IMG submission 207093) | Soil microbial communities from Loxahatchee National Wildlife Refuge, Florida, United States - Lox_Sample_2.2 | ecosystem: Environmental > Terrestrial > Soil > Wetlands | place: USA... | reverse complement strand
AAACTAACCTTCCGTTATATTCACGATCAGTGGAACACCATCGTCCTCTCGCCGCAGTGGGCTACGGTCAGCAATAGCTTTCCCAATTTACAGAGCCGGTTCATCGGGCCTGGACTCAGCATGTTAACCAACCTGACCAGCACCATTTCGCCCAGCCTGCTGAACCAATTCATCGTTAGCTACACCACCGATCACATCACGATGAACAACATCGACTCTAACGGAACCTCGTACCAGCGGCCGGCTGGCCTCACCATGGGCTACCTCTTCAACAACGGCTTCGGTGGAAAGATGCCTGGCGTCCTGATCCAGGGAACGAATCAGGCGTACGGCGGATACGGTTTCGGCATGGATCCCGGATATTTGCCCTGGCACCACAGCAATCCCACTTACAATTTCCGCGATGACCTCAGCAAGGTCGTCGGCAAACACACCCTGCAGACTGGTGTCCAGTGGGTCGTCGCCCAGCGTAACGAACTGAATCAAGCTGTCGGAGCCAACAACGGCGACGTGCAGGGCTTGCTAATTTTCAGCAACGTCAGCAGCTACAACACTACCGGAAATGCCTTCGCGGATTTTCTCCTCGGAGCTGGCGGCAACCGTCCTAACGGCGGTGGCGCCATCAAGAACTTTCAGCAGGATAGCGCTCAGCTCAACTACTACAGCCGTTACAACGTGGTTGAACCCTATTTTCAAGATGACTGGCGCGTGAACCCGCGCTTGACTCTGAATCTCGGTCTCCGCATGAGCTTGTTCGGTCTCTGGCACGAAAAGTACAACAACATTTACAACTGGACGCCCTCTGCGTTTAACAAGTCGCTCGCAGCAGAAACCACCATTGACAGCGTCACCGGAGGACTTGCCGTCCCTGGCACCTGCAATTCGGTGGGCACAAACTGCCAGCCGATCCCCCTCAACTTGACTAATCTTGACCCCCGCATCACCAATGGCCTTGTCCGCTGCGGAGTAAACGGTGTCCCCGATGGCTGCATGACCGGACATTTATTCAATCCCGCTCCCCGCATCGGTTTCGCCCTTGATCCTCGTGGCGATGGCAAGATGTCCATTCGCGCCGGTTACGGAATGTTCTTCCACCACGGTTCCGGCAACGAAGCCAACAGCGGTTCACTCGAAGGCAGCGCCCCGCTCGTGCTCGACATGACGCAAAACCGGCCCTTCAGCTACGAGTGCATCGGAGGTGTGGGCCAGCTCCCCGCTGGCGGCGGCAACTGCCCGGGCCAGGGCGCATATCCTCTGAACGTAACCGCGATTCCGACCGCAGCCGTTTGGCCCTATGTGCAGCAGTGGAGCCTCAGTATTCAACGCGAAGTGAATAAAAACACGGTCGCGACCATCGCCTACGTCGGCAGCAAAGGCACGCATCTCACTACCGACCTTCAGATCAACCAACTCGCTCCCGTCGCCGCTGGAAAGAATCCCTTTCTTCCTGGCCAACCACTCACCTTGCAGGACTGCAGCAGCTATGATGGGGCCAAGTTCACTTTGTACGGACCCGAGAACCCGATCACCCAGGATTTTCCGGCCACGACCACGGCGAGCGTCGGCCAGCCCGGCTTCGTCAATTTAGAAGCAGCCTGTTTCGGCACACCCTACAAAACCATTCCCGATCCCAATTCTTTGCGCACGTTCGCACCTGGGATCGGACGAGTCTTCTCCCTCCAAAATGCCGCGGATTCAAATTACAACGCACTGCAGGCCACCCTCCGTCACGCTACCGGACCGCTAACCGTAGGAGTCGCCTATTCTTACAGCCACTCCATCGATGATTCGTCCGACCGCTCCGACACCACCTTAGTCAACGCGCTCGACCTCGCTGCCAATAAAGCGAGTTCCAATTTCGATGAGCGCCACTTGCTCAGCGTCAACTATATTTACAAGCTCGATAGCCTTATCAACAAACTTCGTCTTTCCATGTCGAACTGGAGCAGCGATTCCGGAAACCCGCCTCCCGACGTCGAGTCTCGCGTCGGTCGAACCATCGCCACCGGCTGGGAACTCACCGGCATCACCGTCTACCAGTCCGGCACGCCTTTTAGCGTAGTCAATGGCGCAAGCTCCAACGGAACTTCCGTGCTGGACAATGCCGGCGTGGCCAACGGCATCGGCGCAGGGTCGTATCCCGACGTGATTGGAAACCCTCGCTCCCGCGCCCCCTTCAGTTCGGGCAGTATTGGGCCGCTGTTATACAATCCGGAAGCCTTTGCAGCGCCTACCGGCCTGACCTTCGGCGACGCGGGACGGAACTTTCTCAACAATCCCAGCCGCCTGAATTTCGATATGGCCCTGCTCAAGCATTTCAAGGTAACGGAGGGTGCGACCCTCGAATTTCGCGCCGAAGCCTTCAACGTTTTCAATCACACGCAATTCATCATCTACGATCCCGATCGCGGTAATCAGGCAAATAACACCATTACTTGTTATGGGCAGGAAACGTACTCCGCTGGCGATCCCAGTTGTATGGTGGGAAGCTCGTTCCTGCATCCGATCGAGGCCCATCGTCCCCGTACCGTGCAGTTCGGACTGAAACTAGCGTTCTAAGCTGGAGTCAGTTTTAATTTAAGGCTTGGGCCGTTCTGAAGCGTTGACCAGTGCGAACGTGTGAAATGATCGCGCGCTATTTTCGGTTCCGGTCAGCACAAAACCCAGCTTTTCGAGAACTCGCAGCGAGGCGGCATTGCCCACTTCAATTGTGGCGACGATGCGCGCAAGATTCAACTGGCCAAAGCCGAATTCAATAAAGGCTCGGCCGGCTTCGGTCGCTAGTCCTCGTCCCCAGTATTCCCGCGACAGGTAGAAAGCCAACGTCGCCTCGTGCGCGACTGGCCCTTGCGGCCCAAAATTTGGATACAAGCCGCAATAGCCAATGTATTGCCGGTCGGGTTTGAAGATTGTTGCCCACAGCGCAAGTCGCGCCTTGGCGTGTTTTAAATGCGCGCTGCGGAATTTGCGCTTTGCCTCCTCGCGAGTACGTGGAGCGCCGCCAACGTAGCGTCGAACCTCGGGATCGGCTTCCATCGCGCAATAGGCGTCGAGGTCGCCGGGTTCATGCTCGCGAAAGAGCAATCGCTGCGATTCGAGAACGATCATCGAGCCTCATTCTCGCACGATTCTTATTTGTTGCAGGGGTGCCCCACTCAACCCGGTTTTGGTTGGGCGGGGATTGACTTACTTCTGCGTCTTGATATCGTCCGCCGCCTTCAGCAGATCGTCGACCGCGCTGGAATCGACTTGATACAAGCCCGAATCGTTTTCCCGCTTGGCAACGTAATCGTTTCCTGACTTCGCGAACGAAACTTTCTCTACCCGCTTGCCGTCATCGGAAGTGACATCGGCTTCAATCGTAGGATTGGCAAAGCCGGATTCGATAAACTTGCTCGCGGAAAGGTCCCGCATTTTGGCGATGAATGTCTGCACCATCCCCGCATCCATCTTCTTGCCGTTCGACCACCAGTCTTCGCCGCTGCGGGTCAAGTAATAAGCTTTCGCTCCGTTGTGCAGTTCGACTTTGTTCGGATCGTTGAAGCCGAAATCAAAAAGCTTCTTATTCCGGAAGTCGTCCAAGCTCTTGTCGAGTTCCGCGCCAAGGTCGGAACTCAACTTATAAGTTCCTTCCACCACGCTGGATTTTCCGTAGTACGTGTCTTTGCTCTTCCGCACTTCCAGATTTTGCGACCCGGACTCGTCTGTCAGCTTTGCCGTCGCGACCGGTGTGGCATGGGCAAATGCCGACGTGCTTTCCTTGTTGTCTGCTTCCGTCCCGCTGAGGTCCATCCGTGCATCTGTCAATTTCCGAATCAATTCACTGACCGCAAAGTTATCCGCCCGCAGCGGCTTCGGCTCCAGAATTTGCCACTCGTCCTTGTTGCGCCCAAATTCAATCGTTTGATCCTTGCGGATCAATTCCACCCGGCTGATCTTGTCCGGATTCGCGGTCAGCAGCCGCTTGTCCCGCCAGTCGTCCAGGCTTTTATTTACGCTGTTCTTGTTATAGCTCGACACCGTAAAAACCCGCGGATCGCCGGCTAGCATCGCATACACCGCTCCGCCCGCTGGTGTATCGTCGCCAAACAAAACCTTCTGCGTCTTGTTGTCTTTTTCCGTTACATCCACTTCAATCGCGGGTTGATCCAGCCCATACCGCTTGAGATCCGCGGCTTTGTCTTCCACCACACGCTCGGAATTCAGCGCCGAAAGCGACGCGAGCGCGCCATTCATCGTGCTTTGATCCGCGCCATAGGCCTTCGGTTCGGTGATTTGCCAACTCCCCGAGCTGTTTCTCGCGAGCACAATCGCCGGCGAATCTTTTTTCTTGATTTCCAACTTGTTAATGTTGGCTTCGTCGAGCTTCAGGATGGATGGATGTTCGTTCGACGCCTTGACCGCTTCTTCGGCCGGCTTGTGATGATTGGAATAATAAAGAAGACCGGCGAGAATCAAAAAAACTATAGTTGCAATAAGCAGGCCGCGAATTTTCATGCTGTTTTACGAGACACCACTCGAACCATGCGAGCTGCCTTCTTACCTCCGCTTCCACCACACAAAAAATCCTGCCACCACCACTACCAGCGGTAACAGAAATTGACTGGTCGCCCGCACCATCGCTAGTTGCGCCCGCGTCATAGTGATGTGCCTGTCCTCAGGCGCTTTTGGCCGGATCGAAATCAGGTCCTCGTCCGAAGAAAGCCAGTTCACCGCGTTTAGCGCCAGGTCGTTATTGCCGTTGAAATCGATAAATTGATTCGCCGCCCACAACGAACTGCCCACCACTACAAAGCGTCCCTGCGAGTTTTCTTTCCCCGTGCTGTAAGTCCCGGCGGCCGCGATCGTCAGCGGGCCCTTTTTGTTCTTCGGATCGTTCGGATTCACCGTGGGCGAACTCAGGTTCATCGTCGCCAAACTCGTGCTCGAGGAATCGAATAATTTCTGCACGTTCGTCTTGTCGCCGTTCTTGATCTCCATCGATCGCGAAAGCGGGAAGCCGGTTGCCGTTCCTTTCATGTCCTCCACAATCGGCTGCGAGCTATAGCTCGTCACCAGCGCCACCTGCGGCCCCAGCCCGGCAAGCTGTCCAATCGGATTCAGATCGATAATCAGATCTTTGTTCATGGTCACGCCCCAGCTTTGCAGCAAGCTCGTGAGCGCGTCATTATCGGCGATGCCGCTTCGCCCGATTTTCAGCGGCGGATCCAGCATGAAGAACGCCCGCCCGCCGCCTTCCACATATTTCTTGATGGCATCGACTTCCGGCTGCTCGTAATTTCGTCCCGGCCCGGCCACCACCAGCGTCGTGCAATCTGCCGGCACTTCCGCCTTCTGCAGCAGATCGATGGCCTTGGTTTCGTAGCTGTCCTTCGCCAGCATGGTCTTGAATTGCGAAAAGCCATCGCGCGCGCTGTCGTCGATCTGGTGCTCGCCGCTTCCCGTCACAAAGCACACCGTGCGCGTCGTACTTTTCAAATCGCGGATGAAAGCGCCGGTGATGCCTTCCTCCGTCATGCTCTTGGCTTCTTCCTTTTTGTCACCAATCTGAACAATCGCCGTGCCGAAATTTCGTACTCCCGCCTCCCGCGCCAGTTGTGGGTCCTTGTCAGGGTCGACATACAACACCTTCACCTTAGGCGAAAGGTTCGCGTATTCGTCGAGCAGGTCCTTGCCCTCGCGAAAGTTCGTGCTCTGATTGAAGTAGGTAATCGTCGCGTTCTGTTTGAGGCCCTTGACGATCTTGGCAGTCTGCTCCGAAAGGCTATACCGTTTGTTCGAGGTCGCATCCACCGACTTGTTGTAGCGGTCAGCGAGTACATTGGCCACTACCACCCCGGCAATCACAATAATGATGTAGGCGGTCGCGAACGCCGCGTACTTAGTCTGTCTCGCCTTCAACCATTGACTCGCCATCTACGACCTCCAGCGCAGCGATTCCAGCGACCGCGCCGTGAAAAACAGACCCAGAAATGTCAGTGTTATATAAAAAACTGCGTCTTTGGAATCGATCGTGCCCTTACCGAACGATTCGAAGTGTGTGATCACCGACATATACGACAACACTTGCGCCCACAGCGCAGTTTCATACCCGCTGACCCACTCTAATACCCAGAGCAATAGGCAAACCCCAAACGTCGCTGCCCCGGCGATGATCTGATTCTTGGTCAGCGTCGAGATAAATGTGCCGATCGCCAACAATGCACCGGCTTGCAGCAACAATCCCAGATATCCCACTGCCAGCGGCTTCCAATCCGGATTGCCGTACCGGAACAGAAACGCGAAATTAATCGCCGTGAACAGCAGCAGGCACGAATACAGAATCAAAGCCGCCAGCCATTTCCCGATGATGATTTCGATGTCTCGCACCGGCGACGTCGCCAGCAACTCAATCGTCCCTGTGCGCTTTTCTTCCGCGAACAGCCGCATGGTAATCATCGGAATGAAAAACAATCCGATCACACTCGCGTTCGAAAGCAGCGGGCGAATGACCTGCTCGTTCAGATTCATCGGAAATGTCTGCCCGCGCATCTGCATTTCCATGCTCTCGATCACAAAATAACCGAGTGCATTCCAGAAGAAGAAACCGAAGATCAACGCAAACATCGTCAGCAACAAATACGCGACCGGCGAGGCAAAATAGCTGCCCAGTTCTTTCCGGCAAATGACCCAGACATTCCTCATGGTTCCTTCGCCCCCTTGGTTACAGCTTTCTCAGGTTCGGCGGCGGCCTGGCCTCCCGTGAGCTGCAGGAAGATTTCTTCCAAGCTCATCGCTGCCGGGCGAAGTTCATTCAAATCCCATCCCGATTCGACTACTGCGCGCGCCAGGTCGCCGCGCACTAGTCGTCCTTTTTGGCTTTCCACTTCGAAAATCGCCCGCGAATCTTTCTGTCCTTTGCTCAAAACCTTGCTCACGCCGGCAACTTGTTCCAGCCTGTGCTGTGCTGTGGAAGCGTCCAGGCTGCCATTGCGGCCGGCGATTTCGACTACGACCGACTCTGCGCCGCGCGCTCGCGCCTCCAGATTCCGTACCGAGTCCGTCGCAACCAGTTTGCCCTTGTTAATAATGATGACTTGCTCGCAGGTCTGCTCAACCTCCGGCAGAATGTGCGTGCTGAGGATGATCGTGTGCTCGCCCGCCAGGTCCTTGATCAAATCCCGCGTTTCGTTGATCTGCTTGGGGTCCAATCCAGCCGTAGGTTCATCGAGAATCAAAACCTCGGGATTGTGAATAATCGCCTGCGCCAGCCCAACCCGCTGCCGATATCCTTTTGATAATTTCCCCAGCAACTTGGTCTTAACGTCGGCCACCGCGCAGCGGTCGCACACATAATCCACTCGCTTCTGCAGTTCCGATCCGCGCAACCCCTTCAACTTGCCCACAAACTGTAAGTACTCGCCGGTTTCCATCTCCGGATAAATCGGCGGCGTCTCCGGCAAATATCCAATGCGTTTTTTCACTTCGAGCGGCTGTTCCAGAACGTCAAATCCCGCTACCGTGGCTGTTCCGGCCGAGGGTGGCAGAAAACAAGTAAGCACCCGCATGGTCGTAGTTTTTCCCGCGCCGTTGGGCCCGAGAAACCCCACAATCTGCCCCTTCGCCACTTGGAATGAAATTTGATCTACTGCAATGGTGCGTGCGTACCGCTTGGTCAGGTCTTTAACTGTGATCATACGAACTTAATGCCAAACAGCGAGGATCCACAGCCGTTTGGAACGTGCCACATCTGAAGAATGTGGAATAAAAATATTTTAAAAAGCATTCCGAGGCCATGTCAATTCGCAGTCGGATGCGATTGCGCCTCACGGCCCGTAAATGATTGTATCGTAACGCGATACGAATCGTAGCTTTTTGTGCAAACTTATTTCGCTTCGAGGTTGACCTGCTTTATGGGCAAATCCCAATGCGCATCCAGAATTTCGAATCTTCGCTGTTCCTCGCGCACATACGTTTCCTGATCGGGAAATAGCTGCTTCTTCATCGCTTCTTCGTCAAACGGCTCATTGGCCACCGCCGCGTTCTTGAAAACAATCGTGACTCGATAATCCCAGCGTCCATCTTCCGTGGTGTGATAGCGTGGCTGGTCCATCCACACTCTCACGATCCGCCCCATCTCGGCTTCTTTCTTCAACAGCGGATAGTGATTCTTCTTAAAGAGTGTCAGAAACTCATCCGCATGCCCCCATTTGGTTTTGTAATAGTATTCGACAACAAACGGCTGGTCTGATGCCGATGCCGAGGTCTGCGCCAACAAGAACGGGCCCATCAAGAAGGGCAGCAGTACGATCAAAAGCGCTTTCATATCTCAACTCCTTCGGAAAGATCATATCGCTGGGGTTTACCCAACGACCAAGGACGAGTCGCGAACGACGCAGGACCAACGACGAATCGCCAACGACCAAGGACCAACAACCAACGACTGATTCCCAACAGCCAACCACCAACAGCCAACCACGGAGGTCCTTCACTCCGTTGCCGTAATGCGATTCTGCCAATGCGTCCACGCGAACCAAATAATACCCGCGGCCAACACAACTCCAATGACCGCGTCGAACTGGTGAAAATATTTTCCCAGTTCGCGCCAGTTTTCTCCCAGTTTCATTCCGGACCAGGCTAAAGCGAAGCACCACGGCCACGATCCGAGAAAAGTATAAACATGAAACCGTCCGCGAGGCATGCGCGCGATTCCTGCCGGCAGAGCGATGAAAGTCCGTACCACCGGCAATAATCGGCCAAGGAACACCGCCAGATATCCCCAGCGCGCAAAGAAGTGATCCGCCCAATCAAGTTCGCGGCGGCTCAACAGAATCCAGCGTCCATATCTTTCCACCAGCGGCCGTCCGCCGTAGCAGCCGATCTCATAAGCAACCAGCGATCCCAGGTTGCAGCCGATGGCTCCAAACGTTGCCGCCCAGAACAGCTTCAACGCACCCTCAAACACTAGATACCCGGCAAACGGCATGATCAATTCCGAAGGCAACGGAATGCACGCGGATTCAATGCCCATGAGCAGCATGATGCCGGCATAGCCGCCCCACGCCATCACCGACTTAATAAAGATGAAGACAACCGTGAGGATTTTTTCAGTCATGGACGGCGGTTCCGCGAGAGGCCCAGATGGTCAGCACGTGAATGCGCCCGGCTAGAAAGACCCTTCTTGAGTAAACGTGAAGCCGGGCAGGGAAGCGCCCTCGGCACTCTTCGACACTTTGACCTTTACCGTAGGAGCGTCCGGTGCGCTCAGTTCCGCCGGACGCAACACCGCGAACTGCGAGAACACCTCGCTGTAAACTTTAGTGACGAGATAATCCTTCCCGTCTTCGTCCTTGCGCCACACCTGCCCCAGCTTGATCGCCTTAACCGCCACGGTTGCTCCCCTAAGTTCTTCTAAAGACTACCGAGCGGGTCGGCTTCCGTCAATTGCGAGGCCAGAACTCCCATCTCTGGCATGGAGACACCGAGATTCATGTATTTTCTTCGTAAGAGTTCTCTGTGTCTCTGTAGTAAATGAGCGGTTTGCTTCTGCTAACATTTAAGCTCGTTTTACTTAGGAGAGATCGCCATGCCACGCGGCATCGTTCCCCGCCAACCCGCCAAGACCGGCCGCCAGGAAGGCGCACGAGCTGCTCTTCGCTTAAAATCAGCCAAGGTTTCCAGTGCTTCACGGCGGGGAAAATCGAAGCTGCAGCAAAACAAAAAGTCTCCCGGTAAGGCCCCCAAAGGTTACAACCCAACTGCACCCGACCGCGTCGCAGAAATCCTTCGCCGCCTAGATCAACTTTATCCCGAGGCCACTTGTGCTTTGACCCACAAATCTGCCTGGGAACTGCTGGTCGCCACTATTCTTTCGGCACAATCCACTGATGTGAACGTGAACCGCGTGACCCCCGAGCTGTTTCGTAAATACCCGACGGTCCAGGATTTCGCTGCCTTAAAACCAGAGCAGCTCGAACCCGATATTCGTTCTACCGGATTCTTCCGCAATAAATCGAAATCGGTTGTTGGTGCCGCCAAGGAAATCGTCGCTAATTTCGGCGGCGAGGTCCCGGATGACATGGAGAACCTTCTTACCCTTCCGGGCGTTGCGCGCAAGACCGCGAACGTCGTGCTCGGAACCTGGTTCAAAAAAGGAGATGGTGTGGTTGTGGATACCCACGTTACCCGCATCTCTCGCCGTCTCGAACTCACTAAAAATATCGATCCCGCCAAAATCGAGCAGGATCTGATGCAAGTCATCCCTCGCGAAAAGTGGATCATCTTCGCCCATCAAATCATCTGGCACGGCCGCAAACTCTGCATGGCGCGAAATCCGAAATGTGTCGACTGCGCCTTGGAAAACATCTGCCATGCCGCCGACAAAACCTGGAGCACCGTCGACATTCACAAAGACGCAAAGCTGTAAATGCTCCGCGGCCCACGCAACATTGTCATCCCGAGCGAAGCGATTTGAGTCGCTTGCGAATCAAATCACGTAGTCGAGGGACCTGCTGTTGGCGCATCTACATTTGCGCACGTTTTTTCGGCTGCGACGGCTACCTCTGCTAGAATTTTCTTTCTGTCTCTCGTCTAACTTCAAATCCTATGCGTCCTTGTATTCTCTTTGCTATCGTCGTACTCATGGTTCCATTCGCCCCCGCCCAAACTTCCACCGCGCCCCACGTCATCACCGATCCTAAGCAGATCACCAGCAAACCCAACGCCAATGTGGAGCAATTTCAGCAGAATCTTTCTATCGAAAAGCTCTACATGACCCGCCAGATCGGCCCGGCATCGTGGTCGCCGGATGGCAAGAACGTCGTCTTTGTCACGAATATTAGCGGGCGAAACAACCTCTGGGTCGTGCCATCTACGGGTGGTTGGCCCACGCAACTCACCGTCAGCGAGCAGCGGCAAACTTCGCCCGCCTGGTCGCCTGACGGCAAATGGATCGCCTACATGTCCGACTACGACGGCGACGAGCAGTGGGACATCTTCATCGTCTCCCCGAAAACCGGCCAGGTCGTGAATCTGACCCATACGCGTGAAATTTCCGAAGAAGAGCCGCGATGGTCGCACGATGGCCGTTATCTCGCCTACACCGTGAAGCCGAAAACATCGTCGGTTTTTGAAATCGATGTTTTCGACATGCTGATGCGCGACGTGAAACACGTGACCACTGATACCCCTGCCGACAAAATCAACGAAAATCCCATTTGGGCGCAGGACGGAAAATCGATCGTTTACACCCAATGGCAAGCCAAGGGCACGGATTCGAATATCTTTATCGCCGATGTCACCAGCGGTGGCAGCACCTTGCTCACACCGCACGATGGCGAACATCTCTATCGCGCCGAAGATATTTCGCCCGACGGCAAGAAGTTACTCATCACTTCCAATGCTGCCAATGGCTACCAGAACGTCGCCCTGCTCGACATAGCTTCGAAGAAAATTTCCTGGCTGACGAAAGAAAAATGGGAATCTCAGGGCGCGAACTTCTCGCCCGACGGAAAATCCTTAACCTGGACAACCAATCTTGACGGCAATGCCGAGATTTACCTGCACAATCTCGCCACCGCGACTAATAGAAAGCTGCCCGTCCCTGAGGGTGTGAATTCAACCGCCGGCGATCCGTCGGCTTTCACTCACGACGGCTCACGTCTGCTCTACAGCCACAACGGCCCGAACGCTCCCAATGACCTGTGGGTCTATCATGTCGCAACCGGCAAATCCGAGCAGATCACCCATTCGCTCATCGCGGGTGTCAACTCCGATGACATGGTTGACCCGTTTCTCGTTCACTTTCCCAGCCGCGACGGCAAGTGGACCATCTCCGCTTTTGTCTACGTTCCTTACAACATGGTGCGCAACGGCCAGAATGCTGCCATCGTTTACGTGCACGGTGGTCCGACTGCGCAGAGCATGAACTTGTTCAACCGCTTCATCCAGCACATGGTTAATCAGGGATACATGATCATCGCGCCCAACTATCGCGGTTCGACCGGCTACGGCAAAGAATTTCAGCAGGCCAATCTCTTCGACATGGGCGGCGGCGATTTGCAGGACGTCCTGGCTGCGGCCGATTTCATTAAGCAAACCGGCTATCTCGATCCCAAGAAAATTGCGCTCGTCGGCGGCAGCTACGGCGGCTATATGACTATGATGGGCGTCACCAAGGCGCCCGATGTCTGGGCCGCGGGCGTGCCCATCGTGCCCTTCGTCAACTGGTTCACCGAAATTCAAAATGAAGACCCGGTGCTGCAGCAGTCCGATCTCGCAACCATGGGCGATCCGCAAAAGAACAAAGAATTGTTCCACGATCGCTCGCCGATTTTCTTCGTCGATCAGATCAAGGCGCCTCTGCTATTGCTCGCTGGCGGCCACGATCCGCGCTGTCCCAGCGAAGAATCGCAGCAGGTGGTTGATGCCATCAAAAAGCGCGGTGGGACAGTCGAATTGAAGATTTATGAAAACGAAGGTCATGGCTTTTCGAAAGTCGAGAATCAGATCGACGCCTATCAGCGCGTGTCAGATTTTCTGAAAGCCCACGTGCCGCCGGCTGACTGCGGCTGCAAGCTGCCCGATTAACCATGCAGTTCTATGAAATTGTCATTCCGACGGACTTTAGTCCCGAGGAATCTGCGTTTTCCGGCCCTTCACAATTGCCTCAATCAGCCCCGGAATCGTGTACTCCTTCGCCTCGATATCGACCGGCAATCCCAGCTCTCTCAGTGTCGCCGACGTTACCGGCCCGATCGAAGCGAAGCGAATGCCTGTGTGGCGCGGGCGCCCTCGCCCGCGTTCCGACAGCGCCACAAAGTTCCTCACCGTCGACGAACTCGTGAACGTGATCACATCCGGCCGCTTCGTCAGATCTTTCAGGATTGTCCGCAGCTTCGTCCGTGATTTCTGCGGAACCACAGTCTCATACGCCTCAACCACATCTACCCGCGCCCCCAATTCCCTCAGTTCCCGAGGAATCACGTCCCGCGCCACTTTTGCTCGCGCCAGCAGAACTCGCTTGCCCCTCACCTGCTCCCGCAAACTCGCGACTACCGACTCCGCCACGTATCTCTCCGGCACGACATCAACGCGTACGCCCCGTTTCTCAATCGCTTCTTTCGTCGCCGGCCCAATTGCCGTAACTTTCAAGTGTTTCAGAGCCTCTCTTGTCAGACGCAACCTACCCATCCGCTCCCAAACTGCTTCAACGCCGTTCACGCTCGTGAGAATGAGCCAGTCATAGTCCCGCAGATTTTTCAAAGCTGTATCGAGCGGCTTGTACGATCGTGGCTTGCGAATCTCGATAAACGGAATCTCGATGACCTCTGCCCCGAGCTTTCGCAGCCCAGCAGAAAGCGCGCCCGCCTGGTGCCGCGCCCGGCCAACCAGAACATGCACGCCGGATAGAGATTTTGCTTGTGGTTTTTTCTTCAAGGACTTGCTCTGTCGAAACCAAACGTGACAAGAATTCAACTACGGTTGCTGCGGCACCGCCATGCCTCGCCCGTAAACTTCCTCAAGAATCGCATCGCCGCCGCGGCGCAAGAGAATCTCTCCGACTGACTCCCCTAGCGAGACCGGGTCTGCGCCCTCCCGAGACTCCCGCAATACCTTCGAACCATCCGGGTCGGCTACCAGAGCATCCAGATGTAATTTTCCGTCACGAACCTCCGCAAACGCTCCAATCGGCACCTGGCATCCGCCTCCCAGTTTGTTCAGAAGGGCACGCTCGCAAGTCGTCGCCGCTCGTGCATCAGCGTCATCCAGGAATTTCAAATGCTCTCGCGTCGCCGAATCTCCAGCCCGAATCTCAATCCCCAGTGCTCCTTGTCCCGCCGCCGGGCACATCACATCGGCAGGAATCACCTGCTTGATGAGGTTCGTTTTGCCCAGCCGATTCAATCCCGCTGCGGCCAAAATCACCGCGTCATATTCTCCCGCTTCCAGCTTGCGCAGCCGCGTATCCACATTTCCCCGCAGTGGATAAATCTCCAAATCCGGCCGCAGCGCTTTCAACTGCGCCTGCCTCCTCAAACTGCTCGTCCCGACCCGCGCTCCATCCGGCAACTCATCAACCCCCGCATACTTTACGGAGCAAAACACGTCTCTCGGATTTTCCCGCTTGGTGACCGCCGCAATCTCAAATCCTGCAGCAAGTTCCGTCGGCAAATCCTTCAGACTGTGCACCGCGAGGTCGACGCGTCCTTCGGCCAGCGCTTCTTCAATCTCCTTGGTGAACATTCCCTTGGTTCCGACCTTGGCCAAAGCCACGTCCGTGATCTTGTCCCCCGTCGTTTTGATGATTTCAATTTCGACCTGATGTCCGCGCTCGCGCAACAGCGCACTAACATGGTTTGCTTGCCAAAGCGCTAGTTGCGATCCCCGGGAACCGATGCGCAGTCGAGCCATCAGCTATGTCCTCCTGCATCGCCGCCCGACGCCTTTTTCTCCTGCAGATTGAACAGGCGCTTCACAAGATCCACCACCGTCGTCGCCTCCGACTCCCGTGCTGCCGTCTTCAACGTACTGATCGGCGTGTGCATGATCTTGTTCACAATTCCGTGGGTCAGCGTCTCAATCGCCAGTTCCTGCTCTGGCGAGAGTTGCCCCAGTCTTCCCCGCACCCGGTCGATCTCCGCTTGGCGAATCGTCTCCAGATGGTCCTGCAGCGAAACAATCGTCGGGACCACTTCGAGTGTCTGCAGCCGCGCATGGAACCTGTCGACTTCGGTGTTAATAATTTCGTCTGCCCGCTCGGCTTCTTTCCTGCGATCCGCAACATGCGAGGCGATGGCTTGCTGCAAATCGTCGATGTCGTACACAAAGATGCCGTCGACCTTATTCATTTCCGAATCGACATCGCGCGGCACCGCAATATCGATAAAAAACATCGGCCGGTTCTTGCGCCGGCTCATGAACAGTTCGCCATGCTCGCGCCGAAAAATCGCATGCGGCGCTCCCGTCGACGTGATCACAATATCGGCGCGATCGCACGTGTCGTAGAGCCGCGTATACTCGATCGCCTCGCCATTGAAAAGCTGTGCCATCCGAATGGCGCGGTCATAAGTGCGATTAGCAACGAAAATTGACGACGCTCCGTGTGCCAGCAGATGCCGTGCCGCCAATTCGCTCATTTTCCCGGCGCCGACAATGTAAACCTGCTTGCCCTGCAGCGCGCCAAAAATCTTCTTTGCCAGTTCCACTGCGACCGAAGCCACTGACACCGCCGACGATCCGACCGCCGTCTCCGATCGCACTCGTTTGGCCACTGCGAAAGCGCGTGTCAGTAGTTGATCCAGTTGCGTCTGCACCGCTCCAACCGCACGGGCCGTCGCGTAAGCTTCCTTTACTTGTCCCAGAATCTGCGCCTCGCCGATCACCATAGAATCCAGGCTCGAGGTCACGCGGAACAGATGTCGCACTGCATCCTTCTCCCGGAATTCGTACAAATGCTGATCGAAAGCCGCGCGTTCCATCCCGAAAAAGTCGCTGAGAAACCCGCGCAGATCGGCGCCGCCATTCTGCGTGCGCGCCAGCAATTCCACGCGGTTGCACGTGCTCAAAATCAATCCTTCATCGACCCCGGGATGCCGCGTGAATCGCTTCAACGCCTCGGGCAGCCGAGACTCGGGAACCGCCAACCGCTCCCGCACTTCCACCGGAGCCGTTTTGTGATTCACGCCGATGAGCTGAAACGTCATGACTTCGCAAACCTGTGTATGGTGCTGAAGTAGTTGGCTGCCCACGCCACCACTGCGGCCACGAAAGCGCCGGCCGCAAGATACGCCGCCCGCCTTCCCCGCCATCCTGCATTCCAACGCGTATAAAGCAGTAGCAAGTACACGATCCACATCAGGATCGACAACAGAATCTTGGGGTCGAGCAAGTCCACCGTTCCATATGTGGACTGCGCCACAATCGTGCCCGCAATCAGCCCCAGCGTCATAAACGGAAACCCGAGCAGTAGAGAACGAAATCCGATTTCGTCGATCACCTCAAGCGCCGGCAGCCGCGAGAGAATCCCAGCCCCCTTCTTGGATTTCAACGAACGTTCCTGGATCAAATACAACACACTGGCCCCAAAGCTCAGAATCAGCGCCGCATAGCCCGTGAAAATCAGCGCGATATGCGCAAACAGCCATCCCGTGCGCACTCCCGTGGACGCCAATAAGAACGGCGCCTCTCCTGTCGCGGCAATAAATGTCAGCAGAAACACCAGAGGGAAGACTACGATGCCCGGAGACGTCGTCTTGTAAACCGCATACACCAGCAGGAACACGACCATGATAAGAAAGCCCAGCACCGATTCCGCGTTGTGCACCGAGGTAAAGGTCAACTGGCGAGAAAGCAGGAAAGCGTCCGTCAGCGAAACAAAATGGAAGACCATGCCGAGGTACGCGGCATGAAGCGCGATCCGGTTCAGCCAATCGCTGCTGCGGGTCAGCGCCACCAGCGCATAAAGCAGCCCCACTGCATAACATCCCAGCGCAACTCTAAGCCAAAGTATCGGCATATTGACTAGGGTTTCCGAGGACCGGGATCCTCACCCACGCGATTATAGTCTGCCAGCGGCAGCCCACCCACGGCTGGATAGGGCGTCACAAGACGATGTGACGCAGGTCACAGGGTCTCGGCATCACTCTCTCGGGTTGCATTCATGCCGGCCCAGTCATAGACTCACCGATCATCGTTCGCATAGCGAACCTGCTGAAGGTATAAAGAATTAGAGACCGAATGGCCCTAGTGGATTCCCCAACTCTGGTGTTTACTTTTTCCTTCGTCGTCTTATGGCTGGCGGCGGAAGCTGGGGACCTTCTTCGCAAACGCACCGGCCCCTTGGCCGACGATCAAAGAGAGAATTTCGGGATCGTTCTGAGCGCCACTCTGACCTTATTGGGACTGCTCATCGGCTTCACATTTTCCATGGCCATCAGCCGCTACGATCAGCGCAAAACTTACGAGGAAGCGGAAGCCAACGCCATCGGAACCGAATTTCTTCGTGCCGACCTTTTGCCGCCGGCAGACGGTGGACGCGTACGAGACCTGCTGAGAAAGTATCTCGATCAGCGAGTTTCTTTTTACACCGCTCGCGATCCCAATGAAATCACCAGGATCGATGCGGCTAATCTAGAACTGCAAAATCAGCTGTGGGCCGCAGTTCTCCCAGCCTCTTCGCAGCCCTCGCCGGTGAACGCTCTCGCCGTTTCCGGGATGAATGATGTCTTGAACTCGCAGGGATACACACAGTCCGCATGGTGGAACCGCATCCCGCTTGCCGCCTGGATACTAATGGTGACAATCGGGGTTTGCTGCAACCTGTTGATCGGCTATGGCGCGCGACGATCCAACTGGCTCATCCTCCTGATCGTTCCGATTGCCGTCTCGATCGCGTTCTTTCTCATCGCCGATATCGACAGCCCGCGCGGAGGCGCCATTCGCGTAACCCCGAAGAACCTGCTCAGTCTTTCGCAATCCCTGCCGAAGCAATAGACCTCAACCGGTCCGCTACGCCACTCCCAGCGCCCCCAGCAACCGTTCCAAATCACCGCCCCCGACCACAAGCCGCCGCCCTTCCGCCATCATATTTTCAATCTCATCGAACGCCTGAAACAGCCGCATCTTCACCGCGCCATATTGCTCGGCATCGGTTAGCGCGCGTCCGTGACTCGCTGCCCATTGCCCTAGCGCTGCGCCCGGCAAAAAGACGCTCACTGCGTACATCGTTTTCCGGTCAGACGTGACATCGAAAATAAATTCCGTCGCACCCTCTGCCTCTCGCTTGCCAACAAAATAATATTGGTAAACGTATCCCTGGCCTCCAGTGTAGGTTTTCATCCGCCGGATCGTCATGAATGTCTTCACCTAACTTCTTCGACACCGGCCTAGCCGACGACAGCGGCCAAGGACCGACGAAGGAAGTGCGACGCAGAGGCGAAGGACGCCCTATCCCGCCACCTTCGCTTCTCTTAGCCGCCGCATCGCGGTCTCGGAGCTCAGCGGCGAATAATAGACCTCTTTGAATGTGTATGATTTCGATTTTCCCGGCAGCACCGGCATGATCTCAATATGCCAGTGATAATCATCGTCCAGCGTCTTCCAGTAGCCCAGGCTTTCCGATCCACGCAAACTGTTCGGCGCCGTATGCAGCACCAGATGAAAGTCTTCCGTCAACGTTCGTATCCGTTGCAACGTTCGGCGCAGCAGCGCTCCTAGATCCTGCATCATCGCAGGCCGATTCAAACCGTGCCGCTCGAACGAAGCTTCATGATTTCGCGGCAGAATCCACGTCTCATAAGGAACCCGCGGCGCGTAAGGCCCCAAGGCAATGAAATCCCCGCGATTCTCCAGCACCCGCACCTCCTGCTTCGCCTCTTGCATCAGAATGTCGCAGAACACGCAGCGCTCCTTCGAGGCAAAGTACTCCCGGCTCGCCCGCAACTCGTAAAGCACGCGTCGCGGCACGAACGTGGTCGCAGTGAGCTGCGAAGTCGGATGCTCGAATTCCTGTCCAGCGCCCGCCCCGTGATCTTTCGAAATGCAGATGTACTTGAAACGCCCATCCCGCTTGAGGTCTTGAATGCGTTGCGCAGCTAGCGCCAGAAATTGCGCAATCTCAGCATCGCTGGCATTCCACAAATGACCGTCGTGGCGAAAACTTTCCACCAGCACTTCGTGCGCTCCCACCGGCCGCATGCGATCGTAAATGCCATCGCCGCGCCGCCAGGCCTCGCCCTCAATGTGATAAAGCGCTGTGGGATGCACCATGGCCCGCGCCGACCACGCTGTCCCTTGCACTCCGGGCATGCTGGCCACAAGCTGCGCCGGCTGCGGCGAATCCTGGCAGAAGCGGCACACTTCCGACCGAGGCGAGCCGTCCGGCACGTCGTCCCCTGTGATCACCCATGATCGAGTGATTGGATCTTTGCGAAGTTCCATGCCTAAGGAGACCACCAGCACGGGAACCGCGTCAACTCTGATTTGGGGATTGGTCCAGGCATGAATTGGGATTCGCAGCAAGCCGTGATTTCCACCGCCAGTAGGCCCTTCGCGGTTTGCTATAATCCGCGCAAAGCCGCGCAATGACTGAGCCGTCCACTCCGCTGATGCGGCAATATGCCGCCATCAAAAAGGAACATCCCGCCGCGCTGCTTTTCTTTCGGCTCGGCGATTTCTACGAGCTTTTTTTTGAAGACGCCGTGCTGGCCTCGCGCGAACTGCAGATCACTCTCACCTCCCGCAACAAAGAAAAGGGAATCGCCGTCCCCATGTGCGGTGTCCCTTACCACGCCGCCGAAGGCTACATCGCCAGGCTCATCCGCAAGGGATTCAAAGTCGCCATTTGCGATCAGGTCGAAGATCCGCGCCTTGCGAAAAAACTTGTCCGTCGTGAAGTCACGCGCGTAGTTACGCCGGGCACGTCCGCGGATTCATCTCTCAGTTCCGAAGAAAACAACTTTCTCGCGGCGATTGCTGAGATCGGTGATCGTGCTGGTTTCGCTGCTCTCGATCTTTCCACCGGCGAGTTTCGCGCCACCGAATTTCGCGGCGAAGATGGCGCTCGCCGCATTCAGGAAGAACTGCAGCAATTGCGGCCAAAGGAAGTTTTATACGGTTCTTCCGCGCCGCTATTTGAAGGCAGCGCTTCGCCGCCACAGCCGGTTGCCGCGAAAAACAGCGCGGGATACGCCGAAACACCTCTCGACGATTGGATCTTCGCTCCCGATCATGCCATCCCTCTGCTGGAGAATCATTTCGGCGTCCTCTCGCTCGAAGGTTTCGGCTTGGCCGGAAAGACTGCCGCTGCTTCTGCCGCTGGCGCGATTCTCCACTATGTCAGTTCCACCCAGCGTGGCACCCTCGATCACGTCGACCGCATCGGCTTTTACGAGCGCCAGAACTGTCTCGTCCTCGACGCTGTCACAGTTCGTAACTTGGAGTTGATCGAACCCCTGTTTGCTGGCGCCGACGAAGGCACAACTCTCTTCCGCTCCATCGATGCTACCGTCACGCCCATGGGCAAGCGCCTTCTTCGTTCCTGGATGCTCCGCCCGTCTATCGAACTCCCAGTCATCCAAGCCCGTCTCGACGCCGTCGAAGTGCAGGTCAAAGAACTTGTCCGCCGCGAGGAAATCCGCAAAGCCCTCGATGGAATTCTCGATCTGGAGCGCCTGCTGAGCCGCGTCACGCTGGAAACCGCCAACCCGCGAGATGTTTTGGCCCTCGCCGTATCGCTGGCGAAAATTCCGGCGCTGCGCCAAGCCCTGCACGAATTTTCAGCCGAACGTCTTCAAACCCTTTACGGCGCCGTTGACGAGTTGACCGATCTGCGTTCGCGCATCGACACCACTTTAGTCCCTGAACCACCGTTGTCCCTCAGCGATGGCGGGGTCATCCGCGCCGGAGTCGACAAGGAACTCGACGACCTGCGCGATCTTAGCCGCAACAGCAAACAATATCTCGCTCAGATCGAGCAACGCGAACGCCAGCGCACCGGCATCGCCTCGCTCAAAATCAAGTTCAATTCCATCTTTGGCTACTACTTGGAAGTCTCGAATCCCAACCTGCACCTTGTCCCGCAGGATTATCAGCGTAAGCAAACTCTAGTCAACGCCGAACGTTTCACCACCCCCGAGCTTAAAGAGTACGAATCGAAAATTCTCGACGCGCAAGAAAAGATTGTTGACATCGAGCGCCGTTTATTCGCCGAATTGCGCTCCGCCATCGCAGCCGAGGCGCGCCGCATCCGCCAAACCGCATTGGCCGTCGCCGAAGTCGACGTTCTCGCATCGCTGGCCCACATCGCTGCCTTACGCGAGTACTGCCGTCCCAAGTTCGATGAATCCGGCGATCTCGAAATCGTCGGCGGACGTCATGCCGTCGTCGAGCAACTCGATATCGCCGGCGACCGCTTCGTTCCCAACGATCTCTATCTCAACTCGACCACGCACACCGTCCTTATTCTTACTGGCCCAAATATGGGTGGAAAGTCCACCTACCTGCGCCAGACCGCTCTGATCGTCATTCTCGCGCAGATGGGATCTTTCGTCCCCGCCGCTTCCGCTCGCCTTGGCATCATCGATCGTGTCTTCACTCGAATTGGCGCAAGCGACAATCTGGCCCGCGGCCGCTCCACTTTCATGGTCGAGATGACTGAGACTGCAGCCATTCTTCATACTGCCACGCCGCGTTCACTCATCCTGCTCGATGAGGTCGGTCGCGGTACGGCAACCTACGACGGCTTGGCCATTGCCTGGGCGGCGGTTGAGTACCTGCACGCCCGCACGCGTGCCAAAACTCTTTTCGCAACCCACTACTTCGAACTCACCGAGCTTGCCGACCGTCTTTCCGGTGTAAAGAATTATCACGTCTCGGTGAAGGAGACTGGCAGCGGAATTGTGTTTCTCCGGAAAGTCGAGCCGGGCGCGGCAGATCGCAGCTATGGCATCGAGGTCGCAAAGCTGGCGGGCCTACCCAATGAAGTCATCGAGCGTGCGCGTGAAGTGCTGCAGGAGCATGAGAGTGCGGAACAACGCTTGACCGACCAACTTGCCAGCGACGACCTAAAACCGCGTCCCGCCGCACAACTCACTATCTTTACGCCGTTATCGCAACCTGTGCTCGAGAAACTGCGAGAACTGGATTTGAATCGCTTGACGCCGCTCGAAGCGTTGAATCTGCTGGCAGAATTGAAGAAGCAAGTTGAGTAACAAGCTAAACTGGTCTCGACTTCTCATTCATGTCTAAGTCGCAATTCGATTTCCGGCAGAAAATAGGTCAACTTCTGATCGTCGGCTTCGACGACACAGCAATATCATCTCGCCTCCGTTCGCTGCTGACTCGCATTCAGCCCGCTGGAGTGATCCTCTTCGCCCGCAACATCGTCTCCGCTCAGCAAACCCACAAGCTGCTGAAGGATTGCCAATCTTGTGTCTCGACACCACTATTTAGTTGTGTCGACATGGAGGGAGGCACAGTCGATCGGCTGCGCGATGTGATCGGTCCATCCCCATCGGCCGCCGATGTTTACTCTACGGGCAACCGCAAGCTTTTTCGTAAACACGGCGCGACGATCGGCAAAGCTTGCCGCGCATTCGGATTTAATACCGACTTAGCGCCCGTCGTGGATCTGCCCTTTGAACAATCTCGCTCCGTCATGGCGTCGCGAGTGGTCGCAGCCGATCCCAAGCATGCCGCGGTCTATGCCCGCGAATTCCTCGCGGGATTGCGCTTACAGCATGTGCTCGGCGCCCTAAAGCATTTTCCCGGTCTCGGCGCCGCCGCGCTCGACACCCACAAAGAACTCCCGGCGGTAAAGAAAAGTTTCCACCAGCTGTGGAAACAGGACATCGCCCCTTATTGTTTATTGCGCCGCCAGGCTCCAATGGTTCTAGTGAGTCATGCCGCTTACCCGCTGGTAACTCGCGATCGAACGCCGGCGTCTCTTTCGCACAAGTGGATTACGAAAATCCTTCGCAAGAAAATCGGATATCGAGGTCTGGTAATTTCCGATGATCTCGAAATGGGCGGTGTGTTGAAGGCCGCGACCGTCGACGAAGCCGCTGTCGGATTCATACGTGCCGGCGGCGATGTCGGGCTGGTCTGCCATCTCGAAGAAAAAATCGCGCTTTCCTACGAAGCTCTCATCCACCAAGTGGAAGCTGATCCGCGATTCGCCCGTCGTTGCCATGACTCCATCGTGCGTGTTCTAACTTTCAAGAAAAAGTGGAAATTGCCAAACCGCGTTCCCACTCCGACTACGCTCATCGTGCGAAAACTCTCGCGCGAAATATGGGAATTCGGCGAGCAGGTGCGCATGGCAAGTGTCGATCACCAGATTTTCAGCGAGGAATCCGCGTGATCGTCGCCGGCGTAATGAGTGGGACTTCCGCCGACGGCATCAACGTTGCGCTGGTCAAATTCGCGGATCGCGCTCGTCAACCCCGTCCGCCTTTTAAGCTCCTCGGCCATGCAGAATTTCCTTACCCACGCAATGTCCGAAACTTCATCCTTGCAACTATGAACTCAGCCCGCGCCAGTGTGGCTGAGCTTGCCAGACTGAATTTTCTTCTCGGAGAACTTTACGGCGATGCCGTTCTGGCAGCGCAAAAACGCTTTCGCGTAAAAGTCGATCTCGTCGGCTGCCATGGTCAAACGATCTATCATCAGGGCGAACCGGCTCCATTTCTCGGCCGTAAACTTGCCGTGACCTGGCAAACCGGCGAAGGCGCCATAATCGCGGCACGCTTGGGCGTGCCGGTCATTTCTGACTTCCGCCCAGCCGATATGGCCGCCGGTGGCAAAGGCGCGCCGCTGGTCCCGTTTCTAGATTCCCTCTTGTATCGCGACGTGCGTGTGGGCCGTATCGTGCAGAACATTGGTGGCATCGCGAATCTCACAGCAATCCCAGCCAAGGCATCAGCGAAGGATGTCACCGCTTTTGACACCGGCCCCGGCAACATGCTGATTGACGCTGTCACCGAGCGCCTGTTCCATCGCCCTTACGACCGCGACGGCCACATTGCAGCCTCAGGATCCGTTCTTTCTCCGGTGCTTGCCGAATTCCTGCGGCATCCATTCTTCCGTCGCAAGCCGCCCAAAACCGCCGGCCGAGAAGAATTTGGTCGCGAATTCGCCCGCCAATTCATTCGTCGCTGCGGGCGTTCCGATCGCCGCGACATCGTCGCCACTGCAACCGCGCTCACCGCTTCTTCGATTGCGATCGCCATTGATCGCTTCGTTCTCCGCCGTCGCGGTAACTACCGTGACTTTATCGTTTCCGGTGGAGGCGCTCACAATTCCACATTGCTTGCTAGGTTGGCCAACGAACTTCGCCTGCTCGGTCTCCAGATCCGTTCCTCTGACGAATTCGGCCTGCCCTCGCAAGCCAAAGAAGCGGTCGCCTTCGCCCTACTCGCTTACGAAACCTGGAATCATCGTCCTTCCAATGTCCCCGCCGCTACCGGCGCCAGGAAGCCTGCCATCCTCGGAAAAATCTCCTATGCGTGAGAAGCCCCGCCATGCAGCGATACTGTTGCCTCTCGCGGTGTTCTTTTTGCTTTTCACGCTGCTCTCCTGCTCCGCTCCGCCGCAACCGCATACGCTGGTCATGATCATTGAGAGTAGTCCGGTCAATCTCGATCCGCGGGTCGGTCTAGACGCCCAATCCGAGCGCATCGACAGCCTGCTTTTCGATGATTTGCTCACTCGCGACGAGCATTTGAACGTTCAGCCGCAACTGGCCGACAGTTGGGACATTCCCGATCCCCTTACGTATGTTTTTCATCTCCACCATGCTGTCAAATTTCATGACGGCCGCTCCCTTACATCCCGAGACGTCAAGTGGACATTCGACTCTCTCCTTCAAGGCAAGATTCGCACCACCAAATCCGCCGCCTATCGCTTTGTCGATCACATCGACGCGCCCGACGATTTCACCGTCGTCTTCCATTTGAAACAACCCTTCGCCACGTTGTTATGGAATCTTTCCGACGGCGCCATAGGCATCGTGCCCTACGGTAGTGGCGATGAAGTCGCCACTCACCCCGTCGGCTCCGGTCCGTTTCGCTTTGTCAGCGCGGAACTGGACAAAGAGGTTGTCATCGAACGTAACAATGATTACTGGGCCGACAAGCCTCGCATCGCTCGCGTTCGCTTCGCCGTCATCCCTGACACCACCACTCGCGCTCTCGAGTTGCGCAAAGGCAGCGCCGATGTCGCCATCAACGCCTTAACCGGCGATCTCGTGATCGCCCTCGAACGTGAGCCGAACCTCGAAGTGCTACACGGTCCCGGCACCGTGCTTTCTTATCTCGCCTGCAATTTGCGTGATCCCATTCTTCGCGATCGCCGCGTGCGGCAGGCCATCGCTTACGCCATTGATCGCCAGCCGTTCATTCACTATTTGCAGCGCGATTTCGCCCGGCCCGCCTACAGCATTCTGCCTCCCGAGAGCTGGGCTTACAACGGCGACGTCCCGCGTTACGATCATGATCCGGAACGAGCGCGCCAATTGCTCGACCAGGCTGGTTATGCGGCCGTGAACGGCGTTCGCTTTCACCTCACCATGAAGACTTCTACCGAAGAGAGCACGCGTCTGCTGGCGGCTGTCCTGCAGCAGCAATTGCGGGAAGTCGGCATTGCGCTCGACATCCGCACCTTCGAATTCGCAACCTTTTTCTCCGACGTGACTCGCGGCGAGTATCAACTGCATTCTCTGCGCTGGGTCGGTGGCAACGAAGATCCCGACATCTTCGAATACGTTTTTCATTCGACGAGATTTACCCCCCACGGCGCCAACCGCACCTACTACTCCAATCCGCGCGCCGATGCCCTCATCGATCAGGCCCGTAGCGAACTCGATCAGGCCAAGCGCAAAGTGCTCTACGCCGAACTTCAGCAGATTCTCTCCGAGGATCTTCCTTACATCGATCTCTGGTATCAGGACAACGTCCTGGTGCACACCAAGCGAGTTCACAATCTCACGCTAAATCCGGCGGGGAACTACGATTTCTTGAAAACTGCCGACCTCGCAGATCGCTAGCCATCTCGAACTCGCGTGTTACCATCGAAACTGCTTTTGCCCATGCGCATTCTATTTATTGGTGACATTTTTGGCCGCCCCGGACGAACCATCGTCAAGGAGCGCCTGCCGGAACTCGTCAAGCAGTACTCCATCGATCTGGTGATCGCTAATGGGGAAAACGCCGCGGCCGGCTTCGGTATTACGCCGCCTCTGACCGAAGAATTGTTTGAATTGGGTATCGACGTCATTACCACCGGCAATCACATTTGGGACAAGCGCGAGATCATTGATTACTTCCAGACCGCTAATGGCGATCCCTACAGCCCCGCGCGGCGCCTGCTTCGTCCGGCAAATTACGCACCAGGATTGCCGGGATGGGGACTGTACCAAGGCAGAAAGAAAGAAACGCCTTATGCCGTGCTGAATCTGCAAGGCCGCGTCTTCATGACTTCGAACGATGATCCCTTTCGCGTCGCCGACCAGCTTTTGAACGACGTCAAAGCCAAAGTCATCGTTGTTGACATCCACGCCGAAGCAACCTCCGAAAAAATGTCCCTCGGATGGTACCTGGATGGACGAGTCACCTTAGTTGTCGGAACTCACACCCACGTTCCCACCGCCGACGAGCGCGTGCTGCCCGGCGGAACGGCCTACATCACCGACGTAGGTATGACTGGTCCTTACGACAGCGTCATCGGCGTCAAGAAAGAATTGATCGTCGGCAAATTCCTCAACAACCTGCCCGTGCGGTTCGAGGCCGGCACCGGCGATGTGCGCCTCTGCGCCGCTGTCGTTGATTGTGACGAAACCACCGGCCACGCCCGCGAAATCAAGCGCCTCATGATAAGTTGAAGGTAGTGCGTCGTCATCAAAACTAACTATGGATCAACTGCAAGTTCAATCAATTCCCACCAAGCAAAACGGTTTTCGCTGGATCAAGTCAGATGCTTTCCTCTTCGACATCGACGGTACCTTGCTTTCCAGCCGCGATCGTGTGCATTACAACGCATTGAACCGCGCCATGCTGCAGGCGTACGGCGTAGATACCACTATTGCGGGCGTTGCCTATCACGGCAAAACTGACCTTGGCATCCTTCGCGCCGCACTTGCGCGGGTGGGAGTTTCAACGCAAGCCTTCGAGGCAAATCTCCCAACTGCCCTGGCTGCCGTTTGCCGAGATGTTTCCGATAATGCCGCCGCGATCACTCCTCACGTCTTCGACGGAGTTCCGCAGTTGCTGGCCACACTTAAATCTGAGGGCAAGCTCTTAGGACTGGCGTCCGGGAATTTGGAGGAAGTTGGCTGGCGCAAAGTGCAAGCCGCGGGCCTCGCCGATTATTTTTCTTTCGGCTGCTTCAGCGATCAGCACGAGCATCGTGCCGATATCTTTCGGTCCGCGGTCGCCGAAACCAAGCGCAGGCTCGGCAACGATGCCACCATTTGCTTCATCGGGGACACGCCAGAAGACATCAAGGCCGCTCGCTTGGCGAACGCGCATGTCATCGCCGTTTGCACCGGCATCTTCAAGTCTGACGAATTGCTGCCGCTGCAACCCGACCTCTGCGTCGCGTGCTGCACCGAACTATCGATCTAAGATTTCAGCAGGGCTCGCAGCTTCTTCCGATTGCCCACCGGCAAATAGCGTAGCGTGGCTTGTCCCAGAGCTAAATAAACACTCCGCGCCTCGGGAATTTTCTTCAGAACCTTGAGGTGCTTGCGCACCGTTTCGATGTCTCCCCGCACCCACGGTCCGCTGGAAGCTCCAGCCGGCCCAAGCCTCGCATAGTTCTCAACCGTCTGTCTCACGATCGGCAGCATTCTTTGGCGTGCGTTTACCACGCCGACTCCGGCTGCTCCCGCCACCTGTTCTGCGGACGCCAGTAGTGCCACGATCAGCGGCGACGTGAATGCTCCCCACGCATGATAGGCAGCTTTATCCGTCTTCCGGATCGTGTATGGAATTGCTCTAAGATCGCGCACGATACGCCGTGCGATCCGCACCGCCGCCGCATCGCCTTCCAGAGCAAACGGCACGCCTGACAGCGCAGACTCACTCCCTGTCACAAAAGTCATCAAGGGATGGACCGAGGCCACTGCCGCCCCACGCTTCCGCAGCCCTTCGAGTTCGTCGCTCGTCAAAGCCCCACTTGAATGAAACGCCAATTTTTTTCGCCCGGCTTTCTCCGCCAGGGCCTTGGCCACTCTCGCGATCTCCCGGTCGGGAACGCAGAACCAGATCAAATCCGCATCGAGCCGGGCATCCCTGAGGCTGGAGATCCGCGCTCTTGCTTTCTGTGCCAGCGCTAAGGCTTTGCGTCGCGAACCCCCTTGCCTCCGCGAAATGATTTCCGCAATCCTATAACCTGCGCTCATCAACGCGGGAACCAGCGCCGATCCCAATCTCCCCGCTCCCACAATCGCAATGCTTGGCTTCGCGGCCATCGCGGGCAGCATATCAGGCTGTTTGCCTGCTCAGCAAAGTTCCCGCAGCGCGGCTGATCCCGTATATTGTTTTCATGCCGAAAAAGTCAGAAAAGAAAAAAGCGCAGGTCCTCTCTTCGCGCGAAGTTTATCGCGGACCGGTTTTTTGGATCACCACCGATCAAGTCCTCGAACCCTCCGGAATCCAGGCCCGCCGCGACATCGTTCGCCACTCCGGTTCGGTCGTCGTAATGCCAGTCGATGACAGCAGTTCTGAGCCCCGCGTCCTGCTCTTGCGCCAATATCGCCACGCCGCCCAGCAGTATCTATGGGAACTTTGCGCTGGCCGCATCGATGAGGGCGAAAGCGAACTCGTCGCTGCCAAGCGCGAACTCCGCGAGGAAACGGGCTTCTCGGCACGCCGCTGGAAGCGAATTTTTCGTTACTATGCCAGTCCCGGATTCGTCGACGAGACCATGGCGGTCTACCTCGCTCGCGATCTCCAAGCCGGGACCGCCGAGCCCGAGGAAGACGAGGTCATCCAGGTAAGATTCTTTCCTTTGAAAGAGGCCGTCCGCATGGTGACAACCGGCAAGATTTTGGACGGCAAAACCATCGCTGGCGTGCTGTGGCTGAACAATCAGAAATAAGACAATCAGAAATAAAAAAAGGCGTCATTCCGAAGCCCTGTCTCCGGCGGGGTGAGGAAGCTCACTTCCATCGGCCATAGGGAGATCATAGTGACCTTCCGTTTGACCGTTTTTCCTGTCAGACGGTAAAATAAGTGCTGTTTGCCTGTACTCGCGGTCCCGTTCTGGGGCCGGCCGCATTCGTTGCCGAGAGCGCCGACGCGGAAGCAGCAAGCACGAAAAACTTTAGTTGCTCGATTCGCGCTTGGGCGCGACGAAGCGTTTTTGACGGAGGCATAAGTATGTACGCGGTTATCCGCGCCGGTGGCAAGCAATACCGGGTGGCGCCCGGCGATGTGATTCGAGTCGAAAGCCAGGGCACCGGCACCGACGGCAAGATCGAGTTTAGCGAAGTCCTCGCGGTCTCGCCCGAGGCCGGCCAGATCAACAAGCCCGAGGCCAACGCGCGCGTGGTCGGCCAGATCGTCGAACAGGGACGCGAGAAGAAAATCCTCGTTTTTCATTACAAGCGCAAGAAGCAATACAAAAAGCTGCGCGGCCATCGCCAGGCTTTTACCGCAGTGCGGATCGTTGAGATTGCCTTCGACGGTCAAAAGTTCACCGCTCCTGAACTTCCAAAAAAGGAACCAAAGCCCAAGAAAGTCGCAAAGCCCGAGCACGAAGTAGAAGCGAAGGCCAAGGCACCGGCGAAAAAGAAAGCTACTAAGAAATCGGCAGCCAAAAAGGCAACACCAAAAAAGAAGAAGTAGATGAAAGCTGACGGCTGAGAGCTGACAGCCGATAACGAAAGTCATCTCGAAACCGGAGACGGACCTATGGCACACAAAAAAGGACAAGGCACATCACGCAACGGCCGCGACTCGAATTCCCAGCGGCTCGGCTTTAAGGCATTTGGTGGACAACTGGTTCCTGGCGGTACGATCATCGTTCGTCAGCGCGGCACTCGCGTGAAGCCCGGACTCAATGTCGGCAAAGGCAAGGACGACACTCTCTTCGCCAAGATCACTGGCCGCATCAAGTTTGCCGATCGCGGCTCGATGGGCAAGTACGTCATGATCGAGCCCGTCGAAGCGAAGTAGGCTGTGAATAAAATTGTGTATAAGTAGATACTTTCGTGCGCCGGCCTCGACCTGAACTCGCAATATTTCGTGGTATACCTCGATTTAGAGCCCGACCGAATCGCCGGCCAAGCAGCCCGGCCCACGGCCCAATCTGACGTTTGCCCCGATATGGCGACGCAGCCCAGTCACCTAGACGTCTGGGCGCGGGGCGCATGATCCGTCGGTCGGAATTCGGTTGCGAATGATTAACGCTGCCAGTTTTTCCCCGTCCACCAGTGCAATCGAGGGCTTCGTCTCATGCCTCGCCTCGACTAGCGCAGCACGCGTGAAGTGACTGGTCGTGATGAAAACCCCCTTAGCGGTCGTGCTTAGTGCTCCCCTGAAGCTGTTGATCTCCGGGCTTCCGACGGCGTGACGCCATCGCTTCACTTGCGCCTGCACGTGAGTGCCAGCGAAGAACTCGTTTTTTTCGTCGACGAATGCGTCCAGGTCGACGCCGCCATCGCCCGTCGCCCGCGTCACAGAGACATTGACAAAGCCGTTCTTCTCGAGGACCAGACGGATGAAGTGCTCGAAATCAATAGGCCTGAACTGAAAGAGCTGCACCCTCACGGTCTCAATGGCTGGCGCTGCCGCGGCCTGCTCGTTGTCCGACGGAAGGGGTGCGACCTCGCGCTCCAAGCTGTCCAGGTGGCCGGCTCGGCGTGATTCGGCCAAAATGGACGCCGAGACAGCCCTCGCATCCTCAATAGGAACAATCTCCGGTAGATCGTGAATCCGGAATTCGAAAAGCCAGACCCTGCGCAGCTTGCCCTTTCTATCCGCTTGGTTCTCCTGATAGTGTCGGAGCAACTCTAGGAGTCCGAGAAAGCGGTAGGTCTGTCTTCCGATATTAGCGAAGCCAAAAAACGGCGTGGGCGTCGCGTACTGTTCTACGAGTCGCTTGTTTCTGCCGGCCAGTTCTTGATCTCCCTCTCGGCCCCGAGCGGTGTAGACGAGGATGTCTCCCTCGATCCTGTCATGATAAGGGTTCTCCGCAAGCACCCTGCCCGAGTCAGCTGTAGCGGTGATCACCGCAACATGCCGCACGGTGCCGTCCGGCGCCAGAGAAGGCCGTATCCCCCCGAGATTTTCAAGGTCCAGGGAGAATCGAATCTGATCATTGGTATAGACTTCGCCTACCCGGAAGAACGTGAGTTTGTTCATCTTTGAGCCTCTAAGAGCGTGCTTGGAGCAAGGCAACCTTCGACATTGTGTTCGGAAACGCCGAACAGTGCAACCACGGCTCGCATTTCCCCGCCAAAGCAATCCGATCCCCTAGCTGATAACGACCCCAGCACGCGGCGACCGCAGGCTCTAAGGACTTGCAAAATAGCCAGCGATGGCACATTCTGGCTAGTAGGCCGAAGCGACAGTGCTCGTAGCAGCATTGGCGCGGTCCTGGGGGTGCCAATGCTGGCAAAAACGGACAAAACCTCGCGAGCCAAATCAAAGCGCAAGCGGCGACGGTACGCGGCCCTAAGCCGCAACACGGCATCTGCGGCACGCACTTTGGCAATCCTACGCCAGGTGCACTCGGAGATCGCCGACCTAGACGGGGCAGGTGAGGACGAGAGCGTGACCCAAGCCATGGAGGTTGTTTTCAGGCACATCGAGGACTTGGATAGAGTAGGCATCCGACGACGCTAGCGTCGCGCCATGTCGCCCGTTTAAGGACGCACGTCCCGGCGGTTATTGGTCAAGCCAGACAGTCGAATTCATGTCTATCGACGAAGCCGCAATCCGCGTAAGGGCCGGGAACTGGGTTTCTGATTTTATTTCCCTGTGTGCCTCTGTGCCTCTGTGTTTACGTTTCTAACGGCCAATAACCAACGACCAACGACGGATTTACCGAACGCTGATGACTGAGAGCTGACAGCTAGAAGCTATGTTCATCGATGAAGCCACAATTCGCGTAAAAGCCGGTGACGGCGGTAACGGCTGCATGGCCTTTCGCCGCGAAAAATTCGTTCCCCGCGGCGGTCCTTCTGGCGGCGACGGCGGCAAGGGCGGCGATGTCCTCATGGAATCCAGCGAACGCCACAACACGCTCGTGCATTTCCGCTTCAACCCCGAATACAAGGCCGAGCGCGGACGCCACGGTGAAGGTTCCAACAAAACCGGTCGCGAAGGCGTTGACGTTCTCTTGAAAGTCCCCGTCGGCACCCTCGTCTTCGACGCCGAAACCGGCCAGATCGTCCACGACTTCTCCCATGCCGACGACCGCATCATCATCGCCCACGGTGGCCGCGGAGGCCGTGGCAACGCCCGCTTTGCGACTTCCACTCATCAGGCTCCGCGTGAGCACGAAGACGGTCGCCCCGGCGAAGAACGCGTCTTCCGTCTTGAACTGAAGCTTCTCGCCGATGTCGGCCTCGTCGGCTTTCCCAACGTCGGCAAGTCCACGCTTATTTCGCGTATCTCCGCCGCTCGCCCCAAGATCGCCGATTATCCCTTCACTACGCTCGAGCCGAATTTGGGTGTGGTCGTTGTGGGTCAAGCGAATGAAGAGCGCAGCTTCGTCGTCGCCGACATCCCCGGTCTCATCGAAGGTGCTCACACCGGCTCCGGTCTCGGCACCCAATTTCTGCGACACATTGAACGCACTCGTCTCTTGGTCCATCTCGTCGATGTCTCCGATTCCAGCGGCCGTCCCGATCCGGTGAAAGACGTCGAAGTCATCATGGGCGAGCTCCAGAGTTTCGGCGCCAAGCTCGAGCAGAAGCCGATGATTATGGCCGCATCCAAAATCGACGTCGCCAACAAAAACAAACTGGCCAAGCTCAAGCGTTATTGCAAGAAACAGAATCTCGAGCTGTTTCCGATTTCCGCCGTCACCGGGAAGGGAATTGACGCGCTCAAGTATGCGATGGCCGACAAGGTAGAGTTGGCTCGAGCCGACCAACAAACAGAGCAGATCGCGCACAATGACTCCGTCGAGAGCGACCGAGATCAATGAATTCGGGAAGGGCACGAGTTTACTCGTGCCGCTCTAGCTCGTTAGAAACCGAATCTGCGCTTTAGCGCCTGAGGGCAACAGCAGTTCTCGCGCCGTGGAGTGGGCGCAGTTTTGGATCTGCCTACGCCGCGCCCATCTGTCCTGGCTGGAAGTGATATTGCAGAATTTTGGCAGCCAAAGCCGGTGTCACCGATGGTGTCTCCGATTCCACCATCCTCACGACTTCGCCGCGGCACACCACCTCCGCCGCCGTCAATCCTGCAATCTCTGCCGGCAGCACTAAACTAATTTCGAGCAGCACCTTCGGCAACAGCGCTTCTTCCCCTCGAAACAGCATTCCTGACCGGCTGATGTTCTCCGTCGTTCCCAACCGCCATTCCTGCTCTCCCAGCCTCCGGTACTTCAACGGAAGTTGTAGCGTGTAGCGTTGCGCGCGGAAAGGCGCAACCTTTCCCTTGCCGGAAACCGTTTCTTCCCTGCGAGCCGACATCGAAACCTCCTGTGCAGCGGGCGCATCCAGCACCTCGCGAACTTTGGCCGTCAGAATCTGCAGCGTGAACGGCTTTTGCAGCAGAATAATTCCGGGATCGAGCGTGCCGTTATGCCCGATCGCATTCTCCGTGTACCCGGACATGTAAAGAATCTTTACTTCCGGCCGCTCCGAGCCGATTCGCAGCGCCAATTCCGGCCCATTCATCCCCGGCATGATCACATCCGTCAATAGCAGATGAATCGGTCCGGGATGAACGCTGGAAATCTTCAACGCCGCTGCCGGCCCCGCCGCTTCCAGCACTTCGTACCCTTGCGTCAGCAGATATTGCCGCGTGAGCTCCCGTACCGTCTCCTCGTCTTCCACCAGCAGCACTGTCTCGCGGCCCCGTGCTCCTTCTAATGCCACGATCGCTGGCTGCACCGTCATCACTTCTCCCATCGCATTCACCCTCGGCAAATAAACTTTGAACGTGGTGCCTTTTCCCGGTTCGCTATTTACCCAGATGTATCCTCCGCTCTGCTTCACGATGCCATAGACAGTAGAGAGTCCGAGTCCGGTGCCCTTCACGCCTTTCGTGGTGTAGAAGGGCTCAAAAATATGATTCAAGGTGTCCGCGTCCATGCCCGTGCCGGTATCGCTGATCGCCAGCATCACGTAATCCCCCGGCTGCACCGGCGCATGAGTTCGGGCGTAGGCCTCATCCAGATTTACGTTGATGGTCTCGATCGTCAGCTTTCCACCGTGCGGCATCGCGTCACGAGCGTTGACAGCGAGGTTCAAAATCACCTGCTCGACCTGACTGGGGTCCGCCTTCACCAATCCCAAATCGCCAGGGATCGTCACCAGTTCAATGTCTTCTCCAATCACCCGCGTTAGCATCTTGAAGTTTTCGCTGACCACCGCATTCAAATCCAACACTTTGGGCGCGAGCATCTGTTTGCGGCTGAAAGCCAGCAGTTGGCGTGTCAGGCCGGTGGCGCGGTTAGCTGCCTTGGCGATCTCCTGCGCCGGCTCTCGCACCGCGGGATCTGGCCCAATCCGTTCCATCAGAAACTCGCAGTAACCGGAGATGACCATCAAAAGATTGTTGAAGTCGTGCGCGATGCCGCCCGCCAATCGCCCCACCGCTTCCATCTTTTGCGCCTGCCGCAGTTGCTGCTCCAGCGCTCGAGTTTCGGTGACATCTTCGGTGAACAGCTCGAAGTACACCAATCGGTCTTCATCGCAAATCGTTCGCCCGGAAAGTCGCAGTGTCACTGTCCGTCCGTCCTTCCGCAGCCAATCGGCAATCAAGCTATTAAATCGCCGCCCGGAACGAAAATGGTCCGCGGAAGTAAACCACTGCTGCGCATCCGAGTAAAAGCTGGCCAAATTCGCCCCAACCAATTCCGTCGTCGAAGCGTAGCCTAAGGTGCTGACCAACGTGGGATTCGCGCTTAGCAGATTGCCAGCCGCGTCGCAGCGGCAAATGCCATACGGCGCGTTCGTCACCAGCGACCGGAAATTCACCTCTGACCGCCGCAAGCCCTCTTGTGCCGATCGCAGCGCCGCATTAAACCAGCAGATCAGCAGCGCGACCAAAACAAAAAGCAACAGATGTATGATGGCTTTTCGGTATTCGGATGGAGATCGCCCGGCGCCCAACGAAAAATAGGCGCTGACCGTCAACGCAAACGAGGTCGCGACCAGGCCTGGCTTCCAGCCGCCGTACCAGGCGCTGACCATCACGGCGACGGCGAACACCACCAGCCGGCTTTCGAACACGTCCGAAAGCATGAGTGCTGGAATGAGCGCAAGAGTCGTGCTGAGGACCGCCACTCCGTAACGCAGTACCGGCGCGCGAGCCGGTGCAATGCGTGTGCGAAATAGGGGGAGGTTCATTCGCATACAGCTTGAATGTACTTCTGAGATAGATGTTTGTGCGAGACACGACAGTTCATCTTTGTACCAGAAAGATGAACAGTGGTTGAATGGCCATTGTCCGAATGAACAACGCCCGAAGGAACAGTGCCCGTTCGGACAATGCAGTGACTAACAAACACAAATGAACATCGGATTGTTCGGCGGAACTTTCGATCCCATTCATAAAGGCCACATCGCTTTGGCCCACGCCGCCAGCGATCGCTGCAATCTCGGCCGGATCTACTTCGTCCCCGCAAGCGCTCCGCCGCATAAGCAGCAACCCGTCGCCTCTTTCGTTCACCGTTACGCCATGGTCGCGTTAGCAACCAAAGATGACAAAGACTTTCTGCCATCTTTGTTGGAGGCCCCCGATTATTCTGCGCCGGTGAGTGGGAGCAAAAAGTCCTCCGCCAGCCGTGAAACACCCAACTACAGCATCAACACCATCCATCGCTTAAAGCAGACCTTGAAGAAAGCTGACCGCCTCTTTTTCCTGATCGGTATTGACGCGTTCGACGAAATTGCCAAGTGGTACAAGGCCGAAGCCCTGTTTCGCGAGTGCGAGTTTATCGTGGCCAGCCGCCCTGGCTATTCGTTAGCTGACGTCGCCAACGCTCTTCCTGAATCCCTTCGCCCAAAAGCCGCCGCCACCAAGCCGTTTGCCAAGCAGTCGGCCCAGGGCGACCTCGTCTTGCCAGGGGTGCACGTGCATTTGTTGGAGAAAGTTCATGAAAACGTATCGGCCACGGCTGTTCGCGACGCAGTCGCCGCGCAGCGCCCCTTGACCAAGTTCGTCGATCCCGCGGTCGGGGAATATATCAAGAAAGCTGGGCTATATCGCCGCACGCCCATCCCTTAGAAAGTCGTACCTCCCCTTCGCGAACTCCTCGGTCACCCCTGCGAACTCCGCCGTGTCTCTTCGCGAACTTTGCGGTTCGATGTTGATTTTCTTCCTAGCCACGGAAACGCCATCCGCCGAAAATCCTCGCTTCAATTTACAATAGCAACGGGGCAAATTGAGCCCGTCTCCCCATTTCTCTGCATGAAGAAAAACACTCTCAAATCCCAAGTTACCGAAGCCATCGCCGCCTGCCAGGAGAAGAAGGCTGAAGCCCTCACCATCCTCGAACTCGAAAAAGGTTCGGGCGCATTCACCGATTATTTCGTGATTTGCAGTGGCACCAACCCCCGTCAAATCCAGGCGATTTCCGACGAAGTGGAACTGCGCTTGAAGAAATCCGGCCAGTATCCCGCGCACATCGAAGGCTACCGTCAGGCCGAATGGGTGCTGCTCGATTACGTTGACTTCGTCGTCCACGTCTTCTCCGAGAAGTCTCGCAAGTTTTATGAACTGGAGCGCCTCTGGAAGTCGGCCAAGAAACTTGAGCCGTCCGAACTGACCGCCCGGCGCCCCAGAACCAAGCGTGCATCTCCTCGCAGCGCCGCGAGCTAGCGCGAACCATCGTGAACGCTACGCAAAATTCGCCTCCCGACTGGGGATCATCCTATCGCCTCATCGCCGCCGAAAAGTGGAAGGCAAAATCCGCCGCCATGGGCCGCGACGTCACCGAGGCGCTAGTGGACTATGCCCGCCCCAAGCCAGGAATGAATGTCCTCGACCTTGCCAGTGGCACCGGCGAACCGGCCATCTCTCTGGCCTCGCGAATTCTGCCCAGCGGCCACATCACTGCCCTGGACCTCAGTCAAGAACTGCTGGACGTCGCCGCGCAACGGGCCAAAGATCGTGGTTTAACCAACGTATCGATTCATCAGGCCGACGCCCACCATCTGCCGTTTCCCGATCATAGCTTCGACCTCATCACCAGCCGTTTCGGAGTTATGTTTCTTGACCATCGCGCGCTTTCGGAGGCGCATCGCGTGCTCAAACCCGGGGCGCGCGCCTGTTTCATGGCGTGGGGACCGTTCGACCAGCCCTTCTGGTCGAGCATGATGGGCGTCGTCCACAAACATGCCGGCGGAACGCTGTTGCCGCCGGGACAAGACCCGTTCAAGTACGCCCGGCCTGGAAGTCTGTCACATGCCCTGCGCGCCGCGGGTTTTCCGCACATTGAAGAAGAAACCCGCACCTTGCCCTGGACCTGGCCGGGCACTGCCGAGGAGGTTTGGGAGCAAGCTCGAGCTTGTTCGACGCCATTTCTTCCCATGATCGAGCGTGTTCCGGCCGACCAGTGGGAGAAGGTCAATCATGAGGTGCTGAGGGCGGTCCGCCAGTACGAAGACCACGGCAGCATCAAATTCGGCGCCACCGTCGTTCTGGCTTCGGGCGTGAAATAAACCTGCAAATCCACTCCGTGTTCTCTGTGTTTAAAGCTGTTAGTATCCTTCGAGTCTTCCCCATGAAAATCAAAATTGTATGGATCGGCAAGACCAAGCAGCCAGAGATTGAGGGCCTGACCCAGGATTATTTGAAGCGCCTCCGCCATTATGCGGAGGTTGAAGGAGTCGCCGTAAAGGACGAACCCGCCGTCTTAAAGCTTTCCTCAGGCGACGTCCGCCCCCGCCACACGCTGCTGCTCCTCGATAGTCACGGAAAGCAACTTTCCTCCGAAGAATTCGCCCACTGGCTCGCCGATTTCCAGCAACGCTCCGTGCCACTCCTGATTGCCATCGGTCCCGCCGACGGTTTCAGCCCCGAGGCCCGCAAAGCCGCCGGCTTGATTCTTTCCTTCGGAAAGATGACCATGGCCCACGAACTCGCTCGGGTCGTCCTCCTCGAGCAACTCTATCGCGCTTTCACCATCTTGAAAGGTCATCCCTACCACCTCGGCCACTGACACGCCTTCGGCCGCGATGTACTTTCGAGGTTTGTCGTTTTCGCCAAAAAGGCTAGAATTCTCCCACTCAATTCATCGCGAACGGGGAATCGGTATGAAGGATCCTTTTGAAGTGCTGCAGACAAAAGAGCAGGAACTAGCCCGCGTAAAGAAAGAAGTCGATGCCCTGCGCATCGTCGCTCAATTGCTCGGCGAAGAAAGCAACGTCAAGAAAGTCGACCTGCGCCAAGCCACCGGAACGAATTGAGCCGCCAACCCGCGCGTCGCGAAAACGGTACAATCAGAGATTGCCGAGGCAGTCACCTCGGTTACTGATTCCCATCATGGCGGATGTCCGACGCGGTCTGATCATCGTCAACACTGGTCCTGGAAAGGGCAAAACCACCGCCGCCATGGGGACAGCTTTGCGTGCCGTCGGCCAAGGCATGCGTGTCCTGATGCTGCAATTCCTGAAGGGGTCTTGGCACTATGGTGAGCTCGATGCCGTCCAGGCTTTCGGCGACAAATTCGTCATGAAGCAGATGGGCCGAGGTTTCGTAAAAGTCGGGACTGAAAAGCCCGACCCTGAAGATGTCCGCATGGTCGAAGCCGCTTGGGCCGAAGCCGATCAGGCAATTCAGTCCGGCACGTGGGATTTAGTCATTCTCGATGAAATCAACTACGCTATCAGCTATGGCATGCTTGATCCGGCGAAAGTGGCCGAATCCCTCAAACAGAAGCCAGAGATGGTGCACGTTATCTTGACGGGCCGCAACGCGCATCCGACAATAGTTGAATTAGCGGACACGGTCACCGAAATGCGCCAGGTCAAGCACGCCTACGAAAAAGGCGTGATGGCCCAGCGCGGAATCGAATACTGATTTGTAATTGAGCAATTTGTAATTAGCGTTTGAAAGTCGCAAATTACAAATTACCCAATTCCCAATCTTCTATGGCTTGGTTTAAACGACAATCCGGCGAACTCGATACTTCGGGCGAAAAGAAAGTTCGCACCGAAGGACTGTGGGTGAAGTGTGAGGGCTGCCGTCAAATCATCTGGAAGAAGGATCTCGCGGAGAACCTGAACGTCTGCCCGCGCTGCGACAAGCATTTTCGCATCGACGCCCGAACCCGACTCTCCCAATTGCTCGACGAGAGCTACTACGACGTTTTCGACGCCAACCTCGCCTCCACCGATCCGCTGAAATTCGTCGACCTGAAAGCTTACGCCTCGCGCCTGGTTCAAGCCCAGGCCGAAACGGGTTTGAAAGACGCTGTCATCAATGCCCGCGGCAAAATGAATGGCCGCTCCATTATTGTAAGCGCCATGGAATACGCCTTCATCGGTGGCAGCATGGGCGCGGTCGTCGGTGAATTGATCACACATGCGGTCGAGCAAGCGCTCGAAAGCAAGTCACCTCTCGTCATTATTTCCGCCTCCGGCGGCGCCCGTATGATGGAAGGTGTCGTCAGCCTTATGCAGTTGGCTAAAATTTCTGCGGCCCTTGCTCGTCTCGACGAAGCTCGCATTCCGTACGTTTCCGTGTTGACCGATCCGACCACCGGCGGCGTGACCGCATCTTTCGCGATGCTCGGAGACCTGAACATCGCCGAACCCGGCGCATTGATCGGTTTTGCCGGTCCCCGCGTCATCGAGCAAACCATCCGTCAGAAACTGCCTCCCGGTTTCCAGCGGAGTGAGTTTCTTCTGGAACATGGCATGCTCGACGCCGTTGTGCACCGCCGCGACCTGAAGTCTTACATCTCTCGCTCGCTCGACTTCATGACCCCGGCCGCGGCCTAGCTTTCAGCTCCCTGCCTTCACTTAGATCCATGGACGGCCGGTTGCTTTCACCCCTTCGCTGCGACATTCCGCGGCAACGAGTTGCCGAGTCTCTAAACTGATAAGCTGAAAGTCGAGCCCTGACGGCTTTTGACCAACGATCATCAACCAACGACCAACGACGAAGGACGAAGAACCAACGACCACTTCCTACCAAACCGCAGTAGCGGCTATGTACCGCTTGGGCCATGAACTGGCTCAGACGCCTTCGCACAAGTTCGACTTGGCTCACATGCGTGTCTTGCTCGGCGCGCTCGATCATCCCGAAAAGCGTTTCCCCAGTGTCCTGGTCGCCGGAACCAACGGCAAGGGCTCGACCGCGGCAACTCTGGCTTCCATCCTGCAAGTTTCCGGGCTACGTACCGGCTTGTATACCTCTCCGCATCTCGTCCGCATTAATGAGCGCATTCGTGTCAACGGCAATCAGATCAGCGACGACGATTTTGGCCTCTTTCATGAACTCGTCGAACGCACCGCTCAGCGCCTCGTCGAAGAAGGCGAATTGCCCTGGCATCCCAGCTTCTTCGAGACCCTGACCGCCATAGCCTTTGAATATTTCTCCCAAAACAAGCTCGATATCGCCGTGTTGGAAGTAGGTATGGGTGGCCGTTTGGACGCGACCAATGTCGTCGAACCAAGACTCAGCATCATCACCGACATCTCCCTCGATCACCAGAAATTCCTCGGCAACACCATCGCCGAAATCGCCCGCGAAAAGGCCGGCATCATTCGTCCCGGCGGTGTTGTCGTCACCCTACCGCAGATGCCAGAAGCCAATGACGTGATTGGCAACACGATTCTCGACCTCAACGCCCGCGCCGTGAACGCCGTGCCTTACGTCCCGCCCGTGTCGCCATCGGCCAACCTGAGCTCTTCATATCCCCTTCAGGTCGGAGACGAGCAAATTATCGTCGAATCCCCGCTGCAAGGACGTCATCAATTGCGCAATGTTGCTCTTGCAATCGCAGCCGCGGAAGAACTGCGGAGCCAAGGTTTCCCCGTCACGGCGAAAACGATTGAAATGGGCATTCGCGAAACGCATTGGCCCGGCCGCTTCCAAGTCCTTCCAGCAACGCCGGATCATCCCGAGTACGTTTTTGACGTCGCCCACAATCCCGCCGGAGCCTGGGCCCTCCGCTCTGCCTTGACGGCTCATTACGACGGCCGTCCCCTGACCTTCATCTTCGGTGCCATGCGCGATAAAGACATCCGCGAGATGACCGAGATCCTTTTCCCGCTGGCAGACCGCGTCATCGTCACTTGCGCGGATAATCCCCGCTCTGCAACCGGCGAAGAAATTAAAGAAGCTGCCATTCGCACCTCCACGCAAATCGAAGCAGTTCCGAATGTCGCCGCGGCTCTGCGCCAAGCCGCTGCCCTCGCTGGTTCCCAAAGGGTGGTCGTCGTGACCGGTTCAATATACATTGTGGGAGAAGCCATGCAGCTTTTGGATGTGAGGGCCTGATTGCCGGAAGGGAACACATCGCTCGGTGAGAATTTGCACGAGCACGAAACTCCGCTCGCACACGGGGCAGAGCAAAATAATGAACGCAAATATGGCTGGCTCAGCCGCCTGCGCTCCTATTTCATCTTCGATCCGCTCATCTGGCTCTACACCGTCGTCCTCGGCACGATCTGCGTTCCGGCCTCATATTTCGGTGATCGCGCGCGCATCATGCATTGGTTCGCGCGTTTGTGGACCAGGCTGATCATGAAGACCATCGCTTCCCCCGTCACCGTTACCGGCCTGGACCAGATCGATACGACCAAAACTCACGTCTACGCCGCCAATCACGCCTCGGCGCTCGACATCCCTGTCCTCTATGCGAATCTGCCTTTTCAGTTCCGCATCGTCTTCAAGAAAGAACTACTTGCCTACCCGATGGTCGGCTGGTATCTAAAATCGTCCCGCCAGGTTTGCATCGATCAGCAAAATCCCACGCATTCCCTGAATGACATTCGCTCGGCGGTGAAAAGTCTGAAAGCAGGCATGCCCTTGGTCATCTTCCCCGAAGGCGGCCGCACACCCGATGGCGAACTCAAGCCATTCTTGCCCGGCGCGTTTTTTCTCGCCCTCAAAGCGCAGGTCGATATCGTTCCTATCGCTTTAATCGGAACCTTCGAAACCCTGCCCATGAACACTTTTCACATTAAGTCCCGTCCGCTCGAAATGCGGGTCGGAGAGCCCATTTCCACCGCCGGCCTCACTGGCCGCGATTTGGAAGCTCTTTCCGCCAAAGTTCATCGCGCCATGGAAGAGCTGTATTACGGAAGCCCTGGAGTTTTGTCATCCTGAGCAAGCCGCGCGAGCGTCCGAAGGACGCCTGTCGCGCGTTTGGCTCGCTTCCTCATCAATTCGAAGGCCTCCCCATCCCGGTAGTGGCTCAATTTGAATTGTAACGTTGTAACGCTTCGCTGCGTTCAAATTGAGCCACTACCCCCATCCCGGTGACGTAACGTTGATTGTGTAAAAAGCGAGAGGGTGTAAGTTGGCTTTGGCCTCACGAGCTAAAGCCGTTCCGAAAGGAGACCTACACCCAATGGGGAAGATAATCCCGATCACGGAGCATTTCCAACATTTTCTGGCAGAGATGAAAGAGAGTTTCTGGGGCGAACTGTATGGGGAGGCGCAACGGGCGTGGCAGCGTTTTTTTGAGCTGCAGTCGGAGCGGGAGCGCGACCGGTTTTCCGGAGCGGGACGCTATGAGCGGCGGCGCGGACGGCGCCGCATCTATCGCAACGGCTACTACGAGCGGGATTTCGTGACCCGCTTCGGCACGATCCGGCTGCGCATTGCGCGCACCCGCGAGAAGAGCTTTCTGCCCGTAGGGCTGAGGCGATTTCAGCGGCGAGCCGAAGAAGTCTCGCTGCTGATCCGGGAAGCGTTTCTGCGCGGGATCTCGACCCGGCAAGTGGGACGAGTGGTGGCCACCATCACGGGAGAAACCGTGAGCGCGCAAACGGTGTCGAAGCTGACGCGGGATTTGGACGAGGCGGTGCGCCAGTTTCATCAGGCCCGGTTGAGCGACGACTATGCCTACCTGTTCCTGGACGGAGTGAGCCTGCGGGTGCGGCGGCCGGTGGGACGCAAGCAGGTGCAGATGCTGGTGGCGTACGGGATTCGGCGCGATGGCAGCCGTCACTTGCTGGCTTTCTTGCGCAGCCAGGGCGAAGGGCAGGCGGACTGGGAAGCCTTGCTCGAGGATCTCTACCGACGCGGACTGGAAGGCCGATCGCTGGGTCTGATTCTCACCGACGGCTGTGCCGGGTTGGCGGCGGCGATTCGGACGGTGTATCCCCGAGTCCGGCATCAACGATGCTGGGTACATAAAATGCGGCAACATTCTAGAGAAAGCACGGAAGCGGGATTATGACCAAGTGAAGGCCGGAGCCCAGGCCATCTACTTGGCCGAGAGCCGGGCCCATGCGGTCGCCGCTTTTCGCGCCTTCCGCTCGCGCTGGTGCCGGGTTTACCCCGCGATGGTCCGGCGGTTACAGCAGGACTTGCCTGAGTTGCTCTCGTTCTTCGCCTTCCCCCGGCACCTGTGGCGCAAACTGCGCACCACCAATGTTATCGAACGCTGCTTCGTCGAAGTCCGACGGCGGACCCGGCCCATGGTTTGCTTTGTCAACCTAGAAAGCGTCGACAGAATCATCTACTCCATCTTCCAGAGATTCAACCTGGAATGGAAAACCCGCACCCTCAACCTATTTACACAAACAGCTTGACGTCACCCCCCATCCCCCATCACTGGCAATTTCCCTCACCCTCGTTCATAATTTTCGGTTTGCAATTTTTTCTCGAGGAACGCATGAAACCTTACCTAGCGTTATTGCTATTTCTTCCTCTGGCCCTGTCCGCCCAGAATTCCAAGCCAACTGTCGCTGACGCCGAGCAGTTCATGAAGCAAGCTGAGACTCGCCTCAACGATCAGGTCGTCAAAGCCTCTCGCGCTGCCTGGGTCCAGGAGAATTTCATCACCTTCGACACAGAGACCTTGTCAGCTGACTCGCAAGACCAACTTACCGCCCTGATTCAGGAACTTGTCGATCAAGCCAAGCGCTTTGACGGCCTGCAGATGCCTCCCGCTCTCGCCCGCAAATTCATGCTGTTGAAACTTCAGCTCACCGCGCCCGCTCCGCATGATCCCGCGTTGCGTAAAGAGCTAACCCAGATCGCCGCCTCCCTCGACGCCGACTACGGCAAAGGCGCCTATTGCCGCAAGCCCGATGACTGCGTCGACATCACCGCCATCGGCCGCATCATGGCCGAAAGCCGCGATCCCAAGGAACTTCAAGATCTCTGGGTGGGATGGCACAAAGTCGGCGCGCCCATGCGTGATCGATATTCGCGCTTCGTCGATCTTTCCAATCAAGGCGCCCGTGAGATGGGCTTTAAAGACACCGGCGCCATGTGGCGTGCCGGTTACGACATGCCTCCCGATCAGTTCAGCGCCGAGATCGAACGTCTCTGGCAGCAAGTCCGCCCGCTCTATCTTTCGCTCTACACCTACGTTCGCGCCAAGCTCTCGCAGCACTATGGCCCCGGCCTCGTTCCGCCCGACGGTCCCATCCCCGCCGACCTTCTCGGCAATCCCTGGGCGCAAGAGTGGGGCAACATTTTCCCGCTGATGGGCCTGCCTGAGAACAGCCGCGGTTACGACCTGACCAAACTGCTTCAGGCTAAGAATCTCGACCCCAAGGGCATGGTCCGCTATGGCGAGAATTTCTATAAGTCACTCGGCTTCGCGCCTCTGCCGCCAACTTTCTGGGAGCGCTCTCTCTTCATCAAGCCCCGCGATCGCGATGTCGTCTGCCACGCCAGCGCCTGGGACATCGATAACCAGGACGACCTCCGCGTCAAGATGTGCATCCAGATTCGCGACGAAGATTTTGTCACCATCCATCACGAACTCGGCCACAACTTCTATCAGCGCGCCTACAAGGCCCAGCCATTTCTCTTCGAAAACGGTGCCAATGACGGCTTCCATGAGGCCATCGGCGATACCATCGCCCTCGCCGTCACCCCCGATTATTTGAAAGAAATCGGCCTGCTCGACACCGTCCCTTCCGCCGATAGCGACATTCCCATTCTTCTGCGCCAAGCCCTCGACAAAGTCGCTTTCCTCCCGTTTGGCCTGCTCATCGATCAATGGCGCTGGAAGGTTTTCTCAGGCGAGGTCAAGCCCGCCGATTACAACAAATCCTGGTGGGACCTTCGCCTGAAATATCAAGGCGTCGTTCCGCCCGTCGCTCGCAGCGAAGCTGATTTCGATCCCGGCGCCAAGTATCACGTCGCCGCCAACGTTCCTTACATGCGTTATTTCCTCGCGCGCATTCTGCAATTCCAGTTCTATCGCGCTATGTGCCAGGCTTCTGGATACAACGGCCCATTGCATCGTTGCACTTTCTATCAATCGAAGGAAGCTGGCGCGAAGCTGAACAAGATGCTCGAAATGGGCACAAGCGAGCCCTGGCCCGATGAGTTGGAAGCCCTTACCGGCCAGCGCCAAATGGACGCAGGCGCCATGATCGATTATTTTGCTCCGTTGAAAAAATGGCTGGATGAGCAGAACAAAGGGATGAAACAAGGCTGGTAAGGCGACGCCGCTTGACACATACTGACACTAGTGTCATTATGTGTCGTATGAGAACTCTGACAATTCTATTGCCCCAGCAAGTCGAGGATTTCGTGAGCAAGGAGGCGGCACGCCAGAAGGTCGACCCCGCTGCGTTATGTTCGGGAGTCATTGCCGAGCATTTTCTGGGTGACCAAATCGCGGTTCCCTCTGCGAGGGCGGGGCACTCATATCAGGAAGCAAGGCTAATCGAGCGCCCAGAGCCCACCCGAACATTCGACGTTGCGAAATTGTTCCCCAATTACCCCGCACGGTCTGTCGACCTTGCGCAGCGATTTGTGGACGAAGCTCTGAGGATCTCGAAAGCGAGAGCATTCAAGGCTTACTCTGGGAGAGGAATTGGAATCGAGCCGAACTTCGTCTTCGTCGAGTACCTGCAAAAGAGCCACCTCGGCGGAATCGGAGTAAGCTTCTACGGTAGGCCCGAGGATCACATACATACTGCGCTGCTGCGACCTGGACGGAACCCGAATTACAGCCGTGCGATAGCATGTACTCAGGAAGCACTCAGTCCGCTTTTGGAAGAAATAGGTCGTTCGCACGAGCTAAAGTTCGGCCGGGTGCCCGGTCGGTAGCGGCAGACGCAGAGTCATGGTTCTGCGCTTTGAGAAGATGGCAACAGTTGCTAGGATTACCACTATGAGCGGTGAAACCCAAGCCCTGCTTGATGCCTTTGAGCATTTACCCGCCGAAGAGAAAAAGCTGTTTGCTCTGGAAGTCTTGAAGCGGTCGCTTCCGCTGGAGTCGGGTCCATTATCTGACGAGGAAATCGGCGGAGCGTCAAACGAGTTATTCCGGTCGCTCGAAGAGGAAGATGGTAACTCCACGCCGCGGTGAAGTCTGGCTGGTGGATTTTGGGTTAGCCGGGAAGACGCGGCCAGCGCTGGTCGTCAGCGTTCCCTTTGGCGATGGCGACCGTTCTCTGATTACCGTGGTACCTCACACAACGAGTCTTCGCGGCTCCCGCTTTGAAATCGCTGTCCAAGTCCCGTTTCTCAAACCTGGAGCATTCCTCGTTCAAGGAATTACAACTTTCCCGACGGTGCGAGCCCTGCATCGACTCGGGGTACTTCCCGCAAGTGGTTTTCAAAAGGTTGTTGCAGGTTTGTCTTTATGGCTTGGTGAAGGAATCAACTGAAGGAAGATCGAACCCTAACAAGAACCCGGGACTAGAGGGGAGATCACAAGCGCCCTCGTGTCCTCTGTGTTTCATTCTTTGGCCAACGAGTGTTTTATACTGATTACTCACCCATGTCAGACCAGATCCACATCAAACTCCCCGACGGGAGCACCAAAGAAGTTGCCAAAGGCGCCACTGCGCTCGACGTCGCCAAGTCCATCAGTCCGCGCCTGGCCGACGCTGCTCTCGTCGCCAAAACCAACGGCGATCTCATCGATCTCAGCCGTCCGCTCGAAAAAGACACCGATCTCCGCATCCTGACCGAGAAAGATCCCGAGTCTCTCGAAGTCTTCCGCCATTCTTCCGCCCACTTGCTTGCCGCCGCTGTCCTCGAACTTTTCCCAGAGACCAAGCTCGGCCACGGCCCGGCGACTGAAAGCGGATTTTTCTATGATTTTTATCGCCCCACTCCTTTCACGCCTGAGGATCTGGAAAAGATCGAAAAGAAAATGCAGGAACTCGTGCAGCAGAACATTCCCTACGCGCGCGAATTCCTGCCACGCGAACAAGGCCTGAAAGAATTCAAGGACGAAGGCGATTTCATGAAGTGCCATTTCATTGAGCAATTCACCAAGCCCGATGAAAAGATTTCGATTTATCGCACCGGCAAATTCACCGATTTTTGCCGCGGCCCGCACATTCCCGCCACCGGCAAAATCAAGGCTTTCAAGCTGCTGAACATCGCCGGCGCCTACTGGTTGGGCGACGAAAAAAATCCCCAGCTGCAGCGCATCTACGGAACCTCCTTCTATTCGAAAAAAGATCTCGACGAATACATCCATCGCCAGGAAGAAGCCAAGAAACGCGACCATCGTGTCCTCGGCCAGCAACTCGATCTCTTCTCGATCCAGGAACTCGCCGGCCCCGGCCTCATCTTTTGGCACCCCAAAGGCGGCATCATTCGCCGCGAGATGGAAGACTGGATGCGCGACGAATACATCAAGCGCGGCTACTCTCTGGTCTACACGCCCCACGTCATGCGCCGCCAGCTCTGGCAGACTTCCGGCCACGAGGGCTACTACGCCGCGAACATGTTCGATGTCATGGAACTTGACGACGCCGAATACCGTCTCAAGCCCATGAACTGCCCCGGCCACATTCTGATCTACAAAGATTCGCTCAAGTCTTATCGCGATCTGCCCGCCCGCTACGGCGAACTTGGTACCGTTTATCGCTACGAGCGCTCCGGCGTGATGCATGGCCTGCTGCGCGTCCGCGGCTTCACTCAGGACGACGCCCACATTTTCTGCACGCCCGAGCAGATCGAAAGCGAAATTGATTCCTGCCTCGACTTCGCGATCGATGTACTAAAAGATTTCGGCTTCGATAAATTTCAGACCGAGCTTTCCGTCTGGGATCCGAAGCAGACCCAGAGTTTTGTCGGCAAGGAAGAAGATTGGAAACACGCCACCGCGACCCTTGAGAAAGTTCTTCAGCGGCGCAACATCGAACATAAGACGATCCCCGGCGAGGGCGCATTTTACGGCCCAAAAATCGACATCAAGCTTGTCGACGCCATTGGCCGCCTCTGGCAGCTCTCGACCATTCAGTTCGATTTCAATCTTCCCGCGCGCTTTGGCCTCGAATATGTCGCCGAAGACGGCTCGCGCAAGCAGCCCGTGATGGTCCATCGCGCGCTCTATGGCTCCGTCGAACGATTTTTCGGCGTTTTGATTGAGCACTATGCCGGCGCGTTCCCGGTCTGGTTGTCCCCGGTGCAAGCCGCAGTCATTCCGATCGCCGAGCGCCACGTCGATTACGCCAACAAAGTCGGCGATCAACTCAAAGCTGCCGGCGTTCGCTACCACGTCGACGCCCGCAACGAAAAAATGAACGCCAAAATCCGTGAGCACGCCCTGCAAAAAGTCCCATTCCTGCTCGTGGTCGGCGATAAGGAAGCCGAAGCCGCCAAGGTCAACGTCCGCACTCGCGGCAAAGAAAAGACCGAAGACATGCCCGCCACCGAGTTCGTCGAGAAGGTTCGCAAGCTGATCGCAGAAAAGACTCCGATCCTGTGATCGTGTGAGTCGTCGGGAGCCTACTCTGAGCGGAATGAGCTCCCCAACGATGTTGATCCGCGAAAATCTGCGTGAATCCGCGGCGAAAACATCCTCTGTGTCCCCCTGTGCCCTCTGTGTTTCAAGGATTTATTTTCCGTACTCGCTCCCAATCTGTAGAATCGAAGCTCGCTTTCTCTAAACAATGTCCGCGACCGACGTCTTACTTCCGCCCCCGAAAACCTCCGCGCCACAAACCAGCGACTCCGTCCTCATCCTCGGTCTCGCCACCAGCAGTTTCGCCGCCTTGCTTCTGGAATTGGCGCTCACCCGGCTCTTCTCCGTCGTTCTCTTCTATCATTTCGCTTTTCTCGCAATTTCCATCGCGTTGCTTGGTCTCGGCTCCGGCGGCGTGTTTGCCTATGTGTTGAAGGACTGGCTCGGCCGCTTCCCAACTCGCAACCTGGCAGCCGTTCTTTGCTGCCTCAATGCCATCAGCGTCCCCATCGTCCTGGAAGTCGTCTTGCATCTTCCAGTTTCGCTTGAAATTTCTCGCGCAAATTTCCTTCGGCTCTCGGGAATCTACCTCGCCTCCGCAATTCCTTTTTTCCTCACCGGCCTGGAATTCTCCGTCGTTTTCGCGCGTGAATCCAGCCGAATTCCGCGCCTTTATGGCGCTGATCTCACCGGCGGGGCCCTCGCTTGCCTGGCGATTGTGCCGCTGCTCAACTATCTCGGCGGTCCCAACACCATTCTCTTCGCCGCTCTCATGGCCGCCGTTGCAGCAGTTATCTGGACGCTCTCAACCGCCATCCGTCGCACCGCATTCTTCATCTCAGCCGTCCTTGTCCTTCTTATCGCTTCTAACCACTCCGGCAAGCTTATCGATGTTGTCTACGCCAAAGGAATATTCCGCGACCCCTCGTGGGTTGAATTCGTCCGCTGGAACGCCATCTCTCGCATCGAAGTCGATCGCCAAGGCGACGGCAAAGCCGTCGTCATCGATGCGGACGCCTCGACTTATCTGATGAACGTCCGCCCTGAGAATTGGCAGAACACGGATTGGCAGAGAAATCTGATGTCGGCTCCTCCCGCGCTAGTCAATGTCCTGCGCCCCCACGGCGCCTACGCCATCATCGGCCCCGGCGGCGGAGTCGACGTGCTCCGCGCCATCGCCAACGGCAGTCCCAGCGTGACCGGCATCGAAATTAATCCCATCATCGCCAACAGCGTGATGCGCGGCCGCTACGCCGACTATACCTATCATCTCTACGATCGCCCCGACGTTCATATCCACGTCACCGACGGTCGCTCCTTCATCCGCAACAGCAACCAGACCTTCGATGTTGTGCAAATGACCCTGGTCGATACCTGGGCCTCTACCGCTGCCGGCGCCTTTGCGCTCAGCGAAAACAATCTTTACACCGTCGACGCCTTTCGCGAATACTTCGAGCATCTACGTCCCGACGGCGTGATCGCCATCACTCGCTGGGAATTTCGCCAGCCGCGCGAAGCCCTGCGAGTCGTCTCCGTCGCGATGGAAGCTTTACATCAGCTCGGAGTCGCTAATCCGTCGCGCAACTTCATGGCTGTTTCCGACGGCAATCTGGACGAAGACGGCATCGCCGTGGTCGTACTCGCCAAAAAAAGCGCATTTACGCTCGATGAAGAACAATCCATCCGCGACTACCTCAGCGCTCACTCAAACTTGGTCCCGCAATATCTTCCGTCGGCCACGAGCAACAACCCCTTCGGATCGCTAATCGCCGCCAACGATCCTCACGCGTTCGCGCAACGCTATCCTTACAACGTCGCGCCGGTCTCCGATAACGCACCGTTTTTCTTTTTCACCCTGAAGCTGGGACAGGCGTTGCAGGGATTGCGCTACAGTCACGCCATTGATTGGAAGGTGAATCTTGGAGTCGCGGTGCTCGGCGCAGTTTTTGCGATCTCGCTCACCGCAGTTTTGGCGTTCCTCGTCATTCCGCTCGCGCTGCGCGGCCGGCCGCGTTCGCTTCGCACGATTTCTCTCTTTTATTTCGTCACCGTCGGGCTCGGCTACATTCTCATCGAGATTGCCTTCATCCAGCGCTTCGTTCTTTTCCTCGGTCATCCCACCTACGCCCTGACCGTGGTTGTCTTTCTCCTTCTACTTTCAAGCGGAGCAGGAAGCCTGGCCTCCAGTCGGTGGCGCGCTAGGGCGCGCAGCACTTGGATTCCGTTGCTCGTGATCGCGGGTGCGATTCCGCTTTACGTCCTTGGTCTTCCCGGCCTCCTCAACTCCCTGGTCGGCGTCAGCTTCGCCATCAAACTTCTGGTTAGCGCGTTCCTGCTCGCTCCGCTCGGCTTTGCCATGGGAATGCCATTTCCTTCCGGACTCCGCGCCATCGCCGCGCTGCCAGCCCCCGAATTCCCCACAGCCGCCCAAAACCCTTCCGGCGAAAATACGATCGAGTGGGCTTGGGCCGTCAACGCCGGCGCCAGCGTCCTCGGTTCGGTGCTGGCCATGGTTTTGGCCATCGCTTTCGGCCTCAATGTCACGCTGGCCTGTGGCGGGGTCGCCTATCTGTTTGCAATCTTGATTTCCGGTACCCTTCATGTCCACACCGCATGACGGGAAACCTGTCTCCACGTCTGCTATTATTCTGGCATCGCATTCCAGACCACGGAGAGAATGTTTTCTATGACGTTCCCACGGAGAGCCGGTGCCTAGCCAAAAACAGTTGAAGTGGTCTCAACTGAAGGTCGGAATTACGGTACTGGTGGCCAGCATCGCGCTGGCCGTGCTGATCCTCCTCATGACGGGTACGGGTGGTATCTTCGGCGGGAAGCTTATCCTCCGCTCTTACTTCGACAATGCCGGTGGCCTGCGTGAAGGCGCGCCCGTGCGCCTGCAGGGTGTCGACATCGGAAACGTCACCAAGATTCGTATCTCGAATGATCCTTCCCGCAAGCTGACGCCCGTCGAAGTCACTATGAAAGTCAATAAGCGTTTCCAGCCCAGTTTGCGCAAAGATTCGGACACGACCTTAGCCACCGCTGGCGTCCTGGGTGAAACCTACGTCGATATCCAGAGCGCTCAGGCCCGCGGCTTGATGGTGCAAGATGGCGACGAGTTACCCACGCGGGAAACCCCCCAGCTCGAAGACGTAGTGCGCTCCAGTCAAAGCTCGTTACAAAATATCGATGCCCTGGTGCGGCGCCTGGACCGGATTATCGCCTTCGTGGAGAGCGGCCAGGGCTCCATCGGCAATCTGATCTACGACCCCAGTCTTTACAATCGCCTCAATGCCACCGTCGCGGAATTCCAGGGGTTGGTCAACGATGTCTCCAAGGGTAAGGGCAGCTTAGGTCAACTTCTCGTCAGCGACGAACTGTATCGCAATGCCAACAACACCATTACTAAGCTGAACGCCATCATCGACGATCTCAACGCGGGCAAGGGAACTGCCGGCAAATTCCTCAAAGATCCCACCCTTTACAACAATGCCAACAGCACCATCGCCAACGTCAAACAACTCACTGACGATGTGAACGCCGGCAAAGGAACCATTGGCAAACTTGCTAAAGATCAGGAATTCGCCAACAAATTACAGGACACGATGAATCAGATTTCCACCCTGATGGATCGCCTCAACGCTGGTGAAGGCACGATAGGTAAGTTATTGAAAGATCCCTCGGTCTACAACAATACCGATCAGTTGCTCCAGGAGAGCCGCGACCTGATCAAAGCCATTCGCCAGAATCCCAAGAAATATCTGACCATCCACCTGAAATTATTCTGACAACTGACGGCTGATTACTGAGAACTGAAACCAATTTTCCAAAAAACGGTCAGTCCGTGAGCTATGCCCCAGTACCTTGCGTTGCCGCTCAAAATTGCCGGTTTGCTATCCAACTCACTCAAGCGATAGTCTAAGCATTCTGCCGGATCTGTCGATTCTTTAACGGAGGCTTTATGCAAAAGCGCATCTCTTTTGTAGTCTCGTTCTTTCTTCTCTTTTCCACTCTTGCCTTTGCCCAGCGCGACAAGAGCCAGCGTCCCAGCCCACCGGAGAAAGCAAAATGCAGCTTCTCGGATGGCAAGAACATCAGCGTCGACTATTCCAGTCCGCGTATGAAAGGTCGCAAGATCTTCGGCGATCTCGTTCCCTATGGCCAGGTTTGGCGCACCGGAGCCAACGAGGCCACAACCTTTGTCACCAATACTGACTTAACCGCCGGTGGCAAGACCATCCCTGCCGGCAACTACACCATCTTCACCGTTCCCGACAAGGACAAGTGGACTTTGATCATCAACAAGAAAACGGGCGAGTGGGGCATCCCCTATAAATATGAAAGCGACGAGTTGGCCCGCGTGGGTATGAGCGTATCCCAGATATCGTCGCCGGTCGAAAACTTCACCATTGCATTTGACCAGGCAGGCAGCGCCTGCACCATGAACATTTCCTGGGAGAACACCAAGGCATCGATCAATTTCACGGAAGCCAAGTAACTCCAAACTGAAACGGCAGCATCGGGTGCCCCATCCTGACAGAGCGTTCTTTGCGGTTAGGGTGGGGAAGGTTGACTTTACCTACTTCGCTAGCAGCGCGTCGCTCGCTTTCTGCAGCTGATCAAAATTCTCCGACAAGCGCCGCGCCTCGTCCAGCGCAGCCTGCGCCTCTGCATCTTTCCCGCCTTGCTGCAGCGCCCTCCCCAGCAGAAAATATCCCAAGTCCCACTGCTGGATCTTCAATGCTTGCGAATAAGCCCTAACCGCAGCCGCCGGATCTCCCGTCTTTTGTGCCACGACTCCCAGCCCGATCCAAGCCCGCAGCGTCCGCGGACGTAAACTCACCGCCGCTCCAAAACTTTGTTTCGCTCTCGCCAAATCCCCCAAATTCAAGTACGCATACCCCATATCGCTGAACGCCGTTGCCCGGTATCTCTGGTCTTTTGTCGTCACCACCAGCTTGTTGAACTGCTCAACCGCCTGCTGCAAATGTCCATGCCGCTGCTCATCCGCTGCGATATTCAACCGGCTCATCGGATCTGTCCCGTCAATCGCCACCGCCATGCGGAAATGCTGCATCGCCTCGTCGTATCGCCCTTCGTTCAGCAGCGCTCCCCCAAGATTGTCCTGCGCGATGAAACTCCCCGGCTGTACCTCCACTGCATGCGTCCAGAGCGTCAGATTGTCGCCCCAGTATCCAATTTGCCGATGCGCCATCAACGCCAATCCCAGCACGCAAACCGCGCCCACCCCCGCCAACCAGCCACGCGAAACATGCTGCGCTTCCGCCCAATCCCTCACTCCCCACCCCACCATGATGAACAGCCCGACGAACGGCAAATATGCATACCGATCTGCCATGGCTTGCGTGCCCACCTGCACCAGTCCAATCATCGGCACCAGCGTTCCCAAAAACCAAAGCCAACCAACCAGCAGATAGCGCCTTTTCCGCGCCGCTACTACCATCCCTGTAATCGTCAGTAACACCATCGCCGCCGCCGCGACCTGCCACATCTTCATCGAACTTCCCGGATGCGGATAAATCGGGCTCAGTCCCTCCGGCCAAAATGCCTTTCCAATGTAGCGAACGTACGCCACAACCGCGTTTTCCAGCCGCGCCTTCAGCGGATACTCCACCATCGACCCAATCGCATCTCCCGCTTTCTGTGCTTTCACCGTCACAATCGAGCTTCCCAGCGCCAGCAGGAACAACGGAATCTTCTCGAGTAACAACCAGAAGAAACGGTACGGCGCATCATCCTGATCTGCGCCGCTCCGGGACTTCATTGTCATCGGCCAGTAATCCCACAAAAGCAAAACGAACGGCAGAGTGATCACCATCGGCTTCGCCATCAGGCCGCACGCGTAGAGCGCCGCGACCCCCGAATACCGCGCCACACTTGGCTTTCGCACGTATCTCTGATACATCCCCAGCGCCAACAGGAAGAACAGCATCGACAGGACGCTCTTCCGTTCCGCCACCCACGCCACCGACTCAACATTAACCGGATGCACCGCAAACAGCGCCGCCACGAACAGGCTTGGCCCCGTCGCGCCTGTCGCCCGCCACAGCACCCAAAACAGCAGCATGGCATTCAATGCGTGCAATAGCACGCTGGTGTAGTGATGCCCGGCCGGATTCAATCCAAAAAACTGGCAATCCAGCGCGTGTGAAATCCAGGTCAGCGGATGCCAATTGGCTTCATCGTAGGTCGTAAAGGCCCACTTGATCGTGCTCCAATGCAAACCGCCTCGCACGTTGATGTTGTCTGTGACGTAGCGGTCGTCATCAAAATTAACAAAAGGATGGTGAACGACAGGGTTATACAACGCCAGCGTAGCCAGGATGAGAAGCAGCCCCAGGATCACGTTCCGCTTCTGCGCGGAAGAGAACAGACTCCTCCCCGCGCCCGGCGGCGCAGGAGAAGTAACACGCATTGTCGCCGGAGTAGCCAACAGATGATTTAACCACGGCGGGAACCGGCGATTACAGCCCCTAACCTCCGGCCTTAACTCTTTCGTAATCTCTTGAAAAAGCGTAAGGCAGACAAGTCCTGTCCGCCGTCGGTGTTCTTGGCTTTCAGATAGGCTTACCGCTAACGTGCTCTGCGCTCTCCGCGCTTAAATCGCATCCTCGGCGTCCGCGCAGTGTTGTTTACCTAATTCCCCGGCTTCCACCGCAGCACCGGCTTCCTCGCCGCGCCAACTTCATCCAGTCGCGACACGCGTGTAGTGTGTGGCGCCGTCAACACCGTATTCGGATCTTCTTCCACTTCTTCCGCAATCGACTTCATTGCGTCGATGAACAAATCCATCTCTTCCTTCGATTCGCTCTCCGTCGGTTCGATCATCAGCGCTCCCGGCACAATCAGCGGAAACGCTGTCGTATAAGGATGGAACCCGTAATCGATCAGTCGCTTGGCGATGTCCATCGTTCTAACGCCTTTTTTCGCCTGCAGCTTGTCACTAAAAACAACCTCGTGCATCGACGGCGTCGCATACGGCAAGTCGTACGTGCCTTCGAGACCTTTGCGAATGTAATTCGCATTCAGCACCGCATCTTCGGTCGTTTGCCGCAGACCATCCGGTCCGTTCGCCAGCGTGTATGCCAGCGCCCGTACGAACATCCCAAAATTTCCGTAAAACGACCGCACCCGGCCCACCGACTGCGGCCGGTCATAATTAAATCCCAAAGTCCCGTCACTTTTTGTGACCAGCACCGGCTTGGGCAAAAACGGCTCGAGAATGTTCTTGATCGCCACTGGCCCCGACCCCGGCCCGCCGCCGCCATGCGGAGTGGAAAACGTTTTGTGCAGGTTCAAGTGCATTACATCCACGCCAAAATCCCCGGGCCGTACTTTCCCGACCAGCGCATTCATGTTCGCGCCGTCCATATAGAGCAAGCCGCCCTTGGCGTGCATGATATCGGCAATCTTATGTATCTCCTGCTCGAACACACCCAGAGTATTGGGATTCGTCAGCATGAGCGCGGCCACATCTTCATTCATCTGCGCCACCAACGCCTCTACATCGACCATCCCTCGCGCATTCGATTTCAAATTCTCGACCGCGTATCCCACGATCGCCGCCGTCGCTGGATTCGTTCCATGCGCCGAATCCGGAATCAGAATCTTTTTTCGCGGACTCCCCTTCGATTGCTGATATGCCCGCACCATCAACAATCCTGTCAGTTCTCCGTGCGCTCCCGCTGCCGGCTGCAGCGTGATCGCATCCATGCCGGTGATTTCAATGAGGCATTCGCTCAGGGTTTGGATAATCCGCAGCGCGCCTTGCGAAACTCTCTCTGGCTGATACGGATGTCCATTGGCGATCCCGTCCAGCCGCGACACCACTTCATTCACCCGCGGGTTGTACTTCATCGTGCAAGATCCCAGCGGATACATCCCGAGATCAATGGCGTAATTCCACGTCGAAAGCCGCGTGAAGTGACGAATAATTTCAATCTCGCTGACTTCCGGCATATGGCCGAGGTCTTTTCTCTCTGCCGCACCCAGCAGCGCCGTGGTGTCGACTTCCGGAACATCGAGCGGCGGCAACTTCCACGCCGCTTTGCCGGGCGACGACTTCTCGAAGATCAATCCCTCGTTCTGATTTACCTGTTGAGTGGCTTTGCGAATCCGATTCTTCATCGCGTCACCTCCTCAACATCGGCTTCCCGCGCGCTTTTCACCGAGCGTTCGCTTTCCGCCATCAACCCGGCGACCGTATCTACCGCGGTTCGAGTCGTCAGCTCCGTGCAGCACCACAAGCTCGCGTTCCCCAGTTCTGGATAGAACTTCTTCAGCGGCAGCCCGCCAATGATCTTGTGTCCAAGTACGCGGCCGTTAATGGCATACGGATCTTCGCTCGTCTGCACCACGAATTCATGAAATCTCGGCGCGCCTGTGAACAACACTTTCGCGTACTTGCCGAACTGCTGCGATGCGTACGCCGCCTTCGCCAAACTTTGCTTCGCCAGCTCGCGCAGCCCGACCTTCCCATAAATCGTCATGAAAATGTTCGCCATCAGTGCGATCAGCGCCTGATTGGTGCAGATATTGGAAGTGGCCTTTTCCCGCCGGATGTGCTGCTCCCGCGTAGCCAGCGTGAGCACGAACCCACGTTTCCCGTTACTATCGGTCGTCTGCCCGACCAACCTTCCCGGCATCTGCCGCACGTTTTTTTCTCGGGTGGCGATCACACCGCAGTACGGTCCGCCGAATCCCAGCGGCACACCAAACGACTGCGCCTCCATCGCCACAATGTCCGCCTGCCGCGGCGGCTCAACAATCCCCAGCGAAACCGCTTCCGCAATCGAAACCACCAGCAGTGCGCCTTGCTTGTGCGCAATCTCCGCGATTGCCGCAACATCCTCAATCGTCCCAAAGAAATTCGGTGACTGGATCAGAACGCAAGCCGTCTCAGCTGTCACCGCCCGTTCCAACTCTTTCAGATCGATCCGGCCGTTGTCACCGAACGTTACCGTGGTCAGCGGCATACCCTGGTGCGTCGCATACGTCGCCAGCACCTCCCGGTATTCCGGATGCACGCTCCGGCCCATCACCACCGATTTCCGGCCAGTCAGCCGCACCGCCATCATGGCCGCTTCGGTAGCCGCCGTCGAACCGTCATACATCGACGCATTCGCCACTTCCATGCCGGTCAGTTCGCAGATCATCGTTTGAAATTCGAAAATCGATTGCAGCGTGCCCTGCGAGATTTCCGCCTGATACGGCGTGTAGGCTGTGAGAAACTCCCCGCGCGAAATCAGTGAATCGATAATTACCGGCCGGTAATGATAGTAGGCGCCCGCTCCTAAGAACGTCGCGTAGCCGTCGCCATTTTCCCGGGCACGCTCGCGAAACCAGTCCACAATTTCCGATTCCGCCATCTGCCGCGGAACCTTCAGATCGCGCTTGAGCCGGTATTCCGCGGGAATGGAAGCAAACAGATCGTCAATCGACCGCGCGCCAATGGCGTTGAGAATGGCCTCGCGATCGGCAGGAGATTTCGGTAAATAACGCATAAGAAATAAAGTTAGATGAGACTACGCATCAAAACGAATCAGAAGGGTGCCCCGCCCTTGTCGCGCCCGCTTTTGGAGCGACCGGGCAGGGAATATGTGCAACCCTGTGTCCCCTGTGTTTAAAGGGGTTTAGTGCCCGCCTTCTTCCGCCACAAACTTTTCGTAATCCGCCGCCGACAGCAGCGAACTCACCTCGCCCGGGTTCTTTAGCGTGATCTTGATCATCCACGCTCCGTGCGCATCCTTATTAATCTTTTCCGGCGCCGTCGCTAACTCGCCGTTCACTTCCGCCACCGTCCCCGTCGCCGGCGCATACAAATCCGACACCGCCTTCACGGATTCCACCGATCCGAACGTCTTTCCCGCCGTGATCTCCGCACCTACTTTGGGCAAATCCACGAAAACGATGTCGCCCAGCGACTCCTGGGCATAATTCGTAATCCCGATGGTCGCCTTATTGCCCTCAGCTTTAATCCACTCGTGTTCTTTCGTATATTTGAAATCCGCCGGATATGCCATGTTCGCTTCTAGCTCCTAGCCCTTAGCGTTCTCTGCGCTGTCTTCTTTGCGCCCTTTGCGTTTTAGGATTTTCCATCCGCCACGGTTTCTCTGTGTCCCCAGTGTCCTCTGTGTTTAAGTCTTTTCCCTGTGCTCCTCTGTGTCCTCTGTGTTTAAGCCTTTTTCGGTTTCTTATAGAAAGGCGTCGGAACCACCTGCGCCTTCACGCCCTGTCCGCGAATTTCGACCTTCACATGCGATCCGACACCCGAATGCTCCAGCGGCACATACGCCAGCGCAATATTTTTCTTCAGAAACGGAGAGTGCGATCCGCTCGTCACGTACCCAATCTCGTGCCCGTGCTCGTTCAGCACCCTATAACCATCCCTAGCGATTCCGCGCTCCACCATCTCCAGCCCGACCAACGTCCGTTTGACCGACCCTTTTGCCTTTTCCAGCGCCGCGCGCCCGATGAACTCCGGCTTGTCCATCTTGCAGAAGCGATCCAGCCCCGCTTCCCAAACATTGATCGTATCCGAGATTTCATGGCCGTATAGCGGTAGCTTGCCTTCGAGTCGCAACGTGTTGCGCGCTCCTAACCCGCACGGCAGTGCGCCAAATTCCTTGCCCGCTTCGAGAACCTTTTCCCATACCATCGCGCTGGTTCGTTCGTCCGCGGGAACGTAAATCTCGAATCCATCTTCCGCCGTATACCCAGTCCGAGCGATCAAAATATGCTTCAGCCCGCACACCGTTCCCCGCGTCACCCAATAAAACTTCACCCCTGCCAGGTTCACGTCCGTCAACTTCTGTAACAAATCGACGCCCTTCGGCCCCTGGATAGCAATCTGCGTAAAATCATCCGACAGATTCTCCACCTTGCAATCAAACTGCCGCGTGTTATCGCGCACCCAGTTGAAATCCTTCTCCCGCGTCCCGGCGTTGATCACCAGCAGGTACTCATCCTCGCCGAGTCTATGCACGATCACATCATCGACAAACGTCCCCTGCGGATAGAGCAACGCCGAGTACTGCGCCTGCCCGATCGCTAGCTTCGAGGCATCGTTCATGGAGATGTGCTGCACCGCTGCCAGCGCCTCGCGCCCCTTCATCGATATGTCTCCCATGTGACTTACGTCGAAAATTCCGACGCCGTGCCGTACCGCATTATGTTCGGCAATGATTCCACCCACCGATGGATACTCCACCGGCATTTCCCACCCATTAAACTCCACCATCTTTGCGCCCATGCGGCGATGGACGGCGTTCAGCGCGGTTTTACGAATGATCGGCGTAGTGACTTCTGCGGCGGACACAGTTTCCTCAGTCAAAGTGAATGGGCAAAAAATGGTGAGACTCATTACCGTACCACGCTGAAGGCGAAGGCAGCAACCGCAGTCCCATCCCCAATTTTCGGTCCTCGCGGCCCATTACCATCGGCACTTTTCCGGCGCCCCAGACCGGCGCTACATTTACCTTGTATGCCCGGCACCAAGGCCAAAATCCACTGCGCGCAATGCGAGCAGACCGAAGACCGTTGCGACTGCGAACGTTATTGCTGCCTCTGCTACGCCCAGGTTGAAATTCGCCTGTGCCTCGATGGTCTTTATTATTGCCGTCCCTGCCGCGAAGCCTGCGATTACAAAGTCGTCGACTAACCTGTTCCTTTTCCCAAGGCTCAAGTTCTTCATCAAGCGAAACCCGTAGGCGGGCAACTCCCTAACCTTCTCTCGGATTCCAAAGCCCGTCACCACCGGCAGTCCATTCTCCACCGTCGAGCGCTTCAAACATTGGGAGGAAGCAGTATGACGATTACCGACGCACTCTATCGCTTGCCATTCGCCAGAACCGTTTTCTTGCTGGCCATAACGTTCGGGCTCGTGCTGGCCACTCAGCCTGCCTCAGCGCAAACCTACTCGGTTCTTCATTACTTCGTCGGAACCGATGGCTCTTCGCCGCAACCAGCCCTCATTCGCGACTCTGCGAACAATCTCTACGGCGTTACTTTGTATGGCGGCGATCCCGGTTGCTACAACGGCTGCGGAACCATCTTCAAAATCGATTCCACCGGCGCGCTGAGCACGCTCTACAGTTTTCGCGGTAGCTCCGACGGCTACCAACCGTACGAAAGTCTCCTTCGCGACTCCGCCGGCAATCTCTATGGCACGGCGTCCTACGGCGGCAACGGAGGCCAATGTGGCAATGCCGGCGGCGCCTGCGGTACCGCTTTTAAGCTTTCGCCCAGCGACAGCCTGACCGTCACGCACACCTTTGCCGATACTCCTGACGGCGCTACTCCACCGCCCGGCCATCTTGTTGCCGACCCTAATGGCAATCAGTATGGAACTACCGCCTACGGCGGCAGCCATGGCTATGGCACCGTGTTTGAAATCACCAGCGCCGGGCGAGAAAAGATTCTTTACAGCTTCGGTTCGCTTTCTACCGACGGAAACACCCCGTTGGCGGGCTTAATCGTCGATGTCCCGGGTCGCGCCCTCTATGGCACCACCGAATTTGGCGGCAATTGCCCCTACGGCAGCATCTTCGGCTTCGGCTGCGGAACGGTTTACAAACTCGATAGCTCCGGCGAAACTCAGCTCTACATCTTTACCGGCGCACAAGATGGCGCGAACCCCAGCCAGAATCTGGCGCAGGATTCTGCCGGCAATCTCTATGGCACGACCGAGGAAGGCGGCGACGTCAACTGCTCCATTGCCGCCCCGCGGCCGGTTTCTGCAGCCCTGCGTCCATCTCGCCCACTCATGGAGCAAGGTCCTCCCGGATGCGGCGTCGTCTTTAAAGTCGATCCCAACACCCACCAGGAAACTGTTCTTTACAGTTTCACGGGTGGAACCGACGGATCATTTCCGGTGTCCGGCGTGGTGCTCGACCCGGCGGGCAATATCTACGGCGCTACCAGCGAAAGTGGAAATTCCAATTGCAATCCGCCCTATGGTTGCGGGACGATTTTCAAAATCGACACGAAAGGAAACTTTACGGTTTTGCACGCCTTCGCTGGCCCGGAAGGCGCAGATCCCGAGTGGGGAAGTTTGTTGCTGGACGGCGCCGGCAATCTTTATGGCACTACCAGCGCGGGCGGGACGAATAATAACGGCGTCGTTTTCAAAATTACTCCATAAGATATCGCTGGCGCAGGACCACCACATGATGCGTCAGGTGTCCTGCGATGATCCACGCGAGGGCGCGCACGCTGAACTTGTTGTCACTGGCAATGCCGGTGCGCGCCCACGCTTCTTCCGGCAAATTGCGAAACAGCGAGATGGACGCTGCTCTCACCCGGCGAAATTCCTCAACATGCGCGGCCCAGGCAACCTTGTCTGCTTCGGCTCCCGTGGCGGAAATTTCCTGATCGTAACTGGGCAGCGGCGTATCGAACCCACGCGCAAACCACAGCGCACGGAACGCGAACGCCCGCTCGGTATCGTTCACGTGGCTGAGCACCTGGCGAATGCTCCACTTGTCCGGCGCATAGCGATAGAGGGATTTCTCCTCCGAGATTTCCGAGAAGAATGCCGCCGAGCCCTCCAATTGACTCTCCACTATGCTCAGCGCGTCGTCGCCGTAAACCTGATTGATGTAATTGAAATAGTACGGAGCAGCTTCTTTGGGATGCGGACGGCCAATCATGAAAACAGTCTAGACGAGTTTGGCTTGTGCAAGGACCCAACCCACAGCAACCCGCATCCCAAACCCCATTGTCATCCTGAGCGAAGCGAAAGACCCATGCATTTAGGAACTCCCGATCCTCTTGCCATTCCGAGTCGCTTTAGCCGCGAGGAATCTTCTACGAAATTCTTGTCAATAGGCAAAACTTACACGTTTCCCGCTATCTCTCTGCAGCGGCTTGAAATATATTCTTTCGCAAAATGGCCAATCACCCCGTGCGGTCTGATATTCTAAAAATAGAGGGTATATCTCAAAGTTCACGCGGCCTTTCCCGGCCGCGTTTTTTATTGGAGCCACATGTCAACCTCAGGAGCCCAAATTCAGCATCCGAAGCGCCGCGGAGAGTGGGCCGAAATGTGTTTTATGGCCCGTGCCGCCGAGCGCGGCCTTGTCGTGAGCAAGCCCTGGGGAGAATCCCAGCATTACGACTTCGCAGTCGAGCATGAAAAATGTTTTCTGCGCGTTCAGGTCAAATCCACCATGAGCCGCAAGAAAAACAGTTACGGTTGCACCCTCCGGGGTGCCGTCGCCTTTTACACCAAGGACGACTTTGACTTCCTGGCCATCTACATCATCCCTTGTGATCTGTGGTATATCGTTCCTTCTGCGGTAGCTGTCACCGGGCGCCAGCGGATCTATCTCATGCCCGACTATCCGGGATCGATCTACGAACCCTACCGGGAAAACTGGGACCAGATGAAGCAGAAGATCTGCATTCGCCATAAGAACACCGACCTCTGCTTCCGCCACGGCTGCCAAGGACGGCTAGCTCAAGAGACGCCGGCACCGACGCCACCACCCCAAAACGAATTGGCATCCTGAGCGAAGCGGAGTTGAGGCGATTAGCGGGCGTCGAGCCCGCTGCGAAATCCCGAGCGAGGGAGCTTTGACATGCATTTGACTGTGTGGGGACAGCCGCCCCCGGCTGTCCGGGCCGAGCACTTTGGTATCCAACTTTTGTGGTATGCTCTGGCGCCGTGAGCGCAATGGCAAAACGCGGGGTCCGGAGCGGCGCGTCCGTCGACTGCTGAAACAGCCCTGTATGGCGACCAGCCAACGAGCGCGGTCCGTGACGGGTGAAACGTGCACGACGGGAGAACAAATGGCGCCGTGAATTGGGTTTGGAATTCACAGAAATGGGGTTGTAAGTGATAGCAATGAAAGGATCGCAGCATAACCCCTTGAATACGAATATGTCTAGTGGGAGCTATCGCGGCGTGTTGCGGCGGTTTTGCCAAGCAAGAGCCTTGAGGAGTCTCGTTACAGCTCCATTCTCGATGCGGGCTGGGCAGTCGACCGGTAACTGCAGGTGGTTCTTCAAAGTTTCAACTAGCTCCTGATGGCCAAAAGGGTAGAACTGGGTTCCCAGAATCCAGGAGATTCCCCCCTGCTGGATAATCTCATGGCTGTAGTTCTTTGGTGCCATTCGCGACACGAAAAGTGGAGCTAGCCCAAGGTATTTACACATCCTCAGCTTGACTCGGAATTCATCGCGTGGAATATACGGAAGCGTGTTCTTGATCTCGACACCATAGTGGACACCTTCACGCTGGACGACGCGATCCAGATCGTGCCCCGTTTCCTCCCAGGTTTTGTTGTTGAACGAGCGGACATTTCGCGCAACTGGAGCGAACCCCGCCAGAGGAAGTGCAGCGTCAACCAATAGCTCGCCCTGAAGCCCTATCGCGTGGGTAACGGCTGTATCGGAAAAGCGCCGGACGAGGTTGACGACTCTGGCTGCTTGGCGCCTCCAATAGCGGTTACTTCTCGCCCAGAAGAATCGTATCGGGACCTTCGGCGCAAGCTCGAGCATTTCGCTGCTGATCGAGCCATCCTCTGACAGTTCGAGGAGGGCCTTGACGGTGATCCAGTGAAAGTAGAGGCGCTCGAATATGACTGTAACCTGGCGTTCGTAGAATACTTTGCGCTGGTTGTCGGAGAAGAAATCAAGGAGAGCGGCTTTTGCCTCATCAATTTTTTCATCACGGGTGTACTCAACAAGCTCCGCAGCGCTCTCTGGATCATCCCAGTGCATTGTGCCTTCAAGGCTGAATCATCAACTTAGGATTATAGGGAGACAACGCAAGAACACTGTTAAAAAATGTTGCGCGTCTCCCAGTTCGGGAATTAAGCGGGTAGCCGGGTTGGGGTGCGAGGCGGTGCGATGGCGACTGCTCGTCGCCCTGCTTCCGCGTTGAGCAACGAGGCACGAACCGGTTGGCGCGCACGAAGCCACCTGAGGCGCAGCTAGCCCACTTAACAACCGCCTCGGCAGAGAATTGTCAGTTCTGTTTTGGGAATAATGCCTGTGCACACCAGCCGCGAAACCTCCGGGTCCGGCGGCGGGCCGCTTGTATCTCTGAGTTCGCCGCTAGCAACCTAAGAAGTGCATAGGTCCCTCGACTTCGCACAGGATGACAAAATCTGTTGGGATCTGCCGAGCTTTGCTCAGCTGGACAGCCGAGAGCGGCTGTCCCCACGTGGGTCGTGCCAACGACCAAGGGCCAACGACCAACGACGAACGACCACCGGCGTGCGACGAAGGACGTAGGACGAAGGACGTTCCCTAAATCACCACCGCCTCGTGATACTCGCCAAACACTTTGCGTAAAGTGTCGGAGATTTCGCCGACGGTGGCATAGGCTTCAACCGCAGCAACAATATGCGGCATGAGATTGCCGCCAGTGCGGGCAGTATCTTCGATCTTCTTCAGAGACTCGGACCAGGGCTTGACATCGCGGCGGGCGCGCAAGGCCTGCAGGCGCTCTACCTGCTTACGTTCCAGCGATTCGTCCATGTGCAGAATTGGAATCGGCTTTTCGTCCTCGACGGTGAAGCGGTTCACGCCAACGACCACCGACTCGGCGCGGTCCACCTGCTGCTGATATTCGTAGGCGGCGTTCTGGATCTCCTGCTGCACGAATCCGCGCTCAATAGCTTTCAGCATTCCCCCGAGCCCCTCGACTTTGTCGAGATAATCGTTCGCGCGCTTTTCAATTTCGTTGGTCAGCGACTCGATGTAGTACGAGCCGGCCAGCGGGTCGATGGTCTGGGCCGCGCCGGATTCGTAGGCGATGATCTGCTGGCTGCGCAAGGCGGTGCGGGCCGCCTGCTCGGTGGGCAGGGCGAGCGCCTCGTCGTAAGAATTGGTGTGCAGCGACTGCGTACCACCGAGCACAGCGGCCATGGCCTGGATCGCAGTGCGAACTATATTATTTTCCGGCTGCTGTGCGGTGAGCGTGGAGCCCGCGGTTTGGGTGTGGAAGCGCAGCATCCAGGAGCGCGGATTGCGGGACTTGAACTTATCGCGCATGATGTGCGCCCACATGCGGCGCGCGGCCCGGAATTTGGCCACTTCTTCGAGAAAATTGCTGTGCGCGTTGAAGAAGAACGAAAGCCGCGGTGCGAATCTGTCGATGTCAAGGCCGGCGTCGATTGCGGCCTGCACGTACGCCATGCCGTTTCCTAGCGTGAATGCGACTTCCTGCACCGCCGTCGATCCCGCTTCGCGCATGTGATAGCCGGAGATCGAAATCGTGTTCCAGTCAGGCACGTTTTCGTTGGCCCAGGAAAACATGTCGGTGATAATGCGCATGGCCTGCTTGACGGGATAGATGTATGTACCGCGCGCGATGTATTCCTTGAGGACGTCATTCTGGACCGTACCGGAGAGCTTGCGGATGTCGGCGCCCTGGCGGCGAGCAACGGCAACGTAAAGAGCGAGCAGGATCGACGCCGTGGCATTGATGGTCATCGATGTGGAAATCTTGGTGAGATCGATGCCATCGAATAAGCGCTGCATGTCTTCGATGGAATCGATCGCCACGCCAACTTTGCCGACTTCCCCCAGCGCCAGCGGTGAATCCGAGTCCATGCCGATCTGTGTAGGCAGATCGAACGCGACGGAAAGCCCACTGGTGCCGCTGGCCAGAAGATATTTGTAGCGTTTGTTCGACTCCTCGGCGTCCCCGAACCCGGCGTACTGGCGCATGGTCCAGAGGCGTCCGCGATACATCGTGGATTGGACGCCGCGAGTGAAAGGGAATTCGCCCGGGTAGCCGACTTGGCGGTCGTAGTCCCAGGTGGAGAGGTCGGCGGGAGTGTAAAGAGGATTGACTGGAATGTGAGAAGCGGTTTCGAGATCAGCGGCTGCGGTTTTAGCTTTATCGTCCATCAAAAACTCCCCATCGAACCCTCGCCAAGAAGTTCTTTTAACACAGAGGACGCAGGGGAAAACGGAGAAACATGCATCACTCTTTCTTTTTCACACGCCAAAACGAACTGAGGCCGAACCATCCGAAAAGCAGGCTGAAGCCTACGGAAAGCCAGACGCGGCCGGCGGTGGCGTGGCCGGCATGATAGCGCGAATATTCGCGAAAAAAAGCCAGCGCGCCAATGGCGGCTAAGGCCAAGAAAACAAATCCGGTGACTTCGAGCCAGAGTTGGCCGATGGCGTGCAGCCAATGGCTGGTGGTGGCTTTGCCGGCGCGCACGACCGCGGTAAAGGTGCGAGTCTGGCGAATTTGGCGGCCGGCGATGCGGGTTGCGATGCCCAGCTTCTGGGCAGTAGACACCTTTGCCATTTCCATCGATTTTATCAAGCTTAGGAGTTAAAATAACGCGGATGTGTGAGTTGGGTCACGAAGCTTTGTGACGCAGTATGGCATCTAACCAGCTTGGGATTTCCCAACGGGGGACGACGTGGACCAGCAACTGAAGCAGTTGATGAAGGAACTGGGCGAGGCAATTAACGAGTCGCTGGCGGATTCAGACGCGATTGCCGACGTGGTTTCCCGGATCAAAGATGGGGGATACGATATTTTCCTCGTTCTGGAAGCGACGATTGGGGTCAGCAAACCGGGCGAGAAGAACGATAAGACCTCGCTGGTGACCACCCTGACCAGCAATCCCGAGTTCAAAATCAGCGAGCAGGATCTGAAGTTCCTCAAGTCGCTGCGGATCAAGATCGACAACGACGCGGCGTAGGGAATCGCCTGAGTCTCCGCTCGCGATCCCGTTACCTTTGTTGACGAGAAGTGCTTCCAGATGTCGGTCCCGGCGAAGCCTTCATCTTTACCGAGCAGTGATATTTGCTGAGTTGTAAGCTGGCCGCTCTGGCGAGAATGCCCGCATGGCGTTGGTGTTGAGGGGTGCAGAGGTCCTTCGACTGCGTTTGAGATTTCGCAAGCGAAATCTCAAACTTCGCTCAGGATGACAAGGTGGGGGCCGCGTTGGTAACTCAGTGCCTATCCACAGGTGATTGCTGGGCTTGCGCCTCTTGCAGATTCTTTTTCGCTTCGGCGTAGTCTGGTTGGATTCGCAACGCTGCTTGGAATTCCTTAATTGCATCTGCCATCCGGCCGGGTGTGTGCATTAGACAGACCCCTAAATCGTTGTGGGTTTCTGCGTTATCGGGTTGGATTCGCAACCCCTCTTCAAACTCTAAAATCGCCTGCGGCAGCTTGCCGGGAGTTTGTGCCAGAGCGATCCCAAGATTGTCGTGGGCGTCGGCGTAGTCGGGTTTGATTTCGAGCGCGGCGCGGTACTCGGCGATGGCATCGTCGAGGCGGCCGGGCAGTCCGGCTAAAGCAACGCCCAAGTAATTGTGAGTTTCGGCGAGCTTAGAATTGTTGCGCAATGCGGCTTGATATTCAGCGATAGCCTCTTGCTGGCGGCCCGCCTGCGCCAGAGCTAATCCCAGGTTGCTGTGGGCTTGCGCGTAGTCCGGTTCGATCTTTAATGCCTCGCGGTATTCGGCAATCGCGTGCGGCAGTCCATTGGGTTTTTGCAGCCAGGCATCGCCAAGGTCGACGTGAACCCGCGCCATGTTGTACTCCGCAGGCGAATCCCCGGGGTGAAGCCGCAGCGAAGTTTGGAACTCGCTCAAAGCCTCGGAAAGTCCGGAGAAATCCTGCGTCCTTTCGCTGTGAACCATTAAAGTGGCGGCCAGATTGTTGTGCGCCATCCAACTGTCCGGATTTTGCGCGATGGTGGTTCGATAGAGGGTCTCGCTATCGCGGTACATGTGGCTTTGTTGCCACGTCAGCGCGCCCAGAATTGCCGGAAGCAGAAAAAGCAACGCAGGTGCTTTCGGAAGCGAGATTCTTTCTGCTCCGGTCGTCAGCAAGTAAGCGGCGGGCACGATGATCGCCAAGCAGGCTACGTACTGGAAGTGGTCGGCCACGTAAGAGAAACGGAACGGGTAGACGTTCAGGAAACCCAAGACCGGAAACAGGGTCCCGCAGAATAGAAAAAGAGCGGCCAGCGGGCCGCGCCGGGGCAAGCGCCACAGTACGAACGCCAGAACAATCAGCGCCAGCGGAAATAGGAATTGCCACCAAACCCTGGGGTCGGGCTGCCAATGCGGGTAGTTGAACATCAGGTTGGAGGGCCACAGGATTTTTGAGGCATAGAAGAAAGGAATGCGGCTGGCCAGCAGAAGGCGCTGCAGCAGGGTCAGGGCATAACTCGCGCCATTTGCGCCCACCAGATTTTTTTCGATCCAGGCGGTGAGAAGGCCGGAGGAAGCGCCGACCGCAAACCAAGGCAACAAAGGAATCGCATCGCGCCGCCATTCCAGCCGTCCTCTCTGCCACCAGAAGATGACTAACAGCGCGCCGGGAAGAGATGCGGTGACGGTTTTGCTGCAGAGCGCCAGAAAAAACAGGCCGAATGCGGCCAGGTATTGCGACTTCTTTCGGCTGCGATCGAAATGCAGATAAGTCAGCAAGGAAGCGAGGTAGAAGAGTGTCGAGAGCGTGCTCTTTTGCTCGGAGATCCAGGCGACGGCTTCCACGCAAACCGGATGTAAGGCGAAGATCAATCCGGCTAGCCATTCGCCACGCAAACCGAGGCGGCGGACAATCAGCACAACCAGGTAGGCAGAGAGCGCGTGTTCAGCGAGATTGATGAGGTGGTAGCCGAGGACGGCGTCGCCCCACAGGCGATGCTCGAGCCAGAAGGCGCTGTGCAGCAGCGGATAGTATTGCTGGGTCGAGCGCAGATCGAACCAGATCCGCCACAATCCATAAAAAGAACGGAGGTGCGGGGCGGTAATGTGGGCATTGTCGTCCCAAAGCAGGCCGCCGTGGAGAGCTGGCCAGTAAGCCACCAGAACCGCCAGGAAAATGCCGAGCCAGTTGGCGAAGTGACGGAGCGGTGAGACGGGGCCTGCCTCGCCCGTGCTTGCGGCGTTTGGGCGCGAGAGATTCCTTGGCTTGGCGGGCTTTTTTACCGTGGTGGGCATTCTGGCAAAGCTTCGGCGGGCGGCAGCCCGTTTTGCGATGCGAAAAGAATAGATTCTACACCGAAGAGATGTCCTCCCAAAGGTTGCGGTTTCACCGCGGGGCGAGGGATCTCCCATAAAAAGAAGCTAACGTGCTGTGAGATCCCTGCCTCGCTGGCGGGAGCGCGAGGCTTCGGGATGATGCGTAAGATTGGAAACCTTTTCACCCTAATTCCCGTACAAGACACCAGAACAAAGGCGGATAACGAATCAAAAGCTGGCCCGTCTATAGAGCATAAGGGCTTGAGGAGCAAGCACATGATCACGGAAAAGGCGATTTATTGGATGGCGGTCGGCCTGGTAACTCTGGTGGCGGGAAATCATTTTATGACCCGGGTGGATGGCCGGTGCTTTGCCAATCGAACCGTGGCAGTGATCGAGCAGATTTCCGGCGGTCCGGCTTTGGCCGCGATCATGGACAATACCTCTTCCCAGTGTGCGCAAGCCGAGGCCAGCATGGTCCGGGCGCAGGCCCGCATGGCCGCGGCCCAGGCTCGGTTTGCTTCGCTGCAGAGCAGGGCGGCCCGGCAGGATGCGATGTGCGTGCGCGCACAGATAGAGAAATCACAATTAGTGGCGCTGCGGCAAATGCAACAGATCCGTGTGCAGGTCGCCGCTCCCCAAAGTTTCCGGGTGCAGATTCCCCAGATCACGGTTCCGCGGTTAAGCCTCAGTGACGGCAGTCTCTAAGATTCGCTGGTAGACGGCATCCTGGGAAAAGCACGCGGTCAGTGAGAATTTGACATTGACCGCGCCGATTGTTTGTGCGCCCTGCATAGTTTGTCCTTTCCTCTTTTCTCCCTGATAATTTCGACATCGCCAAATCATCAACAATTCGGGTGTCGCGGGCGGCGGTGCCACACAAAAGTTCTCCGCAGACCGACCTGCGGCTGGGCAAGATTCTGCGGCTGCTGGCAGACCACGCCACGGTCGTAGTCAGCGGGACGAAAATCGCCGACGAGATCGGAACCAGCCGTTCCGAAGTCTGGCGACTGATTCAGTACTTGCGCGAGTTGGGCGTCGATATCGGCGGACTGCCGGCGACTGGCTACCGCTTGAAATCGATGCCCGATTTGCTGCTGCCGGATGTGTTGGATCCTTTGATCAAAGGAACCATCTTTGCCGGAAAAATTCAGCACTACTTCACCACTGGATCGACGAATGACGACGCCATGGAAGCGGCGGTCGCGGGTGCGCCAGGGGGCACGGTTTTTCTTGCCGAGCAGCAAACCGCCGGCCGCGGCCGAGGAGATCACAAGTGGCAGTCGGCGCGCTCGACAGGAATTCAGGGCTCGGTGCTGCTGCGCCCAACGTTGCCACCGTCGGAAGTTCTGATCCTTGCGCTCGCCGCCGGGTTGGCGGTGCGGGCTGCAGTTCAAGAGATCGATCCGCGGGTGAATCCCGATCTCAAGTGGCCGAACGATCTGTTGATCGAAGGTAAGAAATTCTGCGGCATTTTGGCGGAGATGAATGCGGAGGTCACGCGCGTACGGCACCTGGTGCTGGGAATCGGAATCAATGTGAATCAGAACAGTTTTCCCGCCGATCTGCGGGATTCTGCGACCTCGCTGCGAATGGCGACAGGGGAGACTTGGTCGCGCGTGGATTTATGCACGGCTTTGCTAAAATCGCTTGACCGTGAGTATCGCGAGCTGCAGCAGAACGCCAAGGCGCGCGAGTCGGTGATTCGGCGCTTCATGGAGCACTCCTCGTCGGTGCGCGGAGTGCGCGTCCACGTGGATGAAAATGGCGGGTTCGAGGGAATCACGGAGGGGCTGGACGCTCGCGGGTTTTTGCAAGTTCGCACTGAGCAAGGCTTGCGAACGGTATTGAGCGGCACGGTTCGGCCGAAATAGGCGGCGCGATCGAAATTTCTATGCTTCTGGTTCTCGATGTCGGAAATACGAATGCTGTGCTGGGCGTCTTCGCGCGCGTGGCCAGGGCGGGGTCGGCAGAAGCGTCTTCTGGCGGAGGCCGCTATGAACTGCTGGTTGCGAACTGGCGCGTGGCCACAAACACGACGCAAACCGTGGACGAATATATCGTGCTTTTCCGTAATTTGTTTGCCATGGCCAATCTGGATTTTGGCGGCATTTACGGGATAGTGATCTCGTCGGTTGTGCCGCCGATCGATTCCATCCTGCGTCAAGTGTGCGAGCGAGGCTTCAATATCAAACCGCTGTTTGTGGGGCCGGGTATCAAGACCGGCATGCCGGTGCTGTATGAAAATCCGGCGGAAGTGGGCGCGGACCGCATCGTCAATTCGGTTGCGGCGTTCGAGAAATATGGTGGGCCCATCATTTCAGTTGACTTCGGCACGGCAACGACGTTCGATTGCGTGACCGCGAAAGGCGAGTACCAGGGTGGCGTCATCTGTCCGGGGATTGGCATCTCGGCGGATGCGCTGTTTGGGCGGACGGCCCGGCTGCCGCGCGTCGACATTCGCAAACCGGCGCGCATCATCGGCACCAACACCGTGGCCAGCCTGCAATCCGGGCTGTATTACGGATATCTCGGATTGGTCGATGGAATTCTCGAGTTGCTGCTCAACGAACTCGGACGTGATACCAAGGTGATTTCTACCGGCGGGCTCGCGTCGCTGATCAGCGACGGATCGAAATACATCAAGCAGGTCGATGATTTACTCACGCTGGAAGGTTTGCGAATTATCTGGGAACGGAATGCGATGTCCAAGCCGACGCATGGGACCGAAGCCGCACGTTCCACTGCAAAGGCTCGGCCCGCGTCGCGAGGTTCTTCTTCGGGTAAGTCCCGCTAGCTGTCGTGAATAATTACTTCAACTATTTCACCGAAATCGAAGAGCATTTCCAGAAGCGCTTTGGCGGCGCGCTGCTGCTTTCGACCGTCGATTGGGCGCTGATCGAGATGTGGAAAGACGCTGGCATTCCGTTGGAAGCCGTGCTGCGCGGCATTGATGTCACCTTCGAGAACTTTGAGCGGCGGCCCGCGAAGACGCGCAAGGTGAACGCTTTAGGTTTTTGCACGCAAGAAGTTCTGGCTGCGGCTGAAGAAATGAAAGAAGCCGCGGTCGGGGCGGCGAAGGCTGAAAGCGGCCAGAAGCCGGCTGGATTTCAAGCCGGCGAAATCGCGGCTTTCCTGCGCCGCAATGCCGAGCAACTGGAGGGGACGCAATTGCCGACGGGCGCCATTTCGGCCCAACCATTGGTGATAGAAACCGCTGCAACTCTTCGGAATCTGGCGAATGAATTGGAGGCGGCGAGATCGCTTCCGCGATTGGAAGACTTGGAGCGCAGGCTGACGGTTCTCGAAGAAAAGTTGTTCGCGGTTTTGCTGGCATCAACGCCAGATGATGCGATTGTCGCGGTGCGGGCAGAGGCCGACCGCGAGCTCGCTCCATATCGTCGAAAGATGTCGGGATCACAGATCGAACAACTGCAGAAACAGTATCTGCACAAGCGCCTGCTGGAAAAATACAATTTGCCACGGCTGAGCTTGTTCTATATGTGAGGGCGAAAATCCGAAAGAAAAACCGCGCCCGTATTCACGAGCGCGGCCTTGTTTTTCTCTTACGAAAACTCATTACTGAACCGTAACGTTCACCGGTTGCGAGGGAATGCCGTTGGCCACAACCACCAACGTGCTGGCCCCAGTTTCGATGCCCGACGGAACATCAAAGTTGGTGGAAACAGTCAGACCTCCCGTTGCCACGCCCATGCTGCTGTGGTCGTGGGTGCGGGCGTAGAACACGTGTCCAGTGCCGGTGTTGGTGATGCGCACCAGCGGATAGTTGGTCGCCGTCTGGTACTCGTCGCCGAACGAGTTGGCTTGTGACAACCCGTTGAACTGTGTTCCCGAGATCTTATAGGTGTTGCCCGGGGTCACGCTCGCAGGGAAGTTCGAGATGGTCGGCGCCCACGATTGCTGATAAGTTCCCGGCGCATTGTACACTGCAGATCCCCCAAGTAGAATTTGGCCGGTGGGAAGGACCATTAAGGCCCCGCCATAGGCCGAGCCGGCGGTAAAAGTCGTCCCGTTGAACGTGTACAAGGTTCCGGAGTCGCCTTCGACCAGCACGTTTCCATTCGGCAGTAGAACGGCGAAGGAGTCGCCGGCGTTATCGCCGTTGGGGAAGTCAGGTCCGACAGCCCAGGTGCCTTCGTCCATAACATTCGCGCCCGGCGTGTAGATGGCGGTGTGGCCCGGGCCTCCGGATTCCGGCTGAGAACCGGTGTAAAAAACCGTTCCGTCGGGACGCAGAATCGAGGGGCCGATTTCTCCCGGCGGATAGTAGCAGTACTTGCCGTTCGGCCCGAAGGGCAGACAGCCAAACTGGGAAGGCGAATGCAGGTCGACAATCGTGCTGCCTGCAGTGACCCATTTCCTCATCGATGGAATGAAACGCTCGGAATTTGGGGCGTTTTTCACATCCGCGGTCAAAATGGTGCCATTGGGAAGCAGAGTCCAGCCTTCTTCCGCGTTGAAGTCGCTCTTGCCGGGAGGGTTTCCCTGAACCCACTTCATGGTCTTCGGATTCAGTGCGGCATCGTTTTTCACCAGTTTGTCGCCGATGAGGAAAGTGCCGTCCGGAAGTACCGAGGATGGCGAGTCGCCGATATAGGACCATCCTGGCGGAGGCGTGAGGTTGGCCCAAGTGTTGGTTAAGGGGTCGTAAACCGCGCCCTGATTGGTGAGCGTGAAATTGCCGAAGTTATATTCGCCGCCTTCGATCAGGAGTCTGCCATCGGCGAGCACGGCGGAGGCGTTGGCATCGGGAGAGTAGCCGGAAGGAAGGCTGGCGAGCTGCGTCCAGGTTCCATTGACGTAGCTGCCGGTTTCATCGGGCGTCAGCTTCCACCAATCGGAATCGCCATATCCTTGGGCCATCACCGTGCCATCGGTCATTTGGTAACTAATGTTGACACCATCGGGCGCCTGATTCTTCAACGACTGGATCGACTGCGCCAGTGAGAGTGCGGGCACTGCTAAAAATACTGCTACCGCCAGACACAGAAATCTTCGCAAGGCTTTTCCACCTTTCTGAGTGCACATAAATGGAAAGTAATCTGCCGCTGGGAGCTCAGGCAGGGCTTCCATGCTAGCAAAAGCCTTGTGGGCCGGGCAATGCTTTCTTTTGCGATTTTGCACGCCCGTCGCCGGCTTTGCGTCTTTCCACGATCCCGCGTCGTAGTGGGGGAGACTTTCGTCTCTGTATGGTTTCTTCGGCATTCTTGACAAAAAAGTCTTTATTAGATCATTATTGACACTGTCATGAATGACTTAATAATTTTGGCGCTGCTTTTTGATGGCCCTAAGCACGGCTATCAGTTGAAAAAAGAGGCAGGGTTCATCCTCCGGCAGGAGACCATGCACAACAATCTGGTCTATCCGCTGCTACGCCGTTTCACCAAACAGGGTCTGGTCAGCAAGAAAACCACTCCCGGCCAGCGTGGGCAAACCCGCCAGCAGTACGCGCTCACGGCGAAGGGAAGAAAAGAGCTGGTTCAGAGTCTGGCGGAGTTTTCCGATCAGGATGCGCGCTCGCCCGACGCGTTCTGCCTGCGGGTCGGCATGTTCGATCTAATAAAACCCGAAGCCAGATTCGGGATCCTTTCCAGGCGAGAAGCGTACTTGTTTTACCGGGAAGAACGATTAGCGGCGCTGAAAGCGAACCTGGACGTGGGAACCTATGGCGGCGAGGTGGCTCGATTCCTGGTGGAGCAAGGGCAGGCGGAGCGGTTGTGGATCGAACGACTGCGGCGCATGCAAAAACAGAAATCGCGCGGGGAAAGCAGCAGTGCAGATTCGAGGTGAGAGATGGCAAACATCGGGTTGTGGGACATCGAACTGATTCCGTGGTATGCGTTTGCGATTTATTGGTGCGTCAATGCGCTACGGGTCAAATCGGCAAAGGTGACGGAACCGCTGCCAGCGCGTCTTCTCGAAGTTTTGACCCTCGCGGCGGCTTTTTATCTCATGTTTTCTGGACGTATTCACGGAGGCTGGCTGCGAGAACGGTTCGTAGCCAGCACGCCATGGCTGAACGCCGTTGGAGTGGTGATGACCTATGCGGGGATCGCGCTGGCCATTTGGGCACGCTGGAATTTAGGTCGAAACTGGAGCGCGCGCGTCACGCTGAAAGTCGATCACGAACTGATTTGCTCCGGTCCCTACGCCCGGCTTCGCCATCCGATTTATAGCGGACTGCTGTTGGCGGCGATCGGAACTGCGATGGTGATCGGCGAATGGCGCGGATTGCTGGCGATTGTGGTGGTGGGCGTCGTGCACAGCTTCAAAGCCAAGCGGGAAGAAACTTTGATGCTCGCAACTTTTGGTGACAAGTATCAGAGTTACCGGCAGCAAACCGGATTTCTTTTGCCCAAGTTTTGAGTGAAGCCGCAAGCCAGTTTCGCAGGAACGTTCTAGAATCAAAGATTGCGGCTCTCGATCGAAAAATTGGTTTATGGCGGCGATGGCCTGGCACGCCTGCCTGCGGACGAAAACGGACGCGGCAAAGCGGCCTTCGTTCCTTTTGTGCTGGAAGGGGAAACAGTCGAAGCCACGCTCGTCGAAAATAAGCCGGGCTTCGCCCGCGCCCGCCTGGATGAAGTCATCGAGCGCTCGGCAAATCGCATCGAGGCACCCTGTCCTTATTATGGCCGCTGCGGTGGCTGCCACTACCAGCACACCGACTATCGGCATCAGTTGGAGATCAAAGCAGCGGTGCTCAAGGAAAATCTGCGCCGCATTGCGAAGGTCGAACTTGAAACCGAACCGATTGTTCATGCTTCGCCGGAATGGAATTATCGCAACCGGGCACGGCTGCGGGTTCGGACTCAGCCGGATTTTGCGCTTGGCTATTATCGATTCGCTTCCCATGAATTGCTGCCGGTTGAACAATGCCCCATCAGTTCTGCCCTGATCAATCGCGGGATTACTGTGGCGTGGGAACTAGGACGTGCGGGCAAAATTCCACAGGAAATTCAGGAGATCGAATTTTTCGCAAACGCTGAAGACGATCAGTTGCTTCTGTTGCTCTATTGCGCGCCTCCGTTATCGAACGATGCGGCGCAGAACATCGCCGAGGATCTGCGCGGGACGGCTTCGGTGATCGGGGTTTTGCTGCTTGCCATTGGCGCGAATGAATCTGCTGAGTTAAAGCCGATGGCTTCTGCCGGGGAGAAGGCCCTGAATTACAAAACCAAAGACGCTGCTTATCGCGTGAGCGGCGAAGCGTTCTTCCAGGTGAATCGTTTTCTAACGGACCAGTTGGTGGAGATCGTGACCGCGAACCGTTCCGGGAATGCCGCGCTCGATCTTTATGCCGGCGTGGGACTTTTCTCTAGCGTTCTCGCCAGAAGTTTTGCACAGGTAACCGCTGTTGAATCGTCACCGACAGCCTATGCCGATCTTTCCTACAATTCACCCGCAAACGTGAAGGCGGTCCACGCCACGAC
>Ga0335073_10000181_pt1 | contig 76969 bp, 79 predicted proteins | sample Lox_Sample_22_FD_207093 | JGI IMG/M metagenome (GOLD analysis project Ga0335073, IMG submission 207093) | Soil microbial communities from Loxahatchee National Wildlife Refuge, Florida, United States - Lox_Sample_2.2 | ecosystem: Environmental > Terrestrial > Soil > Wetlands | place: USA... | reverse complement strand
GCAGCAAGGCGCAGGTCGAGGCCGCGTTCCATACCGAGATTCATCTGTTCGACCTGCGGGGCGAGCGCCACTATGCGAACGTTTCAGATCCGCTCGTGCCGGCAGGCCTGCAGCCGCTCATCCGCTCGGTTCGTGGCTTGAGCGACATCACTCCCAGGCCCAACCTGAGGCCCTCGCGACCTCACCCCAATGCCTACTACTCGGGATCGGACCAGTATCCCGGATATGTCGGGCCGAACGATTTCGCGGTGATCTACAACCTGAAGCCTTTGTATCAGAACAAGATCACCGGCGCGGGCGTGACCGTCGCAATCGCGGCGCAAAGCGACATCGGCACGAGCCTGCTCACGAGCTACTGGACCGCGTTCGGCGTCGCCGGGTCCGATTTCGGATTGGCGGCCCAGTCCTTCAAGTCGATACCGGTGCCCTCGGCGGATGGCGGGTCCGATCCCGGCAAGACCAACGACGGCAACGAGGATGAGGCGTATCTCGACACCGAGATCCTGGGATCGCTCGCGCCGGGCGCGAAGCTCGTTCTGGTGCGCGACATGAGCGCGGCCACCGCCGCGCAGTACGTGATCGATCAGAATCTCGCCGCCATTCTCAACATCTCATTCAGCACCTGCGAAGGAGACATCGGGTCTGCCGGGAACGCCGCTGTCGAGAGCATGTACCAGCAGGCCGTCACCGAGGGAATCACCATCACGGTCTCCTCCGATGATGCAGGGGTCGCCGGCTGCACGGCGGAAGCGGACCTCGCCACGACCGGCGATGTCAAAGCCAACGGCTTTGCGGTCAACGCTCTTGCCTCGACTCCCTATGACCTCGCCGTCGGCGGTACCGACTTCAATCCAGCCACCGAGAGCACCGACTGGGCGACAGCCAACTCATCGGGAACGTTCGAGACCGCCCTATCGCACATTCCCGAAATCGTGTGGAACGACTCCTGCGCCAACCCGATCTTCGCGCAGGACTTCAACCTGGATCCCATCGTCTTTTGCAATACCGCGACCTTGTCGACCACCTCGGGCAACATCGCCAATCCCTTCGTCCTCATCTCGGGGGGAGGCGGGGGCGTGAGCACTTGTTCGACCAGCGACAATTCGGGCAATTGCAGCGGTGGGTATGCGCAGCCGAGCTGGCAGGCGAACGTCGCCGGCATCGGCACCTTCGGCGGGCGCGCGCTCCCCGACGTCTCCATGATCGCCACCCGCTGGTTGGTGTGCTCGTTCGAGATCACCACCTGCAATCCGGCGAATCCGCCCTCGTTCCCGCCGACGCCCAGCGACACCATCCTGGTCTTTGACGGCACCTCCGCCTCGGCTCCCTCGGTCGCCGCCATCGTGGCGATGATCGATCAGTCGCAGATCACCCCCTCGAATGCCGACGGGCGCCAGGGCCTCATCAATCCGAAGCTCTATCAAATCGCGGGCACTGAATACAGCTCCGCGCAGACGCTCAACGAGTGCAACGCCGACCTGGGAGCGATCACCAGTGCCGCCTGTGCTTTCTATGACGTGGTCAGCGGCTCCGACGCGCAGCCCTGTCAGGTTTCCAGCTACGCGGGAGCGGCCGCGGGGAGCGCGCCCGCCAGCACCTGCGCCAACGACAATGATCCGAGCTATACGACCGGCATCATGGAAGCGGGCGGCGCGCAAGCCTATGCGGCTTCGACGGGCTTCGACCTGGCGACCGGCCTTGGCAGCATCGACGCGACCGCGCTCATGAGCGGGTTCATCCCCGCGGCGCCGACCGGGCTTGCCGCCGCCGCGGCGGGCGCGGGGGCCCTCACGCTCAGCTGGACCGCGAGCGCCGATGCGAGCAGCTACAACGTGTATGAGGGCACAAGCGCCGGGGGCGAGAGTACCACGGCATCGCAGACCGGCATCGGCAGCTCGCCGCTGACTTTGACGGGACTGACACCCGGCCGGCAGTATTTCTTCAGGCTGCGGGCTGTCAACGGCGCGGGAGATTCGGTGTCCTCGGCAGAGGCCAGCGGCACCGTGGTCCCCGCAGTGCCCACGGGTCTCGCGGCCACGGCCGGCAACGGCACCATCTCGCTCAACTGGACGGCCGCGACCGGCGCTGCAAGCTACAATGTCTACCAGGGTACGTCTGCGGGCGGCGAGGGTGCCACGGCCGTGCAAAGCGGACTCACCAGCCCGAGCGCGACCGTCGCCGGGCTCACGAACGGAACTCGCTACTACTTCAAGGTTGCGGCGCTCGATGCCGGAGGTGCTTCGGCGCAATCCGCCGAAGCGAGCGCCGTGCCCGCGATGCCGAGCAGCGGCGGAGGCGGAGCGCTCGACTGGATCAGCCTGGGCGCCCTCGCGGCGCTCGCGGCTAGCTCTCGAAGAACCCCATCTTCACGCCGGCGAGCTGAACGACATCGTTGTCGTTGAGCCGGCGCGCCTGCGGGCCGATGGGTACGCCGTTGACCTGCGGGTAGTCGTTATCCTTGCCGCTGTCGACATGCACGATGAAGTACCCCTCGGCGCGCCGCGTGATTGCGGCGACCTGTACCCCGGGACGGCCGAGCGTGGTGAGCGCCTTGGTCAATTCGAGCTCGCGGCCCGCGAAGGCACCGCTCAGCACTTGCAGCTTGGCCTTGGGTAGCGCGGTCGCGCCATCCGGGCCGCCGGCAGTGGGCGGCGGGCGCTTGGCGGCGACCGCCTTGGCTGCCTGATCGACGGCTGCGCCGACGCGGCGAATCCGGTCCTCACCCTGCGAGCTGGGCGTGATGACCATGGTCTTCTCGAACTCGTCCTGTTCGGCATCGCCGTCCTGGCTGTCGACGAAGCGCAGCTGGTGATGGCCGACCGTGATCACATCGCCGTGCTGCATGGCGTGCTTCTTGATCAGCTTGCCGTTGACGTAGGTGCCGTTGGTGCTGTTCAAGTCCTCGAGGAACGAGTCGTTCAGAATGTTGATGATGAGCGAGTGATGGCCGCTCACCGCCGGGTTATCGATGCGGATGTCGTTGTCCGGGAGGCGCCCAATGGTGTAGCGCTCCTTGTTCATGTTGTATTCCGCGAGGATCTGACCATCCAAGCTGAGCATCAGGCGTGCCACAGACTCACTCTCCTAGCCGAACCATCCCAATATTTTGTCAAATATACGCCGTTGCGCGGGGAACGGCTCAGTTACGTGCGCCATGATCACCGACACGTTGTCCCGTCCGCCGTTGTCGTTAGACAGCTGGATCAGCTGTTTAGCAACAGTATCAAGATTAGCACTAAAGGTGCTGATTGTTAAGTGAATATCCTCGTCCTCTATCATGTCGGATAGGCCGTCGGAGCAGAGCACGTAATAGTCGCTCTTCTGGACCGGCTGCTCGTGGATCTCCACCTCGACATTCTGCTCGACCCCGAGCGCGCGGGTGACGTAATTCTTGTTGGTCGCGCGCTGGGCTTCCTGCTGCGAATAGAAACCACGGTCGACCAGCTCCTGGAGCAAGGAGTGATCGAGGGTCATCTGCTCGAAGCGGTTGTCGCGCAGCCGGTATAGCCTCGAATCGCCGACGTGCGCGATGGACATCTTGTTGTCGTAGAAGAGACAAGCCACCACGGTCGTTCCCATGCCCTCACATTGAGGCTGGGTCTTCGAGGTGTGGTAGATGATTTTGTTGGCTCTGTGAATCGCGTCACGCAGAATGATGCTGGGACGGCTGAGGCCGGTCTCCGGATCGCGCACGCTCAGGTCTTCGCGGGCAACGGCATCACGCACCAGGTTGATGATGGTCTTGACGGCGATTCCGCTCGCCACCTCGCCCGCGTTGTAGCCGCCCATCCCGTCCGCGAGCACGAACAGGCCGATGTCGGCTTCGGTGCCGATCATGTCCTCGTTGTGCTCGCGCACCTTGCCCGTGTCGGTGAGCGCCACGCTCGCGATTTTCCCGCGCAGGCTCATGACCGACGACTCTTTGTTGCTGTCTTACTCGCGCACTCGATCATGGTAGCCCGGTCGGCAATTTCGACCGACAATCGTCCAACGCCGCGGCCATCTGGGCCCCGGTCTCAAACCTCGCTTCAGGATTCTTGGTCAGCGCGCGGTCGATGATGGTCTCGACGCACGCCGGCAAGTCCGGCCGGAACGCCCGCAACGGCGGATGCGGCGCCTCTGCAATCTGCTGCATCAACCCCGTCATCGTATCAGCGGTGAAGGGAAGATGGCCGGTCAGCAATTGGAAAAGGCTAACACCCAAGGAGAACAAATCCGAGTGACCGGTCACAGTTCGCCCCTCGAGCTGTTCCGGCGACATGAAGGATGGGGTGCCGAGCACGATCCCCGTACGTGTGGTGCCGGCTCCGGTCAGACGAGCGATGCCGAAGTCCGTGATCTTGAGCACGTCACCGCTCGGATCGTACATGAGATTGGCCGGCTTGATATCCCGATGCACGACCTGCTGCTTGTGTGCGAACCCCAAGGCCTGTGCCGTTCGGCTGATGAGCTCCAGCACCTTGCGCGGCTCGAGCAACGTCTCCGAGGTCGCGTAATCGCTGAGATGCCGGCCCTTCAAGTATTCCATGGCGATGTAGGCGAGCCCACGCTCTTCGCCGACATCGTAGATGGTGACGATGTTCGGGTGATTCAGGCGTCCCGCGGTCTCCGCTTCGCGGAAAAAACGTGTGCGCGCCTCGGCGAGCTCCGATTCGCTGAATTCGCTCGCGAGCGGGATGGCCTTGATCGCGACCAGACGGTTGATCGCCGTGTCGCGCCCCAGATAGACGATACCCATGGCGCCACGGCCGATCTCGCGCTCGAGCTGGTAGCGGCCCAGCCGTTGTGGCTCGCCGGCAGCGTCGCGCAACGGGGTCGCCCCGCCGGGAGGACCCTTCAGCGAGGGCGAGCCGGCCGCGACGCTCGCCGAGGGCACGGCCGCTGCCGCAGCCGCAGTGGCCGATGCGGGCGCGGCGGGCGCCGAGGCCGCCTTCGACTTGGCGCGTTCCGCGTCGAGCAGCCGGCGCAGCCGCGTGCCGACGTCGCGATAGGTGTTGTCGATGCGCGCCAGGTGGCGGTAGACGGCCGTGGCCTGGACGCCGCGACCGCGTTGCTCGAGCTGAGTGCCCAGGGTATAGAGATCGCCCAGCACGGTGTCGCTGCCCTTGCGGCCCTTGAGCTCGGCGAAGCGTTGCTCGAAATTGTCCAGGAGCCGGGCGGTGTCAGGGCCGGGCCGGGCCTGCGTCGCCTTCGGGGCCGGAACCGCCGATGTGGTCGATCCCCAGCGGCCCGCCACGAATAGGGCGGCCCCGCCACTCGTGAGCACCGTGCCGGGCAGCCACGCCCAGAGACTCAAGTTGACCCGCCCTCGCAGCACAAGATCGAGCCCCAGGAGCCCGAAACCCAGAATTGCCGCGATCAACCCATACTTGCGCATGCTATAGACATAATCCACCGAATGATCGCGCGCAGTATAGGTGATCGGGTGCCCCTGGCAGCAATGCTAAGCTCACAAAATTCCAGGTTTCTGAGACTCCCATGGCGCGGCTGAAAGAGGCGTTCGTTTGCCAATCCTGCGGCGCCTTCGCGCCGAAATGGCAGGGTCAATGCCCTGCCTGTGGCGAGTGGAACACATTGCTGGCGGAGCTCTCGCCCGCGCCCGGAGCGGCGCGCGGGGCGCGTCCGCTTCGCCGCGAGCCGCCCGTTTCGCTGGCCGAGGAAGCGACCCAGGAGCCGGCGCGGCTTTCCACCGGATCGGCGGAGCTCGACCGGGTGCTGGGTGGGGGCCTCGTCCCAGGGTCGGTGACCTTGATCGGCGGCGACCCGGGCATCGGCAAGTCCACCCTGATGCTGCAATCGGCCGCGGCGCTCCCCGCGGCGGGCCCGGTGCTCTACGCCACCGGCGAGGAGTCGCTCAAGCAAGTCGCCTTGAGGGCGCGCCGCCTCGGCCTCGAATCCGCCGCGGCACGTCTCATCGCCGAGACGCAGGTGGAATCGATCATCGAGGCTGCCGCCAGCCTCAAGGCCAGGACCTTGATCGTCGACTCCATCCAGACCATGTACTCCGAGCGCATCGAGGCGGCACCCGGTGCCGTGTCGCAGTTGCGCGAGGGCACTGCCGAGCTGGTGCGATTCGCCAAGAGCAGCGGCACCGCGGTGCTGCTCGTGGGGCATGTCACCAAGGAGGGTCAGATCGCGGGTCCCCGCGTGCTCGAGCACATGGTCGATACGGTCCTGTACTTCGAGAGCGACACGGGCAGCCGGTACCGGGTCTTGCGATCGGTCAAGAATCGCTTCGGCGCGGCCAACGAGATCGGGGTCTTCGCCATGCTGGAGCAGGGCTTGCGCGAGGTCTCGAATCCTTCCGCCATCTTTCTGTCGCGGCACGCGGAGCCCGTTCCCGGAAGCGCCGTCACGGTGCTGCGCGAGGGGACCCGCTCGCTGCTGATCGAGGTGCAGGTGCTCGCGGATGCGAGCCTCGCGGCGAACCCGCGCCGGGTCGCGGTCGGGATCGATGCCAACAGGCTCAACATGCTCCTGGCGGTGGCGCACCGGCACGCAGGTCTCGCGCTGGCGGGTCAAGATGTGTTTGCGAATGTGGTCGGAGGGGTGCGGCTGGCGGAGACCGCGGGCGATCTCGCGATCGTGCTTGCGGCTCGATCGAGCCTCAACGACTCGCCGTTGCCGCAATCGCTCATCGTCTTCGGCGAGCTTGGCCTCGCGGGCGAGATCAGACCGGTGCCGTTCGGCGAGGAGCGGCTGCGGGAAGCGGCGAAACACGGTTTCCGGTCGGCCGTGGTGCCGGAGGCGAACGTGCCCAGGCGCCTGCCCGAGGGCATGTCGGTGCGCGGCGTGCGCCGCTTGTCCGAGGCGCTCGACGCGGTGTGAGGCCGAGCGCGGCTCTCAATGCGCGCCGGCGCGGCGCAGCGCTTCGATGATCGCGCTCTCGTTGCCGTCGGTCGCGGCTCGCAGCGGCGTGTTGCCGCTCGAATCGGCGGCGTTGGGGTCGGCGCCACCTGCGAGCAGCGCATCCACCGCCTGCGATTGCCCATGGAGCACCGCGAGCATGAGCGCCGTGCGGCCGGCGCTGTCGCGGGCGTCGACGTCGATCTGCTCGAGCAGCAGTGTCTTGAGGCGCGTGACGTCACCGCTTTCGGCGGCTTGCCGGAGTGCCGTCGCGGAATCGATGGACGCGGCGCGACCGGCCAGAGCACTCATCCGGGCCTGCGCGCGCGGGACGGCGCCGAGCCGCGCGCTTGATGCTGAATCGAGCTCGCCCCGCGCGGGTGCCGGCGCAGGCGCCGCGTTCTGCGCCGCGTAGCCGGAGAATGGTTGCGGTTCTTCGCCCAAGGCCCGAGTGGACGAGCGCTCCGGTAGTGGCGACTTTGGCGCATCGGCGGCACCGGCAGCCAGTTGCCGTGCCGTTGGAGCCGGCGGGGCGGCCGGCGCTGGTGGGGCGGTCGGCGCCGGCGCGATCTCGGTGGGTGCAACGGGCGCCCGCGCGCCGGGTGCCGGTGCGCCGGATGTCGTCGCAGCGGGTCCGCGCGGCGAGGAGCTCGGCAAATAATGCGGAACGATGATGAGTCCCGCGAGCACCGCCGCGGCGAGGCCGCCGTAGGTCGCGGGCCGCCAGCGCGCCTCGTTGGCCGCGGGACGCTTGAAGTCGAGGTTCGCGGCCGCCGCTGGGCTGCGACGCTCCGCGGCGAGCTTGGCGGCGTGACCGAGCACCGCACGCCGGACCGCCTCGCTCGGGCGGTTCGGGTCAGCAGCGGACGCGCGCCGATACAGCGCGTCCACCTCGCTATCCTCGCGCGGAGGCTGCTCGCTCACGCGAGCTCCCTCAGGGACTGCTTGAGCTTCGCGCGCGCATAGCGCAGCCGACTCTTGGCCGTCTCGAAGCTGACTCCGGTGATGGCGGCGATCTCCTCGACACCGAGATCTCCTTCGACCTGCATCAGGAAGGCCTCGCGCTGCTCGGGCGGCAGCTCACCGAGTGCGGCGGCGAGCGCGCTCGATTCCTCTTCGGCCTGCACGGCGGCCAGCGGCCCCGCACTCGGCTCGGCGGTGAGCTGTACGATCACCGATCCCGCCTCGTAGCCCAGGGACTCGAGACTCGCCTGGGTCCGGTTGGTGCGCATCCAGTCGATCATGCGATTGTGTGCGATGGTGAACAGCCAGGTGGTGAATCTTGCCGTCGCCCGGTAGGTCGGTGCCTGGCGAGCGACGGCGAACCAAACATCTTGCATCAGTTCGTCCGCCGTCGCTCGATTGCCGATGTTGCGTGTGAGATAGCGCCAGGTGCGCATCTCATGCCGCCGATAGAGCGCTTCGAACGCCCCGACCTCGCCGCGGGCATAGCGCGCCATCAGAGCTTCGTCCGTCTCGCCCGCATCCTCCATTCATCTCATTATGACACCGCCCGCTCAGCCTGGCGGCGGATCGGGAACGTACTGCTCATCCTGCGAGCCCGGGAAGGGATTCATCGTCGGGGGAATGGGTCGAGGGCGCTTGACGATGCCCATGGCGAGCAGATTCTCGAGACTGTCGTAACGAATGCGGATGATCTCGTTCGGCTGCGATTGCTGACGGACGAACTCGGTATGGGTGACGTAGGAGTATTCGCGTTCGCCATGGCCGGTGCCGAGCTTGGCCTGCGGCGCGAGCCGCGCCGCCTCGTTTTGCAGCGGGGCCGGCGCGGCGGGCGGCGGTGGGCTCATCGCCGCGCCTGCGGCGCTGTCCGACTGGCGAGCCAGGGGCGCCTCGGTGAGAGGCCGCGGCGGCGGCGTCCATACCGCGGGACTGCGTCGCTCGCGAAACAGGGCGACGCCGATCACGCCCACATTCGCCGCCCGTCCGGTCCGCGCGGCATAGGAATTGGGCAAGTCGGTGAAGGTGAAGGCGGCGATTTCCGCATCGCTCTTGCGCCAGCCGGTGATCTGGTAGCGCTCTGCGGGCTCGAACACATAGCCTGTCTGGTCGAAGGCCGCGGTCGCGCCCGACAGGACGTTGACGCCGTCGACGGAGGTGACGGCGAGCAAGCGCTCGCCGAGGCGATTGCGCACCTCGATGGCGTATCTGGCGCCGGGCCGTCCAGCCACCCAGTATTCGCCGCGATAGTAATGCGGGCTCAGGGTGACCCCCGTATCCCGGTCGATGATGCTGACCTCCGCGATGCTGCCCAGAGACTGCGCTGCGCACGCGCCCGCGAGGCCAAGGCTCAGCGCCAAGGCGGCTCCAATTCTCTTCATGTTCGTCGGCTCCTTGCGTGGGTTGATGAACTCCACACCTTGAAACGAGGCAGCCTCAGAAACGGGGTTAAACGGCACGCTCGGGGTCCAGGAGGGATACGCTAATATGTCGCGAACCGGGGGGCGGCAAGCGACCGAATGGGAGGGTGCAGGATGGGTGTACGAGCAGCCGGCGCGGCATCGCTGTTGACCTTGGGACTCGGATCCGCGTTCGCCTCCGGCTCGGGCGAGTCTGCTGCGCCGATCGTTTTGCATGCCGCTCATTTGCTCGAGGTCGACAGCGGGAATCTGTTGACTCCCGGCGAGGTGCTGGTCGAAGGCGAGCGCATCAAGGCGGTCGGGGCTTCGGTGCCGCACCCGGGAAATGCACGGGTGATCGATCTCGGCACCAGCACCCTGCTACCCGGTCTCATCGACGCTCACGTGCACTTGTTCTTGCATCCCGGCGCCGAGGATCTGCAGACCGTCGAGGAGTCGGTCGCGGCGCGCACCATCCGCGCGACACTCGCCGCGCGCGCGGATTTGCTCGCCGGCTTCACCGCCGAGCGGGACATGGGCACGGAGGGCGCCGGCTCGGCCGATACCGCGGTCCGCGATGCGATCGACGCCGGCCTCATCCCGGGGCCGCGCATGCGCATCAGCGGCAATGCGATCGATATTCTCGGCGGCCACGAAGACGCACGAGGGTTCAATCCGCAGCAGCACGTCCTGTCGAATGCCACCTACGCCGACAACGCACAGGAGCTCATCGCGGTGATGCGCGAGCAGCAGAAGGAAGGCGCGGATTTCACCAAGATCTACGAAACCGGCCCCGACACGATGCGCGACGGCGTGTTGCATACGCCGTATCAGTACAGCGCCGCCGAGCTCGAGGCCGCGGTCAAGGAGGCAGCGCGCCTCGGCGGGCGCGTCGCGGTACATGCGACGGGCGAGCCCGGCACGCTGTACGCCGCGCAGGCAGGTGTGGCTTCCATCGATCATGCGACTCAGTTGAGCGATGAGACCATGCGGATCATGAAAGCCAAGAACATTCCCGCCGTGCCGACCCTCACGATCTTCGAGTATTTCGCCAAGCCACCCACAAGTCCCGGTGAGCGCGATGAGCGGCCGCTGTTCGAGTACAAGGTCAAGGAGTTCAAGCGTCAGATCGCTGCCGGCATCTCCTTCGCGGTGGGATCCGACGTCGGTCCCTTTCCGCACGGCACTCAAGCACGCGAGCTCGTGTTGATGGCGAAGTACGGGATGAAACCCCTGGCGGTGCTGCAGGCCGATCTCATCAACGGCGCCCGCCTGCTGGGATGGGAAGGGCAGATCGGCGAGCTCAAGCCAGGCTATTACGCCGATATCATTGCCGTTCCGCTCTCCCCGCTCGAGGACATGAGCGCCCTCGAGCGGGTCGGTTTCGTGATGAAGGGCGGCGTGATCGCGAAGGCGCCGTGATGCCGGCCGATCTGTTACACGAGGTTGCGCGCTTCGAGATAGGCGTGCAGCGCCCGCGGATCGGCGCGTGCATCCGCGAGCGCGACATAGCCGTCGGGCCGCACCAGGTACAACGCGTCGCGCTGCAGGCCCGTCTGCTCGATCGCCACGCGCCAAGGAAAGACGTGCAACGGCAAGCCGCGCTCCGCGCAAGCGCTCTTGAGGCTCGGGCTCGCCTCGCCGTAGACATGAACCTGCCAGGCGAGCGAGCCGAGGGGCGTGAAGTTGTCGCTCGCGCCGCTCGAGGGCAGCCACGGCAGGCGGTCGCCGCCATGCACGCTGCCGGCGGCGCCTGCGCTCAACCGGCTGCCGCGATAGTTGACGGATATCTGGGACACGGTGCGGAACATGAAGCGCCGCGCCGCGGCGGTCCGGAACAGGAGCGGCACGAGCGGCGGGAACACTCGCAGGCGCAAGAAGCGAGTCAGCCACGCGCCGCTCGTGAGCGCGCTGAAAGCCCGATCCGTGGTTTCGACCAGGCGCCGCGCGAATGCGCTGCGCTCGGGCTCGTAGGTCTCGAGGATCGTCTCGCTCGAGCGGCCGAGCAACACGGCGGCAAGCTTCCAGGCGAGATTCACGGCATCGCCGATGCCAGTGTTCATGCCCTGGCCGCCCACCGGGCTGTGGACGTGCGCGGCATCTCCCAGAAGGAACGCCCGGCCCTTGCGAAAGGACTCGGCGACCCGATGATGCACGCGGTAGGTCGAGAACCAGTTGACGCGCTCGACCTCGATCGGCAGCCAGCTCATGACGCTGTGGCCGACATCCTGCCAGGATAGCTCGGCGCGTGCCGACTGCGCCGCGCCGCGCAGCGTGCCGACGAGACGCGCGTGCCCGGGTGACTTCAAGGGAAAAACCGCCAGAAAGTCGCTGCCGTCGAATGCGCCGTGCAACTCGTCGTTCAGCACCGCGCCACCGGCCTGAACGTCGGCGACGTAGAAGAGATGATCGTATGTGCCGCCCGTGAAACCAATGCCGAGCGCATTGCGCACCGTCGAGTGCGCGCCATCGCAGCCCGCCAGGTAAGCGGCTTCGCAGGTCTCGAGCGTGCCGTCCGGGCGCTTCAGGCGCGCGATCACGCATCCTGCCGGCTCCTCGAAGCTGATCAGCTCGCAGCGCCGCTCCACCTCGACTCCGAGCGCCGCCAGCCGATCGATCAACAGCCGCTCGTGCTCATCTTGCGGATAGGCGAGCGCGTAAGGGAACGGACTCAAGCCCTCGCCCAGATCGCCGAATACCACACGCGCCCTTCTCTTGCTCGAGACCCAAAGGTTGAGGGCCCGCACGCGCCGTCCGCGCTCGATGGCGGCCTCGGCCAGGCCGATCTGCCGGTAGAGCTCCAGGGTTCGCCCCTGCACGGCGAGCGCACGGGAGGTCGTGGCGGGTCCTTCAGCCTGATCGATGATGCGTACCGGGACGCCCATCCGGGTCAGCCAGAGGGCCAGCACCAAACCGGTCGGGCCGGCCCCGACGATGAGCACGCCGCGAATTGACGAAGTACTGGCCATCTGTAATCTTTTTTGTCGGGCGGGCCTATGCTAGGGACACCCGGCCGAGAATTTCAAGAAGGCAAGCCGGGCGGAAAGCCACAACGCCGGCTGTCCTCGAGGGAGAGGGAATGAGCACCGAGATGGGCCAAGCTTCGCTGCTGGCGACGGTCGCGCAGCGCTCCTGCGCCTGGTGCGAGCGCTGGTTTCCCGATGCATTCGCTTTCGCCGTTCTCGCCGTCGCCGTGGTCGCGGTCGCGGCGCTGTGCATCGGCGCTGCGCCGCTGACGGTCGCCGAAAGCTTCGGATCGGGATTCTGGAGCCTGATTCCCTTCACCATGCAGATGACCTTCATCATCATCGGCGGCTACGTGACCGCGGATTCGCCGCTGGTCGCATGGCTCGTGGAACGCCTGGCGGCGCTGCCACGCACCGGCCGCGGAGCGGTCGCGATGATCGCGCTGTTCGCCGCCCTCGCCTCGCTCGTGCATTGGGGCTTGAGTGTGGTGTTCTCGAGCCTCTTGGTCCGAGCGGTCGCCCGCCGCCGCGCGCTCAGCGTGGACTATCGCGCGGCCGCCGCGGCGGCGTGCACGGGCTTGGGCTCGGTGTGGGCGCTCGGACTGTCATCGTCGGCGGCGCAATTGCAGGCGAATCCGGCGAGCATGCCGCCCGCGTTGCTCGCCGAGACCGGCGTGATCCCTTTCGGCCAGACGATCTTTTTGTGGCAATCCATGCTGTGCGCGCTCGCTCTCGTCACGGTGAGCACCTGGACCGCGTGGAAAACCGCGCCTGGCCCCGCGCTCGCGCAGACTGCCGAGCGCCTGGCAATCGATGTCGGGGAGTCGCGGCGGTCCGCGCCGCGTGCGACGCGCCCTGGAGAATGGCTCGAGCACAGTCCGCTGCCCGCCCTGTTCATCGTCGTGCTCGGCATCGCCTTTCTGGTGCGCGAGTTCATGGCAAAGGGTGCGGTCGCGGCCATCTCCAATCTCAACACCTACAACTTCCTGTTCATCCTGGCGGGCCTCTTGCTGCAATGGCGGCCGCGCCGCTTCGTGGAGGCAGTGGCGCGCAGTGTCCCGAGCGTCGCGGGCGTGTTGATCCAGTTCCCCTTCTTCGGCGCGATCGCGGCGATGCTGACCGGGGCGAAGAACGACGCCGGCCAGAGCCTGTCGGCCATTCTCGGGCAGGCGTTCGCGCAGGTCGCGAGCCATGGCACGTTCGCGCCGATCGTGGGCGCTTACTCGGCGGTGCTCGGGCTGTTCGTGCCGTCCGGCGGTGGTAAATGGGTGGTGGAGGCGCCCTATGTCATGCATGCCGCGAACGAGCTGCACTACAACCTGGGCTGGGTGGTTCAGATCTACAATGCGGCGGAGGCGTTGCCCAATCTGATCAATCCGTTCTGGATGCTGCCGATACTGGGCATCGTCGGCTTACGGGCACGCGATCTCATCGGCTTCACCCTGGTGCAGTTCCTGATCAATTTGCCGCTGGTGCTCGCATTGCTGTGGATCCTGGGCGCGACCCTGAGCTATCAGCCCCCGGTGATTGCGCATTGAGGGCACTCGATATCGGGGGTGCGCCGCGCGGCTCTCAGCGCGGCCTGGCCAATTGATACTCGAGATTCCTGCGCACCGTCGGCCACTCCCGATCGAGGATGCTGTAGACGCAGGTGTCGCGCAGCGTCCCGTCCGGGCCGATCATGTGCTGGCGCAAGATGCCGTCCAATTTCGCGCCCAGCCGCTCTATCCCGGCGCGGCTCTGGCGGTTGAAGTAGTGAGTGCGAAACTCAACGGCCAGGCAACGCAGCGACTCGAACGCATGCCTGAGCAGGAGCAGCTTGCATTCCGTGTTGATGCCCGTGCGTTGCACGCGCTTGCGGTACCAGGTCGAGCCGATCTCGAGACGCCGATTGCGCTCCTCGATGTTCATGAAGGTGGTCATGCCGACCGCTCGCGAGCTCGATCGCTCGATGACCGCGAAAGGCAGCATCGAGCCCCTCTGCCAGAGATCGAGGCGCCGCTCGATCTCCGAGCGCAGCGCTTCGGGTGCGGGAACGGAGGTGTACCAAAGCGTCCAGAGCTCGCCATCGCGCACCGCCTCCACCAGATCGTCATGATGCGCGTGCGACAGGGGCGCGAGCGTAACCGCACGCCCCTCGAGCGTGATGGGATCCGTGAAGGCCATGCTTTCTATCCTACGCCGGCTCGAGCCCGGGTGGGGGACTCGCTATTGCGGTGCGGTAGGCCGCCGTACCGTGGCGGCGGGACTCGCCGGCCGAAGCCGGAGGGCAGCTCAATTCTGCGGCGAGCGGGCGAGAGCGGCGGGCCGCGCAGGCTGCGCGGATTCATCGCTCAGCTCGAGGAACGGCGCGCATGCGCCGCTTGCCGCAACCACCTCGTACCGAGCCTCGGGCCCCTGATAGCGGCAGACCAGGACCGGGTCGCCGGGGAAGGAGGACACCAGCCGCGTGCCGGTCAGCTTCGCCTGCACGGGTTCGCCCGCGAGCGCGGGGATCGCGATGAGGCACAAGCAGATTGCACACACTCTCATGGCGCGATTGTGATCGCCGCCGCCTGCAGGCGCGCCTACCGACTTCTCAAATATGGGATCTTGACCTTGACCTAATCCGGAGCTCGAGCCCGCGAGCCGACGGGTCTCCGGAGCTCAGCGCTCGAGCGCCATGGGAGCGGGGGGGCGGATGCGCACCGTCTTGATGGCGTTGTCGCCCGTCTGCAGCACCTCGAGCATGTAGTCCTTGAGCTTCAAGGTGGTGCCGGGCTCCGGGATGGTTTCCAGGAATTCCACGATGAGACCGTTCAGAGTCTTCGGGCCGTCGGTCGGCAGAGTCCAGCGCATGGAGCGGTTGAGCGCGCGGACCGTGGTGGTCGCGTTGACGACGAAGCTGCCGTCCGCCTCGCGGTGCACGTCCTTGTGCATCATGGTCGCAGGGTCGGTGGTGAACTCGCCGACGATCTCTTCGAGGATGTCGTCGATCGTCACCAGTCCCTGGATGTCGCCATATTCGTCCACCACGAAGGCCATGCGGCGCTTGTCGTGCTGGAAATTCAACAGCTGGGTATTGAGCGGCGTGCCCGAGGGCACGAAGTACGTGTCGCGGGCGCTCGCCGCCTCGACCAGAGTGTCACGGTCGAGTCGTCCGCGCGCGAGCTCGTGCACCACGCGCTTCATGTGCACCACGCCGACGATGCGATCGATGTCGCCCTCGTACACCGGCAGCCGCGTATGCTGGCTCTGACGCAGCTGCTCGAGAATTTTGTCCCAGGGATCCTCGATGTCGATGCCGACGATCTCGACCCGCGGCACCATGATGTCTTCGACGGTGGCATTCTCGAGATCCAGAATGCTCACCAGCATCTGCTGGTGGCGCTGCGGGATCATCGCGCCGGCCTCGGCGACCACGGTGCGCAGCTCCTCGCTGCTCAAGGAGTTCGACGCTTGCTGGCGCGAGACTCCGAACAGCCGCAGCGTGCCGTTGGCGAGCAGGTTGGTGGCCCACACGAACGGATACAGTGCCCAGAGGAGCGGCGTATAGATGTAGGCCGCGGGAATGGCGAGACGCTCGGGATGCAAGGCGCCATAGGTCTTGGGCGCGACCTCGCAGAAGATCAGCATGACCAGCGTCAATGCGACGACGCCCATGGCCACCAGGTAGTCCCCGCCCAGACGGAAGGTGATGAAGCCGACCAGCGTCGGGGTCATCACATTCACCGTGGTGCTCAACAACAGGATGAGGCCGATCAGCCGATCCGGACGCGCCAGCAGGGCCTCGGCGAGGCGCGCGCCGCGCTGTCCGGCCTGGGCGCGATGGCGCAGGCGGTAGCGGTTGAGGCTCATGAGCGCGGTCTCGCTGCCCGCGAAGAACGCGGCCAGCAACAAAAAGGCTCCCAGCGCGCAGATGAGGACACCGAGGGAGGGATGCGCCATTGTTCGCGCCGGCTAGCCCCAGTGCCGGCCCAGCAGATATTCGAGCACGAACTTCGAGCCGAAATAGGCGAGGATCAGCACTCCGAAGCCGCTCAATGTCCAGCGCACCGCGGAGCGGCCACGCCAGCCGTAACGCACGCGGCCGATCAGCAGAATCCCGAACAGCACCCAGGCAATGCACGACAGGATGGTCTTGTGCTCCAGATGCTGGCTGCGCAAATCGGTCACGAAAATGAAGCCGGTGAGCAGCGCCAAGGTGAGGAGCGCGAAGCCCGTGCCGATCAGGCGGAACATGACTTTTTCCACCGAGTCGAGCGGCGGCAGGACGCTCGGCAGGTGGGTCAAGCGGCGAGCGCGCAGCCGCCGATCGAGGAACACCAGGACCAGCGCCGCCACCGCGGCCGCGAACAAGAGCGCGGCCGCGCCCATCGACAGCAAAATATGCGCGGTGAGCTCCCAGCCCGGTGCGATTTCCTGCGCGTACTCGCGGCCGGTGGTCGGCAGAGCGGCACCGCAGGCGGCGAGCGCGAGCAGAATGGCGCCTATCGAGCGGCTGCGCTTCTCGACCGAGATGAAGCAGGCGACCACCGCGAGCGTCCACGCGAGCATCGATACCGCCTCGAGCAAGCCGATCGAGAACTGCCCGAGCGGGCGCATCATGTGAACGATCGCATCGCTGTGCGCGAGCACGGCGGCCAGCGTGAAGGCCCAGGCGAAGGGCCCGAGCCGCGCGTTGTTCACGCTTAGCAGCATGACCCAGGCACTGGCGGAGTAGAGCGCGAACAGGGTGAGGGCGAGGATCACGGCTGAGTCAAATAATGACACAAGCCGAGAACGGGCGCCTAGCGCGAGCCCGCCGATGCGCTATCATCCTGCGTCATGTTCGACCGTCTCACCACCGGACTCACGCGCGCTCTGAATGCGCTTTCCGGACGCGGCTATCTGAGTGATGACAACATCGCCGAGACCGTGCGCGAGGTGCGCCTTGCACTGCTCGATGCCGACGTCGCGCTGCCGGTGGTCAAGAGCTTCACCGAGGCCATCAAGACGCGTGCGATCGGCGTCGAGGTGACCAAGAGCCTTACTCCCGGCCAGGCGTTCATCAAGGTGGTGCACGAGGAACTCGTGCGCCTCATGGGCGAGCCGAGCACCGGCCTCAATCTTCGCGCCCAGCGCCCGGTGGTGGTGTTGCTGGCGGGGTTGCAGGGCGCCGGCAAGACCACGACCGCGGGCAAGCTCGCGCGCTGGCTCATCGAGAAGCAGCACCGCAAGACGTTGCTGGTGAGCACCGACGTCTACCGTCCCGCGGCGATCGAGCAGCTGAAGACGCTCGCCGCGCAAGTCGGCGCCGGATTCGCGCCCGCGCATGTCGAGGAAGCGCCGGTCGACATCGCGAAACGCGCACTCACCGAGGCGACGCTGCAAGCCTACGACGTTCTCTTGATCGACACCGCCGGACGTTTGCACGTCGATGCCGAGATGATGCAGGAGGTCAGCGAGCTCGAATCCTCCATAAGACCGCACGAGCGGCTGTTCGTCGTCGATAGCATGGCGGGCCAGGACGCCGTGAATGCGGCCAAGGCTTTCAATGAGGCACTGACCCTCACCGGCGTGATCCTCACCAAGGCTGATGGCGATGCGCGCGGCGGCGCGGCGCTGTCGGTGCGCCAGGTCACGGGGAAACCCATCCTGTTCGTCGGTACCGGCGAGAAATCCGAAGCGCTCGAGCTGTTCCAGCCCGAGCGCATTGCCTCGCGCATCCTCGGAATGGGCGATGTGCTGTCGCTGGTCGAGCAAGTGCAGGAGCAAGTCGATCGAGAAAAGGCCGAGAAGCTCGCCAAGAAGATCAGCAAGGGCAAGTCGTTCGATCTGTCGGATTTGCGCGATCAGCTCGCGCAGCTGCAGAACATGGGCGGCATGTCGGCGGTGCTCGACAAGCTGCCTGCCCAGTTGCAGGCGAACGCGAGCGCTGCCGCGCAGGCGGTCAATCCCAAGATGCTCAAGCGCCAGATGGGCATCATCGATTCGATGACGCCGCGCGAGCGCCGCCGCCCCGACATCATCGACAACTCCCGCAAGCGCCGCATCGCCGCCGGAGCCGGGGTGCAGCTCCCCGAGGTCAACCGCCTGCTGAAGCAGTTCGACCAGATGCAGAAGACCCTGAAGAAAGTCGCCAAGGGCGGCATGCTCAAGAATCTGATGCGCGGCATGGGGGGGCGCCTTCCCCCCGGAATGGGCCCCCGCCACTAGGCTTGGGGCTGCCGCAGGCCCCCGAGACAGTCGTTCTTCTTGCCCTCAAGCAGGCGAATTCATTACAATTAGCGGCTGGACTTTGCAAGGTAGATCCGCAGATGGTGACGATTCGACTGACTCGACGGGGCGGCAAGAAGACGCCGTTCTATCACGTGGTGGTGACCGATAGCCGCAAACGCCAGGGCGGCACGAGCCTCGAAAGCGTCGGCCTCTTCAATCCGGTGGCGCGCGGCGCGGAGGTGAAGCTGCGCCTGGATGTCGCGCGCATCGAGCACTGGCTGAAGGAAGGGGCGCACATGTCGGATCGCGTCAAGCAACTGCTGACCGTCTACCGCAAACAGGCCGCGTAAGGATCCCGAAGTCCGAGGAAGCGATGAGCCACGACGAGTCGGCGCTCATCGAGCTGGGCACCGTGGGCGCGCCGTTCGGCGTTCGCGGTTGGGTCAAGCTGCGATCGTACACCGATCCGCCTGACCGGTTGCTGGAGCACCGAAACCTCCTTTTGAACGTGGGAGGCGGCTGGAAGCTCTATTCGGTGGAAGCGAGCGGGCGAAGCGGAGCACAACTCACGGTCAAGCTGGCGGGAGTCAGCGGCCGCGGGGAAGCGTCGGCCCTCAGGGGCGCGGGCATCAGCGTGCCGCGCAGCGAGCTCCCGCCGCGCGGTCCGAGGGACTACTATCGGGCCGATCTGGTCGGCTTCGAGGTGGTGAACCTCGCCGGCATGCGCTTGGGCCGGTTGGAGCATTTTGTGGAGGTCCCCGCGCACGCCATCATGGTGGTGCGCGGCGCGCGGGAGGTTTGGGTACCGGCCGTGCCGCAGTACTTGCGGCGGGTGGATTTGCAGGCGCGGCGGGTGGTCGTCGACTGGGACGAGACCTCGGCGCCTGTGGGCTGACACGCTGTGCGTATCGCGGTGGTCACGTTGTTTCCGCAGATGCTGCGCGAGGCCCTGGCGCACGGCGTCATCGGCAGGGCGCTCGATCGGGGCGTGGTCGATGTCGAGTGCTTCGATCCGCGCGATTTCACGCGTGACGCGCCCCGGACCGTGGACGACCGCCCGTACGGCGGCGGTCCTGGAATGGTGCTCAAGGTCGAGCCCTTGCGTGATGCGCTGCGCGCGGCGCGCGCCGGGCTCCCGGCGGGCACGCGCTCGGTCTATCTGGGCGCGGATGGCACGCGGTTCGAGCAGAGCATGGCACGCGCGGTGCGTCTGTGGCCGGGACTCGTGCTGGTCGCGGGGCGCTATGAGGGCGTCGATGAGCGGTTCATCGAGGCCGAGATCGACGAGCAATGGTCGATCGGCGATTATGTGTTGACGGGCGGGGAACTGCCCGCGCTCGTGGTCATCGACGCCATCGCGCGGCTCCTGCCGGGAACGCTCGGTAGCGCCGAGTCGGTGCTCGAGGAGTCGTTCAGCGATGGGCTGGTGGATTGGCCGCAGTACACGCGGCCGCCATCGATCGACGGGCGCGAGGTGCCGCAGGTGCTGGCCTCCGGCGATCACGCCGCCATCCGCCGCTGGCGCCTCAAGCAGGCGCTCGGGCGCACCTGGCTGCGCCGCCCGGAGCTGCTCGAGCGGCGCGGCATGTCGGACGAGGAGCGCACGCTGCTCGATGAGTGGAAGCGCGAGCGCGCAATGAAGACTGAGGACGGTTGAGATTTCGACCAGAGGGCGAGAGCGATGAACAAAATCATACAAGAGTTGAACAGCGAGCGCGCCACGCGCAAGATCCCGGACTTCAATCCGGGCGATACCGTGGTCGTGCAGGTCAAGGTGGTCGAGGGCGACCGCGAGCGCGTCCAGGCGTACGAGGGCGTGGTGATCGCGAAGCGCAATCGCGGCCTGAACTCCTCCTTCACGGTGCGTAAGATCTCGCACGGCGAAGGCGTGGAGCGCGTGTTCCAGACGTTCAGCCCCTCGATCAGCGAAGTGAGCGTGAAGCGCCGCGGTGCCGTGCGTCGCGCCAAGCTCTATTACCTGCGCGATCTGTCCGGCAAGGCGGCGCGCATCGACGAAAAGGTGTGATCGGGCCTGCGCGTATCGAGCGCGCCGGCCGTCCCTGTTTGGAGTAGGTGGTCGTGGCGGCGCGCATGGGCTTCTTCGCAATCGTCTGGAGGATGCTGGAGGGCATACGCAAGGTCCTGCATCTCATCCTCCTGCTCGTCATCTTCGGCTTCATCCTCGCGGCACTCCACAACGCCGTACCGAGCGTGCCGAAGAGCGCGGCGCTGGTGATCGCGCCGGAAGGCGAGCTAGTCGAGCAGCTCTCGAGCGATCCCTTGCGGCGCGCGTTCGGTCAAGCCTCGGGAGGCCCCGCTCCGGAGACCTTGCTCAAGGACGTGATCGATGCCATCGACGCGGCCAAGAGCGATGCGCGCATACGCCTGATCGTGCTCGACCTCGGCAATCTGTCCACCTCGGGTCTGTCGAAGCTGCAGGAGATCGGGACGGCGCTGCGTGAATTCCGCGGCTCCGGCAAGCGGGTGGTCGTGGCGGCCGACTCGCTCGATCAGACGCAGTACTACCTCGCGGCGCAAGCGGGCGAGGTATACCTCGATCCGCTCGGACTCGTCTACGTGGACGGTTTCAGCTACTACCGCATGTTCCTGAAGGATGCCATCGACAAGCTGGGCGTCGATGTCAACGTGTTTCGGGCGGGAACGTTCAAGAGCTTCACCGATCAGTTCTCGCGCAGCGACATGGCGCCAAGCGAGCGCGAGGAAAGCTCGGTGTGGCTGCAGGCGTTGTGGAACGCGTACAGTCAGGATGTGACGCGCGCCCGCTCGCTTGGCCCCAACGCGCTCAACGAGTACGTGAACGAGGCGCCCGCCGCGCTTGCCGCGGTCAACGGCGATGCCGCCAAGCTCGCTTTGCAACGGGGCCTGGTGACGGCGCTCAAGAGCCGCCGCCAGCTCGCCGACGATCTCAAGAGCCTGGTGGGCGAGGATCCCGATACCCACTCCTTCTACTCGATCGGCATGAGCCAGTACCTCACCGCGGTGCGGGCCAGGAAGTCCTGGCGATCCAAGTTCGACCCCAAGGTGGGGATCGTGGTCGCCGCGGGCGAGATCCTCGACGGCCATCAACCGCCGGGCAAGATCGGGGGCGAGAGCACGGCGGACCTGTTGCGCCAGGCGCGCTACGACAACGCGGTGAAGGCCGTGGTGCTGCGGGTGGATAGTCCGGGCGGCAGCATGTTCGCCTCGGAGCTCATCCTGCGCGAGGTACAGGCGCTGCGCAGAGCCGGCAAGCCGGTGGTGGTGTCGATGAGCACCTACGCGGCTTCGGGCGGCTATTACATCTCGGCCGCCGCGAACCAGATCTTCGCGAGCCCGACCACCTTGACGGGCTCCATCGGCGTCTTCTCGGTCGTTCCCACCTTCGAGCGCACGCTCGAGAAGCTCGGCGTCAAAGTCGATGGTCTCGGCACCACCTCGCTTGCGGGGGATCTGCGCCTCGATCGCCCGCTCGATGCCGCGACCAAGCAGCTCCTGCAGAGCTCGGTCGACCATGCGTATGACGAGTTCCTGCATCGTGTCGGCGAGGGCCGCAAGAAGAGCGTTGAGGACGTGGACAAGATCGCGCAGGGCCGCGTTTGGGCAGGCGTCGATGCGCAACGCATCGGGCTGGTCGACCATCTTGGCGGCCTCAGCGACGCCGTCGATGCCGCCGCCAAGCTCGCCGAGCTCGGCTCGGATTACGACATCCAGTACATCGAGTCGGAGCTGTCGCTGCGCGAGCAGCTGTTCATGCAGCTGCGTTCGGAGGCAGTGCGCCTCGCGGGCGCGCTCGGGTTCGATGCGCCGCACGGCGATATCGAGCGAGCTCTTGACCCGATCCTGGTGCAGGCGCGCGCGCTCGCACAGCTCAACGACCCCCGCGGGCTGTACGCGTACTGCTGGTGTACGCAGCCCTCCGCACCGCGGCGTGCACTCGGCTGGCGCTGAGCGCGAGGACGCATGGCGGCCGCCGATCTCGCCGACTGCACCGCGACCGAGCTCTTGGCACTCTACCGCGCGCGCCGGGCGTCCCCGCTCGAGGCGACGCGCGCGGCGCTCGCCCGCATCGAGCGCTGGAATCCGACCCTCAAGGCCTTCAGCCACCTCGCCGCCGACGCGGCGCTCGCGGACGCTCGAGCGAGCGAGGCGCGCTGGCAGCGCGGTGCGCCCTGCGGGGTGCTCGATGGTGTTCCCGCCTCGATCAAGGACTTGATCCTCACCCGCGGCATGCCGACGCTGCGCGGCAGCCGCACGGTCGATGCCTCTCAAGCCTGGGAGATCGATGCGCCGGCCGCGGCGCGCATGAAGGAGGCGGGCGCGGTCATTCTGGGCAAGACCACCACGCCGGAGTTTGGCTGCAAGGGCGAGACCAATTCACCGCTCACCGGCATTGCGCGCAATCCCTGGAATTTCGCGAAGACGCCGGGTGGCTCTTCGGGCGGAACGGCCGCGGCCGTGGCCGCCGGCATGGGAGCGGTCTCGATCGGCACGGATGGCGCCGGGAGCATCCGCATTCCAGGCGCCTTCTGCGGCAATGTCGGGTTCAAGCCGAGCTTCGGCCGCGTGCCCGCGTATCCGCTCTCGTTCTTCGGTACGGTCTCTCATCTCGGTCCGCATACCATGAGCGTGGCCGATGCCGCGCTCATGATGAATGTGCTCGCGCGCCCCGACGCGCGCGACTGGCACTCCTTGCCGCCCGAGGAGCGCGACTACACCGAAGGACTGGAGGCGGGCATCAAGGGGCTCCGTGTGGCATGGTCGCCGCGGCTCGGCTACGCGAAGAATGTCGACCTCGAGGTGGCCGCGGCCTGCGAGCAGGCGGTGCATCGGCTGGCGGATCTGGGAGCGTGCATCGAGGCGGTCGATCCCGGCATCGAGGATCCGCTGGAGGTGAGTACCGGCCTGTGGTTCGTCGGTGCCTGGACCCTGTGGAACACCTTGACCGCCGCGCAGCAGACGCTCACCGATCCGGACTTCGCCGCCGAGGCGCGGCTCGGCGCGGGGTTCAGCGCGCTCGACGTGCAGCGGCTCACCCTGCAGCGCGGCGCGCTGGGATCGCACATGCGCCAGTTCATGCAGCGCTACGACCTGCTCGTCACCCCATCGGTCGCGATCCCGGCCTTCGATGCGCGCCCGCCGGGACAGCGCACGATGACTCCCGAGTCGCTGCTCGGCTGGACGCCGTTCAGCTATCCCTTCAATCTCACCCAGCAGCCGGCATGCACCGTGCCCTGCGGTTTGACTGCCGCGGGACTGCCCATCGGATTGCAGCTCGTCGGCCCGATGTTCGGCGATGCGCTGGTACTGCGTGCGGCCCGCGCCTACGAGACGGTGCGACCGCTGGCGCGGCCGACGCTCGATCGTGTAGCATAATGACAACGGACCGTGCCGACGGTCGACCTAACGAGGGATGCTCAAATGAAGGGAAAGACTGCTAGCCAGGTACTGGCATTGGCGTCTGCATGCGCTCTGGCGCTGGTGATCTCGATTGAAGCTTTCGCGCAACAACAGACCGCGTCGCCGGTCGAGGCCAAAGGCGACGCTCTGGAAGAGATCGTGGTCACCGCGCAGAAGCGCGAATCCACGATCGAGACCACCCCGATCAGCATCACGGCCCTCAGTGGAACGGACCTCGCGGACCGCGGTATCACCGACATCACCTCGGTGGTGCAGTCGGTTCCCGGTGTGTCCATGCGCACCAGCGGGCCCGGGCAGACCGAGCTCGAGATGCGCGGCATGACCTCCTCGGGTGGCAACTCCTCGACCGTCGGTTTCTACGTCGACGACATCCCGCTGAGTGCGCCGGCTTCCGCCCAGAACGGCAAGGTGGTCATCGATCCGAACCTCTATGACCTGAATCGCATCGAGGTGCTGCGCGGACCCCAGGGCACGCTCTATGGCGCCGGCTCCATGGGCGGCACCATCAAGCTCGTGCCGAATGAGCCGAATACCGAGCTGTTCGAGACCAGCGCGCAGGCGATCCTCGGCGGCATGCATGGCGGCAACAGCCTGGACTCGACGCTCAACGGCATGGTGAATCTGCCGATGGGCGAGACCACGGCCGTGCGCCTCGTTGCCTCGCTCGACCACACCAGCGGCTGGATCGATCGAATCGTGATCGCGCAGCCGGACTTCCCCGCGCCCAATCCTGCCACCGGGGTTCGAGGTGACGTGGCGGCGGCCCCGATCGCCGCTCGATATCACGACGTGAACGACGAGAACTCGCGCACCCTGCGGGCCGTGATGCTGTTCAAGCCGACCGACCGCCTGTCGATCGAGCCCTCGTTCATGTATCAGGAGATCACCCAGGGCGGCCTCAATCTGATCGACAGTAACCCCGGTACTCTGACCAACTACCAGCCGTTCGATGCCGGGGAGCCGTTCGAGGACCGGATCGACATCGGCAGCCTCAACGTCAAGTACCACTTCGACTTCGCGGATCTCACGGCGACCACCTCCTACTGGGACCGGGATGAGAATCTGCGGCAGGACGGCTCGGAGGAAATCGCGAGCATTCTCTACAACCCAGCCGTCGCCAGCGATTTCCCCTACTTCCCGATCTACGCCAATCCCCCCTACGGTGCTTATGGGCCGGGCATCGGGATCAACTCGCCGACCTCGCTCGAGGACGACAAGTCGCGGCAATGGAGCGGCGAGGTTCGCCTCACCTCGGCGGGCGACACCGCGTTCAAGTGGATCGCGGGCTATTTCTGGCAGGACTTCGAATCCGACTGGGATCTGTTCGTGGATACCCCGCAGGCGACCGGTGTCGGACTCCTCAACGATGCGTTCACGCAGATTCAACCCACCAAGATTCTGCAGAATGCCATCTTCGGCGAGGCGTCCTATACGTTCCTCGACAAGTTCACGGCGACCGCCGGCCTGCGTCGCTTCTACTATCACGGTACCGTCAACACGGCGGTCTCCGGCTGGCTCAGCTCCTCGACGAATGCGAGCAATGATTACTTCTCGACCGCCGAGAAGGATCAGGGTGTGACACCCAAGTTCAATCTGTCCTATCAGCTCGATCCGCAGCTGCTGGTATATGGCACGGTCTCACAAGGCTTCAGACCTGGCGGCGGCAATCAACCGATTCCCGTGACCGGTCCGCTCGGGGGCGGCCCGACCGGCTGCCTCGCGGATCTCGAAGCCATCGGCTTGACTGGAGCACCGCCCGGTTTCAAGCCCGACAAGGTATGGAGTTACGAGCTCGGTGAGAAATTCCGCGACAGCGAGGGGCGCATCACCGTCAATACCGCAGGCTACTTCGAGAACTGGCAGCACATCCAGCAGAACGTGCCGCTGGGTTGCGGCTTCCCGTTCACGAGCAACGCCGGCGATGCCCACATCTACGGCACCGAGCTCGAGGTCAGCGCGATCGTGTTCCAGGGCCTCACGGCGTCCGTGAACGGCAGCTGGCTGCACGCGGAGTACCTCGCGAATACCGTGCCGAGCACGACCATCGACGACCGGGTGCAGAACGTGCCCGAGCTCACGCTGTCCGGGTCGCTCTCCTACAAGCATCCGATCGCCGACAATCTGAGCTTCGTGGCGCGCGTCGAAACCGACTACGTTGGCTCACGCATCGACACCACGGCGCAGGCCAACTATCTGCCGGCCTATGATTTGACCAACGTGCGCGCGGGCGTCGAGAGCAGCAACTGGACGGCCGCGCTGTTCGTCAACAACGTGACGAACCGCCTCGCGCTACTCACCAACTCGCCGGCCATCAACGTCAACGTGCCGGAATTCAATCGCACCGCCGTCGCGCAGCCCCTGACCTACGGCGTCGATCTCACCTATCATTTTGGCGCAAGCCCTGCTCCGGCAGCCTCCAAGGCGGCACCGCCGCCGCCGCCACCCCCGCCGCCGCCACCCCCGCCGCCGCCCCCGCCGCCGCCTCCAGTGGCCGCGCCGCCGCCGCCGCCCCCGCCCCAGGAGCTCGTGCTCAAGGGCGTGAACTTCGAGACGGCCTCGGCGAAGTTGCTGCCCGAATCGACCTCGATCCTGGATGGTGTGGCGGCGACGATCGAGCAGTGCCGCTGCTCGCGGGTAGACATCCGCGGCTATACCGATTCGGTGGGCAAGCCGGAGTACAACCAGAAGCTCTCCGAACGCCGCGCCAATGCGGTGAAGGACTACCTCGAGGCTCATGGCGTGGCCCCAGGCATCCTCACCGCACAGGGATTCGGCGAGGACAATCCGATCGCCGACAACAAGACCGCGAAGGGTCGCGCGGAGAATCGTCGTGTGACGGTGCAGTTTTCGGCGCCCGCGGAAGCTCGCTAGGGTCGGGCGTGAAGATCTTCTACGCCTCGGCCTCGCCGTTCGTGCGCAAGTGCCTGGTGAGCGCCCACGAGCTCGGTCTGCGCGAGCGGATCGAGCTCGTTCCGGCCGCCGCGCATCCCGTGAACCGCGACCGTACGGTGGTATCGGTCAACCCGCTCGGCAAGATTCCGACGCTGCTGACCGATGACGGCGTCGCGCTCTACGACAGCCGCGTGATCGTCGAGTATCTCAACTTGCTCGGCGGCGGCCGCTTGATCCCGCCTCAGGGCGGCGCACGCTGGCGCGTGCTTACCGACCAGGCGCTCGCGGACGGCATGATGGATGCCGCGGTACTGACGCGCTACGAGACGGCGGTGCGGCCCGAGGCCTTGCGCTGGAAGGATTGGATCGGCGGCCAGCTCGACAAGGTGAGCTCCGGTCTCGAGGAATTCGAGCGCCGCGCGGGCGAGCTCGCGGGCCGCATCGATGCCGGTACCATCGCGCTCGGCTGCGCGCTCGGATACCTCGATTTCCGCTACGCCTCGATGGGCTGGCGCGCCAAGCATCCGCAGATCGCGGCCTGGTTCGCGCAATTCGCCGAGCGCGAGTCGATGGCGCACACCCGGCCCGGCTGAGTCGGCGCTGCGGCGCCCTCCGACCGGGCCGTTCCGGCGGCTCGGGCGGTTCCTCAATACGGCGTGCCATCCTTGTGCACGAAGCGTCCGTCGGCGTTCGAGCTCATCATGTCGATGTCGGAGCAGGTGGTGAGATCGCGCGGGTTGCGTGAGCCCACTTCCAGATACCTGGCAGCGGCGCAGGATCGGTTGATGAGGTGATGGCCGTTGCCGGTGCCCTTCGGAAAGGCCGCGCAATCGCCCGCACGCAACAGCGTCTCGCCGGCGTCTTCGACGAGCGTCACCTCGCCCTCGAGAACGTAGACGAACTCGTCCTCGTCGCTGTGCCAGTGACGCTGGCTCGACCAGCCCCCGGGCGGCAAGTGCATGAGGTTGACGCCGAAATCCTCGAGTCCGCCGGCATTGCCGAGACGGCGCCGGGTGCGCGCGGCGCAGGGCGCAGCGAACGGCGCGGGGTAGCCCGAGCCCTGGCGCTCAGGGACCGCGGAGATATCGATCTTGGGCATGAGCTGTGCTCACTCGCTTAGCGGTCGGATTGAGGTATCGGGACCGAGGACTGCACCGAGCCGGGCAGAGCGCGGTTGCAGTCACAGTGCTGTCCGGCGCGCGCATCGAGCTCGCTCGCGCTGTGTCGAGACTCCTCGGGCGATAGAGCCAGGTAGGAGCTCACGTCGATCAATGCTCCCGCGCGCTTGGGCGCTCGGTCGCGGCCGAGTTCGCGCCCGGTGTCGGCATCGAACACCCCGGCTCGGTACTTGCCGGCGCACGTTCGATACGAGGCATCGTTGCGGCACAGGACGCGCTCGACCCAGAGGAGTCCCTCGATGTTGCTGCGGGCGGCCACCAGATCGCCTCTGGCGTCGTGCGCCAGGCTATCGGGCACCAGCGCACGCACCCGCGAGCTCATGATGCCGGGTACGGAGAGGGTTTCCACGCCGGCTCCGAGAGCTGCATGGAACTCCGCGCGATCCTTCTCCTGCAATGGCCGAAGGGGACCGGTGGTGCCGATCACCACGATCCCTGGACTCCCTCTCCGGTCGGGCGCGACGGTGCCCTCGGCCCCAGACACGCCCAGGCTGCCTCGGGAGGGGGCGCAGCTCGAGAGCGCGGTGACGCAAGCGAGGAGCGCGAGCGCGCCGAGAGCGTGCGACGCGCTCGCCAAGCCCACCATGGCCCGCGTGCCCACCATGGCCCGCCTGCGCTCCGTTCAGGACATCTTGCTGATGTGCTCGGGCTCGATCTTGTAGATGACCCGCACCTCGTGCGGCTGGCGGAACGGATATTTGTCCTTGCCGAGGTACTTGAGCGCCATCGAATCGATGTGCGCATCCGCGCCCTGGTGCGTGCGCTCGGCGACGCGCCCGCGCACCTCGAGATAGCGATACGGATTCTCCGGATCGAGAATCGAGAGCGCCACGCGTCCGTCGCGCTGCAAGTTCTTATCCTTCTGGCGGCCTTCGGCCGTGTTGATGAGGATGTGGCGTCCGTCGAAGTCGACCCACACCGGCGTCACTTGCGGCTGTCCTTTCGGCATGAGCGTCGCGAGGTGCGCGAAGGCTTTCTTCTTGAACAGGTCGGCATGCGAGGCGGGGATGCTCGAAGCGGGCATGGTTCAGTTCTCCGTGGCCTTGAGGATGGGCTCTATCATAGCGCCGACCAGTCGAGAATGATCTTGCCGGACCTGCCGGAGTTCATGATCTCGAAACCTTCGCGGTAATCGGTAATTCCGAGGCGGTGGGTGATCACCGGGCGTACGTTCAAGCCGCTTTGCAACATGCTGGCCATCTTGTACCAGGTCTCGAACATCTCGCGCCCGTAGATGCCCTTGATCACGAGACCCTTGAAGATCACCTGGTTCCAATCGATGGCGGTCTCCCCCGGCGGGATGCCGAGCATGGAGATGCTGCCGCCGTGGTGCATGGTGCGCAGCATCTCGCGCAGCGCGGCCGGATTGCCCGACATCTCGAAGCCGACGTCGAAGCCTTCCTCCATGCCAAGCTCGCGCATCGCATCGTCCAGCGACTCGTGCGCCACGTTGAGCGCCTTCGAGGCGCCCATCTTGGCGGCGAGGTCCAGCCGGTACTGGTTGATGTCGGTGATCACGATGTGGCGCGCGCCGCAGTAGCGTGCAATGGCGACCGCCATGATGCCGATCGGACCCGCCCCGGTGATGAGCACATCCTCGCCGACCACGTTGAAGGCGAGGGCGGTATGGGTCGCGTTGCCGAACGGATCCAGGATCGAGGCCACCTCGTCATCGATCGCGGGAGAAAGCTTGAAGACGTTCGCGGCAGGGAGCATCAGGTATTCGGCAAAGGCTCCCGGCCGATTGACGCCGACGCCGAGGGTGTTGCGACACAAGTGCCGGCGGCCGGCGCGGCAGTTGCGGCAATGTCCGCAGGTGATGTGGCCTTCTCCCGAAACTCGATCACCGGGCTGAACGCCGCGCACCTCGCTGCCGACCTCGACGATCTCGCCGGAGTACTCGTGGCCCACCGCCATCGGTACCGGGATCGTCTTCTGCGCCCAGGCGTCCCAGTTGTAGATATGCATGTCGGTACCGCAAATCGCGGAGCGCCGTACCTTGATGAGGACGTCGTTGTGGCCGATCTTGGGTTCCGGTATGTCCTGCATCCAGATGCCGGGTTCAGCGTGAGCCTTGACCAGTGCTTTCATACGTGCCTGCGTGGCGCCTGCGGCGCCGTCAATGAATGATGCCGAGCGCGCGGCCGGCGTGCTCGAAGGCTGCCACGACCCGGTCGAGCTGCGCGGTCGTATGCGCGGCGCTCAGCTGGGTCCGGATTCGCGCTTTGCCATGCGGGACCACCGGGTAGGAGAAGGCGACGACGTAGACACCTTCCTCCTGCATGCGCTCGGCGAGCCGTGCGGCGAGCGGCGCATCGCCCAGCATGATGGGCACGATCGGGTGCTCGCCGGGCAGGAGCTCATAACCCAGGCGCTGCATCCGAGCGCGGAAATACCGGGCATTGGCGTGCAACCGGTCACGCAGCTCGGTCGAGCTCTCGAGCAGGTCGAGAACCTTGAGCGTGCCCGCCGCCACCGGCGGCGCAATGCTGTTCGAGAACAGGTAAGGCCTGGAGCGCTGGCGCAGCCAGGCGACGATTTCCTTGCGGGCCGCGACATAGCCGCCGCTCGCGCCGCCCAGTGCCTTGCCGAGCGTTCCGGTGAGAATGTCGACGCGCTCCATCACGCCGTTGAGCTCGTGCGAGCCGCGACCGCGGGCGCCGATGAAACCGGTAGCGTGCGAGTCATCGACCATCACCAAGGCGTCGTAGCGGTCGGCGAGAGCGCAGATCTCCCCGAGGCGCGCGATGTACCCATCCATCGAGAACACGCCGTCGGTCGCGATCAGGCGCACCCGCGCGCTCGAGGCGTCCTTGAGGCACTGCTCGAGCTCGTTCATGTCGCTGTTCGCGTAACGCAGGCGCCGCGCCTTGCAAAGCCGGATGCCGTCGATGATGCTCGCATGGTTCAGTGCATCGCTGATCACCGCATCCTCGCCATCGAGCAGGGTCTCGAACAGTCCGCCGTTCGCATCGAAGCACGATGAGTAAAGGATCGCGTCCTCCGTCTTCAGGAAGGCGGAGAGACGCTCCTCGAGCGCGCGGTGCACGCTTTGCGTTCCGCAGATGAAGCGCACGGAAGCGACACCATAGCCATAGCGGGCGAGCCCCTCCTGCGCCGCGGCGAGCACCTCCGGATGGTTGGCGAGGCCGAGATAGTTGTTGGCGCACAGATTGATCATCTCGCGCCCATCGGCGAGCTTGACCATCGCGCCCTGCGGGCTGCCGATCAGGCGCTCACGCTTCAAAAGCCCTGCCGACTCGAGCGCCCGGGTCTCGCGCTCGAGCCGTTCACGAAGATCCTTGAGCACGCTGTCCTTCTCGATTCTCGGGGTGAGATGATGCCGCTATTATAGCGCCCTGCCTCGGGCGGCACGGGAGAGGTCGAGCTTGGCGGCGGACGATAAAAGCGACGGTCATCGGCTGGATAAATGGCTGTGGTATGCCCGATTTTACAAAACCCGCTCGCTCGCGACCGCCGCGATCAACGGCGGACGAGTCCATCTGAATTCCGAGCGCGTCAAACCGGCGCATCGCGTGCGCATCGGCGATCGCTTGAGTCTCTCGCTGGACGGTGTGGTCGCCGAGTTCGAGATCAAGGGCCTGCCGGCGCGCCGCGGCCCGGCGACCGAGGCACGCGGCCACTATCTCGAGACCACCGAAAGCGCGCAGCGCCGCGCCCGGCTCGAGCAGCAGCAACGGCTCGCGCAGCTGTCGCGGCCGCGGCCCGAGTCGCGGCCCGACAAGCGCGATCGGCGGCGCCTGCTGCGCTTGCATCGCGATCAAACCTGACGCGGCGCTCGTCGCCCGCGTGCGGCGTCGGCGAACGGGTGCCGCGGCCGCGAGCGCGTCACTCAAACGTCCGCGATGTTCTCCGGGTCCTCGCTCTCGCAGCTCGATGCTGTCTCGGGCTGCAGCGTGTCCCAGCGCGCGTTCAGCCAAACGGCGCTGACCAGGCTGCCGGTGGCCAGATTGCGACGCTGCGGATGCGGCCCGAGGCGGCTTGCGAGCTGGCTCAGGCCCGGATTGTGGCCACAGATGAGGATGTGCTTGAGCGCAGGGTCCTTGTGCGCGAGCAGGCGCCAGGTGGTCTCGGGCGAGGCGAGGTACAACTCGCGCGCGCATTGCACCTGCTTGGCGTCGAGCTCGCAGGCATCGGCGACGATTTCGGCGGTGCTCCAGGCCCGCTCGGCGGGGCTCACGAGGATCAGGTCCGGAATGAGGTCGCGATGCACGATGCGCGCTGCGATCTCCTGAGCCTCGATGCTGCCGCGCCGCGTCAACGCACGCTCGAAGTCCTCCGGGCAGCTGTCGAGCGCTTGCGCCTCACCGTGCCGAAGCAGCGTCAGTCGGCGCGTACCCACAGGTGCCCGTCGTCGATTTTGGTCGCGAATACGCGGACCGGCTCGTATGCGGGAGGCGTGAGAGCCTCGCCCGTGCGCAGGCAGAATCGCGCGCCGTGCCGCGGACAGATGATCTCGGCGCCTTCGATCGCGCCGCCCGTGAGCTCGGCGCCGTCGTGCGTACACACATCCTCGATGGCGAAGAACTCGCCGCCGCTGCGCGCCACCGCGACCATGCGGCGTCCCACCGCGATCGAGAGGGTCTGTCCGTCGCCCAGCGCCGATACGGGCCCGGCGTCGATCCACTTCATCGGCATCCTCACATCATTCCGGTTTGCAAGCGGGCTTCGTCGGACATCATGCTGTGATTCCACGGGGGATCGAATACCAGCTCGACGTTGGCATGCGTCACGGTCGGCACGAGCTGCACCTTGTCGCGCACGTCCTGCACCAGGATCTCGCCCATTCCGCACCCGGGCGCGGTCAGAGTCATCTTGATGTCGACCGTGCGGCTGTCATCCGCGTTCTTGCTGACGTCGCACTCGTAGATCAAACCCAGGTCCACGATGTTTACCGGGATCTCGGGGTCATAGCAAGTCTTGAGCTGCTGCCACACCACCTGCTTGATGTCGTCCTCGGAGGCGCCCGGCGGCAGCTCGGGGGCCTTCGCCGGCGTCTTGCCGATGGCGTCCGCGTCCTGACCCGCGATCCGGAAGAGATTGCCGTCGATGTACACCGTGAAGCTTCCGCCGAGGGCCTGGGTGATGTAGCCGACCGCGCCGAGCTTGAGATTGACCTCGACGCCCGCGGGGATGGCGACGGCCTTGACCTCGCGCTGCACGACAATCGGTTCGTTCTCGTAGGAACGCATCGCCTTTAGCCCCTCATTCCGTCGACACCGCGACATGCGCGCCGCGCGAGTCGAGCGCGGAGGCGAGTGTATGCCAGCAGAGGCTCGCGCACTTCACGCGCGCCGGATACTCGCGCACTCCGGAGAGCGCCGCGAGCTTGCCCAGTCCCTCGGCTTCGGTGTCATCCTGCGTGAGCAGGCGGTGCACCCGCTCGAACAGTCCGAGCGCCTCGGCGCGCGTCTTGCCCTTGACCGCCTCGGTCATGAGTGAAGCCGACGCGGTCGAGATCGCGCATCCCTGGCCCTCGAAGCGAATATCCTGGATCTTGTCGGCGTCGAATCTGACCTTGAGCGTCAAGCGGTCGCCGCACAATGGATTCACCCCTTCGGCGCCCGCATCGGCGGGCTCGAGCGGGCCGAAATTGCGCGGCCTGCGGTTGTGGTCGAGGATCACGTCGCGATACAGGTCGTTGAGTTCCATGCGGTCTCTCAGGCAAAGAGCGTCCGCGCCCGCGCGATGGCGGCGGCGAGCCGGTCGATCTCCTCGAAGGTGTTGTAGAAGGCGAACGAGGCGCGCGCCGTGGCCGGCACCTTGAAGAACTCCATCACCGGCATGGCGCAATGATGGCCGGTGCGGATGGCAATGCCGTCCTCATCGAGGATCGTGCCGAGATCGTGCGGATGCACTCCGGCGACCGCGAAGGAGACCAGGCTCGCCTTGTCGCTCGCGGTGCCGATGATGGTGAGTCCCTCGATCCTGCCGAGCGCCCGCGTCGCATGCTCGAGCAGGGCGTGCTCATGCGCGCGCGCCGCCTCGAGGTCCTGGCGTTGCAGAAAGTCGATCGCTGCGCCGAGCCCGATCGCGCCCGAGATATTGGGTGTTCCGGCCTCGAACTTGTAGGGCAGGGTGTTGTAGGTGGTCTTGTCGAAGCTCACCGTCAAGATCATGTCGCCGCCGCCTTGCCACGGCGGCATGCGCTCGAGCAGCGCCTCGCGACCGTAGAGCACGCCGATCCCGGTCGGTCCGAAGAGCTTGTGGCCCGAGAATGCGTAGAAGTCGCAGCCGATCTCCTGCATGTCGACCTGCATGTGCGGCACGGCCTGGGCGCCGTCGATGAGGGTCACGATGCCGCGTGCCCGCGCGGCGGCCGCCAGGCGCCGCACCGGCAGCACCGTGCCGAGAGCGTTGGAGACGTGCGCGAACGCCAGCAGGCGGGTGCGCGGTCCCATCAACGACTCGACCCTCTCGGCGTGCACCTCGCCGCGCGCGTCGATCGGCGCGACCACCAATCTGGCGCCCGTCTGCTCGCAGAGCATCTGCCAGGGCACGATGTTCGCGTGGTGCTCGAGATGGGTGATGAGCAGCTCGTCGCCGGCCTGGAGCAGCGGCCGGGCGTAGCTCTGCGCGACCAGGTTGATGGCTTCCGTGGTGCCGCGCACGAATATGATTTCGTGGCGCGAGCGCGCGTTCAGGAACTTGACCAGCTTGTCGCGCGCGCCCTCGTAGAGCGCGGTCGCTTCCTGGCTCAAGGTATGCACGCCTCGATGGATGTTGGCGTGATGCTGGCGCTCGTAATCATCCACTGCCGCGATCACGGCGGCGGGGCGCTGCGCCGAGGCACCGTTGTCCAGGTAGCACAGCGGTTTGCCGTGCACCATGCGGCTGAGCACGGGAAACTCGCCGCGCACGGCCTCGACGTCGAAGGAAGCGTAGGTGTTCGCGAGGGCGCTGTTGTTCATCGGAATTTCTGCAGCACTTGTGGATCGGGTAGCTGGGCAATGAGCGCATTCTCGATCGCGGTCCGCGCCTCGGTCACCGACATGTCGGTGAGCACGTCCGCGAGGAAGGCGTAGACCAGCAAGCTTTGCGCCGTGTCGCGGTCGATGCCGCGCGAGAGCATGTAGAACAGCATGTTGGGATCCAGCCGCCCCGTGGTTGCGCCGTGCGCGCATTTGACCTCATCGGTATGGATCTCGAGCTGGGGCCGCGAGTCGATCTCGGCCGAGGGCGAGAGCAAGAGGCCGCGGCTCGATTGGCGTGAATCGGCTTGTGCCGCGCCCGCCTCGACCACGACCTTGCTGTTGAAGATCACCCGGCTGGTGCCGCTCGCGATCGCGCGTGCGGTCTGGCGGCTGAGCGTGGCGGGCGCAGCGTGGCGAACCACGTTGACGCAATCGACGTGGCGCTCCTCGTGGCCCATCAGGAGCGAGTAGCAGTCGCTGCGCGCACCGCTCTGCTCGAGGCGCGCCGCGAGCGAGGTCCTCACCAGCCCCCCGCCGAGCGCAATGGTGAATTGACGGCAACGGCTGTCGCGCTGCTGGCGGATCTCGAGCGAATCGAAGTGCGCGGTTCTCTGATCCGTGGCGAACACGCGGTAGTGCTCGATGTCGGCGTCGCGCTCGAGCAGCAGCTGGGTGGCCGAGTTGATCAGCGGCGTCTCGGGTCCTTGCTGCACGTGATGCTCGATGATGGTGGCGCTCGAGCTCGGCGATGCCTCGATGATGGTCCGCGGATATGCGGCTCTGCCGGCGCTGTCCGCGGTCGCAAGGTGCAGGATGATGAGCGGCGTTGCGACCCGCGTGCGCACCCGCAGATACAGGCCGTCCACGAAAAGCGCCGTGTTGAGCAGCTGCCAGCGCATCTCCTCGCCCTCGGGGAGCGGCGTCAGGAAGCGCTGCGCCGATATGGGATCTGTCCGAGATAGTTCTCGTAAGCTACTAATTTCTATTCCATTTATAGAGAGATCCATGCGCTCGGGAAGAACCGGATAGCCGTTCACCACAAGCAGCGTGGCGACGCGCGCCTCCTCGCCCAGGAGGGCGAGCGAGGCGTGCGGATGGATGCTTCCAGGGGGCGCCCGCGGGGCATCGACGAAGCTCTGTGCGCTGAGCGAGCGGAGATTGGTGTAGCGCCAGCTCTCCTCGCGCGTGGTCGGCAAGCCGAGCTCCAGCAAGCGCTGCATGGCCTGCTCGCGCACGGGCGAGAGCGGATCTGCCTCGCGCGCGAGCCACTGCGCCTCGAAAGAGCGCAGGGCCGCGGAGGAGGCGGCGCTTGCGTGCAAGGCGCTCATGCGACGCGGCTCTCGCGAACCCAGTCGTATCCGCGACGCTCGAGCTCGAGGGCGAGCGAGCGGTCGCCCGACATGAGGATGCGTCCGCCCGAGAGCACGTGCACCCGGTCGGGCACGATGTAGTCGAGCAGCCGCTGATAGTGGGTGACCAGCACGATCGAGTGCTGGGGGCTGCGCAGGCTGTTGACACCGGTCGCGACCACCTTGAGCGCATCGATGTCGAGTCCGGAATCGGTCTCGTCCAGGATTGCGAGCTTGGGCTCGAGCACCAGCATTTGCAGGACCTCGTTGCGCTTCTTCTCACCGCCCGAGAAACCCTCGTTCACACCGCGCGTCAGGAACGTCTCGCTCATCTGCATGAGCTTCATCTTCTGCTTGACGAGCCCCAGGAACTCATAGGCGTCGACCTCGGCCTCGCCCGCGGCCTTGCGCTTGGCGTTGAGCGCCGCCTTGAGCAGATACACGTTGTTGACGCCCGGAATCTCGACCGGATATTGGAACCCGAGGAACAGTCCCGCACGCGCACGCTCCTCGGGAGCGAGCGCGAGCAGGTCGCGATCTTCGAACGTCACCGAGCCGCCGGTGATCTCGAAGTCTTCGCGTCCTGCGAGCACCTGCGCGAGCGTGCTCTTGCCCGAGCCATTCGGCCCCATGATGGCATGCACCTCGCCGGCCTTGACCTCGAGATTGATGCCCTTGAGGATTTCCTTGCCCGCGACGCGGGCGCTCAGGTCCGAAATTTTCAGCATCGTCGTCGTCATTGTGTGCGCGGTCAACCGACCGCTCCCTCCAGACTCACGCTCAACAGATTCTGCGCCTCGACTGCGAATTCCATCGGCAGCTCCTTGAACACCACCTTGCAGAAGCCGCTCACGATCATGTTGACCGCGTCCTCCGCGGAGATGCCGCGCTGCAGGCAGTAAAACAGCTGGTCTTCGCCGATCTTCGAGGTGCTGGCCTCGTGCTCGACCGTGGCGGACGGGTTCTTCACCTCCATGTAGGGGAAGGTGTGCGCACCGCAGTGCGGGCCCATCAGGAGCGAATCGCATTGGGTGAAATTGCGTGCGCCCGCGGCGCTCGGCAGTATCTTGACCAGCCCGCGGTAGGTGTTCTGCGCGCGTCCCGCCGAGATGCCCTTGGAGACGATGGTGCTCTTGGTGTTGCGCCCGATGTGAATCATCTTGGTGCCGGTGTCGGCCTGCTGGTAGTTGTTGGCGACCGCGACCGAATAGAACTCGCCCGCCGAGTTCTCGCCCTTGAGCACGCAGCTCGGATACTTCCAGGTGATCGCCGAGCCGGTCTCCACCTGGGTCCAGGAAATCTTCGAGTTGCGGCCGCGGCACTCGCCGCGCTTGGTGACGAAGTTGTAGATGCCGCCGACCCCGTTCTCATCGCCCGGGTACCAGTTCTGCACGGTCGAATACTTGATCTGGGCGTCGTTCTGCGCCACCAGCTCGACCACCGCGGCGTGCAGCTGGTTCTCGTCGCGCTGCGGGGCAGTACATCCCTCGAGATAGCTCACGTGCGCCCCGTCGTCCGCGATGATGAGCGTGCGCTCGAACTGTCCGGTCTTCGCCGCATTGATGCGGAAGTAGGTCGAGAGCTCCATCGGGCAGCGCACGCCCTTCGGCACGTACACGAAGGAGCCGTCGGAGAACACCGCGGAGTTCAGGGCCGCGAAGAAGTTGTCGCCCGGCGGCACGACGCTGCCCAGATACTGCTCGATGAGCGCCGGGTGATCGCGCACCGCGTCCGAGAACGAGCAGAAGATGACGCCCGCCTTGGCGAGCTTTTCCTTGAAGGTCGTCGCCACCGAGACGCTGTCGAACACGGCATCCACCGCGACGCCGGCGAGGCGCGCGCGCTCATGCAGCGGGATACCGAGCTTCTCGTAGGTCGCGAGCAGCTTGGGGTCGACCTCATCGATGCTCTTGGGCGCATTCTTGGGCGCACGCGGCGCCGAATAGTAGGAAATGTCCTGATAATCGATGGGTTTGTGATGCACGCGCGCCCAGCCGGGCTCGCGCATCGTCTGCCAGTGCCTGAAGGCCTTCAAACGCCAGTCGATCAGGAACTGCGGCTCCTTCTTCTTGCGGGAAATCGCCCGCACCACGCCCTCGTCCAGGCCGGGCGGCAGGCTGTCGGACTCGATATCGGTGACGAAGCCGTGCCGATATTTTTGTCCGAGAATCGTTTCGACGTCTTGTGGCTTACTTGACACGATGCAATTCCAGGTTGCGGATGTCCAGGCTCAGGGCGGAAGTGCGCGCGGAGCTGGCATCGATACCAGCCAGCTGCTGCAGGGTGACATCGTCGAGCGCACGGCGGATCGCGGCGTTGATTCGCTGCCAGGCACCGCCGACGCGGCACAAGCGCTCGATCCCGCACTGACTCGATGCGCTCGAGCACTCGGTGATCGCGATCGGGCCCTCGAACACGTCGAGGATCTGAGCCGCGGTGATCTGCTCGGGCGGACGCGCGAGGCGATATCCGCCTTGAGCGCCGCGCGAGGAGATCACCATGCCCGCGCGTTGCAAACCCTTCAATACCTTGCTCACCGTGGGCCGCGAGAGACGCGTGCGCTCGGCGAGCTCCGCCGCCGCGCGATGCCGAGCGGGCTCTTGCGCCAAGCTCGCGAGCACCACGGTCGCATAGTCGGTGAGCTTTCCCATTCGCAGCATTGGCTGGCCTTCCACGAGAGTCCTTATTGGGGACAATTTTAGTCCTATTTGGTTCCTCGTGCCAAGCGGCTGCCGCAGAGCGGCCGGCGGGCGCGGAAGGGAGGCGGTTTTTGTTATCCTTACGGCCCACTCAGGTTGCATATCGGTGAGAGACTCCGCATGAACACTCAAGAGCTGGCCGCCACGGCGCACGCGATGGTCGCGAAACACAGGGGGCTTCTGGCCGCCGACGAGAGCACTGGAACCATCCTCAAGCGCTTCAACTCGATCAAGCTGGAGTCGACGGAGGAGAACCGGCGCGCCTACCGCGAGATGCTGTTCACGACGCCCGGCGCCAGCGAATTCATCAGCGGGGTCATTCTGTACGATGAGACCATCCATCAGAAGACCAAGGATGGCGTGCCGTTCCCGACCTACTTGAGCCAGCACAACATGGTGCCGGGAATCAAGGTCGATACCGGGGCCAAGCCGCTCGCCGGCTTCCCCGGCGAGACCATCACCGAAGGCCTCGACGGGCTGCGCGAGCGGCTTGCCGGGTACTACAAGCTTGGCGCGCGTTTCGCGAAGTGGCGCGCGGTGATCGACATCGGTGCGGGCATTCCCAGCCGCTACGCGGTCGAGGCGAATGCCGAAGCGCTGGCCCGCTATGCGGCCCTCTGTCAGGAGGCTTCGATCGTGCCGATCGTCGAGCCCGAGGTGCTGATGGACGGCGACCACCCGATCGAGCGCTGCGAGGAAGTCACCGACGCCGTGCTCGAGAGCGTGTTCGCGCGGCTGTTCGCCGCGCGCATCGTGCTCGAGGGCATGGTGCTCAAGCCCAACATGGTGATCGCCGGAAAGAAGAGCGCGAAGAAGTCCCCGCCCGAGCAGGTTGCCGAAGCAACCGTGCGCACCCTCAAGCGCCACGTGCCCTCGGCGGTTCCCGGCATCGCGTTTCTCTCGGGCGGCCAGAGCCCCACCGAGGCCACGCTGCACCTGAGCCTCATGAACGCCGCCGGTCCGTTGCCCTGGGCGCTGACCTTCAGCTACGGCCGGGCGCTGCAGGACACGGCACTGAAGGCATGGGGCGGATCGCAGGCCGGGTTTGCGGGAGGGCAGAAGCAGCTCTTCATTCGTGCGAAGCTCAACGGATTGGCGGCGGGCGGCAGCTACAAACCGGCCATGGAAGGCTCCGCGGCCTGAAGCGCCGCGCGCTTCAGCGTTGCATTGAACTCCACCGCTCCCATCGTCGAGATCCGCAATCTGCGCTATGCGGTGCGCGGCCGCGCGATCTTCGACGGCCTCGATGTCGATATCGTGCCCGGCAAGATCACCGCCATCATGGGCCCGAGTGGCACCGGCAAGACGACCTTGCTGCGCCTGATCACCGGACAGGCGGTCGCGGCCTCGGGCACGGTGATCGTGGCGGGCGAGGATGTGGGGCACCTGCGCGGAGAGGCTCTTTATCGCTTGCGCAGGCGCATGGGCATGCTGTTTCAAAACGGTGCCTTGCTCACCGATCTGTCGGTGTTCGAGAATGTGGCGTTCCCGCTGCGCGAGCACACCAACCTCCCGGAACGGCTGATCCGTCAACTGGTGCTCATCAAGCTTCAGGCGGTGGGCCTGCGCGGCGCCGCGGGGCTCATGCCGGCGGAGCTATCGGGCGGCATGGCGCGGCGCGTGGCGCTGGCGCGCGCCATCGTCATGGACCCGGATATCCTCATCTACGATGAGCCCTTCGTCGGCCTCGATCCGATTTCGCTCGGTGTGATCTTGCGTCTCATCCGGCGCCTGAACGATGCGCTCGGCCTGACCAGCATCGTCGTGTCGCATGACGTGCACGAGATCACCACGGTCGCTGACTCGGTCTATCTGCTGTCGAGCGGCAAGGTGGCGGCGCGCGGCGCACCGCAGGACCTCGAGGCGAATCCGTCCGAGATCGTTCGCCAGTTCATCGGCGGGCTGGCTGATGGTCCGGTTCCGTTTCATTTTCCGGCGCCGGATTACTTCGACGAGCTGCTGTCACGGAGCGCGCCGCGTTGACCCTGCTGAAGGAGCTGTGGCGAAGCCTGATCGACGCGCTCGAAGGTCTGGGTGCCGTCGCTCGCTTCTTTGTCGAGCTGGTGATGGACACTCCGAAGGCGCTGCTGCGCTTCGATCTGATCGCGCGCCAGGTGTTCAACTCGGGCGCGCTCTCGCTGGTCATCATCATGCTGTCGGGATTGTTCGTCGGCATGGTCCTGGGGCTCCAGGGTTATCAGCTGTTGCGCCGCTTCGGCTCGGAGGAAGCGCTGGGCGAGGCGGCGGCGATCGGCTTGCTGCGCGAGCTGAGTCCGGTGATCACGGCACTGCTGTTCGCGGGGCGCGCCGGCACGGCGCTCGCCTCCGAGCTCGGGCTGATGCGCGCGACCGACCAGCTGTCGGCGATGGAGATGATGGCGGTCGACCCGGTGCAGCGCGTGGTGGTGCCGCGCTTCCTGGGCGGCGTGATCGCGATGCCGCTGCTGTCCGCGATCTTCAGCCTCATCGGCCTGTACGGCGCACAGCTCGTGGGCGTGCAGCTCATGGGCGTCGACTCCGGCAGCTTCTGGTCGCAGATGCAGGCCTCGGTGGAGCTGCGCGACATCAACGAGGGACTCACCAAGGCGAGCATCTTCGGGGTCGCGTGCAGCCTGATCGCCGTGCATCAGGGCTATCACGCCGAGCCGACCGCGGAGGGCGTCGGCCTTGCCACCACGCGCACCGTGGTGACCTCCGCCGTGGTGGTGCTGTTTCTGGATTATTTGTTGACCTCCTGGTTTCTGTAAGAGGACCTCGTATGGGCAAGTCGAGTACGTTGAATGTGGGCGCGGGGGCATTCGTGCTGCTCGGTTTCGCGGCGCTGGCATTTCTGACCACCCAGACGACCAGCCACGGCCTGGATTTCGGCCGCCGCGCGCGCTATTACACGGTGACCGCCAAGTTCGATAACATCGGCGACCTGAAAGTCGGCGCGCCCGTGTCCATGTCCGGAGTGGACGTCGGCCGGGTATCGGGCATCGATCTCGACACCCGGGAATACAAGGCCGTGGTGGCCATGCAGATCAACTCGAAGTACAACCAGATCCCGACCGACACGGACGCCAGCATCTATACGCAGGGTCTGCTCGGTGGCAAGTTCATCGGGCTGACGGCGGGCGGGGCCGACACCTACCTCAAGGACAAGGGTCAGATAGACTTCACGCAATCGGCATTCGTGCTCGAGAATCTGATCGGCCAGCTGGTGGCGAATTTCGCCAAGGGTTCCGGCTCGTCGGGTTCCGGCTCGTCGGACGCGCCCGCCAAGAGCGGCACTCCGACAACTCCGGAGAAGACCAAGTGAGATCAGTCAAGCGAATCGGCGTGGTCTTCGGGCTGTGCGCGGTGCTCGCCGCCGCGACCGTGACCACCTTTGCCCAGCCAACGGCCCCGGCGGATACCTCCAACCTCGGCCCGCAGGAGCTGGTGGAGCGTTCGGCGAAGCGCATGCTCGATGAGCTCGATGCGAATCGCGCCATGTACGCCAAGGACCCGGCCAAGCTCGAGGCGCTGGTGGCGAACGTGCTGTTGCCGAATTTCGACACCGATTACGCGGCGCGTCTGGTGCTGGGACAGACCTGGCGAACCGCGACCCCCGAGCAGCGCAAGCGCTTCGTGGACGCCTTCTACCACTCGTTGCTGCGCAATTACGGCAACGCGCTGCTCAATTTCACGGCGGGCAATCTCACGATCCTGCCGTTTCGCGGCGATCCGGGCGAGACTCAGGCCACGGTGCGGACCCTGGTCAAGAAGTCGAGCGGCGAGAAGGTGCCGGTCGATTTCACGCTGCACAAGACCGATGCGGGCTGGAAGGCGTGGGACGTGGTGATCGAGGGGATCTCCTACGTGAAGAGCTTCAAGACCGATTTTGCCGCGGAAATTCAGCAGAAGGGCCTCGATGAGGTGATCGCGCGCATGGAGAGGGAGGGCACCATGAAGCCGAGCTCCTCCGCATCGGGCACGTGACCCCGGAGCGCACGATCGAAGGGAGCTTCGAGGCCGGGGCCGGCGAGCGCGCTCGGGTGGCGGGCTTGCTCGAATTCGGCACCGTGGCGGCGCTCCTGCCGCTCGGCAGTGCGGCGATTCGCGAGGGCAAGGTCTCGGTCTTCGATCTTGGCGCGGTCACCGGCAGCGACAGCGCCGGTCTTGCCCTGCTGATCGAGTGGCTCAGCATCGCGCGGCAAGCAGGCCGCACCTTGCGTTACGAGAACGTGCCCTCTCAGCTGCACCAGCTGGCGCGCTTGAGCGACGTCGACGCGCTCATCGAGGGCGCCTGACAAAACTTATCCCTGCATGACCAACGCTTGAGTCAACTCGGTGTGAGCCGCCGCGTTCTCCCTCCTGTGGACGGTTCTTCTTGTGGCTGACAATCGAGGGTACGACCATGCGTAAGCTTGCTTCCTTTGCACTCGTTGCCGCGTTGGGCTTGGGCGCCGCCACGCTCGGCAAACCCGCCGAAGCGGGCGTCGCCATCGGCGTGGGCGTCGGCGTGCCGGTTCCGGTGGCCGCTCCTCCGGTCGTAGCCTACCCGCCGGTGGCGGTCGGCTATGTCCCTGGCTTCTACCGCTATCCCTATCCGCGCTACTGGTATCCCGGCTACCACTATGGCTGGGGATACGGCTCGCATCGCGGCTGGTATCGCGGCCACTGGCGCTAGGGGTTCTGCAACGCGGAGCGTTGAACGTCGCCGCCGCTCGACCGGGCCCTCGGGCCTAGTGGGGCGGCGGCGACTGCGTCTGGTCGGGCGCTCTGGGCGGCGGCGTGCCGATCGAGGAGCCGCCTGGGGCAGAGCTGGTATCGGCGTCCGGATCGATGAGCACCTCGTCCGGTGATTTTCCGGTGATCTGATAGGCGCGCCGCGCGAGGAATGCATCGCGCAAGAAAGCGTACGGATCGAACGCCTGCTGGAGGGTGTCTTCGAGCGGCAGGAGCGAGGCACGCGTGTTGATGAGATCCGGCAGCAGCAGGCCGTAGCGCACGTAATTGTTGTGGATGTACTGGCGCGGGTTGGTGTAGACGTCGACCAGCTTCGCGGGCGCGTCGCGACAGTCCGAGGGTCCGAGAATCGGCAGCTCGAAGAACGGGCCCGCAGGCACACCCCAGTGTCCCAGCGTCAGGCCGAAGTCCTCGTGATTGTGATCGAGGCCCGCCGAGGTGGCTGGATCCAGGATTCCGGCGAGTCCCACCGTCGAGTTGAGCAGGAAGCGCCCGAGATCGTTGCCCGCGGACTTGAACTTGCCCTGCAGCGCGTCATTGAACATCACGGTCGGCGTGTTGAGGTTCGAGAAGAAATTGCTGACCCCCGTCTGGATCGGATGCGGCACGTGGCGCACGTAGGCTTTCGCCACGGGCTTCGCGATCGCGCGGTCGAGCACGTCATTGAACTTGTAGACACCTCGGTTCCAGCGCTCCCAGGGATCCTGGGGCGAGCGCGGACTGTTCGGTGGAAGGGTGACGCACGCGCTCAAGGCGCCGGCTGCGAGCACGCCGATCAGCATGCGCGCCAATCCAAATATTGTCATGTGTACTCAGACTCTCCCGGTTGAGTGCATCCGCTTCGGACGGCGCGGCTGACATCGATCGCAGTCGGATCAATGACGCCCGCTGTTGTCGTCCGCCACGGTATTCTTACGATTTTTGGGCATCGCTGCACGCACTTCTTCGAGCATGGCGCTGATCCGCGCGCGCTGGATCGGATTCAGATTCGGCAGCCCGAGCGCGAGCGACAGCTCGTTCGAGGCCGGCAGCAGCTCCCCGCTCATCAGATAATAGTCGGCCATGTAGTAGTAGGAATCGGCGATGTTGCCGGCCGCGCTCGCCGCTCTGGCAATGAGTTTCGCCTGGTTGGGTGTCGGCTCGACCTGGTTGAAGAGGTCGTCGAGGATCAGCTGGGCGCGCGCATTGTCGCCCGAGCGCATCAGCGTCTCGGACAGGCGGATGGTGATCGGCGGGTTGCGGGGGAACAGGTCGAGCGCCTTCTCCAGGACGGCTCGCGACTCCTTGAGCTGCCCGCTGGCGAGATAGGCCTGGCCGAGAGCGCCGTAGAACTGCGTGACCCGCGGGTACTCCTCGATCAGGGACTTGAGCTCCGGGATCGCGGCTCCCGGCACGCGCGCAGCGATGTCGGCGACGGCATTGCCGTAGCGCTGCTCGATATCGAGCGAGCCGCCGTTCTTCTTGACATTGGCGTAGTACTGGCGCGCGCTCTCCGGATTGCCGACCAGCGAGCGCAGGCGCTCGCGCATCAACAGATAGCTCAACGTATCCTCGTGCCGGATGCGCCCGATCTGCTCGGCGCGGTTGCGCGCCTCGGCGACGCGCTCGGCATTCAGCGGGTGGTCGATCAGGAATTCCACCGCCTTGACGCGGTCGGGTGCGGGCGAGTTCTTGTTGAGCTCATCGAACATCGTCGCCATGCCGAGCGGATCGTAGCCGGCCGCCGCCATGGTGCCGATGCCGATCCGGTCCGCCTCGAATTCCTGAGAGCGCGTGTAGTTGATCTGGTGCTGAATGGCGGCGCTCTGGGCGGCCAGCACGGCGCCCTCCATGCCATCGGGATTGCCGTGGGCCGCGGCTCCGAGAATGATGGCCGCGAGCATGGCCGCGGTCGCGACCAGGCCCGAGTGCGATTGGTCGATCATGCCGCGTACCAGATGGCGCTGCGTGACGTGCGCGGTCTCGTGGGCGAGCACACCGGCGAGCTCGTTCTCGTTGGTGGTCGCGAGGAACAGGCCGCTGTTGATCATGATGAAACCGCCCGGCATCGCGAAGGCGTTGATCGCCAGGTCCTTGACCACGGCGTAGTTGAACTGATGCTGGCCTTCCTCGGCGCGGCTCGAGATGCTGTGACCGACCTGCTGGATGTAGTCGCTCACCTCCGGATCCTCGAGCACGAGCCCCTTCTCGCGCATCTGGTAGGCCCACTGCCGGCCGACCTGGTACTCCTCTTCGAGCGACACCGCGGCGGTCGCGGGACTCCCGAGGTCCGGCAGATCCTGCTCCTGCTGGTGCGCGGAAGGGGGGTCGCCCGCCAGGCAGACACTGACGCCCGAGCCGGCTGCCAGAAGGGCAGCGGCCACGAAGGCAGCCAGTGATTTCAATGACTTCATCAAGCCTCCAGCGAACTCAAGTTGGAGTGCCGTGCGGCTCCAAAGTTCGCTGATCGTTGGCCGGCGGCCGCCGCGCAGGGCCGCATCGCGCCCCTGCCGCCACGCCTCGCCGGCCGCGCCTGGGCCGGCCAGGCCTCCAGAGGGACTTCTCAGAGGACCTCGGAGGCATAGTCTGCCAGACGCGAGCGTTCGCCGCGCACCAGCGTGATATGCCCCGAATAGGACCAACCGCGAAAGCGGTTCACGACATAAGTCAACCCCGTGGTGGTCTCCGTGAGGTAGGGGGTATCGATCTGCGCGATATTGCCCAGGCACACCATCTTGGTTCCCGGTCCGGCGCGCGTCACCAGCGCCTTCATCTGCTTGGGTGTCAGGTTCTGCGCTTCGTCGATGATGATGAATCGGTTGAGGAAAGTGCGGCCGCGCATGAAGTTGAGCGAGCGGATCTTGATCCGGTGACGCAGCAGGTCCGTGGTCGCGCCACGGCCCCAGGAGCCTCCCGACTGGCTTTGCGTCAGCACCTCGAGATTGTCCATGAGCGCGCCCATCCACGGCTCCATTTTTTCTTCCTCGGTGCCCGGCAGGAATCCGATGTCCTCGCCCAGCGGGATCGTGACCCGCGTCATGATGATCTCGCTGTAGCGGTTGTGGTCCAGGGTTTGCGCGAGCCCGGCCGCGAGCGTGAGCAAGGTCTTGCCGGTGCCGGCCGGCCCGAGCACGGTCACGAAATCGATCTCGGGGTCCATGAGCAGGTTCAGGGCGAGATTTTGCTCGCGGTTGCGCGAGCTCACGCCCCAGACGCTGTTGCGCTCGGTGCGGTAGTCGATGGTGAGCTCGAGCACAGCCGAGTCGCCCTCGAGCTTGCGCACGACGGCCTCGACGCCGTTGTCGCCGGCGTCGTAGACGAACTGGTTGGTCTGCCACTCCCGCACCAGCGGCCCCTTGACGCGATAATAGGTACGGCTTTGGTGCTGCCAGGACTCCATGCCCTTGCCGTGTTTCTCCCAGAAGTTGGGAGGCAGCTGTTGCACGCCGCTCGACAAGAGGTCCGCATCCTCGATGGTCTTGTCGCTCGAGTAGTCCTCCGCGTGCACGCCGACGATGGCCGCCTTGATGCGCAGGTTGATGTCCTTCGAGACCAGCGTGACGAGCGCCTTGGGAAACTTCTTCTGCAGGGCGAGCGTGTCGGCGAGAATGGCGTTGTCGGCACCGTGTCCGGGCAAGCTGTCCGGCAGGACCGATTCGAGCAGTTGAGTCTGGAAGAACAGCCGACCCACCGGCGGACGCTTGCCGTGATTGATGGGCACGGCGGTCGGCAGCGCGAGCCCCCGGTCGATCTGCTTCTTGGTCGCATCGCGCATCATCTCGTCGAGGAAGCGGCTCACCTGGCGCACGTTGCGAGCCGATTCCGAAAGACCCTTCTTCCCCGCGTCGAGCTCCTCGAGCACGGTCATCGGAATGTAGATGTCGTGCTCCTCGAAGCGGAAGATCGCGGTCGGATCGTGCATGAGCACGTTGGTGTCGAGCACGAAGATGCGGCGCTGCCTGACGGGCCGGACCCGCTCGAGGGGGGCATTCAGCGGGCGGGGAGCCGCCGTCACAGCGCCTTCACGGCCTTGAGAACCGCCTCGGCGTGACCTTTCACCTTGACCTTGCGCCACTGCTCGCGCAGCACTCCCTTGGCATCGATCAGGAAGGTGCTGCGCTCGACACCCAGGTACTTCTTGCCGTACATGCTCTTTTCCTGGATCACGTCGTAGAGCTTGCACACCGCCCGGTCGGGGTCGCTCAGCAGCTCGAACGGAAAGTGCATCTTTTCCTTGAATTTCCCGTGCGATTCCACGCTATCCGGAGAGATTCCGAGGATCTGAGTCCGGCATTTTTTGAATGCGGCGTAGGATGCGGCGAAGTCCGCACCCTCCTGCGTGCATCCCGGCGTGTTGTCACGCGGATAGAAGTAGATGACCACGGCGCCGCCCGCATCGGCGAGCGACCAGCGCCCGGCGGTGCCCTCCAGAATGAAGGCAGGCGCCTTCTTGCCAACCTCGATCTTGCTCATGTTCCCCCGCGCAAGCAGAGCCTCAATTCCTCAGCGGATTGCCACCATCGGTCAGCACCGCGTCTCAATTCTTGACGGGTTCGAAGATAGCATCCAGGTTCAGATGATCGCAGAAGTCCATGAACTCCTCTCGCAGCACGCCGATGTGCAGGCGGCTCGGCACGTTCACGATCATCTGCACCGAGAACATGGGAGCGCCGGTGTGCGCCGCGGCATAGGAGCGCGTCGAGAGCTCTGCGATGTCGACGCCGCGCTGGGAGAAGAATCCCGACAGCCCGGCGACGATGCCGGTCTGATCGAGGCACACGACGTCGATCGAGTAGGGCAGCATGTCGTTACGCGCGGCACGCTCCTCGGTGCGTCGCAGCTGGATATTCATGCCGGTCGCGTCGGCCAGCTTCTTGAACTCGCCCTCGAGCTTGGCGAGGGTGTGCCAGTTGCCGTTCACCAGGAGCAGCATCGCGAACTCATTGCCGAGCGAGGTCATGCGGCTCTCGCTGATGCTCCCGCCGCAGTCGGCGACCACCTTGGACAGCTCATGCACCATGCCGACGCGGTCCCCGCCGACGGCGCTAATGACGATATGTTGTTTCATCGGGACAAATTCTACCGGATGGGCGCTTGCCACGGTGCATGTCGGAGAATTATGGTAGCGGGTATTTACCCCCGAGGAGTGCCTCAATGCTGAGTGGAAGCCTGGTCGCCATCGTCACGCCGATGACGGCCGATGGGAGTATTGACTGGCCGGCCTGGGAGCGGTTGCTCGATTTCCATCTGCGCGAAGGCAGCGATGGCATCGTCATCGGCGGAACCACCGGGGAATCGCCCACCCTGACGCTCGAGGAACTCGAGGAGCTGACGCGCCGCGCGGTGCAGCGGCTGAGCGGGAAGCTCAAGGTGATCGTCGGCGCGGGTACGCACGCGACCGCAAGCACCGTAGCGCGCACCCGCTCCTTGTCGAAGCTCGGCGTGGATGCCGTGATGCTCGTCACGCCGTATTACAACAAGCCTCCCCAGGAGGGACTTTTCAGGCACTTCATGGCGGCGGCGGAAGCATCCTCCGTGCCGATCGTGGTGTACAACGTGCCGAGCCGCACGGCGGTCGACCTGTTGCCGGCGACCATGGCCCGGCTCGCGCGCCATCCGCGGATCGTCGCGATCAAGGATGCGAGTGCGAGCGTGAGCCGGCTGCGCGATCTCCTGTCGGCCTGTCCCGATGAGTTCGCGGTGCTCTCGGGCGACGACGCGACAGCGATCGACTGGATCGGAGCGGGCGCTCACGGCGTCATCTCGGTGACCGCCAACGTCGTGCCCCGGCGCATGCATGAGGCCTGCACGGCCGCGCTCGAGGGAAACATGGCGGCCGCGCGTGCCATCGACGCGGACCTGCAGCCTCTGCACCGTGATCTGTTCGTCGAGGCGAATCCCATCGCCGTGAAGTGGGCGGTCGCCAGCATGGGGCTCATCGGCGGCGCGATCCGCCTGCCCCTGGTGGAGCTGTCCGCCGCGCACCATGAGCTGGTGCTGCGCGCAATGCGGGTCGCGGGTATCGCGCTCGAGGATCGAGCGGCGTGAGACGACACGGACGAGTCTTGCTGGTGATCGCGGCGGCATTGCTGGTCAACGGCTGCGCACGCCTGCTGCATGGATTTTCGCCCGACTGCCACAAGCCGCAGGAATATCAGCGGGCCACGCAGGTGGCGCCGCTCAAGGTGCCCGCGGGGTTGGACTCCCCCAACACCCAAGGTGCCCTGGTGATACCGACGGTCGAGCTCGCGCCGCCCCCACCCGGACGGCACGAGGCTTGCCTCGATGCGCCGCCGCGCTACAAGCCCGCACCGCCCAACAAGGCCGCAAGCGGCAGAAGCTGAGTGCGCGCGCGCGATTTGCTCGCCCGGACCGCCTCCGGTACCCTTGCCTGCCCGCATGGGTTGGGTTTTTGAGGTCTTTCGAGCGGAGAGGTGGCCGAGTGGTCGAAGGCGCTCGCCTGGAAAGTGAGTAACACCCCAAAAGGTGTTCGAGGGTTCGAATCCCTCCCTCTCCGCCACTCGAAGCGGCAGAGTCGATCGCGCCGGATGGATGAATCGGGCTGAAAGAGGAGGTCGGCGGGGAAGGAGACGCCGGAGCGAAGCGAACCGCGGTCCCGAAGGGGCGAGCCCGATCGCGAGCAAACTGATTTTCGGCGCGGCGTGCCTGCATCGCCACCGGCGCGCCTCGACACCTCGCTTGAATTTCGCGAACGGCCCTCCAAGTCTATGGCGGCTCGCGTTGGCAGCTTCGCGGCGACTGGCCACGAACCCCGTCAGGCCCGGAAGGGAGCAGCGGTAGGGCTTTAAGTCGGGCGCCGAAGCCTCGCTGGCGCGGGTCGCCTCCTTTTCAGCGCTGTGCGCGGCTAACGGCTAAGATGATCGTATGACGTACATCGCACTGGCGCGCAAATGGCGCCCCAAGCGCTTTGCGGAGATGGTGGGCCAGGAGCATGTGCTCAAGGCGCTCACCAATTCGCTCGACAGCGGCAGGATCCATCATGCGTTCCTGTTCACGGGTACCAGGGGCGTGGGCAAGACCACGGTGGCGCGCATCCTCGCCAAATCGCTGAATTGCGAGACCGGCGTGAGCTCCAATCCTTGCGGCGCTTGCAGCGCCTGCCGCGAGATCGACGAGGGCCGTTTCGTCGATCTCATCGAAGTCGATGCGGCCTCGCGCACCAAGGTCGACGACACCCGGGAGCTGCTCGACAATGTCCAGTACGCCCCGAGCCGCGGTCGCTACAAGGTGTATCTCATCGACGAGGTACACATGCTGTCGAATCATTCGTTCAACGCCTTGCTGAAGACGCTGGAGGAGCCGCCGCCGCACGTGAAATTCCTGCTCGCGACCACCGATCCGCAGAAATTGCCGGTGACGGTGCTGTCGCGCTGCTTGCAGTTCAGCCTGAAGCGCCTGTCGTCGAACCTGATCGGCGAGCGCCTGCGGGCGATCGCGGGAGCGGAGCAGCTGCAATTCGAGCCCGCGGCGCTCGCGCTCATCGCGCGCTCGGCCGAGGGCAGCATGCGCGATGCCCTGAGTCTGCTCGATCAGCTGATCGCCTTCGGCGGCGGGGCTCTGAGCGAGGCGAGCGCGCGCGCCATGCTCGGCACCATCGACCGCGGCCACGTGACGCGGATCGTGGAGGCTCTGGCGCGCGCGGACGGTCCTGCGCTCATTGCGCAGGCGCAGGCGCTCGATCGCGACGCGCCCGACTACGACCGGACGCTCATCGACCTCTCGGCATTCTTGCAGCGCCTGGCGATCGTGCAGATCGTGCCCGAGGCGGCTCACGAGGACGAGGAATACGATGCGGGGACGCTGTTACGTTTGAGCCAGGCCATGGCTGCCGAGGACGTGCAGCTTTACTACCAGATCGCGCTCGCCGGCCGCCGCGACCTGCCGATGGCCCCGGACCCGCGCCTGGGTTTCGAGATGACTTTGCTGCGCATGCTGGCCTTTCGCCCCGAATCGGCCGCCGGCGCCGGCCGGCCGGTCTCGGGCGGCGCCGTGCCGCGCGATGCGCGGGCCGGGGCTTCGCAGGCGGCGCCGGCGCTGGCGGCGAGCGCGGGAGCTGCGGCGAGCGGGGCCGAGGCCGCCAGATCCGCGAGCACGCCGGGAGCGGCACCGCCTTCGGCAACGAGCTCGCTCTTGAGCGACCCGGCCGACTGGCCGGCGCTGGTGAGCGGTGCGAGCTTGAGCGGAATGGCACGGCAGCTCGCGCTCAATTGCCTGCCGGCTTCCTTCAACGACGGGGTGCTCGTGCTCAAGCTCGACGAGAGTGCCGTGTTCAGCCGCTCGCCCGCGGTCGAGGAAAAGCTGGCCCAGGCTCTATCGCGGCACCTGGGCCGCGAGATTCGCGTGATCTACGAAGTGTCGCCGCCGTCCGAGATGGTCACGCCCGCGCGCCAGCGTGTGATGGCCGATCAGGATCGTGCGCAGCGCGCGGCCGCCGCGTTTCACGCGGACCCCACGGTCATGGGGCTCAAGGAGCGTTTCGGCGCCGAAGTGGATGCCGCCTCCGTGAAGCCGATCAACCCTTGAGCATCGAGAGGAGCGAGACATGATGAAAGGCGGAATCGGGAACCTGATGCGTCAGGCGCAGCAGATGCAGGAGAACATGCAGAAGGCGCAGGCGGAGCTCGCCGGCCTCGAGGTGACCGGCGAATCCGGCGCCGGCATGGTCAAGATCGTGCTCAACGGCCGGCACGAGGCCAAGAAGGTCAGCATCGAGCCCAAGCTCCTCGGCGAAGATCTGGAAATGCTCGAGGATCTGCTGGTCGCCGCGCTCAACGATGCCGCCCGCAAGATCGAGGAGCGCACCAAGGAGAAGTATGCCGGTCTCATGGCGGGCATGAATCTGCCGCCCGGCGTGAAGTTGCCGTTCTGATCGAGCTGCGATGAAGTACACGCCCACGCTCGCGCGGCTGATCGATGCGTTGCGCTGCCTGCCGGGGGTCGGACCGAAGTCGGCGCAGCGCATGGCGTTTTACTTGCTCGAGCGCGACCGCGACGGCGGCCGCGCGCTCGCGCAGTCCTTGACCGAAGCGCTCTCCGCCGTGGGGCACTGCAAGCGCTGCCGCATGTTGACCGAGAGCGAGCTGTGCAGCATCTGCGCCTCGGCCGGACGCGACATCGCGCAGCTTTGCGTGGTCGAATCGCCCGCGGACGTCGTGGCCATCGAGCAGTCGGGCGGCTTTCGCGGCCGCTACTTCGTGCTCATGGGGCATCTGTCGCCGCTCGATGGGGTCGGGCCGGCGGAGCTGGGGCTCGAGGAGTTCGAGCAGCTGCTCGCCGCAGGCGAGGTGCGCGAAGTGATTCTCGCGACCAATCCCACGGTGGAGGGCGAGGCGACCGCGCACTACCTCGGCGAGCTGGCGCTGCGCCGCGGACTCAAGGCCTCGCGCATCGCGCACGGCGTGCCGGTCGGCGGCGAGCTCGAATACGTCGACGGCGGCACGCTCGCGCACGCGCTCGCCGGACGCACCAGCGTCACCTGAGTGGACGCTCAGGGCGCGAGCTTCTGGTACAGCCTCAGGAGCCTGCGGTAGCTCTCGTAGCGCCGCGGCGCGATGCGCCGGTTGAGCACCGCGCTGCGCACGGCGCAGCCCGGCTCCTCGAGGTGGCGGCAATCGTTGAATCTGCAGTCCGCGGCGCAGCGGTGGATCTCGACGAAGCCGATCTCCGCCGACCGGGTGAGGCTCGCAGGCGGTGCGAAATCACGCACGCCGGGCGCATCGATCACGGCGTCGGCGTCCGACTTCAGGCGATAGCGGCGTGCAGCCGTGGTGGTGTGCCGGCCCTCGACCTCGCGAGTGAGCGCCGCGGTCTGCGCCTCTGCGTCCGGCACCAGGGCATTGATCAGCGAGGACTTGCCTACCCCGGACTGTCCGACCAGGAGCGTGGCTCCGGGCAGCTCGAGCTGCGCGAGCCCCTCGTGCGTGCGCGCCGAGAGCGCGAAGCACGGCAGATCGAGGTCGCGGTACACGGCGAGCTCGGCCTGCAGATCGTCCAGTCCCAGGTCGGACTTGTTCACGATCACGATGGCGGCGATCTCCTTGAGTCGCGCGGCCGCCCAGTAGCGGTCCACCAGGAACCAATCGGGCAGGGGTTCGGGCGCGGCGACGATGGCCACGCGGTCGATGTTGGCGGCCACAGGCTCGGGCCGTCCGCGCGCATCGATGCGCTCCACGAGGTTGCGCCGGGGCTCGATCGATAGCACCGTGGCGCCGGCTTCGGACGACGCGCGTGCCCAGCTCACACGATCGCCGCACACGATGCGCTGCTTGCGACCCTTGAGGGCGCAATACAACGCGGTCTCGCCCGACTGCACCAGCGCGCCGCGTCCGAAGCTCGCGAGCACGACGCCGCTGCCCTGCGCGCCGCTCAATTGCGCGGCTCTGCTACCATGCCGACCACGAAACGCGCTTTGCACCGAGACACGATGAAATCTCCCGACAATCTCGTTTGGATCGATCTCGAAATGACGGGTCTCAAGCCCGATACCGACTTCATCATCGAGATCGCGACGATCGTAACCGACAAACACCTCAATGTGCTCGCCGAAGGTCCGGTGTTCGCACTGCATCAGAGCGCCGAGGTGCTCGCCGCGATGGATGACTGGAATCGACGGCAGCACGGCAGCTCGGGCCTGAGCGAGCGCGTGCTCGCGAGCCGGATCGATGCCGCCATGGCCGAGCGCGAGACCCTCGCATTTCTGGAGCAGTGGGCCGAGCGGGGGCGCTCGCCCATGTGCGGCAACAGCATTTGCCAGGACCGGCGATTCCTGGCGCGGCTGATGCCGGAGCTGGAGAGATTCTTTCACTACCGCAATCTCGACGTGAGCACGCTCAAGGAGCTGGCGCAGCGCTGGGCACCGCAGATCGCGCAGGCCTTTCAGAAGAGCTCGACCCACCTCGCGCTGGACGACGTGCGCGAGTCGATCAACGAGCTCAAGTTCTACCGCGAGCGGCTGCTGCGGCCGCTATGAGCCCCGTTCAGGCGGCCGGCACGCCGTTACCCGAGTCGGCGGAGAGGAACAGCCAGGTCTCGACCACCGTGTCGGGATTGAGCGACAGGCTGTCGATTCCCTGATTGACGAGCCAGCGGGCGAGCTCGGGATGATCGGACGGTCCCTGGCCGCAGATGCCCACGTACTTGCCCTGGGCGCGGCAAGCCTTGATGGCCATGGCCATGAACGCCTTGACCGCATCGTCGCGCTCGTCGAAGAGCTTTGCCACGACGCCCGAGTCCCGGTCGAGCCCGAGCGCGAGCTGGGTCATGTCGTTCGAGCCGATCGAGAAGCCATCGAAGTACTCGAGATAGCGTTCCGCGAGCACCGCGTTGGTCGGCAACTCGCACATCATGATGTGCTTGAGGCCGTTGTCGCCGCGTTTCAGGCCGTTGTCCGCCAGCAGCTGCGTGACCGTCTTCGCCTCGGCGAGGGTGCGCACGAACGGCACCATGATCTGCACGTTGGTGAGCCCCATCTCGTCGCGCACGCGCTTCAGCGCGCGGCATTCGAGCTCGAAACACGGGCGAAAGGCCTTGTCGATGTAGCGTGAGGCGCCGCGGAACCCCAGCATCGGGTTCTCCTCGTGCGGCTCGTAGTTCTTGCCACCGATGAGGTTGGCATACTCGTTCGACTTGAAGTCGGAGAGCCGCACGATCACGGGTTCCGGGGCGAAAGCGGCGGCGATCTGCGCGATCCCCTCGGCCAGCTTGTCGACGTAGAAGCTCACCGGATCGGGATAGCCGGCGATCTGCTGCGAGATCGCCTCCTTCAGCTCCGGACTCTGCTTGGCGTATTCGAGCAACGCGCGCGGATGCACGCCGATCATGCGATTGATGATGAACTCGAGACGCGCGAGCCCCACTCCTTTGTTGGGCAGGCCCGCGAACTCGAAGGCCCGGTCCGGATTGCCGATGTTCATCGAGATCTTGACCGGAATCGGCGGCAGCGAGTCGAGCTCGATGTTGCGCTGATCGTACTCGAGCATTCCGTCATAGACGTGCCCGGTGTCGCCCTCGGCGCAGGACACCGTCACCGCCTGGTTCTCGCGAATCGCATGGGTCGCGCTCACGCAGCCGACCACGGCGGGAATGCCGAGCTCGCGCGCGATGATGGCCGCATGGCAGGTGCGACCGCCGCGGTTGGTGACGATCGCCGAGGCGCGCTTCATCACCGGCTCCCAGTCGGGGTCGGTCATGTCGGCCACCAGCACGTCGCCCGCGCGCACCCGCGACATCTCCTTCACGTCGCGGATCACTCGCGCATGGCCCGCGCCGATCTTCTGTCCGATGCTGCGGCCGCTCACCAACAGGGTGGAGCGCGACTTGAGCGTGAAGCGCTGGATGGTGCGGCCGGCGCGGCTCTGCACCGTCTCCGGCCGCGCCTGCAGGATGTAAAGCTTGCCGGTGGCGCCGTCCTTGCCCCACTCGATGTCCATGGGGGTGCCGTAGTGCTCCTCGATGATCAGCGCCTGCTTGGCGAGCGCGATCACGTCGCCGTCGTCGATCGAGAAGCGCTGCCGGTCCTGCGCGGACACCTCCACCGTGCGCACCCGCTCCCGCGCCGCGGGATCGCCGTAGATCATCTTGATCGCCTTCTGGCCGAGGTTCTTGCGCAGCACGGCGCGACGCCCCGCCTTGAGCGCCGGCTTGTACACGTAGAACTCGTCCGGATTGACCGCGCCCTGCACCACGGTTTCGCCGAGTCCGTACGAGGAGGTGACGAACACCACGTCGCGGAAGCCCGAGTCGGTATCGAGCGTGAACATCACGCCCGCGGCGCCGAGATCGCTGCGCACCATGTGCTGCACGCCGACCGAGAGCGCGACCGCGCTGTGATCGAAGCGGTTGTGCACGCGATAAGCGATCGCACGGTCGTTGTACAGCGAGGCGAACACCTCGTGCATCGCGGCGAGCAGGTGCTGCTCGCCGCGTACGTTGAGGAAGGTCTCTTGCTGCCCCGCGAACGAGGCGTCCGGCAGATCCTCCGCGGTGGCCGAGGAGCGCACGGCGACGGCGAATTCAGCGCCGCTCCCCATCTTGCGCCACGCCTCCAGCACCTCATTCTGCAGGCGCGAGGAGAACTGCGTCGCCAGCATCCAGCCGCGGATCTGCTTGCCGACCGCCGCGAGCCGTTCCACATCGTCCACATCGAGCGTCGACAAGGTCTCGCGGATGCGCGCATCGAGGCCGTCCTGCGCGAGGAAATCGCGGTAGGCGTGCGCCGTGGTGGCGAAGCCGCCGGGCACCGTCACGCCCAAGCCCGAGAGTCGCGATATCATCTCGCCGAGCGAGGCATTCTTGCCGCCGACCAGCTCGAGGTCGCTGCTCTTCAATTTCTCAAACGGAATGATGTACGGATTCATCGGTTCTAGACTCGCTGCTTGTCCGGCTCTTGATTAAGTGACACTCTTGGGCAGGGTGCATCGGCGCGTGGGACTACCGTGATCAAGCGAACCGTGTTTTTCGTATCGGACCAGACTGGCATCACTGCGGAGACGATGGGTCACAGCCTCATGACACAGTTCGACGGTGTTGAATTTAGACAAGTGACTGTGCCATTTATCTCCACCGTTGACAAGGCGATCGAGGCGGTACGCAAGATCGATCTGGTGCACAAGCACGAGGGCGTGCGGCCGATCGTGTTCAGCACGCTGGTGCAGGAAGACGTTCGCAACGTGGTCCGCGGCAGCACCGGCTTCTTTCTCGATTTCTTCGACGCGTTCCTAGCACCGCTCGAGAACGAACTCAAGACGCAATCCTCCCATTTGATGAGCCGGACGCATCGCATGGCCGACACGCATTCGTACGCCATGCGCATCGATGCGACCAACTTCACGCTGGCGAACGACGACGGCTCGGTGGTGCGCGACTACGAGCGCGCCGACGTCATCCTGATCGGTGTGTCGCGCTCGGGCAAGACGCCGACCTGCCTGTATCTGGCCATGCAATACGGCATCTTCGCGGCGAATTATCCGCTCACCGAAGACGACCTCGAATCGCGCAAGCTGCCGCGCGGGCTGGATCTGCATGCGCGCAAGCTCTTTGGTCTCACGATCAAGCCCGACCGTCTGCAGCAGATCCGCAACGAGCGCCGCCCCGACAGCCGCTACTCATCGCCGCGGCAGGTGGCATTCGAGGTGCGCGCCGCGGAGTCCTTGTACGAGCGCCACGGCATTCCTTTCCTCGATACGACGGAAGTCTCGATCGAGGAAATATCGAGCAGAATTCTCGACCGCATGGGAATCGAGCGACGCTTGCGCCCCTGACAATGCGCGTGTGCGTGGTATAGTCGGGTCATGATCGCCGATCAATGGTGTGCGACGTCGTGGCGGGCCAAGCCGGGGAGCTTCGTCAGCCTGATGACGCTGTACGAGAGCAATTTCGTGCGGCTCGGCTGGCTGGTGCGCGACTTGCGCGCCATCGACTCGCGTCGCGTCTCGTCGGTCGCGGCGGACTGTGATCTCCATCTCACACCGCTCGAGCTCGCGCGCTACACCAGCGTGTTCCGCCTCACATACGAGTTCGATTGCGAGGGGGTCACGATCCGCGACCCGGATCTCGAGGTGTGCGTATACCACGATGCGCGGCTTGCCGAAGTGCGCAGTTTTTGCGGCTTCCAGCGCCACCCCGAGCTCGCGCGGCTGAGCCAAGGACTCAAGCGTGAACTGGATCAGCGCTGGACCCGAAACATGATGTTAAATAAATGGCTGGAGTACTGTGCCGAGCGGGGCCATCGCTTCTAGGGCTTAGAACCCCCTTCAAGTCCCGCGGTATGCGTTGACGGGGCGGGACGTTGATCGACAAGCTGAGCTTTCTCAAAGCCGAAGGGGGCGGAACGAGTGCGGACGAAGAGCGGCTCATGCAGCTCTTCCAGAATCGTGCCGGTCTCAAGAAGGCCTATGCCGATCTCAAGGACGAGTTCCACCTGCTGCGCGACCGCTTGAAGCAGCAGGAAGGCGCGACCATACGCGTTCAGGAGCAGCTCGATGCCCTGGGCGATCTGCTCGCCGACCCGCGCACCGGATTCGGCGCCCTGGTGTTCTTCCAGCTGCGCGGCCTGTGGAAGACCTGCCATCAACAGCTGTCGCAATTCACCGCCGATCTCACTCGCCAGCAGGAGGCGAAGGAGACGGCGCGGCACAAGACGCAGTGTCAGACCGAGCGCGATCTGCGCCTCGGCGACGTGGATGAGCGGTTGCAGGCGGCCGCGGCCGAGGCGGATCAGCAGCGCCGACAGCTCGCGGCGGCACAGGACGAGCTGTTGCGGCGCACCGCCTTCTGGTACTACTTCAAGCGCCGCCGCCTGCGCAAATCCCTCGAGGCGCTGCGCCAGCGCGTGGTGCTCGCGGACGCGGCGGTCGGCGATCTGCACGCGGAGAAGAGCGCGATCAACGCCGAGGCGATGCCTGAATTTCCAGGCATCTCGCTCGCCGCGCGCCGCAGCATCAATCTCGCGATCATCAGTTACGCGGAGTCGCTGTGCGAGCATGTCGATGCCTTCGGGCTTGCCGCGCGCGCCAAGGAGGCGGTGACGCGGCGGGTACACGAGATGAGCTTCGGCTCGCGCGCCGATTGCGAGGGCTACATGCAACGGGTGCAGAAGGCGCAAGCCGCGGTCGCCAACCAGAAGCAGATCACGGCGGGAGTGAGGGCCAAGCTCGAGCGCCTGCGTGCGACCTCGGAGTACCGCAACAGCGCCGATACCGTGCCGACCGCCGACTCCTTGGCGGCCGCATCGGCCTCGGCGAGCTGGAACGTGCTCGCCGAGGATTACTGGGACCTCTACAACCTGCTGTTGCGCTGAGCCGCGCCCTTCACGGGCTGGTCGCCGTGTGCAGCTCGGTGCGCCGCGCCTGCGTCGGACCGGCCTTGTGCACGACCGTCACCGCGAGATCCGCGGCGATCTGCGTGGTCTCGTCGAGAATGATGCCGGCGGCGGCATCGTCCTTGATCTCCTCCAGCGACTTGTAGGGCGGCTCGCCGCGCGCGGCCCGCAGGGCGTTCTCGCGCGTCAAGCGATCGCTGTCCTGCCGCTTGCGTTCCGCCTCGCGGGTCTTGATATTGAGCGACACGGTCTTCTGGTTGCGGATCGCGTCGAGCGCCGTGATGTCCTCGCGCAGATACTTGAACTCGGCGCTGTCGGCGGTGCGCTCGTCGTGCAGTTTTTGCAGCACGGCGGTGGTCGGCTTGAGATCGCCCTCGACCTTGAAGGCGGCGGGCTCGATGTGATCCCACGGCAGGGCGCGGTCGCGGGTGCTCTCGCCCACCGCGCTCGCGTCGATGAGCGAGGGCAGCGAGATGTCGGGGGTGACGCCGCGATCCTGGGTGCTTTCGCCGGTGATGCGGTAGTACTTGCCGATGGTGACGTTGAGCTGTCCGAGCTCCGGCTTGCGACCGAAGATGGTGTAGTTGAGCGGATGCGCATTCTGCACGGTGCCCTTGCCGTAGGTCTGCTGACCGACGATGAGCCCGCGGCCGTAGTCCTGGATCGCACCCGCGAAGATCTCCGAGGCCGATGCGCTGAAGCGATCGACCAGCACGATGAGCGGGCCGTTGTAGAAGATCGACGGATCCGGATCGTCATCCACCTCGATGCGGCCGGTGGTGTCGCGCAGCTGCACCACCGGACCTCGGTCGATGAACAGCCCGGTGAGCGACTCGGCTTCCGGCAGGTAACCGCCGCCATTGGCGCGCAGATCCATGATGAGCACTTCGGCGCCGTCCTTGCGCAACTCGCCGATCAAGCGTTGCACGTCGCGCGTGGTGCTGCGGAAGTCCTTGGCGCCGGCGCGGCTCGCGTCGTAGTCCTGGTAGAAGCTCGGGACCGTGATGATCCCCACCTTGACGTCGCGTCCGTTGCGTTGCACCGTGCGCATGGCCTTGTGCGAGGCCTGGGCCTCGAGCGAGACCCGGTTGCGGGTGAATTCCACCACCTTCTGCGCCGAGCCGGGCGCGGCACCGGCGGGCAGCAGCTGCAACCGTACCGTGGTGCCGCCGGGACCGCGAATCTTCTGCACCACATCGTCGAGGCGCCAGCCGATGACGTCCAACAGCTCGCCGGTCTTGCCCTCACCGACGGCCGTGATGCGATCGTTGGCCGCGAGCTTGCCTGAAATCGCGGCGGGGCCTCCGGGTATCACGTCGATGACCGTGACGTAGTCGTCGGTCAGCTGCAGCGAGGCGCCGATGCCTTCGTAGGAGAGGCTCATCTGGATGTTGTATTCCTCCGAATTGCGCGCGGAGAAGTAATTCGAGTGGGGATCCAGCGACAGCACGAAGGCATTCATGAACGCCTCGAACACGTCCTCCGGCTTGCTCTGATCCATGCGCTTGGCGACCCGCTCGTAGCGCTTCTTCAGGATGTCGACCACCTCGGGCCACTGCTTGCCGGTGACAATGAGCGACAGCGCATCATTCTTGACGCGCTTGCGCCACAGCTCGTTCATCTCGGCGGCATTCGCCGGCCAGGGCTCCTTCTCGCGATCGAAGGTGAACGATTCGTCCAGGTCGAAATCCGGCTTCTTGGCGAGCAGCTCGATCGCGTAGTTCATGCGCTCCCGGCTGCGCTGCTGGAAGCGCCGGAAGATCACGAACGCCGGCTCCACATCGCCCGCCTTGATGGCATCGTCGAGCTCGTAGCGATACTTCTCGAACTCCGCGATGTCGCTCGCGTAGAAGTAGCTGCGCCCGCTGTCGATCGCATCGAGATAACGGTCGAGAATGAGGCTCGAGAGATGGTCGTCGAGCGGGGCACGCCGGTAATGCTCGCGGGCGATGATGTCGCTCACGCGCCGCGCCACATAGTTCTCTTGCTCGGTGGGCTGCAGTACCGCAGCGGCTGCCGGCGCCGGCGGCGGCGCTGCCGGCGTCATGGCGGCGCCTAAAAGCGCCGCGACTCCGATCGCGCTCGCGCATACGGCGATCGCGGAAAGCCAGCGCGAGCGCCGGACCTTGGGTCCCCAGTTAGTCACGAGCGTCATCCGTTCCCGATCTCCTGTAAAATGCGAGCCTCGAACCCGTCCAAGGCTAGACGAGCCCATGCCCCAAGCCAAGTGTATACGAGCCTGAAGATATGCGTCCGTTCACGGTTTTGATCGGAATCGTACTGGGCTCGTCCGCCTCGATCACTTTCGGCCTCACGGCCGTTCTGATCGTGTTCGGCGTGCTCACCGCCAGGCACCCGGATCTGGCGCGCGAGCTGCCGCACCTCACCGTGAGCCTGGCAGCGTTCGCTCTATTGACCGCCGCGAGCGCGGGTAGTTTCTTCGGCCAGATCAAGAGCCGTCCGTGGCGCGCCTGGGCGCATGCGGCGACCGCGGCGACCTTGGGCGCGGTCATCTTGCTGTTCTGGCCGCATCGCTGACAGTGGCGCGAGCTCACTCGCCCGAGGCTTGCTAAGGAGTCATCGTTCCTCATGCCAAACTCGGCTTTGCGCCTCATTTGCGCCGCTTCCCTGGCGCTGCTGGCGGCCTGCGCCGCTCCGCACAAGGCACCGCCACCCTCGACCGAGATCGACGATGCCGTGTTCCGCAACGATGTCCGGCTGCTGGCGTCCGACGATTTCGGCGGCCGCAAGCCGGGAACTGCCGGCGAGGAAAAGACGATCGGCTTCCTCACTGACCGCTTCCGCAAGCTCGGTCTCAAGACTGCGCCCGCTCTCGGAGACTCCTACCTGCAGCCGGTGCCGCTGGTCGAGATCGCCGCGTCGGGCGATGCGGCGCTCGCCATCACCGGCCGGTCGGGTGTGCAGCGGCTGCGTTATGGCAAGGACATGGTCGCTTGGAGCCCGAAGCCGCTGCCGGCGGCGGGGCTCCACGGCAGCGAGATCGTGTTTGCGGGCTTCGGCATCGTGGCGCCCGAGTACCGCTGGGACGATTATGCGGGCGCCGACGTTCATGGCAAGACGGTGCTGGTTCTCGCCGGCGACCCTGGATCCGCGAGCAAGGACGCAGGCCTCTTCAAGGGCAAGGCCATGAGTCTCTATGGTCGCTGGGAGAGCAAGGTCGAGGAGGCGGCGCGGCACGGCGCCGCCGGCGTGCTGTTGATCCACGATGCATCGCTCCAGGGATACGACTGGTCCGCCGTCGTCAACCGCTTCGCCGGGGCACAGCTCGAGCTCGCCTCGGACGAGGGCGGGGGGATCGATGTGGAAGGGTGGCTGACGAACGCTGCCGGCCGCGCACTCATGGCGCAAGCGGGGCTCGACTACGCGGCGCTGGCCGCCGCGGCTTGTCGCCCCGGCTTCAAGACCACCGGGCTCGGCCTGAAGCTCGATGTCGACATCAAGAGCACGGTGCGCCGCTTCAATTCCGCCAACGTCCTGGGGTTCGTTGCGGGGAGCGGCCGCAAGCATGAGTTCGTGTTGTACAGCGCGCACTGGGACGGCCTCGGGCACGATCCGGCCGGCGCCGTTCTCGACGGCGCGGTCGACGATGCGTCGGGTGTGGCGGGGCTTCTGGCGCTGGCGCAGTCATTCAGCCGCATGCGGCCGCCTCCGGACCGCTCGATGGCATTCATCGCGTTCACGGCGACCGAGGCCGGCCTGCTCGGGTCGCGCTACTACGTCGAGCATCCGGTCCTTGCGCTCGAGCAGACTGCTGCGGTGATCAACCTCGACAGCCTGCACATCGGCGGCCGTACCCGGGACGTGATGCTCTTCGGAGCGGGCAATTCGGAGCTCGAGGACATGGCGCGGGGCGCGGCATTGCTGCAGGGGCGCGTCACCATCGTCGATCCGCATCCCGAGCGCGGGCTTTACTACGCCTCCGACCAGTTGAGCTTCGCGCTGCAGGGAGTGCCGGCGCTCTACGTCAAGGGCGGCATCGACGATGCGGCGCTCGGGCCGCAGTGGGGGCAGTCGCAGCTCGACGAGTACATGGCGCATCGCTACCGCCAGTCGGGGGACAAGTACTCGGAAGATTGGAACGTGCGCGGCACGGTCGAGGATCTGGAGCTGTACCGCGCGGTGGGCGAGCGTATCGCGAACACCCACCGGTTTCCGCGCTGGTACCCGACGAGCGAGTTCAGTGCGAGTCACGTGCGCGTGCCCGCGAGCGAGCCCGGGGCGCCGCGCTGAGGGAGTCCCTCGAGAGCGCCTCGAAAGCCTAGCGCTTGCCGACGCGCTCCCAGTGCTTGCGGCGGTCGAAGCTTCCCGACGTGTTGTAGGGATCGAATCCGCCGCCCGCGTCCGCGTTGCGCGGTTTGCGCGCCTCTTCGGCGGCGGTTGCCGCGGCGCGTCGTGCCTCGCGCAGCTCGCGGGTTGCGAAGCTGAACTTCGGATCGCGCTCGTTCGCAGTCTTGCTGTCGTTCGCCATGACCTGGTCCTCAGCGGTCGTTGCTTCCACCATTGGCTGAGCCTTAGAGCTGCATGTTCCCAAAGCGCGACAAGCAAGGAGCGGCTAAATACTAAATTTGTGACGCAGTTCAAAGTGATGGCGACTTAATGTCATGCCAATTCCACTTAATGCGCGCGCCCCCGGTGCGCGCGCGCCAGGCCGCGCGCATCAACCCCGATGGCGCGGGAATCTGCCGGTGCCGTCCGCGAGCACCTTGGGCAGTTGGCGGTCGAAGGGCACGGTACGGTTGCGGCCGCGCAGCTTCGCGGTGTAGAGGGCCTGGTCCGCCGCCTTGAGGAATTCCGCCACGCTTGGAAAGGAGATCTGCCCGCCGTGAGTCGCGCAGCCGATCGAGATGGTGACGCGGGCGTGATCCGAGCCGATGGTGTGCGGGGTGTTGTGGAAGGCGGCGACGATGCGCTCGCAGACGGCATGCGCGGTATCCGCGTCCGTGGCCGGCAGCACCACCACGAACTCCTCGCCGCCGTAGCGGGCGATGAGATCCGTCTCGCGGGTGTTGCTGCGCAGGATCCGCGCGGTGGTCTGCAAGATCCGATCGCCCGCCTGGTGTCCGAAGCGGTCATTGATGCTCTTGAAGTTGTCGAGATCCGCGAACGCGACGCTCAGCGGCCACTTGTGGCGCGAGGAATGCTCGAACTCACGCGCCAGGATTTGATCGAGATAGGCGCGGTTGTACACGCCGGTCATCGCGTCGCGCCGCGTCTCCTCCTCGAGCTCGAGCGTGCGGCTGTTGGAGCTCTCGGCGGCGGCGCGCAGCGTGTTGATCTCGCGCAGCGCGACCAGATTGCGCAGCATGAGCACCTCGCGTGCCTGCTCGAGGATGAGCTCGGGATGCTGCTCGACCAGGCGGTCGGTCTCGAAGATTGCCTCGGTTTCCGGCAGCATCGAGCTCACGGTGCCGAGCACCTGGCCGAAAGCCATCTTGTCCATGCCGAGGGAACGCTCGGCCGAGAGCGCGGTTTCGGCAAAGCGCCGGTTCTCGGCATCGCGCAGAAAGAGGTCTGCCACCGGTCCCGACAGCGCCACGCAGCGATCGAAGATCTGCGCGGCGTCGCCGGTCACCTGCAGATCGATGCGGTGGCTGCGCTCGATTGCATGATAAAGCCGCGGCGGCAAGTTCCAGTTCTTCATGAGCCAGCCGCCGATCGCGGCGTGATCGGTCTTGAGGCGCTTGTACTCGATCTCGGCGAGCGCCGCGTGGTCGCGCTGCAAAGATTCGCCGCCGCGATACAGGTCGGGCACCGCCTGATCGAGCGCCAGCATGCCGACATCCTGCAGCAGCCCCGCGAGGAAGATCTCCTCGGCCATGGACTGGTGCAGCGCGTCGGCCAGCGCGCGCGCCGCAGTCGCAGCGATCAGCGCCCGGCGCCAGTACAGCCGATGATCCATCCCATTGGCTTTGCCGGTGCGCAGCGACTTGACCAGCGAGAAGGAAAGCGCGAGGGTCAAGGTGGCGTTCAAGCCGAGAACCACCAGCGCCTGGCGTAGGTTTTCGCTCTTGCGGCGCTGTGCATAGAGCGGTGAGTTGGCGATACGCAGCACCTTGGTGGAGAGCGCCGAGTCCATGCTCAGCGCCTTGGCGACCTTGCCCATCTCGATCTCCGGATCGCGCGCGAGCTCGATGATGTGGGTCGCAACGCCCGGAGGCGAGGGAAAGTTCACCAGCGAGCGAAGGTGGGCCTCGATCTCGGGATTCAAGCGGTGCTCCAGCGCAAATGGGGCTCGATACGCCCCCTAGGGCAGGTTAGCGACCGCACGCTACATAACTTAAGCGCCGAGCGGCGGGAGGCTAGGCAAGCCTGGCGCTGGTGCGCCACAGAAAACGCAGCGCCCGGAAGACGAGATACAGGCCGTACGGGCCCAGCAGGACGATCCAGGAGGCCGCCGACCCCGCCTCGAGCCCGGTGTAGATGCTGGCGAACATGCGCCTCAAACTCGCACCGTCATAGCGGCCGAGGAGCGTGGAGCCTGCCAGATAGACGAGGATGGGCATGAGTCCGAAGCCCACGGCGAGCGTGATCCCGGTGAGCCAGAGCTCCCGGGACCAGCCCCCGGCAAGGCCCAGACGGCGATAAAGTGCGGAGAAAGACATGGCTGGTTATTGTAACCAAATGTCTCACGGACCGCGCCGGGCGGTACACTACGGGCATGAAGAGCTGGACCCCGCAAGCGCTGTATGACGCAAAGCCCTGGGTATTCATGCTGGTGGGGGCGATGCTCGCCATCGGCATGACCGCGTGGTCGCTGCATGTCGGCTACTGGACGATCGTGCGCAGTCTGTCCCTCTTCGCGGGGGCGGCTCTGGCCATCGTCGGTGGCGCCACGCTGCAGATACGCCAGGACTACCGGGCGCGCAGCAAGTGGCGGCGCGAGACGCCACGCTGACTGCCGGTTGAGTCCCGAGCGTGATGCGCACCGCCGTCGTCGGCGTCGGATACCTCGGCCGATTTCACGCGCAGAAGTACCGTGCCATCTCCGGCTCCGAGCTGGTCGGCATCGCCGATCCGTCTGCGGCGGCGCGCGAGGCGGTCGGCGCCGAGCTTGGCGTCGCGGCGCATGCCGATTATCGCGAGCTCCTGGGGAAGGTCGATGCCGTCAGCATCGTGACGCCGACTCCGCTTCACTACCCCATCGCCCGGGAATTTCTCGAGGCCGGCGCTCATGTGCTGGTCGAGAAACCGGTGACCGCGACGCTCGCGGAAGGCAACAGCCTGATCGAGGCGGCGCGGCGCGCGGGACGCGTGCTTCAGGTCGGGCACCTGGAGAGGTTCAATGCGGCGGTGCAGGCGCTGCAGCCGCTGCTCACGGTGCCGCGTTTCATCGAGTCCGCGCGGCTTGCGCCCTTCAAGCACCGCGGCACCGATGTCGACGTGGTGCTCGATCTCATGATTCACGACATCGACCTGATCCTGTCCGTGGTGCGCTCCCCGGTGGTCGCGGTCGATGCCATCGGCACCAGTGTGTTCTCCGGCGAGATCGACATCGCGAATGCGCGCTTGCGTTTCGCGAACGGCTGCGTCGCAAACGCGACGGCGAGTCGCGTGAGCTTGAAGACCGAGCGGCGGCTGCGGTTGTTTCAGGACGACGCCTACGTCTCGGTGGATCTGCATCAGAAAGTGCTCACGGTGATCCGCAAGACCGGTGGCTTGTCGGCGGACGGCATGCCGCAGGTCGACATTCAGGAGACCAGCTACGAGCAGGGCGATGCGCTCAAGGCCGAGATCGAGGCATTCCTCGGGGCTGCCGCGAGCGGAGGTCCGGCGCCGGTGAGCGGGGAAGACGGACTCGCGGCGCTCAGCGTCGCGGTGAGCATTACCGAGCAGGTCGCGAGCTCGGCCGCTGGGTTCGCTCGCTCCTGAAGCGAGAGCCCACCGCGGCTCAGGATTTCGAGGGAGAGGCCGCGGGCGCTGCGGGCGGCGCGCCCGGAGAGAGCGGCTGCGCCGGCATCGCCGGCATCGGCGGCGCGCCTGGCGTGCTCGAGGGCGAGGCGGGCGGGGTTGGCGGCGCCGGCGCTCCCTGCTCGCCGAGCACGAAACCGTCGACGAAGTAGCGCGTTTCACCGAAGCAGGTCGAGGGTATGCCGGGATGCTCGGTGTAGTGCAGCCGCACGCTCTTGCCGACGACTTTCTCGAGCTCGGCGCCGAGCGCCGGATCGCGCACGCTGAAATGCCAGATGCGCGGTGCGACACCGGCGACCGCGAACTGCGCGAGCACGAGGTCCCCCTCCTCGGTCTTGCAGAACCAGCCCTTGCGCGAGAACTTCTGCAGCAGGCCGCCGTACGTGCCGTCCGAATAAGACCAGGACAGCGTCAGCCAGGTCCATAGCGCCGTTCCTCCGAATGCCAGGAGAATAAAAATCAGCGCATAGCGCAGACCGCGCGCGCGCCGAGGCGGGGAATTCACAGCAGCGACGGCCATCCCTCCCTTCGAAATTGGTGGAGCCGGGGGGAATCGAACCCCCGTCCATAAGTCCTACGCTTCAAGACCTACGTACGTAGCCACAGTCTATTGATCTCGCCGCGCGCTACCCGACGGGCAGGGAAAGCGAACGGCCAGCCCGGTAACGATTCGCAAGACGCACCCCGGACCCGTGTGTCCCGCTAGCTGATGAGCGCTACCTCCGAGCCGTTCGCACCAGCACGAGCCGGTCGGAGTTCAGCCGCGATTAGGCGGCTAGAGCGTAGTTGTCTTCGTTGGCAACTATAAGTTTGCAAGTAGTTTAACGAGGTAACTCGCACCTCGGTACGCACCTGAAGTTTCGCAACCCATGTCGAAACCGGTCGGCCCCAAACCCAAGCTACTCGACTTCTCAAGTGAGGGATAGTCTACGCGTTTCAAGAGAGCCTGCCAAAAGAGCGCCGCAAAATGCTCGCTCGCTCCCGGGGCGCTCGGCCCCGGGCCGCTCGCGCGCGGTCCGGCTGCGCCCGGCGGCGGCGGCGTGGCGGCATCGAATCAGCGCCGGCTGGCCTTCATGATGCGGCTCCTGTCGCGTTGCCAGTCGCGCTCCTTGTCGGTGGCGCGCTTGTCGTGCTGCTTCTTGCCTTTCGCGAGACCGATCGCGAGCTTGGCTCGGCCTTCCTTCCAGTACAGCTCGAGCGGCACCAGCGTGTAGCCGCGGCGCTCCACGGCGCCCACCAGATGATCGAGCTGGCGGCGCGTGAGCAGCAGCTTGCGGGTGCGGGTCGGATCGGTGTCGACATGAGTCGAGGCCGAGTTGAGCGCATGGATGTGGGCGCCGAAGAGAAAGGCCTCGCCGTTCTTCAAGTACACGTAGGCCTCCGCAATTTGCGCCTTGCCGGCGCGCATGCTCTTCACCTCCCAGCCGAGCAGCGAGAGGCCGGCCTCGAAGCGCTCCTCGATGAAGTAATCGAAGCGCGCCTTGCGGTTGACGGCGATCGGCGGCAATTTCTCGGCGGTTTTGGCCATGGCTCACGAGTCTACCGTGCGTTGTGCGAGAATTCCCGTACCGCGGCCCGTCCGCGCCGGGTAGGTCGAAAGCGTGAAAGTCGTCGAACGCAGCGCCATCGTCGCATACACGCCCGCGCAGATGTTCGCGCTGGTGGACGATGTGCCGCGCTACCCGGAATTCCTGCCCGGCTGCAAGTCCGCTCGCGCCGAGTACACCTCGCCAACCGAGCGCATCGCATCGATCGACATTGCCAAGGGCCATATCAAGCTCGGTTTCACCACGCGCAACACCGTGCAACCGGGGGTCTCGGTGCACATGGAGCTCATCGAGGGTCCGTTCAACCGGCTCACCGGGCACTGGAGCTTCAGCCCGATGGGCGAGCGCGGCTCGCGCGTGATCTTCCGCGTCGAGTTCGAGTTCAAGAACCGCCTGATGGCGGTGGCCTTGAATCCCCTGTTCGAGTCGGTGTGCGACAAGATCGTCGATGCGTTCGTGGCGCGCGCCAGAAACACCTATGGACTGCCGAGCGTGCCGCAGCCGCCGAGCGGCTCGTGAGCGATCCGACGCTGGTTGTCGAAGTGGTTTGCGCATGGCCGGAGCGCGCCGTCGTCAAATCCTTGCGCCTCGCTTCGCGGGCGACCGTCGCCGACGCGCTCGACCTGGCGCAGCGCGACGAGCGCTTCGCCGGCATCGACTTCGAGCAGGCGCCGGTCGGCATCTTCGGCGCGCGAGCCGAGCGACAGCAGCGCTTGCGCGACGGTGATCGAATCGAGATCTATCGGGCGCTCGCGGTGGATCCCAAGTCCGCGCGCCGGGCGCGCGCCGCGTCCGCGCGCGCCCGGCGCGCGTGACCCTGCGAGAGGGCCCGACGGTGAGCCCGGCGGCTAGTAGATCCTGCCGTTCTTGATCTTCGCTGCGGAGGCGTCCTGTGCCGCGGCGACCGCTGCGGACGGCTTGTCGATGCGCGCGACCTTCTCGCCGTCGAAGTACACGGTCACCCGGCGCGAGTCGACGTGGCGGGTGCGTCCCTTCTTCAGGTAGTAGATGTAGTCCCAGCGCTCCTTGTCGAAGCTGTCGGCGACCATCGGCGTACCGAGAAGGTAGCGGACCTGGCTGCGCGTCATGCCCGCTTTCACTTGCTCGACTGCGGCCTGATCCAGGAAATTGCCTTGCTGAATGTTGATGCGATAGACGCAGGCGGATGCGGCGAGGCACAAGCCGGCGGCCAGGAGGAGGGCGCGAAAAATCTTCATTGAAGTGGTGCGGTGCTCATAAATGACCGATAATCCACGGCTATCATACTGGATACCTCGGCATGCCGCATCGCCTCAAGACTCCCGCCACCACCGAAAGCAATGACCTGCGCAACGCCGGTCTCAAGGTGACGCTGCCGCGCCTCAAGATCCTCGATATCCTGGCCGACGCCTCGGTGCGGCACATGAGTGCCGAGGACATCTACAAGAAGCTGTTGGTCTCGAACGAGGATATCGGGCTTGCCACCGTGTACCGGGTGCTGACGCAGTTCGAGGCTGCCGGCCTCGTGACCCGCCACCATTTCGAGGGCGGGATGGCGGTGTTCGAGCTCAATCACGGCGCGCACCACGATCACATCGTGTGCGTCGACTGCGGCAAGGTGGAAGAGTTCATCGACGGCGGCATCGAGGAGCGCCAGCAAGCGGTGGCCAAGCGGCTGGGCTTCGAGATCAGCGACCATTCGCTCATTCTCTACGGGCATTGCCGCAAGGTGAATTGCCCGAACCAGAAGCGTCCGAAGCCGTAGGCCAAAAGCTGCGGCCGAGCCCGGCGCGTCGAGCGCACGCGCAGCGAGGCTCCCCCTAGCGCTGCGCGGGCGTGCGCTTCTTCCGGGGCATTTCCTCGCGCGCGGCGCGCGCCGGCATCTCGCGCGAGCCGCGCGCCAGCATCTCGCGCGCGTGGGCACGCGCCTCCGCGGTGATGTCGACGCCGCCCGACATGCGTGCGATCTCATCGATCCGCTCGGCCGCGGACAGGGTTTTCACCGCGGTGCGGGTGACCTTGCCGTCGGTGAGCTTGCTCACGCGGAACTGCTGGTGGGCCTGCGCGGCGACCTGGGCGAGATGCGTGACGCACAGCACCTGTGAGCGCTCGCCGAGCGCGCGCAACTTGATGCCGACGATCTCGGCGACCGCGCCGCCGATACCGGCATCGACCTCGTCGAATACCATGCAGTGCGTGCTGCCGGCGGCCGACGCCGCCACCTGAACCGCGAGGCTGATGCGCGACAGCTCGCCGCCCGAGGCCACCTTGGCGAGGCTCTTGAGCGGCGTGCCGGGGTTCGCGCTCACCTGAAACTCGATCTCATCGCGCCCGTACGCGGAGAACTCGACCTCGCTCGGCGCCACGCTCACCGCGAAGCGGCCGCCGCTCATGCCGAGCGAGGCCATGAGCGCGCTGATCTCGTGCCCGAGCTCCTGCGATGCTGCCAGGCGCGCCGCGCTCAGCCGCTCGGCGGCGCTCGCGTAGGCACGGCTAAGCTCGAGGAGCTTGCGCTCCGATTCGGCGAGATTCTGCTCGGCCTCCGTGAGCTCGCGGATCTCCTGCTCGGTGCGAGCCAGTTGCGCGGGGAGCTCGAGCACCCCCACCCGATGCTTGCGCGCGAGCGCCTCGAGCGCCGCGGCGCTGCGCTCGATCTCCTCCTGCCGCGCCGGGTCGACGTCGAGCGCGTCGAGATAGTGCCGCAACGAATCGGCGGCCTCGCGCGCGAGAATTGCCGCCTCCGAAACGAGCTGGGCGGCCTCGCCCAGCTTCGGATCGGTGTCCACCGCGGTGCGCAGCGCCGCGCCGGCCCGGGCGAGCAGGTCGTGCGCGCTCACCCCCTCGTCCGCATAGATGGCCGCGAGCGCCGAGCTCGCGGCGGTGGCCAGGCGGCCGCGCGCAGCGATGCGCTTCTGCTCGGCGAACAGCTCCTCGATGCTCGCCACCGTGCTCACCTCGGCCTTGAGCTCGCCGAGCTGATAGCGCAGCAGATCGAGACGCGCATCGCGATTCGCGGCCGCCGCCTGGCGCGCATCGTGCTCCGCGCGCAGCGCGCGGTAGCGCTCGTAGATCTCGGCCACCGCCGCGCCGAGCGAGCGGTCGGCAAGGCGCTGGTCGAGCAGCTCGCGCTGCGCGCTGCGCTTGACCAGATGCTGGTATTCCTGCTGACCGTGCACCTCGATCAGGAGCTCGGCGAGCTCGCGCAGCGACTGCACCGGCACCAGCTGGCCGTTCACATAGGCCCGCGATCGGCCGTCCGCGCCGATCACGCGGCGCAGGATCACTTCGCCCTCGTGCTCGACCGACTGCTCCTCGAGCCAGTGGCGCGCGGCGGCGGGCAGCGGCGAGAAGCTGGCCGCGACCTCGGCCCGCTCGGCGCCGTGTCGCACCACGTCCGGTCCGGTGCGCCCGCCGGAGATGAGCAGGAGCGCATCCACCACGATGGACTTGCCGGCGCCCGTCTCGCCGGTGAGCGCGGTGAGGCCGGGGCCGAACTCGAGCTCGGCCTCATCGACGATGACCAGATCGCGCAGCTTAAGGTGTGTGAGCATGGAGCACTCCGCGCATCGAGCTCAGTCGCCGCCGCCGTTGCCGCTGCCGCCGCGCCCCCAGCGCAGCTTCGAGCGCAGCAGGCGATAGTAGTCGTAGCCCGGAGGGTGGAGCAGGGTGATCTCGACCGCCGCACCCTCGACGATGAGCTGATCGCCGAAGCCGAGCTCGCCGATCACCGAGCCGTCGCAGGTCACTTGCGCGCGCGTCTCCGGCCGATCGGAAAGGCGCAACTGGATGCGGCTCGCGGCTCGCACCACGATCGGACGGTCGCTCAGGGTATGGGGCGAAATGGGCGCCAGCACCCAGACGTCGAGATCGGGCTCGACGATCGGGCCGCCGCACGAGAGCGCATAGGCGGTCGATCCCGTGGCGGTCGCAATCACGATGCCGTCACCGCCGTGCGAGTTCACGAAGCGCCCGTTGATGAAGGTCTCGAAGTCGAGCGTGCGCCCGGTCTCGAGCTTGTTCAGCACCACATCGTTGAGGGCGAGCGCGCGCACCGGCGCGACCCCGCGCCGCTCGAGCCGCGCCGCGAGCAGCGAGCGGCGGTCCTCGGTGTAGCGCCCGCCGAGCACCGAATCGATGTCCTCGAGCATGGAGGTCGGGCTCACGTCCGTGAGAAACCCGAGCCGGCCGCGATTGACTCCGAGCAGCGGCACGGAGCGTCCCGCGACCAGCCGCGCGGCATAGAGCAGCGTGCCGTCACCGCCGATCGCCACGATCAGATCGGCGCGCGAGGCGAAGTCGGCCTCCGGGCAACTCACCACGGTCTCTTTCGGGAACTCGAGACCGACGCCGGGATCGACCAGGGGCGGCTGACCGCGCGCGCGGAAATAATCGGCGAGGCTCAGCATGCACTCGGCCACGCGCAGATCCTTGGCGTTGCCGACCAGCGCGATGGAGGTGAAGGGCTTCGACATCGGGGTCCTTGTAGCACGACCGGCTCACGGCGGTCACGCGGGCATTCCGTGGGGATTTGACCGATTGCCGCGGACTTGACTTCGTCCGGACGCGCTAGGTAGCGTGAAACGTGTTATACGGAGCGTACTATGGCAGAAGGCGGCGAAGAGTCGCTCAGTGAGCGGGCGCAGCTCCTGCTCAAGGCGCTGATCGAGAGCTATATCCGCGACGGACAGCCGATCGGCTCGCGCGCGCTGTCGCGCGACTCGGGTTTGAGCCTCTCCTCGGCGACCATCCGCAACGTCATGGCGGACCTCGAGGATCTGGGACTGGTCGCCTCGCCGCATACCTCCGCGGGGCGGATCCCCACGGACAAGGGGTACCGGCTGTTCGTCGACAGCCTGCTCAAGCTCAAGCCCCTGCAGCACGAGGAGGTCGAGGACATCGAGCGCCGCCTGCGCGATGCGGCGAACGGGCGGGCGCTCGCCCAGACGGTCTCGCAGATGCTCTCCAGCGTCACACACATGGCCGGTCTCGTGACCTTGCCGAATCCCAACTACGTCGCACTCTCCCAGATCGAGTTCATCGGCCTGTCGGAGAACCGTGCCCTCGCCATCATGGTGATGAACAACGGCGAGGTCGAGAACCGCGTGGTCCAGCTGGATCGGCGTTACGGCGCCGAGGAGCTGAGGCGTGCCGCGAACTACCTGAACGATGCCTTTGCCGGTCATTCCCTGCCGGAAGTGCGGGCGATGCTGCTCAAGCAGCTGCAGGAAACGCGCCAGCACATGAACCAGCTCATGCAGGACGCCATCCAGGTCGCTCAGAAGGTCTTCGATACCAAGCCGGCCGAGCAGGTCGAGTATGTGATCGCCGGGGAGACCAATCTGATGGGATTCGCGGAGCTCGGCAACGTCGAGCGTCTCAAGCGGCTGTTCGAGGCGTTCAACGAGAAGCACGACATCCTGCGGCTTCTGGACAGCTGCCTGCGAGCCCAGGGCATCCAGATCTTCATCGGCCAGGAGTCGGGGTATCGCATCCTCGACGACATCAGCGTGGTCACGGCGCCGTACCTGCTCGATAATCAGGTCGTGGGGGTTCTCGGGATCATCGGCCCGACCCGGATGGCGTACGAGCGCGTCATCCCGATCGTCGATGTAACCGCTAAACTCCTGGGCTCGGCCTTGAACGCCCGCAAGTAGCCCCCAAGGTAGCGGCTGCGAGCGGGGCTCAACCCGCCATTCTTCGAGGGGTTTCGTTTTGAGCGATATCAATCAGTCTGCCGGAGAGGCTGCCATGCAGCATGACCCGGCCGCCGCCGAGGCGGCAATGAAAGGCTTGGCTGCCGCCGAGGCCAAGGCGCAGGAGAATTGGAACAGCTACATGCGCGCCGCCGCGGAGCTCGATAACTACCGCAAGCGCATGGAGCGGGAGCTCGATCAGGCCCGCAAGTTCGCCGTCGAGCGCTTCGCCCAGGAGCTGCTCACCGTCGCCGATGCCCTGGAGGCCGGTATTCGTGCCGGCGGGGAGAATCCCGGGCCCGCCTTGCTCGAGGGCGCCCAGGCGACCTTGCGGGAGCTCAGCAAGGCCTTCGACAAGGCAGGCATCAAGGTCATAGACCCCCAGGGGCAGCCCTTCGATCCCAACTGGCATGAGGCCATGGTCGCTCAGGAGAGTGCCACGGCGGCGCCGAATACCGTGCTGGCGGTCATCCAGAAGGGCTATTCACTGAACGGCCGGCTTCTGCGACCCGCCCGCGTGATCGTGAGCAAATCCGCAGAATCTCCCAATTGAAATTACCCGAGCACTCCCAAGATACGGGGCAATAAGCGATTTATTCAGAGGAATCTCAACATGGCTAAGATGATTGGCATCGATCTGGGCACGACCAACTCCTGTGTCGCGATCATGGAGGGCGGCAAGCCCAAGGTTATCGAGAACAGCGAAGGTGACCGGACCACACCGTCGATCGTTGCCTTCACCAAGGACAACGAGGTGCTGGTGGGCCAGTCGGCCAAGCGCCAGGCGGTCACCAATCCGCAGAACACGCTCGCCGCGGTGAAGCGCCTCATCGGCCGCAAATACACCGACGATGTGGTGAAGAAGGACATCAGCATGGTGTCCTACAAGATCGTCAAGGCGGACAACGGCGATGCATGGGTCGAGGCGCAGGGCAAGAAGATGGCCCCGCCCGAGATCTCGGCGCGCGTGCTCATGAAGATGAAGAAGACCGCCGAGGACTATCTGGGCGAGCCGGTCAACGAGGCGGTGATCACCGTGCCGGCGTACTTCAACGACTCCCAGCGCCAGGCGACCAAGGATGCAGGCCGTATTGCGGGCCTCACCGTCAAGCGCATCATCAACGAGCCAACGGCCGCGGCTCTGGCCTACGGGCTCGATAAGGATGGCGGCGATCGCAAGATCGCGGTCTACGACCTGGGCGGCGGCACGTTCGACATCTCGGTGATCGAGATCGCGGAGGTCGACGGCGAGCGCCAGTTCGAGGTGCTCTCGACCAACGGCGACACCTTCCTGGGCGGCGAGGACTTCGACCTCAGGATCATCAATTACCTGGCGGATGAGTTCAAGAAGGAGAGCGGCATCGACGTGCGCAAGGATCCGCTCGCGATGCAGCGCCTCAAGGAAGCCGCGGAGAAGGCCAAGATCGAGCTGTCCTCCAGTCAGCAGACCGAGATCAACCTGCCGTACATCACGGCCGATGCCGCGGGCCCCAAGCATCTCAACATGAAGCTCACCCGCGCCAAGCTCGAGTCGCTGGTCGAGGATCTCGTGCAGAAGACCATCGAGCCCTGCCGCATCGCACTCAAGGACGCGGGCCTCTCGATGAAGGATGTCGGTGAGGTCATTCTGGTCGGCGGTCAAACCCGCATGCCGCTGGTGCAGAAGGCGGTGAAGGATCTGTTCGGACGCGAGCCGCGCAAGGACGTCAATCCGGACGAGGCGGTCGCGGTCGGTGCGGCGATTCAGGGCGGCGTGCTCGCGGGCGACGTCAAGGACGTGCTGCTGCTCGACGTGACCCCGCTGTCCCTCGGAATCGAGACCCTGGGCGGCGTGATGACCAAGGTGATCGAGAAGAACACCACCATTCCGACCAAGGCGGCGCAGACCTTCTCGACCGCGGACGACAACCAGACGGGCGTGACCATTCACGTTCTGCAGGGCGAGCGCGAGCGCTCGAGCGACAACAAGTCGCTGGGCCGCTTCGATCTCACCGACATTCCGCCGGCCCCGCGCGGCATGCCGCAGATCGAGGTCACCTTCGACATCGACGCGAACGGCATCCTCAACGTGTCCGCGAAGGACACCAAGACCGGCAAGGAGCAGCGCATCGTGATCAAGGCCTCGAGCGGCCTGTCCGAGGCGGAGATCAAGCGCATGGTGGCGGATGCCGAGGCGCACGCGGAGGAGGACAAGAAATTCCGCGAGCTGGTTGCCGCGCGCAACAAGGCGGATGCCACGGTGCATACCGTGGAGAAGGCCATCGCCGATGCCGGCGACAAGGCCTCCGAGAGCGACAAGAAGGCGGCGAGCGATGCCATCGCGGCGCTCAAGACGGCCATCGCGAGCGATGATCGCGAAGACATCGAGCGCAAGACGCAGGCGCTCGAGCAGGCCTCGACCGCGCTCCTGCAGAAGATGTATGAGCAGCAATCGGCCGGGGCGGGCGCACAGGGCGCTTCCGGATCTG
>Ga0335073_10000180_pt1 | contig 77313 bp, 69 predicted proteins | sample Lox_Sample_22_FD_207093 | JGI IMG/M metagenome (GOLD analysis project Ga0335073, IMG submission 207093) | Soil microbial communities from Loxahatchee National Wildlife Refuge, Florida, United States - Lox_Sample_2.2 | ecosystem: Environmental > Terrestrial > Soil > Wetlands | place: USA... | reverse complement strand
GTGACCGCTCAATCCGAGGTGCCTGAGGGCGGCCTCGACCTGACGGAGCTTCGGATCGAACACGCTGAGTGACTCGACCAGCCGCGACTGGTGAAACCTCTCGCGCCGATCCCAGAAGGTGGTGAACAGGGAGGTCGCGAAACCGGTGGCCGTGATACGCAGGAAATTGTTCAGGCCCGAGGCGGCCGGAATCCGCTCCGGCGGTAGCCCGTCGAGCGCAATGGTGAATAGCGCGACCAGGAAGATCCCCATTGCCACGCCCTGAACCAATGACGGCACGGCGATCACCCAGAAGCTAGCGTCGGGAGGGTATGCGGCGCGCATGAAGTAGGAGACGGCAAACACCACGAATGAGATCGTGGCGAACCACCGGGCGTCGTAGCGAGAGATCAACCTACCCACGATCGGCGCCACGATCAACGCCGTGACGCCACTCGGCGCGGTCGCGATACCGGCCCAGGTCGCGGTGTAATTCACGTTGTTCTGCAACCATAAGGGTATGAGTACCAGGTTGCCGAAGAAAATTCCGAAGACCAGGCACAGCGCCAGCGTTCCGAGGGTGAAGCTGCGTGACTTGAACAGAGTCAGATCGACGATCGGCGCGCGATCGGTGAGCTCCCAGATGACCCACGCCGCGAGACCCACGATGAAGACGATACAGAGCGTCACGATGGTGCTCGAATTGAACCAATCGAGGTCCTTGCCCTGGTCGAGCATGATCTGCAGCGATCCCACCCAGACGATGAGCAGAATCAGGCCCATCCAGTCCATCCTGAGCATGTGAGCCGGACTCTCGCGGGACTTGAGGAACTGCCAACACACCAGCGCGCAGATCAGCCCGACCGGCACGTTGATCAGAAATATCCAGCCCCACGCATAGTTATCGGAAATGTAACCGCCGAGAATCGGTCCGCAGATCGGAGCGATCAGCGTCGTGGCCGACCAGATCGCGAGTGCGGTGCCCTTCTTGCTTTCCGGAAAGAGGGTCAACAGCAGTGCCTGCGAGCCCGGAATCATCGGTCCCGAGACCGCGCCCTGGAGAACGCGAAACAGCAGCAGCTCGGTGATGCTCTGCGAGATGCCACACAGGAACGAGGCGATCGTGAACAGGAGGATCGACAGCGAGAATGTCCGCACGATGCCGAAGCGACGCGTCAGCCAGCCGGTCAGCGGCACCGACACGCCATTTGCCACGGCGAAAGAGGTGATGATCCACGTGCCCTGGTCCGAGGATACGCCGAGGTTACCCGCGATGGTGGGGATCGACACATTCGCTATGGTCGTGTCCAGCACCTGCATGAACGTCGCCATGGCCAGCGCGATCAAGGTCGCGCCGCGGGCCATTCCGACCAAGGCGGGAGGCTGCGATCCCGCAGAACCCCGAGCTTCCACGGCTAGCGCTCCCCGTAGACCCAGTTGGCGCTCAGGCGCTCGCGGCCTTTTGCCGCCCCCAGGTTGTCCCGGATGATGCGCGCAATGCGCGCCTCCACGGCCGGATCGTCGGCGAGACTCGGTTGCGACGGGATCGGCACCCGACGCACCTGGCGGGAGACGAGCGGCCCCGAGGTGTCGCGAATGTCGACGGTTGCGGTCACCGATTCGCCGATACGCAGGGGATGGGCGCGAAGCTCGCCCGGATCGAGCTGCACCCGCACCGGCAGCCGCTGCACGATCTTGATCCAGTTTCCGGAGGCGTTTTCCGCGGGTAGCAGCGCGAACGCCGAACCCGTTCCCGCGGCAAGTCCGACGACTTTGCCGTGGTATACGACTTTTCCTCCGTAGACGTCGGCGCGAAGTGTTACCGGTTGACCGACCCGCATATCCCGCAGTTGTACCTCCTTGAAGTTCGCATTTATCCACAGCGCATCGAGTGGCACGACACCCATGAGCGGCGTGCCGGCGGCAACGCGTTGCCCGACCTGGACCGAACGGCGGGCGACGACGCCGCTCACCGGCGAAGTGATGCGCGTGCGCCGCAGTTGCAGCCACGCATCCCTGACTTTCGCGGCGGCGGCGAGCACCTCGGGATTCGTCGCGATGGTCGTACCGTCGATGCGTGCCTCCGTTTCGCCCAATTGCTCGCGGGTCGCAGCCAGGCTGGCGCGGACCTCTGTCATATCATCCCGGGTATGCTGCAGCTCTTCGGTCGATACCGCGCCATCACGCAAAAGCCCGGTGCGCCTCTCGTAGTCATGCTCGGCCCGGCGAAGCGCCACCTCCCTATAGAGAATGTCATCCTGCAGTTGCCCCTCTTGATCGAACAGCGCGCGAACTGCGCGCACCGCGCGGCCGAGGTTGGCCTCGGCTACTCTCACGGCAACCTCGGCATCGGCGGGATCCAGCTCCAGGAGCGGCTGGCCTCGGGCGACAAATTGCGTATCGTCGGCGTGCAGCCCGATGACCGTACCCGGCACTTCGCTCGTGATCTGCACCACATCGCCGTCCACATAGGAGTCATCGGTACTCTCGAAATAACGCGCATACAGAAACCAGTAGCTGCCGAACGCGATCGCGCCGAGCACCACCACGACAGCCAGGATCGTGAAGCCCTTGCGCCGCGAGGCGTTGACCGGTCGCGCCGGGGGTGCCTCTCCCGCACGGGTGGCAGGTGAGGCGGCGGCCGGCGGCGCGGGAGCCGTGGGCGCCTCGGGAGCTGTAACGGAGTCGTTCATGGCAAATCCCCCGAAAAAAGTAACCGATCAGCGACCCGCGTTGAGCACTACCGCAGGTGAATGGGGTCGAAAATCTCCGCCCACGTCGATGAGCAGACTCACGCGAGCGCTGGCACTTGCGGACTCGAGGTCCACCTGCTGACGCTCCGCATCGAACACCTCCGTCTCGGTGGCGAGAACGGTGAGATAGGTCGTCAGCCCGGCCTTGTAGCGCTCGATGGCCAGGCGGAACGCGGTCTGCGCATCATCGAGGGACTGCCGCTGCTGCGTCAGACTGGCGTCGAGTGACCTGATGTCACTGAGCTGGTCTGCCGTTTCCTGCACCGCCGCGAGCACGGTCCCGTTGTAGGTCGTCACAGCGACATCGATGTCCGCAACGTTGGCACGATAGTTGGCCCTGAGCCTTCCGGCGTCGAACAGCGGCAGGTCGAACGCGGGCCCCACGCCCCACGAGGCGGCCTGACCCTGAAGCAGATTGGAGAATTTCCCCACCGCGACGGTGCCACCGAAGGCGAGCAGATTGAAGTTCGGGTAAAAATCGACCTTTGCCACGGCCAGGCCCGCCTGCGCCGCGCTGATCCGCGAGCGTGCCGCAAGCACGTCAGGACGCCGCGCGAGCAGATCCATCGGCAGCGCGGTCGGCAATGAGAGCGCGGTCTCGGCGAGCAACTTGGGACGCTGGATCCGGCTGTATTCGTCGGCGCCCCGACCCGCGAGCGCGGCAAGCAAATGCACGTCGCGATCGATTGCGGCCTCATCCGCCAGGCGCTCCACGCGTGCCTCGGGCACCGCACCCGCCGCTTGCCTCAGCTCCACGCTCGTATCCAAGCCGGCTCGAAACCGATCGCGGGTAATGGCTAGGATCTGCCGGCGCTGCCTCTCTTCGCGCCGCGCTACGTCGGCCAGCCGGTAAGAGCGCTCGAGATCGATGTAGGTTCGGACCATCGCGCTGACGATCGCGAGTCGCGCCGCCGCCGCATCCAGTGCCGCAGCGTCCGCCTGGTTACGGGCTTGCCGCACGAGCGAGGCCTGCCGCCCCCAGAAATCCAGCGCCCAGGAGAAGTTGACCAGCTCATTGCTCAGCCAGACCGAGGAACCGGCATATTGCGACGGGATCGGAGCTTTGCCGCTGATTCGCTCCCGATTCACCGCGCCGTCATACGAAACGTATGGCCAGAGCTGCGCCGATGTCGCATCGACCGTGGCCTTGGCCAGACGCAGCCGCGCGAGAGCCTCACCCATGGTTGGGTTGTCCGCAAGCGCGGCGTCAATCAATCGGTCCAGCTGCCTGTCGTGGTACGCCGTCCACCAATCGCTCTGAACCGGTGCCGGGACCGGACCGAGTCCCAGATCGACCCGCTGGTCGATAGGCTTTTCGTTGGGCCCTGTCTTCGGCGGCGTGATGCACGCCGTGAGGAGCAAACAGAGCGGGAGCGCAAACGTCCAGGCGAGATTACGCCGCCAGCAGGCGGCTTCTGACTCGCAAGCGAGATTCACCGCGCCGGCTCCGCCGGACTCACCGGGTCGCGCCACCCGCCAGGCGGCGTGATCCCACCGGCCTGCTTGGGCCCCCAGCTACCCGGCTCGTATGGGTAAACCGCCGATTCCGCCTTCAGGACAGGATCGACGATGCGCCAGGCTTCCTCCACATAGTCCTCGCGCGCGAAGAGAGTTCTGTCGCCCGTCAGCGCATCACTCAGCACGCGCTCGTAAGCTTCCCGTTCGTGACCCGCGTCAAACCGGCTCGCAAGCAGTTCCACCTTCTCGCCGCTACCCGCCCCCTCCACGTCCAGTACGCTGAGACCGAGTCCAATCTCGCACGTCGGATTGATGCGAAAGCGCAGATAGTTCTGCATCAGGTCATCGTGAAGAATCGAGGGCGGACGCCTGAGCCGGGCCACGACCTCGGTGCAGGTGGTCGCGAGCGCTTTGCCGGCGCGAATGAAGATCGGGACGCCTTGCCAACGCCAGTTGTCGATCGTGAGCCGCACGGCAGCGAAGGTTTCCACCTCAGAACCCTGGGCCACGCCCGGCTCGTTGCGGTAGCCGCGGAACTGACCCCGTATCACATCCTCCGGTCTCAGAGTTGCTACCGACTTCAGCACCTTCACCTTCTCGTCGCGTATCGACTCGCTGTCGGTGCGGGCCGGCGGCTCCATGAGCAGATTGGACAACACCTGGAAGAGGTGATTCTGAATCACATCCCGTATCGCCCCGGTCTGGTCATAGAAGCTGCCGCGACCCTTCAAGCCGAAGGACTCCGCCATCGTGATCTGGATACTCTCGATGTGCTCCCGATTCCAGATCGATTCCTGTACTGAGTTCGCCAGCCGGAAGAAGACCAGGTTCTGCACCGGACGCTTGCCGAGATAGTGGTCGATGCGGAAAATTCGCTGCTCGGCGAAGGACCCGAGGAGAATGCGGTTGAGCTCCCTTGCCGTCTCGAGGTTGCGGCCGAAAGGTTTCTCGACGATTACCCGGGCACCCGGCGGAGCGCATCCCGCAGCTGACAGCTGCTCGATTACCGTGCCGAAAAGAGACGGCGGGATGGCGAGGTAGTAGGCCGGGCGCTGCGAGCGGCCCAGGGCCTGCTTGAGCGCCGTGAACGTCGCGGCATCGGCGTAGTCGCCGCGGATGTAGTGACCCAGCAGGTCCGTCAGCTTGCCGAACGCATCCTTGTCGATGCCGCCATGCTCCTGCAGACTGTCATGCATTCTGGCGTGCAGCTGCGCAAGATCCCAGTTGCTGTTTGCGACGCCGATGACGGGAACGTCCAGCGTACCTCGCTTCACCATCGACTGCAGCGCGGGAAAGATCTTCTTGTAGGCCAGATCGCCGCTCGCGCCGAAGAAAACGAATGCATCACATTTCGAGTCGCTCATTTGAGTGATGCCTTGCCCGGCTGGATCGCGGGCTTTTCCTGGTGACCGCCGAACTGATGGCGCATGGCCGAGAGCAGCTTGCCTTGGAATTGCGCGTTGCCCCGCGAGCTGAAGCGCTCGTAAAGCGCGGCACTGAGCACGGGCACGGGTACGCCTTCATCGATTGCCGCCCTGAGCGTCCAGCGCCCTTCGCCGGAGTCCGAGACCCGGCCGGCAAAGCCGTCGAGCGCACGATCGGCCAGCAGCGCCGCCGCCGTGAGGTCGAGCAGCCAGGAAGCCACCACACTCCCGCGCCGCCACACTTCCGCAACCTCGGCGAGATCGAACTCGAAATCGTAGTGATCAGGATCCCGCAGCGGAGTCGTCTCGGCATCGACCTCACGATGTGTTTTCCCCGCATTGGCCGCACGCAGAATATCGAGACCTTCGGCGTAAGCCGCCATGAGGCCATATTCGATGCCGTTATGAACCATCTTGACGAAGTGGCCCGCCCCACTCGGTCCGCAGTGCAGGTAGCCGAGCTCGGCCGTACTCGCACTCTCGTCGGCGCGGCCGGTCGTGCGTTCGAGTTGCCCGCGACCGGGCGCCAGGGCCGAGAAGATTCGGTCGAGTCGGCGTACCGTCCGCGTGTCACCGCCGATCATCATGCAGTATCCCCGCTCGAGCCCCCACACGCCGCCGCTCGTTCCAACGTCGACATATTGGATGCCTTTCGGGGCCAGCTCCTGCGCGCGCCGCTTGTCATCCACGTAGTAGGAGTTACCTCCGTCAATGAGCGCATCTCCTGCCTCCATATGCGGCGCCACGCGAGCTATGGTTTCATCCACGACCGCGGCCGGTACCATGAGCCAGACTGCGCGGGGCGTGCGTAAGCGGCTCACGAGGTCTTCGACGGAGCTGGCACCGACCGCCGCCTCCTGCGTGAGTGCCCGCACGGCTTCGGGCGAGCTATCGAACACCACGCATTCGTGGCCGTTGCGCATGAGCCGGCGCACCATGTTTGCGCCCATCCGGCCAAGCCCAATCATTCCGAGTTGCATAAGTCTCTCTCCGCAGTCAGGATCGAACCAACGGTCAGCGACGACCGGGGCTGCCTTGGTGGACCCCTGCCGCAACGATCCGCCGGATCAGTGCATTGGTGGAGCTGTCGTGCGCCAGAGTTGCCTGCGACTCCGGATTGAGGTCGCGCAGGACGTTTTTCGCGAGCACCTTGCCGAGCTCGACTCCCCACTGGTCGAAGGAGTCGATCTGCCAGATCGCGCCTTGCGTGAACACGCTGTGCTCATACAGCGCCACCAGGCGACCCAGCGCGGCCGGGGTGAGCTCCTCGAGCAGCAGGGTATTGGACGGTCGATTGCCTGGGAACGTGCGATGCGGCACCAGCCAATCCGGCGATCCTTCCGCCTTCACTTCCGCGGCCGTCTTGCCGAAGGCGAGCGCCTCGCCCTGCGCCAGGACGTTCGCGAGCAGCATTTCATGGTGGGGTCCGAGGGGATTCAGGGGTTTCATGAACCCGATGAAGTCGCACGGAATGAGCCGCGTACCCTGGTGGATCAGTTGATAGAAGGAGTGCTGGCCATTGGTTCCGGGCTCGCCCCAGTAGATCGGACCGGTGTCGTAGTTGACGCGACCGCCCTCCAGGGTCACACCCTTGCCGTTGCTCTCCATGGCAAGCTGCTGCAGGTAGGCCGGAAAGCGCTTGAGATATTGCTCATACGGCAGCACCGCCGCGGTCTGGGCGCCGAAGAAGTTCGTGTACCAGACTGCGAGCAAGCCCATCAAAACCGGGAGATTGCGCCGCAACGGCGCGGTGGCGAAATGCTCGTCCATTTCGTGGAATCCCTGCAGCATGGCAGCGAACGACTCCGGCCCGATCGCCAGCATCGTCGATAGTCCGATTGCAGACTCCATCGAATAGCGGCCGCCGACCCAGTCCCAGAATCCGAACATGTTGTCGGTATCGATACCGAACCTGGACACCTCGGCAGCGTTGGTCGATACGGCGACGAAGTGCCGGGCCACCGCGCGCTCATCGCCGCCAAAAGCCCCCAGGCACCAGGCGCGCGCGCTGCCCGCGTTCGTCATGGTCTCGAGCGTAGTGAAGGTCTTCGACGAAACGATGAACAGGGTTTCGGCCGGATCGAGGTCGCGGACGGCCTCGGCCAGATCCGTCCCATCGACATTCGACACGAAGCGCAAGGTCAGAGTGCGCAGGCTGTAATGCCGCAGCGCCTCGTAAGCCATGACGGGCCCCAGGTCCGAGCCGCCGATTCCGATATTGACGATATTGCGGATCGGCTTGCCGGTGTATCCGGCCCACCGTCCGGAGCGCACCGTATTCGCAAAGTCGCGCATCTTGTCGAGAACCGCGTGGACCTGCGGCACCACGTCGGCGCCGTTCACCTTTATCGACTCATGGCGGGGCGCGCGCAGCGCAATATGCAGCACGGCACGACGTTCCGACACATTGATCTGTTCGCCCGCGAACATGGCGTCGATCCGGGCGCGCAGTCCGGACTCCTCGGCAAGTTGCACCAGCAGACCCAGGGTCTCCTCGGTGACCAGGTTCTTGGAGTAGTCGAGATAGATCCCGGCTGCCTCGAGCGCGAAGCGCTCTCCCCGCTCCGGCTCGCGGGCAAAGAGCTCCCGCAGTTGCCGCTGTCCGGTCGCGGAGTGATGGGCGCGAAGCGCGTTCCATGCCCGCCGCTCGGTGAGCGGAGGAATCGGGTTCTTCATTTCGCAGCTCCTCGCAATCTAGTGGGCAACCGTGTGAGCGCGCGCTCGGAACGACTTCGTCTTCGCATCGATCACCTGCAGCAGGTCGTTCCACGAGGCGACGAACGATGCGGCGCCATCGTCCTGAAGCTTGCGCGCAAGCGCCGCGAGATCGATGTTCGCCGCCTTGAACGCGGCGAGCGCCGACTCTCCCGCCGCCGCGTCCGTACTCCAATCCGACTCCAGCTCGCCGTGGTCGTAGAAAGCCTGCAGCGTCTTCTCGGGAACCGTGTTGATCGTGAGAGGGGCATGCAGCCCCCTGACGTAGAGAATGTCGGGAGCGTTCGGGTCCTTGGTACCGGTGCTCGCGAAGAGCAGACGTTGCGGCCGCGCGCCTGCATTCAACGCCCGCCGCCAGCGGCTCGAGGACAACAGCGCGGAATAGGATCGATAGCAGCCGCGCCCGATCGCAATACCGAGCGTATTGGTGAGCTGACCGGGTACCCGACCGGAGACGGCGACGTCCCAGCGGCTGATGAACACGGAGGCGACGGAGCTGACGTTGGGATTCAACCCGGCCTCGATGCGCCGCTCCACCCCTCGCAGGTAGGCCTCCGCCGCAGCCTGGTACTGCGCGGGCGAAAACAGCAGCGTGACGTTGATGGGCACGCCGGCGAATATGGCCTCCTCGATTGCCGGCAGGCCCTCGGCCGTTCCCGGAATCTTGATGTACAGATTCGGCTTGCCGGCGCGGGCGTGCAGCTCCTTCGCTTCGGCGAGCGTCGTGCGCGCATCGCGCGCCAGGAGCGGCGACACCTCGAGGGATACCCAGCCATCGACGCCGGAGCTTTGCTCGTGCACCTCCCGGAAGAGATCCGCCGCCGCCGACAGATCCTGCAGTGCGAGCTCGAAGAACAGCCGTTCGCCGGAGTGGCCGGCCGCGAGCAACTGGCGGATCGCGGCATCATAGGCCGCACCCTTCCTGATGGCCTGGTCGAAGATAGTGGGGTTCGAGGTGAGCCCCCTTACCGAGAAGTCGCGGATGTAGCGCTCGAGCGTTCCCCCGGTCAGCAGATCCCGCGTGATGTTGTCCAGCCAGAGACTCTGACCGCTACGATATAACTCTTCAGTTGGTTTCATTGTCGTGCTCATCTCAACGTATGTGCGCTGCGCCGAAGATAGCCGGTACGATCCCCGGGGAATTGTCTGTGTGCTCTTTGCGTGAATGAATGGCTCACGGAGTCGGCCGCCGCTCTAACGCAAAGTCCGCGCTCCGCACAACTCGAGGAGCAGATGCCTGCCGCTGAGCTGATCCCGCATGGGCGCAACCCGCAAGCTGAGAGTTCCAGTCACGCCGGCGGACCATCCGGCGTATCCTGCGAGATCGAAGGCCACGGTTTCTCCCCTGGCGAGCGCCCGCTCGACAGCGTGCAGAAAGGGTTGCGGTTGTGGCAGGAAGGATGCGAGCGGGCGACCGCGCAGTCTCTCGGCGGGCACGGCGAGCAGGTCCTCCGCGCCGACGTTCGCGTATACCGCGCAGAGCTGCAAGTCGAGCACGATGATGCCGAGCGAGAGCGCATCGAGCACATCTCCCGCATCAAAATCGGCAAGCACCGATGCTTCCCGCTGCACGTTGCCGCGACCTTGGCTCATCCCGTCTTCCATTCGATCATGGGATCGCAGCCCAGATGACCTCCACCGGCACATGCTCCTGATGAAGGATCCCGCGGATGGGCATCTCCTCCACGGAACGCCCGGAGCAGGCCGTCCGATACGTGCGCAGCTTCTGCTCGCCTAAAATGAGCACCGAAATATGACGGGAGTCCAGCAATGCGCTCAGATTGAGACTGAGTCGCTCATGCGGGACCGTCCGCGACCACATCGCCACGCATGCGGGCGGCGCCTGCGGGTCGAGAGCACTCCGCAGGCCCGGAGAGCCCGGGATCAACGAGGCGGTGTGTCCATCATCGCCCATGCCGAGCACCGTCTCATCGAAGGGCCGCGGCACCTTCGCAAGCGCATCCCACGCCGCATCAGCGCCCAGTAGCGGTGACGGCGCCGAATTCTTCAGCCCCATGAATCGGGCGGGCGCCGCTTTCTCGCGCAACAGCCGCTCGCGCACCAAGCGCGCGTTGCTCCCCGCCTCGTGTGGAGCGACCCAACGCTCATCCGCAAGAGCGATGAACACGCGACTCCAATCGAGCTCCTGCATGCACAGTGCGTCGAACAGCTGAGCCGGCGAGTGTCCCCCGGAAACCAGAAGGGACGCCCGACCGCGACCGGCGAGAGCGCGCGTCAATCGCGCCGCAATGTCACCGGCAAGCGCCCTCGCCACGGCGTCGGTGTCGGCATAGCGCTCTAAACCCATGGGTCGATATCACCTCAAGTCGCCCGCATGGGCTATTGGACGAAGGTATCTTCAATCCCGCGGATCGGTGTGCCGAGAGTCCGGCGACGCGCGCGAGATTCTGCGTCGAGCTCGAGTCGGACCGGACGGCTCGGCAGCTCACGCCTCACATCGTAAGGACCACCCGAAACTCCGCCCTGCCGCTCATCATGCGCGCGTAAGCCTCCGCGGCCTTCTCGAGCGGATAGGTCTCGATCATGGGCCGAACACCCGAAAGTTCCGCGAATCTCAGCGTGTCCTCCGCATCGGTCGGCGTGCCCGCGGCGAAGCCCTGGATGCCGCGACTGCCGGGAATGAGTTGCACCGGCGAGACCTCGATCGGGTCGAATGTCAATCCGATCACGATGAGCTTGCCTTTCGGCCTGAGTCCGTCAATGGCCTCCGACATCGCCTTCGAGCTCGGTGCCGTCGCCAGAATGACCTGCGCTCCACCGAGTCTCTGCAGCGCCTCAGCCGGACGCTCGGACTCGCTATCGATATAGATGCTCGCGCCCAATCGTCTGGCAAGCGACGCCCCTTCCGCTTTCCGTCCGATGGCCGCGACCTTGTAGCCGAACTTATGAGCAAACTGAATGCCGAGGTGACCCAGGCCCCCGATCCCAAGGACGGCGACCAGGTCCCCCGGGTATGCGCCGCTGTGCCGCAGCGAGTTGTACGTCGTGAGTCCGGCACACAGCAGGGGCGCGGCGTCGACGGCGTTCAGCGCATCTGGAATCGCCACCAGCGCCTCGACGGGTGCGATCATGTACTCCTGATAGCCGCCGTCGTAGCTTATGCCGGCCACCTTCTGGTTCTGGCAATTGAAAAAGTCTCCGCGCCGGCACTGCGGGCAGGTGTTGTCTTGGCCGCCGTGCCAACCGACGCCCACCCGCTGTCCCTGGCGCCACGCCGACACGCCGGCACCGAGAGCGTCGATGACCCCGGCAACTTCGTGGCCCGGTACCCTGGGATATTGCAGGCCTGGCCAGGTGCCGTCCTTCACCAGCGCGTCGCTACGGCACACACCGCAGGCCTGCACCTTGATGCGCACATGTGCCGCGGGAGGCTCGGGGATCTGCCGCTCCACAATCTGAAAATCCGCTCCGCCAGCGGGAACCTGTACTGCCTTCATGAAGCTCACCGTACGTTTGGTAGTCGCCACCATTCCTCCTACAGCCCTCCATCCGGGCTGTCGCTGCGCGCGAGCATCGGCTTTCGCTCGCCGCCGCAACTTGAACATTCGTGCCGCATTGGTCCACGCGGCCCATTGTGGGACAGGAAAAGCGACCCGATGGCGGCTTGCGCGATATCCCACGCGCGCGCTGTGAGGCGCTTACGTTGGCGGCGGGGTCAATGGCGGAGCGCCTTCCTGCAGGCGCTCTCCAGCTGGAACAGTCCCCTGTGGACGCGAGACTAGCGCGCCAATACCTGCGTGCAATTGCCCTGGCCGGATACATTCGGTCTGATGGCGGCGGGACAGTCGAGGAGCCGTCAGTGCCGCGCCAAGTAGTGTCGTTGAACCTGGAGGACGCGCGACGCATCATCGCCGCCTGAGAGCGCAAAGCGGTCGAACTGAGACTCCCCTACAACATTGCCGTGGTCGATGCCGGTGGCGCACTGGTGGCACATGTGCGCATGGATGGCGCCTGGCTGGGCAGTGTGGACATCGCGATCGACAAGGCCTGGACCGCCAGGGCATTTGACATGACTACGGAGGATCTGTCGCAGCTTACCCAGAGCGGGCGCCAGGGGTTTGGTCTGAACACGACCAACCATTGCAGGGTCGTGATTTTCGGCGGCGGGATACCAGTCAGGCTCGACGGCACGGTCATCGGAGCAGTCGGAGCCAGCGGCGGAAGCGTGGAACAGGACATCCAGGTTGTCCGGGCTGCCCTCGCCGGAATGACCACGTCCTGAGCCAGGAGTATCCCGGCACCGGGCCGCGTCCTGGTCGACAAGGATACTCTGCTCCTTTCTGCAAAACAGATTGTCGGATTTCCCGACTAATCTCCCGCAAGCGGCTTGGTGATAATCCCGTGGAACATCATCAGGAACCCAATCGACGGCATGGGGATTGGGCTATTCGTCAGCCGCTCGATCATCGAGAGGCATCGGGGCCGTCAGACCGTGAAGGGCGCGATTGCTCAGCCCTTGCCCGGGGTATGCAGGCCCAGAAGAAAGGCCATGTCCACCAGGTCCGGAAGTGAGCTGGCGCGCATCTTGCGCATGACCCGGCCGCGGTGCGCCTTTACGGTGATCTCGCTGATACCGAGCTCGGCCCCGACCTGCTTGTTCAATTGGCCGCGGACCACGAGCGCCATCACTTCCCGTTCACGCAGGCTGAGGGACTGGTGGCGATCGCGCATCACCTGCAGGCGCATCTGCTCATCCAGGGAAACGCGGCTGCGCGCCAGCGCACGCTCGATTGCCCCCAAAAGGACTTCGGGTGCCAGCGGTTTCGTGAGGAACTCGACCGCCCCCGCCTTCATCGCCCGAACCGTGGTCGGGATATCGCCGCGGCCGGTAATGAAAATGATCGGCATCTCAGGGCGCTCGTCACAGACGCGCTTTTGAAGCTCCAGGCCATTGAGATCCGGCAGGCCCACATCGAGCAGCAGACAGCTCGGGCATTGCGCCCGTGGCAATGCAAGAAACTCCTGCGCGGACGCCAGCAGCTGCGGTCGCCAACCGGCGTGTGCGATCAGAAGCTCGAGCGCCTCGCGCACGGAAATGTCATCGTCGACAACAAACACGACGGGTGTCACGACCGTCGGCGGCATTTTCTGGCCAGGACGCAACGTGGTTGTGCTGCTCATGCGTGTATCCCCGGTCAAATAGCGCGCAGCTCATGGTGCAGCTGCGGATCCCCATCTGCTGCATATGATGCCGGGAAACGGCCGCGCCATCCAGTAGTACCTAAGTCCAATCGAAGTTCCGGAACACAAGGGGTTGAATGCGGCCCCGCGAATCGTCGCCGTAGCTCACCCTCGAGGATGGTCTCATGAAAATACTGATGGTCCTGACCTCCCATGACATTCTGGGCAGCACCGGGCGCAAGACCGGATTCTGGCTCGAAGAATTCGCAGCGCCGTACTACGTCTTCCGGGACGCCGGGGTTGCGCTGACACTGGCTTCGCCCAAGGGTGGTCAGCCGCCGATCGATCCGAAGAGCGATCTGCCCGAGAATCAAACTCCGGCAATGGCACGTTTCAAGCAGGACCCGACGGCGCAGGACTCCCTGGCACACACCGTGAAGCTGGCGGGAGTAAAGGCGGAGGATTACGACACGGTGTTCTACCCCGGAGGGCATGGTCCGATGTGGGATCTCGCCGAGAGCTCCGACTCGATTGCTCTTCTCGAAGCGTTCTACAACTCCGGCAAGCCCATTGCACTGGTATGCCACGCTCCCGGTGTCCTCCGCAAGGTCAAATACAAAGGCGCCCCGCTCGTGAAGGGCAAGCACGTGACGGGCTTTACCAACGGTGAGGAAGAAGAAGTGCAACTCACGAAGGTCGTACCGTTCCTCGTCGAGGATGAGCTGCTGCGGCTCGGTGCGATCTTCGAGAAGGTACGCAATTGGCAACCCTTTGCAGTCACCGATGGCCGCCTCGTCACGGGACAGAATCCCGCATCATCCACCGCCGGCGCCGAAGCACTCCTGCGCCTCATGGCGCAGCGCGCCGCGGCCTAGCACCCATAGTCAAGGCCTCGCGAGCACTCCGCCATGGTGTCTCGGGCTATCTCACCCTGGCGGGAGTGCGGCCTCGAGGGCGGACAGCAAGTCCTCCGCGCTAAAGGGCTTTATCAGGACATCGACCGCTCCCTGGTTGCGAAGAGTCGCGCGCACGCCCGTATCCGCGTGACCGGTAATGAAGATGACAGGCAAGGTCTCTCCCCGGGTTGCCAGCTCGCGATGCAACTCGGGCCCGGACATGCCGGGCATCGCGATGTCGAGGATCAGGCAATGGAAGTCCAAGCGCCGCTCGGATCTGAGAAATTCCTCTGCGGAGCCGAAAGCTACGACAGCATAGCCGAACTGTCGCAGCAGATCGGGCAACGATTCGCGAACCGACTCATCGTCATCGATCACTGCGACCCGCCGCTGCACTCTTTTCATAAGGATCCTTGGCCGAAGCATTCGGTCCAATCATGGAGATCGCCCCCGCGAGTAATTCGATTCCCCAAGCGATCCGATCACCCGACACAAGGATGCCGCAAGCGGGAGCAGTTTTGTTTGATACCTTCGTATCAGTGGCATTTTACATATTCTGGAGCCACTGCCCCGCCCGCGCCCGCCACCCAGCCGCGCACGCCAATTTCGAGACAACCGAGTACCAAACATGAACAGACACATCTTGATGGTTTCGGCATCCGTCGTCGCGCTGGCAATCGGGACCGCGATTTCCGCCCGCAATGAGCACGCCCTTGCGGTACCAAAGCGGCCGGCCATGTCGGAGTTCCATGGATTCGAAGGCTGGTCGGTGATCGCCGTCAGCCAGAACGGTGGCAAGATCGCGGCGATAGTAGGGAATCCCGCGATCATCGCCGCCTATAAGAGCGGTATCCCTCGGAACGGCAAACCTTTCCCGAACGGCTCCAAGATGGCGAAAGTCCACTGGATCCCGAGGAATCAGCAGACCCAGCCCGGCAACCCGGTCGTACCGGGCGCCTTGCATGATGTCGATTTCATGGTGAAGGACAGCAAGAGGTTTGCCGACAGCGGCGGCTGGGGGTGGGCGGCGTACGAATATGAAGCCAAGTCCGGCACGTTCCGGCCTGCGAACCTGACCGACGCGCCGCCGCAGGGAAATGATGCCAAGTGTGGTTATGCGTGCCACACCCTAGTCAAGAGCCACGACTTCGTCTTCACGGCGTACGCGAAGAGGTAGCCGGCCTGCTCATGGACGCAGAAACGCCAACGCACTTCTCGGCGGCTTTCGCCTCCGGCCATGAGCCGACTCCACCTTCAGATCTCCGGTCGCGGGAGCGCTCGAGGGGCTGCATCCGACACCTGTCGGAAAGATCGTGCTGGCTGCGGAGGTTGAACGTGCATGACCCAGCGACTCTTTCCGTGACCGAAAGACTCCATTCGTCCGACGGGCGTTGTTCGCGACATATCACGAACATATCCTGGCCTGGATGGGCTCTCGTACTACTCGCGTCAAATCAGATGGAGGCCTTCCATGCCCGCGATGCTCTGGATCTTTGAACGGACCGGCCAATTCCGGACTAGACCATGAGCGACGCCCCGAGCGAGGCCTTCGGCGCCCCCGGTATTGCGCCTACCTGGTCATCAAGCGACAAGGACTTCGTGACTGCCGCGCTCGACAGCTCCAGGGTTTGGGCGACGATCGGCCGTGGAATCATCAATGAAGTCTACTGGCCCTCGACCGGGCAACCGCAGATCCGGGATCTCGGCTTCTACCTCGTTGGCAAGGGCCGCTGGATCGATCTGAAACGCGAGCGCCGGTACCGTCTTCTCACTCCAGGCCCTGCCTTGCCTGCACTGGAGATCGTGCACCACGGAGACGACTATCAGCTGACGCTGGAAATCCTACCGGACCCTCGGCGCGACGCTCTATTGGTGCGGTTTGCGCTGACCGGCGACTACAGCCTCGTTTTCATTCTCGCGCCGCACGCCGGCAGCACGGGCCGCGACAATAGCGCGTGGCTCGATGACGGCTCGGCCTATGCGCACGGAAACGGCTTCTCACTCTGCCTCGCTGCAAGCATCCCGCTCGAGCATCTGAGCTGCGGTTTCGTTGGGGCATCGGACGGCTGGCAGGACTTGAACCGCCACGGCTCGCTCACCTATGGATTCCAGTGCGCGAGAAACGGCACCGTCGCGATCAGCGGCCAGGCGAGCCGTCATCACGGTCTGCTGGCAGTTGGTTTCGCTGACAGTCAGGCCGGCGCCCATACACGCGCCCGAACGGCGCTCGCCGCGAACTTCGACGTGCTGCGCAGTCTCTTTATCGAGGCTTGGCTTGGGTGGGGATCGACTCTGAGCCTGCCTCGTCCCGATGAGACGCTGGGTGATGCCGCGGAGCTGTCAGCGGCGGTGCTGAAGATGCACGAGGATCGCGCCTACCCGGGCGCGGTCGTGGCCAGCCTGTCAGTGCCATGGGGTAACAGCACCGAATCGCTCGGTGGATACCACCTGGTTTGGCCACGCGATGCGAGCCTCACCGCCTTCGCGCTGATCGCCGCCAATCAGCGGATCGATGCGAAACAGATTCTCTCGCATCTGATAGCCGCACAACGGCATGATGGACATTGGCCGCAGAACTACTTTCCGAGCGGCCAGCCCTATTGGGACGGCGTTCAGCTCGATGAGGCGGCGCTGCCTGTGTTGCTCGCCGCCAAGCTCGCCGAGCTGGGAGAGCCTGAGCTCGCGGGCACGCGGGAGATGATACGGGCGGCCGTGGGCTTCCTCGCCCGCACCGGCCCGGCGAGCAGCCAGGATCGCTGGGAGGAGAATCCGGGCGTGGGTCCCTTTACGCTCGCGACTGCGATCGCTGCCCTCGTGGCTGCGGGCCCCTGGCTCGAGCCCGAGGAGCTCAGGTACGCGCTTGAGCTCGCGGACGACTGGAACGAGCGTCTCGAGAGCTGGTGTTATGTCGAGAATACCGAATTGGCCGCCAAGCTCGGAGTGCGGGGCTATTACGTGCGCATCGCGCCACCAGGGCTAGGGGGAGCGAACGGCAGTCGAGTCGAGCTGCGCAACCGCGACGGCGAGACGATCGCCACGTCGGCCCTCGTGAGCCTCGATTTTTCCTACCTCGTGCGGCTCGGCCTGCGCAGCGGGCTCGATCCACGCGTGCAGGACACCATCCGGGTGGTCGATAAACTGCTGGCAGCCGAGACCCCCTCCGGAACTCTCTATCGCAGGTACAACGGGGACGGGTACGGGGAGCATGCCGACGGGCGCTCATTCGACGGCCGCGGGATCGGGCGCCCATGGCCTCTTCTCGTAGGCGAGCGCGGCCACCTGGCGTTACAGTCGGGCGAGGATCCGTTACCTTTCCTGCATACGATGTGGCGCTGTGCCAGCGCGGGAGGGATGCTTCCCGAGCAGGTTTGGGATGCCGAGGCGATCCCCGAATTCGGGCTCGAACCGGGCCGCCCCTCGGGCAGTGCGATGCCCTTGGTATGGGCGCACGCCGAGTTCCTGAAGCTCATGGTCGCGCGCGAGCGCGGACGGCCGGTCGAATGGCTCGCATCCGTCGAGCAGCACTTTGGCCAGCGCCCGGTAGCGCAACGCGGTGAGGCTCTCCCGAGACAGGCGCAGGCCGCAACCGGGAGATCGGGCACTTGGCACTGGCGGGACGAAGTCCCCATTGCGCGGCTGCCTGCCGACAAGCTGCTGACCGTCGAGGACCGAGTTCCGTTCACGTTGCATTTGGGCTTCGATGGCTGGCAACGCATTGAGGATCGACCTGCGCAGCCTGGGGCGTTCGGTATCTGGTCCGTCGCTCTGACCGAGCAGGAGCTCGCCGACGCGCAGGAGCTGAATTTCACACGACGGTACGAAAGCGGTTGGGAAAATCGCGACTACTGCGCCTCGCTCGAGCGGAGCAGGTCAGATTCCTCAAAGTCATCGACGGCGACCGTGAAAGATGCCGCCGTCGCCGAGGCTGCCTGAGGAGACTGCAATGGGATTCGCTCCCGCGGGTTTTTTTTTTGGATAGTCGAAGACACCCATGAGACAGCCATCGATTGATCCTGCAGGTCGGCAACCCGCAGCCCACCAGCCCGGCCAGGAGAATTTCCATGTCATCCGCTCGGAGGACGTGCAATGGCAGCAGTTCGCGGCATTCCCGCCCGAGGCGCGGCTGGCCATTCTGGTGGGCGACCCGACCAAGGCCGGCCCGTATCTCATTCGGGTGAGGCTCCCGGGCGGCACGAAGATGATGCCTCACGAGCATCCGGAGGACCGCATCTACACGGTCATCTCCGGAGTTTTCTACATCGGACTTGGCAGCACCTTCGATGAAGGCAACCTGACGGCACACGCGCCCGGCAGTGTCGTGGTCCTCCCGGGTGGACAGCCGCATTTTCACTGGGCGAAATCCGGCGAATATATCACCCAGGTGAGCGCGATAGGTCCGCTGGACCTCTGCTACGTGGATCCCGATCATGACCCCCGACGGCTCACAAATCGACCACAATGTTCCCCGTCGGCTGCGAACAACAGATGAGCAGGTTGCCTTCTGACGGCCCATCGAGAGGCTCTGGTGTGTATGCGACGGCCCCCGAGACGAGACCGCTCTCGCAGTTGTGACACACACCAGCCCGGCACGACCAACGCACCGGGACATCGCAGGCTTCCGCCAGTTCCAGGATGTTTCGATAGGCGGATGCATCCCATTGCGCCGCGACGCCGCTGCGAGCGAACGACACGACTACCCCGGTATGACGCTCGTTCGAGGGCGGATGCGGAGCCGTCCGCGAGGCAGGTGCCATCCCCGGGGTCATCGACTCACCGCCGTTGAAAATTTCCGTGTAAATCCGTTCCTGCGCAACACCCAGCCTGCCGAGCAGCTCCTTCATGTCCGCCATGAACCGATTCGGCCCACAGAGGTAGACCTCCGCCTCTGGCGGGATTCGCAGCTCGTCGAAGACCGACCCGGACAAGTGACCGGCGGCGTCGAAATTCGTTCCGACTCTGTCGCTTGCGAGGGGATGGCTGTAACAGACGTAACTTCGGGCGCGCGCAAGGACTTGCACCAGTCCCCGAGCTTCTGCGGCAAACGGATGATGCGCCCCGTCGCGGGCCGCGTGCAGCCAGAGCACCTGCCGGTCGGAGTGGGTCGACGCCAACGCGTGCAGCATCGCCAACACCGGCGTAGCCCCGATTCCCGCACTCAGCAGGACCAGCGGCTGCTCTCCCGGTTGCAGGACGAAGCTGCCGCGCGGTGCGCTGACATCGAGAGTGTCGCCTACCTGGAGGCGCTCGTGAAGGTAGGTTCCGGCCAATCCATTGGGCTCTTTCTTGACGCTGATTCGATATCGCTCCATCGAAGGCGCCCCCGAAATGGAATAGCTGCGAAAGGCCGCCACGCCGTCCGCCGTCGCATTCACCCGCACGATCACATATTGGCCGGGAATCGCGCTTGCGACCGGGCCACCGTCCGCTCTTTGCATCGTGAGCGAAATGACATCGGCGGACTCCGGATTGATCTCGCTCACGCGGAAACGGCGAAAGCCCGGCGCGGACGGGTGTGCCGCCGCTTTCGGCACGAGCCCTGCATTCCCGTCCGCCCGAGGTTGCTGCAGTAGCGCTTCAAATGAGGTGCGCCAGCCGATCGACAGCGCTTCGATCCGCAAGGCTCGCTCCAGTCGGTCACGGGGATGATTCCCCGAATAGAGGAGCGCGTTGACCTCCGCGACAGTCATGCGCTCGGTCGCCTCGACGACCTTTGAGATCTCGTCGCCGGCACCGACCTCGCCCTCCTGCAGAACCCGCAGGTAAAAGCCCGGTCGCCCGCTCGAGGTCAAGAGGGCCGGCATGCGGGGCTCCTCCATCCGAATGCCGATGCGATAGCAGGTGACCCGCGGCTGCGTGACTTCGAACAAGGCGCCGCCGATCCGATAACGATCGCCGATGCATACGGCATCGTCAGCCAATCCTTCGACGGTGAAATTCTCGCCAAACTGGCCGTAAACGAAGTCGGGCCGCCGCAGCTTCTCCTGCCAATAGCGGTACGACTCCATCTGGTAGACGAAAACAGCGCGATGCTCGCCACCGTGGCCGGCCAGATCGCCCTGGCCGTCGCCGTCCACATTCAATCGGCGGACGCGGCAGCGACCTGGAACGGGGCTTTTCCAGATCCCGGTGTGCACCGTACGCCCACGCCACTGGATATCACGCGGAAGCCCGACATTCACCGATAACAGACGAGCCATGTCGATCACCTATCCCACTCCTGCGCCGCCGTCCGGCAGGCCATATCATCCTGCGTACTTTACCTCGGCCGTCCAGCTACCGATTGGCTGGCTGTGGAGTTGCCAGAAAAGCTCCCCCGCTGCCTCGGCCTGACGTGACTCCTTGAGGCCGACCTCGACGGTCACGGTGGCGATGTGAATACCCTTCTGTTTGAGACTCTCGAACATACCGAGCGCCAGGGCCCGGAGCCGATGCTGAGGCAGGTCTTCACAGTCTTCACCTCGTCGCCTGCTCGCTAGCAGACCACCGCCTCAGTCGCCTGACGATTGCACTAAGGTGTCAGTCATGATCAAGGTCCGGCATCTCAGGGATTGAAGACCAGAATGTCGATCCCCGACCGTCGTTTGGCTGACCCGAGCCTGCGTACCTCAGCTCCCGCCCCAGGTGACGGCGCGCCTCAGAGCACCCGGATGATGCCGGCCATGAAACCGTCGCGATCCGGCCCGTCGTAGCTTGCGGACATGGCCCAGTGCCGCGGCATGTCGCACGGAAAGATGCAGTGCCAGCGGAACTCACCTGCCTTGGCCGGAACGAAGCTATAAGTGGTGGTACTCGGCGCAATGGTACCGTTCTTCCGATCCACCCCCGCCTTGATGATGATGTTGACCCCCAGCCCAGGCGCGGTAATCGAATGCCTCATGTCGTCGAGGTTGGTCACGGTGAAGGTGACTCGAACCCCTTTGCGCAGCACGAAACTCGATGGGACCATCGTATCGTGATGGGCGTGGTCCGGACCGGTGAAGCCGAGTCCGTTGCTGCCGGGCAGCACGTAGACGGTAATGTGCGTCTCCCCCTTGATCCCGAGAGCGGCCACATCGGCTGCCTGCCGACTGCCAACCTTCTTGCCACCCATGTCCATCCCGGGCATGGACATACCCTGGTCCTGCGGAGCGGCCCGGGCAAGGTGAAGCCACGCCGTACCGAGGACGGCAGCACCGGCTAGGGCGAGAAGCAGGGACGGCGAGCGGTTGCGCGGCATGACTACCTCTACCTGATCAAAGGCCGACGTTGTGGCTATTGTACGAGAAAACTCTCTTCCGCCACAGCGCAAGCGCCGTGCCACGTAACGTCGGCGCGCGATGCGCTCAATTGATTCCATCTATCGGACCATAGTGGCACAATCCACCTGACTCCCGGGTACGGGCCGATGCAACTTCTCGAGCGCGAAGACTGCCTTGCCGACCTGGCGGCCTGGTTGGACGTGGCCGTCCGGGCAAGTGGTTGTATTACGCTGGTGACCGGTGAGGCGGGCATCGGCAAGACGGCGCTGTTGCAGGAGTTTGCACAGCGTCAGGGCAATGCGCCGGTACTCTGGGGCGCCTGCGATGCGCTCTTCACGCCTCGGCCTCTCGGCCCGCTGCACGATATCGCCCGGCAGACCCCTGGCAAGTTGGCAACGGCCCTCGGTTCCAGAGCCAGGCCCGAGCTGATCTTCACGGCGGCGCTCGATGAGTTCGAGCAGATGAAGGCGCTGATCGTCATAGAGGACGTGCATTGGGCCGACGAGGCGACGCTCGACCTGTTGAAATATCTGGGGCGGCGCATTCATCGCACCCGGTGCATGCTCGCCGTGACCTATCGGGATGATGAGCTCGGCCCGCAGCATCCCCTGCGTCTCGTCATCGGTGACCTGCCCCACGCCAGCACACACCGGATGTTGCTCGCGCCGCTTTCCGAGATCGCAGTCACGCAGCTCGCCAAGCGTGCGGGACGAGCTGCCGCCGGCCTGCACGGCGTGACCGGCGGCAATCCGTTCTTCGTGACCGAGGTGCTCGCAAGCGCGGGCGACACGGCGCCCGCAACGGTGCGTGACGCCGTGCTGGCGCGCGCCGCGAGGCTCTCGGCGGTGGCAAGGCAGATCGCGGAGCTCGTATCCGTAGTCCCGGGAAAGGCCGAGCCGTGGCTGCTCGAGCCGATCACCCATCCGGCCGAAGCCGTCATCGAGGATTGCCTCGGGATCGGCATGTTGCGGCACGACGACGCCTCTCTCGGCTTCCGGCACGAGCTGGCCCGCCGAGCCCTCGAAGACTCGCTCTCCGAACAGCGCCGTCAGCTGCTGCACGCGAAAGTGCTCGAGGTGCTCGCGGCGCGATCCGACGTCCCGGTGGCGCGGCTGGCTCACCATGCTGACGGCGCTCGCAACGGGCTGCAAGTACTGCGTTACGCTCCCCTCGCCGCCGCCCAAGCCGCCTCAGTCGGCTCTCATCGCGAAGCCGCCGCGCATTATCAGGCGGCGCTGCGTTACGCAGACGACCTCCAGGCGACCGATCGCGCACGCCTGCTGGAAGCGTTGTCATATGAATGTTATCTCACGGGCGACCCCCCACGGGCGTTCGCGGCACGGCGCTCGGCGCTGGAGATCTGGCGCGCTCAGAACCTGCCTCTGCAGGAGGGTGACGCGGTGCGCTGGCTCTCACGGCTCTTCTGGTTGATGGGCAACAATGCTCAGGCTGACGAGTACTGCGGCAAGGCGATCGCCGTACTTGCGTCGCTGCCGCCGAGTGCCGAATTGGCGCGGGCTTACTCCAATCAAGCAGACCTCGCAATGGAAGCGCACGAGGTCGACACGGCCATAGAGTCCGCGCTGCGGGCCATCGAGCTCGCGCAGCGATTGGACTGCACCGAGACTCTCTGCGATGCATTGAATGCGCTCGGCGTCACCCGACTCATCATCGGCGACACTGCCGGATGGGCGGATCTGCACCGCATGTTACAGCTCGCGCTGGCGGCGAGATCGCAAGAGCATGTGGCCCGCGCCTACAACAACCTGGCCGCCATGGCGGTCTCCCGCCGGCAATACGAGCAGGCATCCGGCTACATGCAGGCCGGCATCGCCTATTGCGAGGAGCATGATCTCGACTGGGTGCGGACATACATGCTCGCTTACCGCGCGCGCATGAGATTCGAGCAGGGAGACTGGAACGCAGCGAGTGAAGACGTGGAAGCAGTGTTGCGCAGCCCGAGTACCCCGGCTATTACGCGCATCCCCGTGTTGCGAACGCTGGCGCATTTACGCGTTCGCCGCGGCGATCCCGACGCCAGCGGACCCATGCAGGAAGCGCGGGCGCTGGCGGGCCCTACACCGGTGCTGCAGCGTGCGGGCATGCTGGCCATCGTGCGCGCCGAGGCCGCGTGGCTGGCGGACGATCGGGAAGGTGTCGTTCGGGAGATCCAGCCGGTGTATGAGCTCACCCGACGGCGACGCGATCCGCGGATGAACGGTGAGCTCGCGGCCTGGCTGTGGCGGGTGGGAGCTCTCGCGGAGCCGCCGACTGATATCGCTGAGCCTTACGCGACAGAAGTTGCCGGCGATTGGCGCGGCGCGGCCGGCGCCTGGCACGCGCTGGGTTGTCCCTACGAGCACGCATGTCTGCTCGCATGGCACGGCACCGAAACCGATCAGCGCCATGCATTGACTATCCTGGAGCAGCTGGGCGCCGCCCCTGCCGCCAGGCTGCTGCGCCGTCAGATGCGCGTGCACGGCGTGCGGCGCATTCCGCGCGGCTCGCGGCCCTCAACCCAGGGACACCCGCTCGGACTCACGCGGCGCGAAGCCGAGATTCTCGGACTACTGCAAAACGGCCTGCGCAGCTCGGCGATCGCCAAGCGGCTGTTCGTCTCTCCGAAGACGGTCGAGCATCATGTATCGGCGATCCTGGCCAAGTTGGGCGTGTCCTCGCGCGCAGAGGCCATCGCGCTGGTGCACGCACAGACCAAGAAAAATCCCACGTAAGATGCCGGCGCGGGCGGCGGCGTGCTCATGCAGCGAGCACGTCAACTCGCCCGCGTCGCACGTTCTACCTGGGATCGAGCGTCACCGGAACCTCGGTGATGGAATCGTCCTTCAGCTCCGTGGCAGCGGCTGGTTGGCGCAGGTAACCTGCGTGTTCCAGTCGGCGTAGCTTCCCTTGGGGTTGTTCTGCCAGGCCCATACGTGGATTTCCCAGAACGCCGGCAGCCCGTAGCGATTCGGGGCGGCGACGTAGTTCAGCAGATTCCCTTGCAACGCCGGCACAGTGCCCGGATGCGCGGCCGACCAGCTGGCATCGAGGACGATGTACTCAACGCCGACCAGACGCATGGCACCGTCGGCCGCCGGCTCGTAGATGAGCGCTTGCGGCTGTGTCGCATCGAGCACGAGCTTCGTGATGCGATCCATTTGAATGAAATGCACACCCATCGCCCCGGCATCCGGTCCGCTGACGCACGGTGTTGCCTGCACGAAGTTCTGGGCAATCGCAGTGCTGATCTCCAAGTACTGCTCGGTGGCGTGGCGTACCTGGTCGATGAGGGGTGTTGCGGTATCCCCTGCCGTGGCGATGAGCGGCAGGAGAACGAGTGCGGAGGCGAGTGAGCGGATCAGTTTCTTGCTCGAGGCATTCATGATGGTCTCCCTCCGGCGTTGATTGCCGGGTCTACTTGTAGAAATACGGGTCCAGGACCCGGACCTCGGTGATGCGCTCGACCGGGAGCCTGTTGCGGCTTGCCGCGCGACGAATCGCCTCGGGGGAAGGCGCGTCATACACGCAGAAAGTCTTTCTTTTGTCAGCGCTTACGTACGAGTGGACCCACGTGACCTGGTCCGCGAGGTTGCCTTCGACGACGGTCAGGCAGGTCCTGGCGCCCGTCTCATCGGCCGGAATCTGCAGTCCGTCCGGAAACTCTCTCTCGATGATGTAGCGTGGCATGGCGAGCATTCGATGGTCCGAATCAGGGACCCCCTGAGCACGCACGGTAAGAGATCCCCCGCAGCGCCAAAACGGGAGACGCCCCTATATTGTGATTGATGGACCCCCAGATTGGGGTCCGCAGGCAGCGCTGCCGCCCGCGGCTACGATCCGTGTGAGCTCTCGTTGCTCTCTTCGAGGCTCTTGAGCACTTTCCGCGCCGCTTCGACCCGATCTTCCGGCACCAGCAGCTGAACCCCACCGATTCCGGCAAACCCCACGTCCACGCCAAAGACCGTTGCCGGTATGTCAGCGCCCTCCAAAGCGATCCTTGCGAGATCGGCTTCGAGGCGCGTCGAGTAGGTTCTGATGGCTTCCATCGAGCCCGGATTCTACATGGTAAGCTCACCGAGCTGGCGGATGAGCGGAGGTGGGCCATGGCCAAGAACGTGATTTGTCTTTGGTATGACGGCACGGCGGAAGAGGCTGCGCGGTTCTATGCCCGGACATTTCCGAACAGTGCTGTGACAGCGGTTCACCATGCCCCGGGCGACTACCCGGATGGCAAACAGGGGCAAGTGCTCACGGTCGAATTCAGGGTGCTGGGCATACCCTGTCTCGGCCTGAATGGGGGCCCGGCCTTCAGGCACAGTAAAGCGTTCTCGTTTCAGGTCGTCACCGAGGATCAGGCGGAGACCGACCGCTACTGGAATGCCATCATCGGTCATGGCGGCGCCGAGAGCGCATGCGGGTGGTGCAAGGACAGATGGGGCCTGTCCTGGCAGATCACCCCCCGGGTCCTGCTGGAGGCAACGACCGACCCCGACCGTGCGGCCGCGAAGCGCGCGTTCGAGGCAATGATGAAAATGAAAAAGATCGACATCGCCACGATCGAGGCGGCGCGAGGCGGACCCGGCCGCCGCTAGCGCGCGCGCTGTCTAATGCCCCGCCGCGGGGTCGTATTTGCCGAGCCAGGTCGCGAGTTCGTGGAAGACGTTGCGGCGCTGCTCGATCAACAGCGGAAAGTGCGGTGATCCGGGATACGTCACCATGCGGACGGTCTTGTGCCGCTCTGCCAGAAGGATGAAGAGCTCACGACCCTGAAGCATCGGCACGCGGCGGTCGGCCTCGCCGTCCAGGATCAGCAAGGGAGTCGTGACCCGGTCGGCATACATGACCGCTGAGAATTTGAGGAAGGGCGCCGCGTCGCCCTCCTCGTAGCGGGCATCGTAGTCGACTTGCGCGATGTCACTCTCCGGAATGAAGCTCAGCCAGTCGGTAATCCCGGCGCCCTCGACTGCGGCGCGGTACCGGCTGGTCTGGGTCACCGTCCACGCGGTCATGAAACCACCGGCGCTCCAGCCGAAGACCGCCAGTCTCTTCGGGTCCGCCCAGCCCTGTGAGATCGCATAGTCGGTCGCGCTGTCGACGTCGCTGTAGGCACGGTCGCCGAAGTGCTGGTAGATGGCGTCCATGAACGCCGAGCCGTAGCCGGTCGAGCCGCGATACTCGGGCTGCAGGACGACGTAGCCGAGACCCGCGACGAAGCGCGCGAATATATCGAACGTCAGAGTATCGTTCGCCTCCGGACCACCGTGCGGCAATACGAGGAAGGGACCTGGCGTGCCGGGCTTGTAGTCGGCCGGGAACGTGACGATCCCCTGAAGGTGCGTGCCATCCGGGGAAGTCCAATTGACCACGCGGACCTCGCCCAGACTCAAATGCGACATGAGATCGTCCGACTGGTGCGTGATCCGCTGCAGCTGCCCGTCGTGCGCAACCGCAACATTGGTCGCGTGCGTGGGATCTGCCACGTTGAAGGCCAGAGCCTCCGGCGAGCTCGTGAGCATGGGGAATATGGGTTGTGCGACGGTCCCGTTGGGCCAGGTGTATGCGGTCGTAAGCTGTCCGTCCCGGAAGCGATCGACCTCGATGGCAACTCCCTTGTGCAGCTCCACCCAGACTGTCCCATGTGGATCGCCTACCAGGGTCACCGCGGAACCGTCCAGCCCCGGCGTACGGTCATGCGGAGTGCCGCCTCCGGCCGGCACGGTCCACACGTGGTCGGGCGTGAGCACCTGCGTAGTGGTGCTGGTGAATGCAAGCGCCCTGCCCCTGTCGGTCCACGCTATGCCGCTGGTGGGAGCCGGCAGCTCCGCGACGTGCTTCGTCCGCGAGGCGTCGCAGATATCTATTGAATCGTGTACTTCGTGGTGGCCGATCTTGGGCGTCTCGCTCACCGCGGCGAGGCGTTTGCCATCCGGTGACCAGGCCACCGCTGTGATGTAGTCGAGATCGGAACACCACCAGCCGCCATGCGTGCCGTCCGCATCCATCACGTACAACCGCGATTCGTCGTTCGCGACGACCTCGCGCACGTCCTCCAGCGTGTCCTTGGGTCTGGGATCGGTCAGCAGGGCGAGATGCTTGCCGTCGGGGGAAAGCACGGGATCGTGCATCCCGGCCGGAAAGACGACGATGCGCAGGGGTTGAGTGCCGTCCAGCGACACGAGCGCGAGCTGCTGGTTACCGTCGATTTCATAACCTCCATACAGGGTATTTCCGTCCTCCAGGAAGCCCGCGGGGGTGAACTGCTCCGGCAGCGAGAGCGCGCGATCACCATCACCCGCAAACCCTATCTCGTGCACCTGGTGTTTCTGCGGACCGGTCGTGCCGAAATAGTTCACGACATAGAGGACATGCTTGCCTGAAGGGTCGACGGCTATCCCATGGGCGTTGCGCAAACTGGAGAGGTCGTCGGCGCCGAAGGGGTGCGTTGCCCAAGCGTGCGCAAGGAGAGGATGTACGAAGCAGGCAGCGGCAACCAGGGCACTGACCAGCCACTCACGCCATCGCATGTTGAGCCCACCTCCGACTCGACGGAGGCGTATTCTGGATCTCAGAGGCCATGCCCGACAAGCCCGAGCTCACGTAGGTTGCGCTCGAGCGCGTCCATCAGACTCCGCTCAGCAGAGTCCGCAGCTGTCGGATCCGTCGTTCGTTGTGAACGCGAGTGACCCGCCGGGGTCGCGCGTTTCAGTGCCGGCCGCCGGAGGTCAGATCTTCCACTTCAACCTTCAGGTGCCGCACGCCGGTATCGCTCAGGAAATCGGGGTCGCTCCACATTTCACGCTCGGCAAGCTGCGCCAGCGTCTGCTCGAGCGTCCCGGAGCCCTGGGAAGCGCCGCGACGCCGGCCGCTCTCGGGCTTCGGTACAGCCTCCCAAACGGGCGTGCCGGCGGGCTCGGGCGCGTGATCGAGGCGTTCCCGCAGGAGACAAGGAACCAACGACGTGTCCATGCACGCTTCGCGTGCGCACGCGATCTCCTCGTCGAGGACGGGCACCACGGCTGCCGAGGCGAAGCTCGAGCGTACGTGAGAGGCGACCTGCTTCGCCGAGACCGGATCCCCAAAGAACCCGAGTCTCAGGAAAAAGCAGGAGCGGTTCCCATTGCGGCTCTCGACGACATAAAGCGCGTATGCCTTGAATATGTCGAGCGGCGGTACACGGCTCAGGTCGATCGGACGCGCCGACCACTGGAGCTGCAGGGCGAACGAAACCGGCATGCCTCGAACGACGGCCTCCTTCAAGGCGCGTCGGGTACCGGTGTCGTCGGGGCGGATCAACTCGATCTGCTCGCTGCCGCGGTGGTCGGCGTCGTCCTGAGCCGGGCCCGGCTGGCGCGTCTCGAGAATGTTGAGCACCTGCGTGTCAGTCAGCGACTCATTGTCGACCGGCTCGAAGCGCTGCAGGAAGGCAGGTGGTGCGGCGGTCGCGATTGCGTCGGGATGTCGGCCGCGCACGGCTCGCGCCCATTTTTGCGCGTAGGCCAGCGTCTCGAAGAACCCCATGTGCAGGTACAACTGCTCGCTGCCGTCCCGCTGACGGGCGCGACTGGTGAAGAATTTGAATGGCTTCAGGTGCGGTGACTGAGGCGGTCGAATCGTGACCGGCTCCGCCAGCCGACATAGGGTGAGCATGAATGAGCCGGTACCGGCCCCGCCGCGATGCGCGACGTCAGTGCTCGATGAATCAACGGACTTCGCTGGCGTCGATGTCATGATGCCCCCTGAAAGTGAACCTTCGATTCGCTGCCGGGAGGGCGCCAGATCCGCTGCCATCGAGCTTGCACGCTCACACGTAGAGGTGTGGAGTGGCAACCCCGCTGTCATAGACTGTTACGCCCTTAGACCGGTAGCTTTGCGTCCCCGCCTTTCGGCGGGTTTGCCCTTGTCTGTCAGCTCGCTCCTAGACCCACGTCTCCTATCAGAGACCAGACCATCCGGGAGTGCGCTCACCGTAAGCATGGCTCCTCGAACACGATATGTCCAGTAGCAGACCCGTCGCCTTTTGGAGTCAGGGAGTGACCCCCGGGCCATTCTCCTGCCTCAGCATGTGATCGATGAGGAACTGACGCCGCAGCAGGCCGGCGGGACTGTCCGGGATCTGCCGCAGCCACTGATCGAGCATCAATTGGCGCTCGGTCTCCGGTTTCTCCTGCGGGGTCTCCGTACCTCCAGCATCGAGGCTGTCCTTGGCGGGTCCCTGCCCCGCGCCCTTCGATGCAGCCTGCGCCTGGCTCGCATTGCGCGAGCCCCCCTGCTGTCGCTGCGCGCGCGCGACGGACTCGGCGAATGTCGCATCGCGCCGCGCCTCACCCGGTGCCTCCCTGGAGCCGTTGGCACGGCGCTCGCCCGAAGCTTGCGGCGCGCTGGGCCGCTGGCCGGAGCCGGCCGACTGACCGGCGCCGGCCCGGGAGCCGTTGGATGCCATCTGACCGCTGCCGGTGGATTGCGAGCCGCGACCGCCCGACTGCTGCGATCCGGATCCGTTCTGGCGTGACTGCTGTCGTTGCCGCAGCGCGCGCTCGATCAGGTCGCGGTTGTGGCGGATATCCGCGTCGGCCGGGGCCAGCTTCAGTGCGGCATCGTAGGCCGCCAGCGCGGCCTGCAGCTGCCCGGATCCGGCCAGCGCGTTGCCGTGGTTGTACTCGGACCCGGCATCCGTGAAGGGAGCGAGCAGTCTCGCCGCCTGTCGGTATCGGGCCGCCTCGAGATCGGCGTAGGCGCGCCACCGGGAGTCGTGGAAACGGGCGGCGGCCTGCAGGGGCTCGCCGGCAGCGAGCATCGCCTGGCCTTGCTGGTCCGGCGTGCGCCAGAGGTCGGACCACACAGTCGACCAGCCGCCGGCGCACGCGGTTTCACTCATGAGTCCGGCGCAGCAGAGCTGCGCCACCGCCAACAGCACGACCCGCCGCAGAGGGAAATGGCTCATGGCATCAGAAGCGCTCGGCCATCAGCCAGGCGGCAGGTACGCTGAGCAGCAAGGCGAGCGCCAGAGGCCAGTTGAACCATTCGGCCGCCGGCCGCAACCACTGGTCGTGCGCCACGGGCGGCTCGAGCTGATTGATCCTGCGGTAAACCGCCTGCAGCGCCTGCGGATTGGTGGCGCGGAAATACTCGCCGCCGGTAATGCTCACGATCTTCCTCAAGAGCTCGACGTTGAGCTCGGTGTTGCCGGTGTCGAGTCCGAAGAGGGATGGCTCCTCGGCCGCCCCCACGCCGATCGTGAAGATGCGCAGGCGTGTCTGTGCCGCAATCCGCGCCGCCTCGATCGGCTGGACCACCCCAGCGTCGTTACCGCCATCGGTGAGCAGAATGAGCACCGATTGGCGCCCGGGCGCCCCTCGCGTGCGCTCACGCTGGCGCAATTCCTTGATCGCGAGTCCGATGGCATCGCCGATAGCCGTCTGCGGGCCCGCGACGCCGACCACGGCCCGGTCCAGAAACTGATGCACGGTCGAGAGGTCCGCCGTGAGCGGCGCCTGCAGATAAGGGCGGGTGCCGAAAAGAATCAGGCCGATCTGATCGCCGCGGCGCTGGTCGATGAAGCGCCCGGCAACGATTTGCGCAATCTCCAGCCGACTCGCCCCTCCCATGTCCTGGGTGGCCATGGACCCCGAGCAGTCGATCGCCAACATGATCTCACGGCCGCGCGAGGGCGCGGGCAGCGGCTGTCCCAGCCATTGCGGGCGCATGGCTGCCAGCACCAACAGCGCCCAGACCGCCGTCAAAAGCGTCGGTAAGTAGCCGGGTCGCGTCGCGCCAGGGGCAGGTGTCTCGAGCGATGCGGCGAACGGCAGGTATAGCGCCGAGCCGCCCGGCGCCGCGGTGCGGCGCAGCCTGAGCATGATCCACGGCAAGGGCAGCAGCAGCGCCATCCACGGCCAGGCAAGGTGGAACATCATGGCGCCGGGACCCGGTTCAACGACACCTCGATGCCGGCTGGCGCCGGCATGCCGATATTACCCCGACTGCAGGGCTTCGGGCTTCAGCCAGCGCGCCGCCAGCGGCGGCACCAGCAGCAGGCTGACGATCGTCGACGACACCAGCCCCCCCAGGATCACTACCGCCATCGGCCCTTCGATCTCGTGGCCGGGCTGGTGCAGCTGGATCGCCACCGGCAGCAGCGCCAGCGCAGTCATGAGCGCGGTCAGCAGCACCGGGGTCAGCCGCTCCTCGGACCCGCGCAGCGCGGTTTCCAGTCCCCAGGTCTGGCCTTCGGCCTGCACCAAGTGGTCGTAATGCGACACCAGCAGGATGGTGTTGCGCGCGGCCATGCCGAACAGCGCAACGAAGCCGACCATCGCGCCCAGGGTCAACGTCGCGCCAGTCATCGCCGAGGCGGCGACGCCGCCGATCAGCGTGCTCGGCAGCACGAGCAGAACGAGCGCCACGTGCCGTGCGCGACCGAACGCCAGCGCCATCAGCAGCACGATCAACACCAGTGCCGCCGCGGCGTGCAGATAGAGCTGGTGCGCGGCAGCGACCTGTTCCTCCGCTGCACCACCGTAGCGTAGGTACACCCCGACCGGCAGTCTCACCTGCGCCGCGATTGCCCGGCGCGCGGCCTCGGCGAACCCGGTCTGGTTCGAGGTCGTCGGATTCACAGTGACGACCTGACGCCGCAGTCCGTCGTCGTGGTCGATCAGGCTGCGCCCTGACTCCACCGCCACCTTCGCGACCGCCGCTAGTGGCACCACCGCCCCGTCAGAGCTGCGCAGCAGCAACGCGCCAACCGCCTGTGGCGACGCACCGGCACCGGCGATGCGCACCGCCACTGGAATGGTGCGGTCGGCCTGCGCGATCTGGCCGACGACGGTGCCATGGTAAGCCGCATTGACAGCCTGGAGAACGTCGCTTGGCTGCAGCCCGAACAGTGCGAGTCGCTCCGGCCGCAGTTGCACGTACAGCTCGGGCTCGCGCGGTGGGACCTCCAGGCGCACGTCGTCGGCGTGCGGCAGCTTCTGCAGCACCGCGGCGATCCGGGCTGCCACCGCATCATCGGTGTCCAGGTCGTTGCCGAATACACTGACGAAGAACGGCGCGGTCTCGCCGGACAACGTCTCACCGATGCGCTCTGCCAGCACCGAGTAGATCTCGGTGAGCTGGTTGGGGAAGTCGTCGAACACCTTGTGGATGGCCGCCTCGATCTGATCGGGCGTGTAACCCTTGGCGGGGTTGATCTGGATATCGAACTCACTCTCGTTCGGCGCGTCCGGGTCCTGGCCGTTCACCGCGCGGCCGATCTGTTCGGCGACGCTCGCGATGCCGGGGATCGCCACCAGCCGCCTCGAGATCTGCTCGCCGACGCGCGTAGTCTCCTGCAACGAGACGCCCGGGCGCAGACTGGCGTGGGCGATCAAATAGTTCTCGCGGAAATCCGGCAGCAGGCGCTGGCCGAACAACGGCAGCAGCACTGCGCCGGCGAGCCCGGTGCCGAGCACCGCTGCCAGCACCACACGCGGGTGCCCGTACAGCCTCCCGATCGTGCGCCGCTGGAAGCGCTTGCAGGCGAGCAGGAAGCGCGCCTCGTCCGGCGGCTTGTGCTTACGCATCAGCACCGCGCACAGCGCCGGCGTGGCGCTCATCGCCACGACCAGCGAGATGCCGACGGCGAGCAGAAAGGCCAACGAAAGCGGCCGGAAAAACGTGCCCTGAATGCCGGTGAGCATGAAGATCGGCAGCAACGCCACGGCCACCGCGGCAGTGGCGTAGAACACGGGCAGGCGCACTTCCAGCGACGCGCCGACAAACAGCTGGCGGGCATCGAGTTCCGTGCCGGCGGCAGCGGCGTTGCGTCGTCTCCGGGTGATGTTCTCAACGTCAATCACAGCGTCATCGACAACCACGCCCAGCGCCACGACCAGCCCGCCGATGCTCATCGTGTTCAACGACAGCCCGAACATCTCGAGGATCCACACGGTCGCGAGCAGCGACAGCGGTATCGATGAAAACGAGATCAGCGCCCCCCGCCAATCCCGCAATGTCGTCAGCAGCAGCATGACCACGAGCACCGCGCCAATGAGCAGCGATGCCCGCAGCCTGACCAGCGCGCTCTCCACGAAGCTCGCCGGCCGCAGCAGCGCCGGGTGGTAGATCACTCCCTCCTTTCTCATCGCCGGAACGAGCTGGTTCAGGCGCTGCTCCAATGCGCGAGTGACCGTCAGCGTGTTGGCGCCATACTGTGTCGAAGTCTCCACCAGGATGCCGGGCTGGACGCCGATGATCGCATCGCCGAAGCGTGGCTCAGCAGCGTCACGCACGGTTGCGACGTCGCCCAGTCGGATCGGCAAACCGTGGCGCGTGGTGATCAGCGCCTGCGACAGCGCCTGCGGCGTCGCACCCGGCGCCTGCGCATGCAAGATGATGCGTTGCGACGGCGTTTCGATGTAGCCGCCGCCGATCAGCTCGGTGGCGCGCCGGGTGGCGCTGAACACGTCGTCCAGCGTCAATCCGTTGGCCGCCAGCTTCTGCGGGTCGACCATCACCTGGCGCTCGCGCTCGGCGCCGCCGAACAGCTGCACATCCGCCACGCCGGGCACCGCGAGAATCTGCGGCGCGATCACCCAACGCACCAAGCCGCGCAGTTGCACGGGCGTCAGCCGGTCGCTGGTGAAACCGATGTGGATCAGATACTGCATCGACGACGAAAGCGGCGACAACAGTGGTGGGCCCACGCCCGGCGGCAGGATGTTGGCAGCCTCCCCCAGCCGCTCCGTGATCACCTGGCGCTGTTGATACGGATCGCCGCGGCGCTTGAACACCACCTGGATCGCCGACAGGCCCTGGCTCGACGTCGAGCGCACCGCCTCGACGTCTTCGGTGCCCGCCAGCAGCCCTTCCAGTGGCCGCGTCACCAGGGCCTCGACCTGCTGTGCATCGAGGCCCGGCGCCTCCGTCTGCACCAACACGTTCGGCGGCGCGAAGTCCGGGAACACGTCGAAGCGCGCGTTGAGCAGCGCGCCGAAACTCAGCGCCGCAATCAGTATCGACAACCCGGTGACGATGCGTGGATGCGCCAACGAGGCGCGGACGAAGGCGCTGAGCATCAGTCGGTGTCTGCGTCGGAGATGTTGCCCAGCCCCTGGAGCGACCACAGCACGCCGGCGCCGCGAACGACGATGCGGTCATCGGTGTGGAGCCCTGTCACCAGCCAGCCAGCGCCGACGCGTTGCACCAGGGTCACGGGCTGCGGCGCGAATTGCGTATCGCCGTCCTTCGTCTTGTCGGACAGCACGTGGTAGACGTAGGCGCCCTGCTCGCCGTAGAGCAGGGCCCCCTCCGGGACCACGCACCCGTCGATCTCGCCGCCTTCGAGCATTACCGGCAGCTGGGCGCCCGCGCCGAGACCCACGGGCGGATGCGGGATCTGCAGCAGCAGGCCGACGCTCTGCACCTGGGCGGCCGCCTGCGGCAGCGGGCCGACCACCCGCGCCGGCACCTCGACCCCGTCGACATCGACCAGCGCCCGCTGTGGAATCGTGGGCAGGATGTGGCGCCCGGGCAGGTCGGCTCGCAGCAGCAGTTGACGGCCGGCGGCGAGCTGTTCGATCAGCGCCGCGCGCCGGGCATCGCCGAGTTGCGCGAGCGGTCCCCAACGCAGCAGGAACTCGGCCTGCGCCTGTCGTACGCGGGCCTGCGCTTCGATCTGCGCGGCCTCGGCGGCTTGCAACGCCTTCAGCGACGCGTTGGCGCCACGATACAGTCCTTTCAGCCGCGCGGTCTCGGCCGCGGCCGCCTGGGCCGCGGCCCGCGAGGAATCGAGCCGGCCGGCATCGGCCACCAGCTGCGACGGATCGAGCACCCGGCCGAAGGCATCAGTGCGCCGCGGCAGATTTACCGCCGGCGCCGCAGCGATGACGACACCGACTGCGCGCTGCTGCTCGGCGCTGAGCCGCGGCAGCGCGCCGCTCTGGCCCGCCGCGTCCGGGGCCCGGGTCTCATCGGCAGCCGCGTGCAGCGGGGCGGACAGCAGCAGCACGGCACAGGCCGGCAGGAGCAGGTACTTGAGCGGCGTCATCGGCGGACTCCGGTGCTGGACTCGCGGCGGTCGACGGCACGATCACAATGTGGCGCAGATGCGAAATCCTAACAGACCAACTGCCAGCACGTGTCTCGGAGCGCGCCATTGCAGGAGCAGTGCGCGAAGAATGGAACAACTTCAGCCGCCGTTCCATCAGGGTATCGGACGAGATCTGCGACCGGACTTTGCAGTATAGTTCCGCGATGCTCATCCGGGCGAGGCACACTGCGCACGCCGGCTGCGGCCTGCTGATCCTGGCTGGCGCCGGCCAACTCGCAGCCTGCGTCCACTTTCAGCCGAAGCCGCTGTCCGCGGCGGCGAGCATCACGGGCTTCGAATCGCGCTCACTCGAGGCGCCCGGGCTGCGGGCCTTTCTCCAGGCCAACCAGGTGACGGCACCGGCCACAGAGGCTGCGTGGAGCCTCGAGGCGCTGACTCTCACGGCAGTTTACTACCAGCCCGCACTCGCCGAGGCGCGCGCGCGCCTGCTCGCCGCGCAGGCCGCCCGGATCACCGCGGATGAGCGACCCAACCCCTCGATCGCCGTCACACCGGGTTACGATGCTGGTGTTCCGGGCGCGGTCCATCCCTGGATGGTCCCGCTCTCGTTCGACTGGCCCATCGAGACTGCCGGCAAGCGCGGCTACCGCCTCGCGGAGGCGCAACATCTTGCCGCGGCGGCTCGCTGGGGCCTGGTTGGCGCGGTCTGGCGGGCGCGCAGTCGGCTGCGGGCCGCGCTCCTCGAGGTCTATGCGGCGCAGCGGGCCGGCTCGCTCCTGCGGCGGGAAGAGTCGACACGCCAGGAGGCCGTCCGTCTGCTCCAGGGCCAGCTGAAGGCGGGGAACGTCTCGAGTTATGAGGTGACAGAGGCACGAATCGCGTGGGAACGTACGACGCTCGCGAAACAGGCCGCGGCGGGCCGGTTGCGGCAATCGCGCATCGCCCTCGCCGGCGCCCTCGGCGTGCCGCTGCGCGCCCTCGAGGGCGCGAGGTTCTCGTTTCTCGATCTGCAGAGTGTCCCCCTGGACCTCACCCGCCCGCAGGTGCGCCAAGAGGCGCTGCTCGATCGCGCGGACGTCCGGGGCGCCCTCGAGCGTTACGCGGCCAGCCAGTCGGCCCTGCAACTGCAGATCGCACGGCAGTGGCCGGATATCGACCTCGGACCCGGATTTGAATGGAACCCGCAACTCGCCGGCGACAGGGAATGGGACCTCGGGCTCGCGCTGCCCCTGCCCGTCCGCAACCACAATCAGGGGCCGATTGCCGAGGCCAAGGCGCAACGTGCGCTCGCTGCCGCTCATTTTCTGACGGTGCAGACGGCTGCCGTGACCGACATCGATGACTCGCTTGCCGCCTACGAATCGGCCCGCGCCCAGCTCATGACGGCTGACTCGCTGCTCCGCGGCCTGGAGCAGCAGCTCGGCTCCGTCAGGGCGCAGGTCGCAGCCGGCGAGCGGCAGGCCCTGGACCTGGCGGATGCACGCCTGGCGTACGAGGCTGGCCTGCGGGAGCAGCTCGATGCGCTGGTGCGCGCGCAGCAGGCGCTTGGGCGCCTCGAGGACGCCATGCAGAGTCCGCTCACTCTTGCGCGCGCGACCGTGCGCGCCGCCCAGCCCCCCATCAACATGCGAGCCAGCAACCGATGAAGGAAGCCGCGTGGTACTTCGATCCCATCTCACCGTACGTCTATCTGCAGCTGCCCGATCTCGATCGGCTTCCGGCTGACATCGTAGTCCGCCCGGTGCCGGTGCTGTTGGCGGCACTCCTGACTCACTCGGGAACGAAGGGGCCTGCGGAGATTCCAGCCAAACGTCTGCACACTTATCGTCAGTGCGCCTGGCTCGCCCGGGCACGCCATCTGCCGTTTCGGATGCCGCCGCAACATCCCTTCAATCCGCTTCCGGTCCTGAGGCTGCTCTGCTCTCTGGGTCCGACGCTGGCGCAGGCGCGTATCGCCAGCCGGTTCGTGTTCGAGCGCGGCGGGGATCCATCGACGCCGGGAGGTCTCAGGGAGCTGGGGACGGAGCTCGGGGTCTCGGACCCGGAGACGGCGGCCACGGCGCCTGCCGCCAAGGATCAGTTACGGGCGAATACGGCCGAGGCGGTGTCGCGAGGAGTATGGGGCGTCCCGACATTCGAGGTAGGCGGAGAGCTCTTCTGGGGGGCCGACAGCTTCCCCATGATGCTCGATTACCTGCAGCATCCCGATCTCTTCGGGACACCGGACATGAAGCAGCTCGAGACGGTCCCCATCGGCGCGGCGCGCACCTGACGGCAGCCCCCGAGGTTCACGGCCCCGAGCCTGCGGCGCTCGCGACGGCTTGCGCCAACACCTCCGCGCCCGCACCCGGACGTCGCGCACCCTCGCTCAATCTGCGCCGGAACTCGCGCGCTCCAGGCTCGCCCTCGTACAAACCCTGCAAGTGACGGACGACGGCGGACAGCCTCTCACCGAGTGCCAGCTGGCGCTCCGTATAGCACTGCATACGCTCTATGGCGCGCGCGCGTGCAACGTCATCGAGCGTCTCTTCAGTGGAATGGGGGTCGCTTGAGGTCAGGCCGCCACCGAACACGAGCGCGTCGAGCCGGGCGAGTACGACCGGGCGCTGATATGCCTCGCGCCCGAGCATGATGCCGTCCAAGCCGTCGAGCGCCCTGAGAATGGCGTGCGGATCGCGCAGTCCGCCGTTGACCACGACCTGTAAGTCGGGAAAGGTCTTCTTTACCTGGCTCACGACGTCGTACTGCAGCGGCGGAATCTCCCGATTGTCCTGCGCCGAGAGTCCGCCGAGCACCGCTTTGCGCGCGTGGACGATCACAGCGTTGCAACCGGCATCGCGCACGCCGCGCACCAACGCGTGGAGCGCAGCTCCCTCCGCCTCGTCGAAACGGCGGCTGGCTTCGATGGCCGCCCTACCCCGCCCCTCGATGACTCCGATCCGCATCTTGACCGTCACCGGTACACGAACGGCCGCACGCATTGCGGCCACACACGCAACCACGGCCTCCGGCCGTTGCATCAGGTAGGCGCCGAACACGCCACCCGTGGCGCGGTCGCTCGGGCAGCCGCAGTTGAGGTTGATCTCGTCATACCCCGCCTCCTCGCCCCGCCGCGCCGCCGCGGCCAGCTCCTGCGGGTCGCAGCCGCCGAGCTGCAGCGCGACGGGGTGTTCCTCGGGGTCGAATTCGAGGATTCGGGCACCGTCGCCGTGCACCAGGTCGGCGGCGGCAATCATCTCCGTGTAGAGCAGCATCCGTGCGCAGAAGCCCCGGAGGAAATACCGGCAGTGGCGGTCCGTGCGCCCCATCATCGGCGCGACACTGATTCTCCGATCCAACATAAGGCTCAATTCCCGGATGCGTTCAAATGCCGCCCAACCCGACCGCATAGGCGCGGCCGTCACCCGCCCGCTGCAACGCGACGGCGGCAGCGAGCCGCTCGAGCACCTTTACCGTCGTCGGCCAGTCTATGCACCCGTCCGTGACGCTCTGGCCGTAGAGCAAAGCCCGGCCGGGCGACAGGTCCTGCCGTCCCGCGACCAGATTGCTCTCGATCATGACCCCGCCGATACGCCGGTCGCCCGCTTCGATCTGCGTGGCGATCTCCTCGACGACGGCCGGCTGCCGTTCCGGACGCTTGCCGCTGTTGCCATGGCTCGCATCGATCATCAGTCGAGTGGTGACGTCTCCAGCCGTCATCTCGCGGCACGCGGCCTCGACGCCCGCCGCGTCGTAATTCGGGGTTCTCCCGCCCCGAAGGATTACGTGGCAATCCGTGTTGCCCGATGTTGCTGCGATCGCGCTATGACCTTGCTTCGTGACCGCGAGGAAATGATGGGGCTGCGAGGCGGCCCGTACCGCATCCACGGCCACCTGCACATTGCCGTCGGTTCCGTTCTTGAAACCGATCGGACAGGAGAGGCCCGAGGCGAGCTCGCGGTGGACCTGACTTTCCGTCGTGCGTGCGCCGACCGCGCCCCACGCAACGAGATCCGCGATGTACTGCGGCGTGATGATGTCCAGGAACTCGCATCCGGCCGGCAGGCCGATCTCGTTGATGTCGAGCAGCAGTCTGCGTGCAAGCCTCAGACCGTCGTTGATGCGGAAACTGCCGTCGAGGTCCGGATCGTTGATGAGGCCTTTCCAGCCGACGGTCGTCCGCGGCTTCTCGAAATAGACGCGCATGACCAGCTCGAGCTCACCGCTGAGTCGAGCACGCTCGCGTGCGAGGCGCTCGGCATATTCGCGCGCGGCGTGCACGTCGTGGATGGAGCACGGTCCGATCACCACGGCGAGGCGATCGTCGCGGCCGTGCAGAATCCGCTGCACGGCCCGGCGTGCACCGCTCACGGTAGCGGCCGCGCGATCGGTGCAGGGAAGCTCGCGGATCACCTCCTCGGGCGTCGCGAGCTCGGTCATTCCGCGGATGCGGAGGTCGTCGGTCTGGGAGTGCATGATCGGCTCCGGTTTTGCGAGTCCCCGGGGCAAAAAAAACCGCCAGGGGACTGGCGGTTTTTTCGGGTGTTCCTCGTCTCGACTACGTCATGGACGAGAGCCCGCCAACCGCCTGCGAACGCGGCCAATAAAATCGATGATACGTACGGCGGTTGGAGCGAGACTCGGGCATGACTGCATTCATAGCATGACGCCTGTCGGAGTCGCAAGCCGGCTCGGGCGCGGTATGCGGTCAGACAACAGGGTTGGGATCCTCGCGGCGGCGGAGTTATCCAATTTGCGACAGCGGTCGCGGCTTCGCGGCATGGTTAATGCAGGGCCGAGCCCAGGGCGCGGCATTGGATGCGCGCGAAGCGTCAGTGCCGCGACCGGAGACACGGTTATGGACTTCGATGGGAAGCCCGATGATCCCGCAGGCAAAAACCGCCCGGCGGCCCTGATCCTCGTCGTGGACGACGACGCGGACACCGTCGCCGCGTTGCAGCTACTGCTCTCGGTCGTCGGGTTCGAGGTCGCGACGGCCCGCAGCGCCCAGGAGGCCTTAAGGAGCATCGGGCAACGGCGGCCCGATCTCATCATCACCGACTGCGAGATGCCGCAAATGAGCGGACTCGCGCTCTGCCGGGAGCTCCGCGAGCGCGATCAGACCGCCGATATTCCCATCGTCCTCTATACCGGAAAGGAATTGTCGGACGGCGGCCCGAAGCCGTATGACTGCAGCATTGCAAAAACTGCCGGTACCGATGCAATTCTCGGCATCATCCGGGCCCTGCTCGGCAGGCGCGCGGTGGCGCCCTCGTGATCGCCGGCTGTCCCCCATGAGAAGTTTTACATATTATTGTCCGCGAGAGACTCGTGCACGGGGAGGCCGCGTAAGCGTTACTCACCTCGTGCAGCCATGGGATTGAAATGATTCGCCTGCTGGTTATCGAGGATGATGCGGCGGCGGCGGAGTCATCCTGCCGCATGCTGAAGCACGCCGGGATCGACTGCTCGTTCGAGCGCGTCGAGAGCGAGGTCGAGTTTCGCCAGGCCCTCGGGCGCGCTCCCGACGTCATTCTCTCCGACTCGAACGTTCCGGGCTTCGACGGCCTCGCGGCACTCGCCATCGTGCAGGCGGAAGCTCCCGGCACGCCCTTCATCTTCGTCACCGGAAATCCCGATGACTCCGCCGCCAAGGCGGCCAGCGAGCTCGGCGCCGCGGGATTCCTCGGCAAAGCGGATCTCGAGCGGCTCGCCGGTGTCGTCAGCTCCGTCCTCGATGAGCGCAAGGAGGCATTGCGCGAGTACCTCCCCGATCGCCGCAAGAGCGAATCGGATGCCGACGCGAGCAGCACTGCCACCTATCTCATCGAGCGCCAGACGATTCTCGATCGCGCCTTGCGGCACGAAGACCGGTCGGTGCTGTCGAACGTGCTGCGACGGCATCCGCCGGTGCCAATCGCATTGCTGGTGCTCGGGTCGCAGGACGTCCGCGAGCGCTTCGTGAAGTGGCTCGTGAATGCCAACATCGAAGTCGAGCCCATCGACTCGACGACGGAAGCGCTCGCGAGCCTCGAAGCGCGCACCCATGCGCTGCTCTTCACCGACCGGCTGGAGCTCGTGCAGGCGATGCGCCAGCTCCACGCCGGCTCGGCGACACACGTGGTTTACGTCGACGTGGACGGAACGGTGGGCAGCGCCGAGGCGCTCCGCAGAGGCGCCAATGACTGCATGCCCGCCGAAGCCGGCGGCGCGGAGTTCTGGGCGCACCTGACCACGGCACGGCGCATCGCGAGTCTCTCGGCGGCGCTGCAGCTCGCGCTCACCGACAATCGCATCCTCTCGACCATCGACGAGCTCACGCGCTGCGGCAGCCGCCGTTTCTTCGAGCACGAATTCCCGCGTGAGGTGGAGCGCGCGGTGCGGCTGCGCCGCTCGCTCTCGCTGATCATGTGCGACATCGACTTCTTCAAGACGGTGAACGACTCTCACGGCCATGAGGTGGGCGATGAGGTACTGCGCGATTTCGCGGCTCGCCTCACCCACGGGCTGCGTCTGGGAGAGGACTGGGTGGCGCGCATCGGCGGCGAGGAATTCGCGATCGTCCTACCCGAAGTCGCGATCCCCAAAGCGCTCCTCGTTGCGCAGCGCCTGTGCGAGCGCATCAGCCGCACGCCTTATCCGACGGCCGCCGGACCGCTGCGTATCACGGGAAGCTTCGGCATCTCGGGGTTTGCCCCTCATCGAGGCGACCAACACACCTCGCCGCGTACCCTCATAAGGGCCGCCGACGCCGCACTCTACGAGAGCAAACGCACGGGCCGTAATCGGGTGACCCTTACCTGACAACCCGAAGGACCGCGGTCTCAGCGGTTGCCGCCGAACATATCGCGCAACACGGCGCCGGCGATTCCGCCGGCAACGCCGCTCTGCACGTTCTGCCTCACCTCCCCGCCCAGGTAGGGCGCGAGAGCATGGGCGAGATTCGGCACTGTCAGGCTCTGCAGCCAGACCTTGCCGGGTCCGGTCAGTCGAGCCACGAAGAGGCCGTCGCCGCCGAAGAGCACATTGGCGAAGCCGCGCAGGAACGTGATGTCGAAGTTGACGCTGTCCTGGAACATACCGATGTGTCCGGGATGCACCTGCAGCGTCTCGCCGGGAACGAGCTCGTAGGTCACCACCTCGCCGCCGAGCTCGATCCACGCGGTGCAGGGACCGGTCAGACGCTGCAGCAAAAAGCCGTCACCGCCGAAGATGCCGGCACCGAGGGAGCGCTGAAAGCCGGTCGCGAGCTGCAAACCCTCCGTGCCGCAGAGAAAGCCGTGCCGATGAATGAGATACGAGTGTCCGGGCGGCACGTCGACCTGCATGATCGCCCCGGGGACTTTCGCGGCGAAGGCGATGACCCCTCGGCCCGCCGGCGCCGAGTACTCGGTCATGAAGAGCCCGCCGCCGGAGAAAGCACGTCCGATCGCGCCCCAGACGCCGCGTGCGCCGGCCGTATACGCCGTGGTACGCATTTGCACACCGTCCGTCATCCACGAGAACTCGCCCGGCTCGGCGACGATGCGATCTCCCGGCTCGAGGCCGATCTCGAGTAGGGGCATCGTGGTGCCTTTGATCTGGGACTTCATGCTCGTGACTCCCGGTTGCCTCGCGAGCGCGAGGATAGCGCAGGTGACCGGAAACTTCCTGCGCACGCGGGTCGCGGACGGAGGTATGCTGGTACCGGTACCATTACTCTGCAACACCCACGACTGGAGTCGCCGCATGCGCCCCCGACCGCGAATCGTCCCGGTGATGGCTCTGCTCATCGCGCCATTTCAAGGCCCCGCGGCGTTCGGCGCCGCCCTCACGCTGCACATGACGGACAGCGGCTACCTCGATGCGCCGGGTGTCAGCGTGATGCTGTACGACGATAACTACAGTCCCATCTTCTTCGACCAGAAGAATGCGGCCATGCAGATCATCCTGCACGGCCATCGTGTCGCCACCAACGGCAGCGTGCGCCTCTTGCCCACGCCGGAGCAATGGGATCCGATTCCACATCTCATCACTCGCCGGGTAGACAAGGAGCATGATCGCCTGACCGCCTCCGAGTCGTATCCGGAGTACCACCTGCGCTATCACGTCGTGGTTGCGGCCGAGCCCGGCGGAGTGCGCGTCAGCGTGAACCTCGACCAGCCGCTGCCGCAGGCGCTCATCGGCCGGGCCGGCTTCAATCTGGAGCTTCTGCCCTCCATATACATGGACAAGGCGTACGCGGTCGATGACAGGCTGTTCGGCGTGTTCCCGCGCAGCCCCGAGAGTCAGATGACCGCGGTCCGCCCCGAGCCCGGGGACCCGAAGAGCCTGTGGTATGTGGAGCAATGGCACCAGGCCAAGGGCTACACCCAGCCGCTTCCTTTCGCGACCGGCAAGAGCATGACGCTGGGGGTGGACGATCCGCTCGATCGCATCAGCGTGAGCTCCGAGACCGGGCCGCTCCTGCTTTACGATGGGCGCAACGAGGCGCAGAACGGCTGGTACGTGCTGCGCACGCTGATCCCCGCGGGCAAGACGGAGGGCGCCGTGGTGTGGCACGTTCACCCGAGCTACATCCCCAATTGGACGCGGCCGCCCATGATCGCGCACAGCCAGGCCGGATATGCCGCCGACTTCCCGAAGATCGCGGTGATGGAGCTCGACCGACGGTTCGACGCCCCGCGCAGCGCGGCGGTGCTGCGGCTTGCGGACGACGGCACGTACCGAAATGTTTTTGCAGGTCCGGTATCCAGCCCCAAGCCATGGCTGCGTTACGACTACGCGACGTTCGATTTCTCACCGGTCAAAGAGCCCGGCTTGTATGTGATCGAATACGCCGGCCAGCGGACGGACGTATTCCCCATCGCACAGGACGTTTACGGCAGGACGTGGCAAACCACGCTCGATGGCTTCCTGGCGGTCCAAATGGATCACGTGTCGGTACGCGATGCCTATCGCGTGTGGCACGGTATTGCGCATATGACCGACGCTCTGCAGGCGCCGCCCAACCTGACTCACTTCGACGGCTACTGGATGGGGCCGAGCACGGAGTCGCCCTACAAGCCCGGACAGCACATCCCCGGCCTGAACGTCGGCGGGTGGTTCGACGCGGGGGATTTCGACAACGATGCCTTCGGCCAGTACGGAACCATCCTGAACCTCTCGCTGGCGTATGAGACCTTCCGGATGAAGTGGGACGAGCTGTCCGTCAACGAGAAGGCCCGCTCGGTCGAGATGCACCGTCCGGACGGCATCCCGGATGTCGTCGAGCAAGTTGAGCACGGCGTCCTGCAGACGTTGGCGCAGATTCGCGCGGTCGGACATCCCTTCACGGGCATCCAATCACCCTACCTGAGGTGGTACACGTTCATCGGCGATGGCGCGTCGCAGACGGGGGTCTACTCCAACAACCCGGATCCCCGATGGGCTTGGACCATGACGTCACCCAGCATGGAATACGGCGCCGCGGCATCGCTGGCGGCCGCTTCCCGCACATTGAAGGGGTGGAACGATCCGCTCGCGAAGCAATGCCTGCAAACGGCCATCAGGCTCTGGAATGAGGCAGAGGCTCATGCCTTCCTCGGGCATCTCCCGCCCCACGCCGAGGGTGAAAGGGGCTACCGGGAGTTCGGTCTCGGCTCGCCGGAGTGGTCGGCCGCGGTGGAGCTGACGATAGCGACCCACGGCGCCCAACCCTACAAGGCGCGCGTCGAGAAGCTTTTTCCGTCGACACCCGAGCAGATCGCGTTCGGCGGCTGGGCGGCGGTCCGCGCCCTCCCCTATCTCGAGGCGGATTACCGCACCCGGCTCGAGGCAACGGTCAAGGCCTTCGTGCCGCGGTTGAACAGCTATCTGGCGACGACGCCCTTCGGCGTGCCTCCCACCCTGGGTGCCTGGGGCAGCTCGGCCGAGGTGGCGGAGTTCGGCGCGCAGATGTACTTCCTCCACCAAGCGTTTCCAGATGTCGTCGGCCCGGAATACACTCTCCGCGCCGCCAACTACCTGCTCGGCATGCACCCAGTCTCCAGCGTGTCCTATATCTCCGGGATCGGCACGTCCTCGAAGCTGCGGGCCTACGGCAACAATCGCGCCGACGATACCTTCATCCCCGGCGGCATGATTCCCGGCTACGTCGTCATCAAGCCGGACTTCCCGGAGTGCATCACCGACTTCGGGTTTCTCTGGTTCGAGGACGAATACACCGTGGATGCCGCGGCCAGCTGGATTCTGGAAGCCAACGCGGCCGAGGCGATCGTGGAGCAGGAGACGGCAGGGCGGGAGCCGCAGACCTGAGTCGGTCCTCGCTTACGCCCGCGGCTCGAAGATGGCATATAACTTCGTGCATTCCTCGTGCACGGTCCAGGTACCTTCGAATCCCGCCGGAACCACGAATGCATCGCCCGCCTGGAATGACTGCCGCTCCCCGGCGACGCTCTCGATGGTCACTCGGCCCGCCGTGATGACGCAGAGCTCGCTCTCCGTGTAACACACGCGCCATGTGCCGGGGCTCGAGGACCAGCGGCCGCAGAAGAACTGACCGCTTGCATCCGTGAAGGCATTCCACGCGCGATGCACGGGCTGGCCCTGCAGAACTCGATCGGGCGCCGGGCCGCACTCTTCCCAGGAGACGGCTCCGTCCAGGCGGACGATGGATGAGGTCACGACGCCTTGCCCTCGTTCCGCAGTCGATATCGGAGCCACACGGCGCCGCCCTCCAGCACTTCGCAGCTCTCGAGCGACATCTGCTCGAGCGGCGCCCGCAGCTCGGCTTCCCGATCGGTCGAGTCGAAAACGCTCGGCGCGCCTTTCGAGCCGTCGACCACCGGGACTATGCCAACGCTGATCTCGTCGATGAGACCGGCGCGCAGGAACGAGCCGTTGTTGCCGCCGCCGCCCTCGACCAGCAGCCGCTTCACGCCGAGCTCACGACTGAGAAACTCGAGCGCGGCGGCGAGATCCAGCTCCCGCTCGCCGGCGAAGAAGTAGGAGACACCGTCCTGGCGCAGCCCCGCAAGATGCGCGTCCGATACCTGCTCGGTCAGCACGACGACGATCGGGTCACCGCCGATGTCGGATCTTCCCCAGGCGATCCTGCCGTGCGCATCCAACACGACCCCGTATGCCTGCGCGTCCCGGCGAGCGAGCCAGGGCTTTCGGTCGTAGGTCCGGTCCGCGCGAGCATCGTAGGCTTTCGCCTTCGCGAACTCCTGTCCGGTTACGCGGCCCACCAGCCAGGCGTCGCCGCCGAGTCTGGTGTGCAAACGCTCGAAGAGATCTCCACTTTCGCGAGTCCGCGGGCGCCATCGGCTGTGGAGGATGCGGCCATCGACGCTGGCCACCATGTGGCAGACTGTGTAGGGCTTCATGCCGGCTATCTTAACTCGCCGCGGCTGTCATGGCGGGCTCACTACCCGCAGCAGCGTCTTTGCCGCACGTCGCAGGATCTTACCGCCCCGGGGGTGGATGGCCACCCACTGGAGCCGCGATTTCGTGGCATCACTGCAGGCTCGCTCACATTCTTAGGCACACGGCGGGGTCGCCGATATGGTAACTTGCCCGCGCTGTCGAGAGCGAACTCCGTGGCGAACACACTAATTCACGAGAACCGGCGCCTGCAGTTTCCGCTCGATACCCTGGTCGACGCCCTGATCGAGCTGGAAAACAAGCAGGGACACTGGCCAGCCAAGGCCACCGTGGTCGGGGCCAGCATCGACAACTCCGGTGACGGCAACGCAGGCGTCATTCTCTCGATTCACCGGCCGGAAGGCGGTGAAGTCATGGAGCGCCGGTATTCCCTGCCCATGCTCGCCGCCGCCATCGTCAACTACTGCCTGACGGTGCGGGTGCCCATCCCGCGCAATTCCACGAAGAGCATCCAGGTGCTCGCGGACAGCGTCGCTCTGGTGCTCGAGAACACCGTAATGGTGCAAAGCCGGCACGAGGAGCTGTCCACGCTGCCGGCCGGCAGCGTGCACACGGTACCGACTGCACCCACGACCGCGAACACCCCGCCGGAAGAGCCCGTCTCCCCAGACGAGGGCGCGCCACCAAACAGCGCCGGCCCTCCAAACGAGCCCCCCGCGCCAGACCAGGCCACCGCGCCGAGCGATGCCACCCCGCCGAATGAAGCCCCGCAGACGAGCAGCGAGCCGGCCGGGTGACGTCACAGCCCGGCAGCGCGTATGATTCCCGCCAGCCGCCACTCAGGGTATCCGGGAGACCAGCATGTCGATCATTGCGTGGATTATCCTCGGCCTCATCGCCGGCTTCGTGGGCAGCAAGATCGTCAACAAACGCGGTGAAGGCTTGCTGCGCGACATCCTGCTCGGAGTCATCGGCGCCGTCGTCGGGGGTTGGCTGTTTCACGCCTTCGGCGCGGCCGGAGTCACGGGCCTCAATCTCTACAGTCTGCTGGTAGCAGTCATCGGCGCGATCGTCGTCCTCGTGATCTATCACGCGATCTTCGGCAAGCGCTCACGCGCGTAAGTCTTCGCCGCGAGGATGCTCGCGCCTGGCATGGTCGATGCCGGCCACGAGATGATAGAAGGCGTCCACCAAAGGAAGGGGTAGTTCCAACTCCCTGGCTTGTCGCGTGGCGTAGCCGAACGTCTCCTCGATCTCGAGTGGCCGGCCGGCCTCCAGATCCTGAAGCGCTGACATCCGGTGATCCGGCGCTCGCGAGCGCATGCTCTCGCCAACCCGCAGGATCGCCTCCACAGCATCCCGTTCTGACGCGTGAATGACCGTCCCAAGGGGTAGCGACGCCGCGTTATCGACCAACGCGATTCCTTTCGCTTGCGCCACCCGGGCGACCTCGCGAACGAGCCGTACCAGCACGTGCGCGCAGTCCGCATCGCTCAAATAGCGCCAGCTGGCGCTCCGCGTCGTCACCGCCATGCACACCAGGCCCAGCCAGACAGTGAACTTGCTCCACTCCATCGACAGGATGTTGGCGACGGCGGTCGACCGGACACCGGCCCCGTCGATCATCCCTGCAAGACGTTGCGCCCGCTCACTGATGCCGCCGGCCAGTTCCCCCAGCGGCAGATTCACGTTGCGCGTGAACAGCACCTCACCGGAAGGCAGCAACTCACCGCTCGTATCCGCAAGAGCGCCCAGCACCTGCGCGGCGCCGAAGGTTTGCGCCAGCAGCTCATCCTTCAGGACGCCATTCTGAATGGAGAGCGCCGCCCCGACCTGCACGTGCCGCAGCCGCTCGAGCGCCGCTTCGGTGCCGGGTGTCTTCGTCGCGACGATCAGCGTGTCGGCTGCCTGGAGCCGAGCGGGGTCGGTGATCACCTGGACCGGCACCGAGAAGTCGCCGAGTCCCTTGATGCGCAGGCCATCCCGCTCCACGGCACGCGCCCGATCGCCGCGCACCAGCACGACCACGGAATGGCCAGCCCGCGCCAGGTGCGCGGCCAGGATGGAGCCGATGGCCCCTGCCCCGAGAATGGCGAATTCAGCTCGACTCACGTTGCGTATTATATATGGCGCTGGATCCGGGCATCCTGCCCGGCCCAGCGCGCCGCGGGCAAAAAGCGTGGTTTTTGCCCGCGGCCCCGCCACCTGCGGCGGCGGGGCACTTCCGTGTGCCTCTCGGCTCGGCTCAGGACAGCCCTGCAAGCACGTCGCCGAGCCGCTTCACCTCCCCGATGGTGTTGTAATGCACCAGCGACGCCCGCACGGCGCCGGTCTCCACGGCCAAGCCGAGCCGGCGCATGAGCCGGGGCGAGTACATGTGGCCGTCGCGGACTGCGATGCCTGCGGCCGCCGCCGCTTGCGTCACCGCCACGGGCGCGATCCCGGGGATATTGAAACACACCGTCGGCACGCGCTCGCGCAACTGCTCTTCCTCCCGCAGGCCGTAGATCTCGGCGCCGCAATCCCGCAGCGCCCGCAACAGTGCACGCGACAGGCCCTGCTCGTAGTCGCGAATCGCGGCCATGGCCGCGCGACAGTCCTCGCGCAGCGAGCTCTCGCACGTCGGGCCGGCACGACCGGTCACCGTGCGCCCCACCCCGGCGAGGTAATCGATCGCCGCGGCCATGCCGGCCACGTTCTCATAGATGAAGGTCCCCGCCTCGAGCTTGCCCGGCGGCTCGTCAGGTATGAAGTCTTCGCGAAAGCTCGGGAGCCTGACGAGCGCCTCGTGGCGTCCCCAGAGAAAGCCCATGTGCGGCGAGAAGATCTTGTAGCCCGAGCAGACGAGATAGTCACAGTCGAGAGCCTGGACATCGATGATGCCGTGCGGACCGTAGTGCACGGCATCGATGAAGATCTCCGCCCCTGCCGCATGCGCCAGGTCCGCCGCGGCGCGCACGTCGACGATACTGCCGATGGCGTTGGAAGTCAGGGCGCAGGCGACCAGGCGCGTCCGGGGACCGAGCACGGGACGTAGGTCCTGCGGGTTCAGGCGCCCGTCCTGGCGCATGGGCCACCAGCGCACCTTCGCGCCCATGCGCTCGAGCGCGAGCCAGGTCGCGATATTCGCCTCGTGATCGAGGTCGGTGACGATGATCTCGTCCCGCTCATCGAGCATCTGACCGATCGCGAGACTCACCATGCGGATGAAGGAGGTCGCATTCATCCCGAAGGCGATCTCTTCCGGGCGCTGAGCGTTGACGAAAGCGGCCACATGCGCGCGCGCCCGCGAGATCATGGCGTCGACGGCCAGACTGCGGGGATAACGCCCGCCGCGCTGCACGTTGTGCTCGATCAGATGGCGCGTGACCGCCTCCAGCACTCCGTCCGGCACCTGTGCCCCCGCCGCATTGTCGAAAAACACTCCGCAGCCGGCGGCGCGCAGGGCCGGGAACTGCCGTCGCAACATCTCGACGGGAAGCTCGGGCACGCTCATCGTGACCTCAGGCCCGCGGACCGAATTGCCCGCGATGGGCAGCCATGGCCGCGATGAAGCGGTCGATGTCCGTCGTGGAGTTGTAGAAGTGGATGGTGGCGCGGATATTGTTGTCCCTGAACGAGGTCACGATGTCCTCCTGCAGAAGCCGGGCGAAGAGTCCGGCCGCATCGCGCGCCGGCACCGCCACCATGGGGCCCCGGCGCGCATCGTCCGGCGGCGTCACCGCCGGCCAGCCGATGGCGCCCAGCCCCTCGAGGCAGTGCCGCGTCAACGCCCGCACCCGCGTCTCGATCGCCTCCGTGCCCGTCTCCAGGATGATCTTCAGCCCCGCCTCCGCGGCATAACAGTTGACCACCGGCGGTGTACCGGCCTCGAAGCGCCGTGCGCTCTGCGACGGCCGGTTCGCCGTGATGTCCATGGCCGTGATGTCCTGCTGCGCGAACCAGCCGGAGTTGCTCGGCACGAGCTCGGGGATCAAGCCCGAGCGCACGTAGAGGAAACCGATGCCGGCGGTGCCGAGCAGGTACTTGAGCATGCCGCCAACCGCGAAATCGACTCCGAGCGCCCTCGCATCGACCGTCATGGCGCCGATCGCCTGGTAGCAGTCGACCATCATGAGCGCGCCCCGCTCGCGCGCCAGACGCGCGATACCGGCGATGTCGAGCCGCGCGCCGTTGCGGAAGCAGACCTGCGTCACCGCGACGAGACGCGTACGCTCGTCGATCAGCCGGGCGAAATTCTCGAGCGGAATGTAGCCGTCGGCGCCGGCCGGTACGTGCACCACCTGGGCGCCCCGCCGCTCCTGGGCGTGCCAGATCTGCGCGTTGGTGGGGAACTCGAAGTCGCTGACCACGACCTTGTTGCGCGGGCCGCTGAAATCCAACGCGCTGGCAAGCGCGTTGATGCCCGCCGAGGCGGATGCGGTTACGGCGATCTCGTCCGGCGTGACGCGCAACACCTGCGCCATCGCCGCCCTGACGGCGTCGTTCTTCATGACCCAGACGTCCCAGTTCGCGCCAACCGCCAGTCGATCGTCCATGTAGGCATCGAACGCCTCGCGCACGGTGTCCGCTAGTGCGCAGTACGAGCCGCTGTTAAGATAGGTCTTGCGCCGGAGCACCGGAAATCTGCGCCGCAGCGCCTCGAAGTCGATCGTCATCTTCAACCCTTCCGCGTTGTCGCCTCGTGTCCAACCCGACGGTCACCGCCGTGAGCATCGCCGACATCCGCGCCGCGCAGGCGCGCCTCGGCCCCATCGCGCTGCGCTCGCCCCTGGTGCCCTGCCTCGCCGCCGCGGCGCGCTGCGAGGTTCACCTCAAGCTCGATAACCTCCAGCCCACGGGCTCCTTCAAGATCCGGCCGGTGGGCAACATCGTGCTGGCGCGGCCCGCCGACTCGCTGCGCGCCGGCATCTACACGGTGAGCTCCGGGAACAGCGCGCTCGCCGTTGCATATCTCGCCAGACGGCTGGGCATCGCCGCCGCGGCGGTGGTGAGTCCGGGGGCACCGAGGGCGAAGCTCGAAGGGCTGCACGCGCTCGGAGCGCGCATCGTGGAGATCCCGTTCGATTCCTGGTGGCGTGCCGTCGAGGCCCGCAGGGTGGAGGGCGAGACCGGCACTTACATAGATGCCGCGCGCGACCCGGCGGCAGTCGCCGGCGATGGCTCGCTCGGGATCGAGATCCTCGAGCAGCTGCCGCAGGTGGAGGCCATCTTCACCCCGCTCGGCAGCGGCGCGCTCGCCTGCGGCATCGCGTGCGCGATGCGCGCGCTCAATGCCGACGTCAAGGTGATCGCGTGCGAGCTCGAGAGCGCGCAACCATTCGGCGCAGCTCTGCGGGCCGGTGAGGTCGTCACGACGGAGGCGCATGCGGGTTTCGTGAGCGGAGTGGGCTTTCACTCGCTCCTCCCGGAGATGTGGCCGCTTGCACGGCAGGTGATCGATGGCGCCATGACCGTATCGCTCGCCGAGGTCGCGGCCGCCATCGCCCTGCTCGCCGGGCGCAACAAGGTCATCGCCGAGGGGGCGGGGGCGATTCCGGTCGCCGCGGCGCTGAGCGGTCGCCATCCGTACCGCCGGGTCTGCGCGGTGGTGTCGGGAGGCAATCTGGATGTCTCGAGGCTGTGCACGATACTCGCCGGCCGGGTGCCGGACTAACTCCTGGTCTGCGGCGCGGCGGAGGCGGTCCGCAGCCGCGCGCGCCGCACGAAGTAGGCCACGGAGATGACCGCGACCCACGGCACCCCATAGAGCCACGACACATCGAAAATGGGATCGAGACCCATGGTCACCAGAACCGCCAACAGCATGGCGATCCCCGCATACTGCACCCAGGGAAAGAACGGCATGCGCACCGGCAGGCTGGCCGCATCGTGCCGGCGGCGAAAGCTCAAGTGGCTGGCGAGGACGAAGATCCACACCAGGATCGCCGCGAACAGCGCCACCCCGAAGAGATCCGCATAGGCATCCGGCGTGAGGTAGGACGCCGCGGCGGCGATGAGCACGAAGACGCCCGAGACCAGGATCGCCGCCACGGGACTGCCGCGCTCGCTCAAGCTCCCGAGCAGTCGCGGCGCATAGCCCCCGCGGGAGAGTGAGAACAGCATGCGCGAGCACAGATAGACATCGGTATTCATGCTCGAGAGCGCCGCGCTGATCACCACGAAATTCATGACGCCCGCCGCGTCCCGGACACCCGAGTGCTGGAAGACGGTGACGAACGGGCTCTGGGCGACTACCTTCACGCCGGTCTCCGTCCACGGAACGACCGTGACGATGACCGCGACCGCGAGCACATAGAAGAGAAACAGCCGCAGCACCATGGTGCGCAGCGCGGCGGGGATGGCCACTTCGGGATTCTTCGTCTCACCGGAGGTCACGGCGATGACTTCGATGCCGTTGAAGGAGAAGATCCCGACCGTCACGGCCATCCACAACCCCGCCACGCCCTTCGGCAGGAACCCGCCGGGCAATCCCGTGAGGTTGTGCAGCCCGACGGCCGGATGGCCGATGCCGACAATGCTCGCCAGCCCGAAGACGATGAAGAGGATGATGGCCACCACCTTGATCAACGCGAGCCACGACTCCAGCGTGCCGAAGTTGCCCACCGAGCGCGAGTTGAAATAGAGCAGCACCAGGCAGAAGCCGAGCGCCCAGATCCACACGGGCACGTGGGGAAACCAGTACTGCATGTACAGGCCCGCGGCCACCGCCTCCCCGCCCACGGCAATGGCCTGCGCGATCCAGTAGGTATAACGCACGACGAATCCCGCCCAGGGATTGAGGTATGTCTCCGCATAGGTCCCGAACGAGCCGGCGGTCGGATGCACCACCGCCATCTCGGAGAGACTGAAGACCATCACGAGCGCCACGAAACCTGCGAGCGCGTAGCTCACGATGACCGCGGGTCCGGCGTAACCCACCGCAAGACCGCTGCCCATGAAGAGCCCCGTACCGATGGCCCCGCCGAGCCCGATCATCACGATCTGGGCTTTGCCGAGGCCGCGCCTCAGGCCCTTTTCCTGCTCGCTCGAGCCGACCGGGGTCACGCTCCGCATTCGCCGAGACAGGTCATATCAGAAGTCGCGCGTCACGTTAAGCCCAATGGTGCGCGGCTGCACCGTGAGCAGCGCGTGCGGGTCCTGGGTGGAGTTGATGGCCGAGACCTGCGCACGCTCATTGGTCAGATTATGCGCAAAGAGCGTGAAGGTCCAGCTCTGGTACGTCGCCCCCGCGTGCAGATTCCACAGCGTATACGAGGGCAGCGGCAGGTTGAACGGATTCGAGGCGAAGTAGGAGTTCACGGAATCCCGATAAGTCATGTCCATCCCGACGCTCGCCAGCCAGTCTTCGGTCACCGGGCGGTTGTAATCCAGACCCACGGCGAACTGGAACTCCGGCACGTACGGCACGGTGTCGCCGGTCACGCCCAGGGTCGGGTTGAGCAGCTTCTGCGCCGCGCTCGCGCCCTGAGTGAGATAGGCGTTCTGATAGGAGCCGGTGATCCAGGTGGTGAGATAGTTCATCGGCCGGGCCTTCAGGTCGAGCTCGGCGCCGTTGACCTGCGCCGTGCCCGCGTTGCCGATGTACGTGAAGGTGCCGTCCGGAGTCGTGAGCGACACCTGGATGTTGTTCCAATGGATGACGTAGCCATCGATCTGGTAGTCGAAATAGCCGCCGAACAGCCTCCCCTTCAGGCCGAGCTCGTAATTGGTGAGCGAGTCGGGCGCATAGGACCCCGGAATCGGCTCGAAGGGCTCGCTCTGGGCATTGAGGCCGCCGCTGCGGAATCCGGTCGCGACCGTCGCATAGGCGAGCGCCGCGGTGCTGAACTGGTAGCTGATGTTGCCCTTCCACGTGGCCTTGTTGTAGCTCTGGCGCGCGTCGGGAACTGGTACCAGGGTTGCCGCGCCCGGCGGGAAGCCGCCGAAAGGATGGGTCTGCTCCTGGTAGCCGGTCAGATCCTCGGTGAAATACCTGAGGCCGGCAACCGCCGTCCACTTATTGGTGATCTTCCAGGTCGCCTCGCCGAATCCCGCCGACTGAATGGTGCCGCGGTGATCGATCCGGCCAAAGAAGGTATCACCGACGCCGGGGTAATTCAGCGCGTCCTCGCTGTTGGAGCTGCTGAACGGGCCGGTCACGAAACCCAGCGCGTCGGTCGTGAGCACGTCCACGGTGAGCGTCTGGGTGCTCTGTTCGCGGAACGCGCCGACCACGAAGTTGACCGGAAAGTCGAACGCGCTCGCGAATCGCATCTCGCTCGAGTTGGCGCGGTACTCGCGCGGCTCGAGCGTCTCGGCGGGCGTATCGATGCCGAAGGAGATGAGAATCGGAGTCGAGTCGAAGTTGAAATCGGTGTTACGGTCGAACTGATGGTCGGTGACGGTGAGCTGGCCGATTGCGGTCTGCCAATTGAGGGTCGCACCGAACACCTGCAGGTGGTCGTCCCAGGGGCTCTGCGTCACATCCGTGTTGCAGAGGTCGCAACCCTGCACCGGCGCGATGCCGCCGCCGTTGAAGGCCGTGACTCCCGGCGGCGTCCATCGCGAGGAGCCGTCGGAGGTCTCCGTCTGCGCCGTGTAGTCGGCGTCGATCGAGAGATCGTCCGACGGCTGGTAGCGCAGAATTGCGCGGCCGCCGCCGACATCATCGTCGTTCACGCCCTTGAGGAAGCCGAGCGCCTGCACCGGCAGGGTTACGCCATTGGACACGGCGGTGACGCCGGTGCCGACACGGGTCTGGTTGACGTAGCCGCTATCGTACTCCTTCCAGGCCACCACCCGCAGTCCCAGCACGCCGTTGACGATCGGCAGGTTGAGGACGCCGTGCCCGTTGTAGTTACCGCTGCCATGTTGGGTCTCGGAGGTCTCCGCCGTCATCGTACCATCGGTCTTGTCGAGCTGCGGCTCGTTGGGAATGTAGCGGATGGTGCCGCTCTCGGAGTTGGCGCCGTAGAGAGTGCCTTGCGGGCCGCGGAGCACCTCGATGCGGTTCATGTCGTACATGCGGATGTCGGGCTCGAAACCGGCGCCGTCGTCGCTGTTGCCCTGAGTGATGACGGCTTCACCGTAGTAGACTCCGACGGTGGAGTCGCCCGCGGAATAGATGCCACGGATCACGTAGCGCTTGTCGCCGGGACCGAGGTCCTGCATCGAGAAGCCCGGGATCTGCCCGGCGATGCTCGAGATGCCGGAGGCGTCCTCCTGTTCGAGCGCGCTGCCCGAGATGGCCTGGATGGAGGCCGGCACCGTCAGCACGTCGGCGGCGTTCAACTTGGTGGCGGTGACCACGATCTCCCCGAGAGCCCCTGTGTCGGTGCTGCTGTCGGCCGCGGCCGGCCGCGCCGCGAGCGCCAGCAATCCGAGCAGCGGGCACGCCAGGAACCTGAGATCGCGCTTGAATGATGTCGACACGTTTGCAGACCCCGTAGCTACTTGTTGCTTGTCACGCGAGCCGCCGCGGCGGCCCGCCCTCAGTCGTAGTAGGCGATGCTGGGATTGTCGCCCGGACAGATCACACCGACGACGAACATACCTTCGTCGCAGGTCGCCTCGACGGAATGCAGCTGCTTGCGCGGCAGGAAGATCGCCTCGCCGGCATGCACTCGCGTCTTGCACCGCTCCGTCCAGATGTAGCCCTCGCCCGCCAGCACGATGATCGCTTCCTCGTACAGATGCCGGTGCGGCGCCGCCTTCGAGCGCGGAATGTGCCCGATGAACTGCGTGATGGTGCGCGAGCCGATGCGCTTGTCGACGAGGAGTTGGAAGTAGCGCGGCCCCATCGCGGTGCGCTGTCGGGTATCTACCGAGACGACCCGGTCCGGGAAGTCGGTATCGAAGTTCCGCGGCATGGTGGCCGGCCATTCGAGCGCGCCCTGAGGTGAGGCGAGCGCGAATACTCTGAGGGTCGCCGCGCCGGCAGGAACGAGCTGCAGCGCCTCACCCGGCCGCAGGTACACACCGTCATGAGGCTTCACCTCGAAGTCGCGACCCGAGACGACCGCGCGCCCGCTGCCGCTGACGATGAAGAGGATGACGTCCCGGCCGCCCAGCGACAACACCGGCGAGGCGCCGCCCTCGACCTCGAGAAGGAGCTGCGTCTGGAAGCGTGCGCCGAGCTCGCGGGTCACCAGATAGCAGTAGCGCAGACGGTCGCGCGCGATCCTCTGCTCGAGCGCCGGCGCAACGACATAACATCCGCCGTCGAGCCATCGCCGCGGACCATCCTGTTCGGTGACGACCGGAATCGAGCGGTTCGCGGCGCTCTCGGGGTCATCGAGCGGCGAGCCGTCCGGCAGATTGGTGTGCGCGCCATCGCAGAACGGCGCATCGCCTGTATGCTTGCAGCCACAAAGGAGCACCTCCTCCGTTCGCGGCGCCACGAATTTGCGCGGCGTGATGCCGGTACCCTGATGCGAGCCGTCGCAGAACGGCTGGCTGGCCGAGCGGCCGCAGGCACACCAGAAATAGGTGCGGCCACTCTCGAGAGTCACGAGGAAGGGTTTTGGGCGTGCGATGACGGGAGCCACCATGGCTCAGATGCTCGCCAACACGCAGCCGCTTGTACAGCAGCGGTTTAGGCTGGCGGGCCTAATACCGCGGGCAGTTTGCCCCAATCCGGGGCAGTGCTCGGCGTGGGGAGGCCCGGCAGCTGTTGCTGCGGTACCACGAGCCGCGTGATGGTGCCGCAGGACTCCGCCGTGAGTTGCTGCGGGTCGGCGCCGAGGTAAGGACGAAGGACTTCCAGAATGGCGGCATAGCCTTCCTGGATGGCGGCGGCGCTCATCTGCCTGTCCTGGTATTCGATGTAGTTCACCCAGTTCTCCGACAGGATCCAGGTCACCTCGACGATGGCGCGCAGGCGCCGCGCATCGCGCGGCAGGCTCATCAGCCCGCGCGCCTCCAGCGCCTGCATGAATTGCTCGATGACCTTGAGGCGCCGCTCGCGATTCTCGGAGTAACGGCTGCGCAGCAGCGGATCCTGCCGCAGCAGGTCGGGCAGCTCCCGGTAGAAGAAGCGGTACTTGACGATGAGCTGCAGCTGGCGCACGAACATGGCCGCCATGTGCTCGAGCGTCGGCTCGAGGTGGTCGCGATACCAGCCGGCGTTCATCTCGCCAATCGCAAGCTGGAAGATCGCGCAGATGACGTCGCGCTTGTTGGGAAAGTGATATTGCAGGTTGCCCTTGCTCACCCCGCAGCGCTCGGCGATGCGGCTGGCGGAAACGGGCGCCGTGCCCTCGGCGTTGAAGAGCTCGAGGGCTGCCTGCAGGACGCGAAGTTGTGTGACTCTCGTGGCCATGGCGCGCCGCACAACTGATTGACACCTAAAGCAACTGCGACTCTAGCACGGCGGCCGGCACTTCATCCAGCTCCTTCGCGAGCGCTTTGCCGTCTTCGTCGGCCAGCGCGGCCTCGTGCAGCCGCGCGAGAACCGCCGCCCCGTCGGCACGCGAAGCCAGCGTCTCGAGACGGGCGAGCAGTGCCGTGAAGCTCTTCCAGCCGCGCTCGTGCGTCTCGCCGTACCCCTTGATGAGGCGCTGGGCGCGCGCCAGCTCCACCGCGAGATCATAGTGCGTCGGAGCAAGCCGCTCGATGCGCCCGAGCCAGGCCTCGATCCGCCCGTTCTCCTCGAGGTAGCGCAACGTTCCCCGCCGCCAGCGCTTCAGCCCGCCGAGTGCATGCAAGAGCAAGAAGCCGCGCAACGTGTTGGTGCGAATCCGCCTGCTCCCCGTCAATTGGCCGAGCCAGCGCGAGACGCGCGGTGAGGCGAGCACCCAGGCCCCCATGGCAGCGGGCAGCGTGCCGGCGATCTCCACCACTCGCGGCTTCATGAATTCGGTGATGCCAAAGAGCTGCTCGGGTGCCGCACGGACCTCGGCGCGCACGCGGGCGAAACGGGCCGCCCGCGTCTTCAGGTCCGCGACGCGAATAGTGTCCTCGAACGTCATCCACAGCGCGAGGCCCCTGGCAACCGCCACCGTGAGCGCCCACTCCTCTGCCGCGCCATCGGCCATCCGATCGTCATGTGGGCGCGAGCGCTCATCGAGCACGCTGATGCGCTCCAGGCGACTCAGGTACGAGGCGGCGTAGGGGGGATCCTGATAATCGATCGCGCGGCGGGCGCCCTCGAGCGCCAACGGCTGCACTGCTTCCGGCAGCCGACGCACGCGATCGAGGAGCGGCTGCAGAGCTGGCGAGCGCGCCCGTTCCGGGATGCCCACGGCACGATCCGGTACGGTGGCAGGCGCATTTGCCGCATCGGCGGGGCCACGCCGGGCCCGCTCGCAAGCATCGGCGAACGCCGCCAGGTTCGTGGCCACGGAGATGCCGCTCTTGCCGATAGCCGCCTCGAATGCGGCGCGGCCAAAGGGCAACACGCCGCTGCCGCAGATGGCCCCGAGCAGCACGGAGCTGACGACGCTGTGATGCTGCTCCGCGACGGCGTCCATGTCGAATAGGACGAGCCGTTTCGCCTGACTGCGCGCCAGCTCGATCAGCCCCGCGGTGTCCGCGGCGCCCTGCCCCATCGCGCTCTTCTCCGCGATCGAGTAGGCGCGATGGGTGGAGGCGATCAGCGTCGTCCGCTCACGATCCACGAGGCCGCGTTGGATCGCCCGGCCCGCCTCGACCAGCTCCGAAGCGACGACGCAGTCGACATCCCCCGGAACGGGCATGAGCGCCATGATAGGCTCGCGCCCGGCTCGCTCGGCCTCCTTGCGCGGGAAGAATTCCAGGTAGTAGATCGTGGCGCCCGTGCGCTGGGCGACGCCGGGTACGGATGTCGATTGCGCGAGATACCCCTCGGCCTCGGCGATCTCGATCAGCCATTCGGCGAGGACGCCGCCCCCCTGACCGCCGAGCGCCGCGATGCAGAGCTTGATCGGCCGTGGTGTCATATCGCTCGCCGCAGGCGCCTGCGGTCACTGCGCCGTTGCAACGCACCGATCACGGCGGCGCGCACGTGGGCCAACATCCGGTCCCACCACGATGGGTTGTAGAGAAGCTCGGCCCGATAGAACGAAGGACAGAGCACTGCGGCATGGGCGACCTCGCCACACACGCCGCAGCCGACGCAACTGTTGTCCACGTGAGCGACAGGATCGGTGCGCAGCGGATCGGGATTCGGCTTGACGGTGAGGGAGGGACAGCCGGAGAGACGGATGCAGGAGTGATCGCCGGTGCAGGTGTCCGGGTCGACGCCGAAGCGCTCGCGAACCACCCGCTTGCCCGCGTCGATCGCCTGCTTCATCAACGGACGGACCCGCCGCTGGCGATTGAGCTGGCACTCCCCCTCGGCCACGATCACCTTGGGACCGCGGAACGGCGTCGTCAGCGCCTCGCGCACGACCTTCAGGGTCTGCGTCATGTCGTAAGTCCGGGTATGCCGCACCCACTTCACGCCGACACCCCGCACCGCCTCGACGATCGAATTGTTCCCCTGCCGGTGCTCGTTCGGCCAGCGCGACGATGGAATGTCCTGGCCGCCGGTGGCCGCGGAATAGTTGTTGTCGATGATCACGGTCAGGCCGTCGTGCCGGTTGAAGACGGCGTTGCCGATGCCGCTCGTGAGCCCGTTGTGCCAGAACCCGCCGTCACCCATGATGGCGACCGGGCGGCGCCCGCCTTCGGTACCGAAGGCGGAGGCGCCCGCGGCCCCGAGGCCGTACCCCATGATGCTGTTGCCCATGTTGAAAGGCGGCAGCGTCGCGAAGGAGTGGCAGCCGATGTCGGCGCTGATGTGCAGCGGCCCGATCTCGCGCTGCAGGAGCTTCATGGCGGCGAAGAACGGGCGCTCCGGGCAGCCGGTGCAAAGACCCGACGGGCGCGGCGGAACGAGCTTCGCGAGCTGCGCGGCCGGCACCAGGGGCGCTTCTCTCACGGGACCACCGGCCGGCTCGCGGCGAAGTCCGGGCGCGCACTTCCTGATGAACTCTCCGATGCCCTTGCGCAGCACATCGACCGTGTATTCGCCGTGCATCGGCAGCACGCCCTTGCCGAGGAGCGGCGTCTGGACATCGTGCTTGCGCAGGATCTGGCTTGCCGCCTGCTCGATGAACTCCGGTTGCCCCTCCTCCACCACCAGCACGGCCCGCTTGCCGGTGCAGAAGCGAACCCACTCCTCGGGCACGAGCGGATAGGTGACGTTGAGGACATAGAGGGGGATCCGGCTCGTCCCGAACGTGTCGGCGCAGTCGAGCAGCTCCAGGGCGCGCAGGGTGTTGTTGTAGAGCCCGCCCTGCAGCACGATGCCGATGTCGCCCGTCTCGCCGTCGCAGAAATCGTTCAGCCGCCGCTCGGCGACGAAGCGGACCGCCGCCGGCAAGCGCTGCTCGATCTTCTCCCGCTCCTGCTCGTACGTGGAGGGCGGCAGGATGATCCGGCCATAGTCCCGCGAAGGCGACCGCAACGCATCGGCGGCCGAGAACGGCGGGCGCATGTTGTCCTTGGCCGTGAATCGCCCGTATACGTGGCACGCGCGGATCCGCAGCATCAACATGACGGGCGTATGGCTGGCCTCGGACAGCTCGAACCCCTGCGCCACCGCCCGCACGATCTCCGGCAGGTGCGGCCGCGGATCGAGGAGCCATATCTGGGATTTCATCGCGAAGGCGTGAGTGCGCTCCTGCATGATGCTGGCGCCTTCGCCGTAGTCCTCGCCCACGACGATGAGGGCGCCACCTTTGACCCCGGCGGACGCCAGGTTGGCGAGAGCGTCGGAGGCCACATTGGTGCCTACCGTCGACTTCCAGGTGACCGCGCCTCTCAGCGGATAGTTGATGGAGGCGGCGAGCATGGCGGCGGCGGTGGCCTCCGAGGCGCTGGCCTCGAAATGCACGCCGAGCTCCGTCAGGATGTCCTGCGCATCGGCGAGGACATCCATCAGATGTGAGATGGGAGCCCCCTGATAGCCGCCGACGTAGGCGACCCCGGACTGAAGCAGCGCCTTGGTGACGGCCAGAATGCCTTCGCCGCGGAATTCAGCGCCCGCGCCGAGACGCAGGGACTTGACCTCTTTGGCGAAGGAGCGCTCGGCCATGCTGCATTACGTCCGCGTCATACCGGAACGAGCGCCAGCACCCGCAGCGGGCTGCCGGAGCCGTTGACGATCTTGAGCGGCGGGGCTATCACCACTGCGCCCGTCGGCGGCAGCTGATCGAGATTGGTGAGGCTCGCGAGCCCGAACCGGTTGGAGCCGTGCATGAGAGTATGACAGGGAAACATCGGCTCGAAGGTCGCGGCCTGACCAGCATCGGTGCCCACCGTCTCCACCCCGACGCCGAGAATGTCGCGCTCGCGCGCAAGGAACGGAACGCACTGCGGATGGAAGCCCGGGGTATGCGGCCCGTCCTTGCCGATATTGAGGAATTCCTTGGCGGAGCGGCGCCGCGACCAATCGGTGCGGACGAGCACCCAGGCATGCGCGGGAATGCGGCCGTGCCGGCGCTCCCAGTCCTCGACCACCGCCTGCGTGAGCAGGAAGTCGGCGTTCTCGGCCACCTGGCGCGACACATCGATCACGCAGGCCGGACCGATGAACCGGTCGACCGGAATGTTGTGGGTGGCGTTGTTCGGATAGTCCTTGCCGGTGACCCAGTGCACCGGGGCATCGAAGTGCGTGCCGGTGTGCTCCCCGCAGGCGATATTGTTCCAGTACCACGCCGGCCCACGCTCGTCATAGCGGGAGATCTCCTCGAGAGAGAAGCTCTTGGATGGGGCGAACTGCGGCGGCAGCTGGATCGTTGGCGTCGCGGGCTCCAGCGGCACGGTCAGATCCACGACGCGGATGCCGCCGCCGGTGATGCCTTGGATCAGCTGGGCGAGAATCCGCGCCTGCGAGGCGCTGGCCGAATTTGTCATGGTCCGAACCCCCTACACCCAATGGCCCAATGGTGGCCGAGCCAGAAGCGTACAGCCAGAAGCGTAATACTTGACATCTCAAGTATCTCGCAATATAACACAGCCTCGATGCAAGCGATACAGGCATAGGCGGCCCGCCGCCATGAAGCGAATCGTCTGCCTGGGCGGCGGCCCAGCGGGCCTGTACACGGCCATCCTGCTGCGCAAGGCTCTCCCGGACGCCAGCATCGAGGTCTACGAGCGCAACCGGCCGGACGATACCTTCGGCTGGGGTGTCGTCTTCTCCGACCAGACGATGGAGAACTTCCGCACCGCCGATGCACCGACGCACGCCGCCATCGTGGGCGACTTCCACCACTGGGACGACATCGACGTCTATTTTGCCGGCCGGCGCTTCGTGAGCGGCGGTCACGGGTTCTGCGGCATCAGCCGCAAGCGCCTGCTGCGGATCCTCCAGGAGCGCGCCGCCGCGCTCGGGGTCCGGCAGTACTTCGAGCGGGAGGTGGAGTCCGAAGCCGGACTCGAGGACGCGGACGTCATCGTCGCGGCCGACGGCGCCAACAGCAAGACCCGCCTGCGACACCAGACCGTGTTCGAGCCGGAGCTCGACCGGCGCAAGTGCCGCTACATCTGGCTCGGCACCACCCAGAGCTTCAAGGCGTTCACCTTCGCGTTCGAGCGCACCGCGCATGGCTGGTTCCAGATCCACGCCTACCAGTTCAGCCGCGATCTCTCCACGGTCATCGTCGAAACGCGCGAGGAAACCTGGAAAGCGCATGGACTCGACCGGCTCGACACCGCGGGCTCCATCGCCTTCTGCGAGCGGCTCTTCGGGCGTTATCTGGACGGACATGTGCTGCAGAGCAACGCCAACCATCTGCGCGGCTCCGCCTGGCTCAACTTCAATCGCGTGCATTGCAAGCGCTGGCACGACGGCAAGGTGGTCCTGATCGGCGACGCGGCGCATACGGCCCACTTCTCCATCGGCTCCGGCACCAAGCTCGCCATGGAGGATGCGATATCCCTCACCCGCCACCTCGTGGACGGCTCGTCGCTCGACCCGGCGCTGAAGGCGTACCACGCGGAGCGCAGCCTCGAGGTGCTGAAGCTGCAGAGCGCCGCGCGCAACCGCATGGAATGGTTCGAGAACGTCGAGCGTTATACCCATCTGCCTCCCGAGCAGTTCGCCTACAGTCTCCTCACCGGCAGTCAGCGCATCGGACACGAGAATCTCAAGGTGCGGGACCCGAAGTTCGTCTCAGGCTACGAAGGCTGGCTCGCTCGCGGCAACGGGGTGAGCGCTGGGTGCCCGCCAATGTTCCTGCCCTTCAGGCTGCGCGGCCTCACTCTCGCGAACCGTGTCGTCGTCTCTCCAATGGCACAGTACTGTGCGACCGACGGAATGCCGGACGACTGGCATCTCGTGCACTACGGCCATCGTGCGCTCGGCGGCGCGGGCCTCGTGTACACGGAAATGACCTGCGTCTCACCCGAGGGCCGCATCACGCCCGGATGCACGGGTCTCTGGAATGAGGCGCAGCGTGAGGCCTGGCGCAAAATCGTGGAATTCGTTCACTGCCGCACGCCCGCGAAGTTCTGTCTGCAGCTTGGACACTCCGGCCGCAAGGGCTCGACCCAGCTCGGCTGGGAGGAGATGGACCACCCGCTGCCCGAAGGCAACTGGCCGATCCTGGCGCCTTCGCCGCTGCCGTACCTGCCCGGCATCAGTCAGACGCCGATCGAGATGACACGCGAGCAGATGAGCGAGGTCGGCGCGCAATTCGTGCGCGCCACGCGCCTCGGGCTGCAGGCGGGCTTCGACATGCTCGAGCTGCACATGGCGCATGGTTATCTCCTTGCGTCCTTCCTCTCGCCGCTCACCAACCGCCGCGAGGATGAGTTCGGCGGCGACGTCCAGGGCCGGCTGCGCTTCCCGCTTAAGGTGCTGCGGGCCGTGCGGGCGGCGTGGCCGCAGGACAAGCCGCTCTCGGTGCGCATCTCGGCGACGGATTGGGCCGAAGGCGGCCTTGCCGATACGGACCTCCTGGCCATCGCGCGCGCCTTCCGGGACGAAGGGCTCGATCTCATCGACGTCTCGACCGGGCAGACCGTCCCCTGGCAGAAGCCCGTGTATGGCCGCATGTGGCAGACACCCTTCGCCGACCAGGTGCGCAACGAGATCGGCATCGCGACCATGGCGGTGGGCAACATCTACGAGCCCGACCATGTCAACTCCATCATCGCCTCGGGCCGGGCCGATCTCTGCGCCCTCGCCCGCCCGCACCTCGCCAACCCCGCCTGGACGCTCGAGGCCGCGGCGCGCCTCGGCTACGAGGCGCAGTGGTGGCCGAAGCAGTATCTCTCCGGCCGGCAGCAACTCGAGCGTAACCTGCAGCGCGCCGCCCAGATGCAGGCCAGCATGCCGACTGCAAAACAGGTGAGCGAAATCAATGAGTGAGAGCACTGCGAAACTCACGGGCCGGCATGTGCTCGTCACCGGCGCCAGCCGAGGCATCGGCGCCGACATCGCCGCGACGCTGGCCGCCGACGGCGCACGCGTCTCGCTGCTCGGTCGTGACGCGGCCCGGCTCACCGCGGTAGCCGCCAGGCTCGGCGGCGCCGACCGTGCCGTCCCGATCGTGGCCGACGTCACCGACGCCGCGTCCGTCAAAGAAGCCTTCGCCACGGCACGCCGGCACTTCGGCCCAGTGCACGTCCTGGTGAACAACGCCGGTCAGGCCGCCGCCGCCACGTTCGCCAATACGGATGAGACGCTGTGGCACAGAATCATCGGCGTGAATCTGACCGGCACCTATCTCTGCACGCGGGAAGCGGTGCCCGACATGCTGCAGGCCGGCTTCGGGCGGGTCGTCAACATCGCGAGCATTGCCGGCTTGAGGGGCGCGGCCTACATATCCGCCTATGCGACATCGAAGCATGCGGTGATCGGCCTGACGCGCTCCCTGGCCTTGGAGTATACGACCCGGAACATCACCGTGAACGCGGTGTGCCCCGGATACACCGATACGGACATGGTGAAGCGGGCGGTCGACAACATAGTGAAGAAGACCGGGCGCAGCGAAAGCGAGGCGATGGCGACCCTCACCGCCACCAACCCGCAGGGCCGCCTCATCACCCCGGCGGAGGTGAGCAACGCCGTCCTGTGGCTCTGCCGCCCCGGGACCGAGAGCGTTACCGGCCAGAGCATCGTGATCGCCGGCGGCGAAGTGACCACCTGATGCCGCGGGAGAAGGCCGAATTGAAAGCCTTTCCGGCGGCGCTCGACGCCGAGACGCGGGTACACGACGACCACCACGTGTCGCTGCGCCTGTGGTTGCGGCTCCTCTCCTGCACCAACCAGATCGAGGGCCGTGTCCGCCAGAATCTGCAATCGAGCTTCAACACGACCCTGCCGCGCTTCGACCTGATGGCACAGCTCGAGCGCGCCCCGCAGGGCCTGAAGATGAGCGAGCTCTCCCAGCGCATGATGGTGACCGGAGGCAACGTCACCGGCATCACGGACGGCCTGGAGAAGGAAGGCCTGGTGGTACGCGAGGTCGACTCCGCCGATCGCCGCGTCTACCGCGTCAAGCTGACTGCCGAGGGCGAGCGCCAGTTCCGCCGCATGGCCGCCGAGCACGAGAGGTGGGTCATCGACCTCCTCGGCGTGCTGTCGCCGAGGCAGAAGAAGCAGCTGCTGGACCTCCTCGGCGAGCTCAAGGAGCGCCTGACGGGTCTCAACGGCGGGTGAGCGCGAGGCAGTCATGACCGCAAAGCCGCAATTCGATGCCGCGACCTACTCACCGTCACACTTCAAGTGGCGCCTGCAGGAACGGGTCGGCGTGGTGACGCTCGACCGACCGGAGCGCAAGAACCCGCTGACATTCGACTCGTATGCGGAGCTGCGCGAGCTTTTTCGCGCCTTGACTGTGGTGCCGGCGGTTCGCGCAATCGTCATCACCGGGGCCGGGGGTAACTTTTGCTCGGGTGGTGACGTACACGAGATCATCGGCCCGTTGACGCAGCGCACCCCGGAAGGTCTCCTCGAGTTCACGCGGATGACCGGGAATGTGGTAAAGGCCATGCGCGCCTGCCCGCAGCCCATCGTGGCGGCCGTTGACGGTGTATGCGCAGGCGCCGGCGCGATTCTCGCCATGGCGTCGGACTTTCGACTGGCCACGCCCCGCGCCAGAACGGCGTTTCTGTTCACTCGCGTGGGGCTTGCGGGTTGCGACATGGGCGCCTGCTCGATCCTTCCCCGGATCATCGGCCAGGGACGCGCCGCGGAACTCCTCTACACCGGCCGCTCCATGTCTGCCGAGGAGGGGTTTTCCTGGGGCTTTTTCAATCGGCTCATCGCCCCCGAATCCCTGCTGACGGAGGCGACATCCCTGGCCGCGCAGATCGCCCAGGGTCCGACGTTCGCGCACGCCATGACCAAGAGGATGCTGCATGCCGAGTGGCATTTGCCCATCGATGCGGCTATTGACGCCGAAGCCGAAGCGCAGGCCGTCTGCATGCAGACGGAAGATTTCCGCCGCGCTTACCGCGCCTTCGTGGCGAGGCAACAGCCGCGGTTCGAGGGGGACTGACCTTGGCGTCATCGAGCAGCTTCCTCGACTGGCCGTTCTTCAGCGAGCGCCATCGCGAGCTCGCGAGCCACCTGAACGAATGGGCAGCCACGCGCTTTGCAGGCGCCGCGACGCCGGAGGATCGCGAGTCCGCCGATCGCGCGTGCCGGCAACTGGTGCGCGACCTTGGACGCGCGGGTTGGAGCCGATACTGCGCGCCGCAGGAGACGGGTCACCCGGCGGGCGGCGCACATACCGGCTTCGATGTGCGCTCACTGGCGTTGATCCGCGAAATCCTGGCCCGGCACGACGCGCTGGCCGACTTCGCGTTTGCCATGCAAGGCCTCGGGAGCGGCGCCATATCAATCGCCGGCTCAGCGGAGCTCAAGGCGCGTTATCTTCCGCGCGTGGTCGCGGGCGACGCCATTGCCGCCTTCGCACTCTCAGAACCCGAGGCGGGCTCCGACGTCGCCGCCCTCCGCTGTCGCGCCATCCGCACGCCCGACGGGTATAAGTTGGAAGGGGAGAAGACATGGATCTCGAACGGTGGCATTGCGGATTTCTACTGCGTATTCGCACGCACTAGCGGTCCGGACGTTCGCTCCGACGGCACGACTTCCGCAGAGGGAATCACTGGCCTGGTCGTGGATGCGTCGACTCCGGGCCTGTCGATCTCGCAGCGTATCGACACCCTCTCGCCGCATCCGCTCGCGACACTCTCCTTCCATGACTGCAACCTGCCGACGAGTCAGCGGCTCGGAGCCGAGGGCGAGGGATTCAAGATCGCGATGCGGACACTCGACGTGTTCCGCACTTCGGTGGCCGGCGCGGCCGTCGGATTTGCACAGCGCGCTCTGGCTGAGGCGCTGGCGCATGCCGCGCAGCGTACCCTGTTCGGCAAGACACTCGCGGACTTCCAGCTCACCCAGGCGGCGCTCGCCGACATGGCGACGGGCATCGATGCGGCGCGGCTTCTGACCTATCGCGCGGCCTGGCTGCGCGACAGCGGGCAGCGTGCGACGAGAGAAGTTGCCATGGCGAAGATGACGGCCACCGAGACGGCGCAGCAGGTCATCGATCGTGCCGTGCAGTTGTTTGGTGGCCGGGGCGTCGCGCGCGGCGAGGTCGTCGAGCGCCTGTATCGTGACATCCGCGCGCTGCGCATCTACGAAGGGGCAACCGAAGTGCAGAAGCTGATCATCGGGCGCGATCTGATTCAAAGCGCCGCGGGGGCACGAAATTGAGCCTGCCGGGAGTCCTGCAGCCCGAGGGCTGGCCGCGGCCCTCGGGCTACAGCAACGGCGTGCTGGCACACGGCCGCCAGGTGTTCATCGCCGGCCAGGTGGGCTGGAACCCGCGCAGCGGCAGATTCGAGAGCGCGAAGCTCGTCGATCAGGTGGCGCAGGCGCTCAAGAACGTGCTCGCCGTGCTCGCCCAGGCGAACGGCCGCCCCGAGCACATCGCGCGTATGACCTGGTATCTCACGAGCCGTACCGAATACATCGCCCACCTCGAGGAGATCGGCGCGGCCTACCGCCAGGTGATGGGCAAGCAGTTCCCGGCGATGACCGCCGTCGAGGTGACCGCGCTCATCGAAGCGCAGGCCAAAGTGGAAATTGAGGCCACGGCGGTCATACCTTAAAGTAATGCGCTGGATGTCCCCGTGCCTGAGTTTCCAGCGACGACATCATCCATCGGAAATCGCGAGTTGCCATGCCCCTGAATCCACTCGATCTTTACGACGTCGCCAGTGCGCTCACCCAGGAGGAACGCATGGTGCAGGACTCCGTCGCGCGGCTGGTCGACGACAAGGTGCTGCCCATCATCCAGAGGTGCTTCGAGGAGCACCGCTTCCCGCGGGACCTCATCCCGGAGCTCGCCGCTCTGGGCCTTCTCGGCTCATCGCTCAAGGGTTACGGCTGCGCCGGCCTCAATGGCATCAGCTACGGCCTCATCTGTCAGGAGCTCGAGCGCGGGGACTCCGGCATCCGCAGCTTCGTCTCGGTGCAGTCCTCGCTTTGCATGTATCCGATCCACGCCTACGGCTCGGAGGAGCAGAAGGAGAAGTATCTCCCGGGCATGGCCCGCGGAGAGCTCATCGGCTGCTTCGGGCTCACCGAGCCGCACGGCGGCTCCGACCCCGCCAATATGAAGACGCATGCCAAGCGGCGGGGCAAGGACTGGGTGCTGAACGGCTCGAAGATGTGGATCACCAACGGCGCCATCGCCGACCTCGCGGTCGTCTGGGCGATGACGGAGGAAGGGATCCGCGGCTTCATCGTCGAGAAGGGGACGGCCGGATTCGACGCACCCGAGATCGAGCGCAAGTTCTCCCTGCGGGCCTCGGTCACCTCCGCCCTGTTCTTCGACAACGTGCTCGTCCCGGAGAGCAACGTCCTGCCCGGCGTCGTGGGCCTCAAGGGTCCGCTTTCCTGCCTGACTCAGGCGCGTTACGGGATCGCCTGGGGTGTCATCGGCGCGGCGCAGGCCTGTCTCGCGCAGCTCCTGGATTATTCCAAGACCCGCGTCCTCTTCGGCCGGCCGCTGGCGCAGAATCAGGCCATCCAGCTCCGCCTGGCCGACATGGCGCGCCGCATCACGACCGCGCAGCTGCTCGCGCTGCAACTCGGCCGGCTCAAGGACGAGGGAAGGATGCAGCCCTCCCACGTGTCGCTCGCCAAGTGGAACAACTGCCGCATGGCCCTGGACATTGCGCGCGACTGCCGCGACATGCTGGGCGGCGCCGGCATCAGCGCCGATTACGTCCCCGTGCGCCACATGCTGAACCTCGAGAGCGTCATCACGTACGAGGGTACGGAGACGATCCACGAGCTCACGATCGGCCGCGAGCTGACGGGTTACAGTGCGTTCTGAATGACATACGGCACGGCACGAGGCGCGGGCCCGCGGTGGTACCCATGCTGCCGGAGGTCGCCCATATAACACCGGCCGACCGCATCGCGATCGTGGCGTATCTGGCATCGTTGCACTAGCTCTGGTCGGGCGTCAAAAACTCGCATTTCGGTCCGGGCGCCTTCGCCAAGCGCGCATCCAGCGTAGCGAGCGGGAATCCTATCGCCTCTGCCAGAGAGACATACCAGGCATCGTAGCTCGTGACCGTCGGGCGGAGCTCCCAGATGCGGTCAGCGAACGGTGCAAAGGGGAAAAGTTCAATCTCGAGCTGCATCAGATCGGCGTATGCCGAGTTGGCTTCCGCCAGTGTGATCTTTTTGCCCAGCTCCAGGCGACGGAGGATATTCGTCGCCTCGACTTGCACCAGTTCCGGAGCGTAAAGCACGCTCCCCTCTACGACGTTCTCTGCCCAAATGCCGTCGGGGCCCGTATCGACGAGCGCCGCTACGAGCACCGATGAATCGACGACGACGCTCACCGCTTGTCAGCGTTGCGATACTTCAGGATCTGCTCGGAAGCGACGCGGGCCAAAGTAGCTCGCTTTCTGCTGCGCACCTGCGCCACCCAAGCTTTGACTGTAGGGCGTGAGGCGAGGCGCACGAGCTCGCCACGGAGGTACTCCTGCATCGACCTGCCCTGCGAGGCAGCACGAGCAGCAAGCTCATCGCGCACTCCTTCGGGTACGTCTCGAATGGTGATGTGGACCGTCATGCATTCATTTTGAATGCATTGCATGCATTTTGCAAGCTTAAAGTTGGGACGCGGGGCAGCTCACTGCACGGCGGCGCGAAGCCGCGCGATGTCGTCATGACGCGTTGCGATATCACGCCGGTCGGCAGCGAGTCGCAGGTCGCGCAGCACCTCGAGTGTGCGCAACAGGACCGGGAGCGGCGGCCCGCTCGCCGTGAGGCCCTGCGACTGCTCCGCGCCGAGCTTCGCGGCCGGCTGCTCGATGAAGCGCTTTACCAGCTCGTCATGGTGCTGGGCCGCCAGCCGCCCGAAGAGGTCGCAGACCTCGAGGAAAGCGCGCGCGTTGCGTTGCAACCAATCGCTGTCTCGATGCCGATCGAGCAGCTCCAGCAATTCATCCAACAGGCTCTTGCGTGCCATGCAATCCTTGAGGCGCGCCTGATCGCCCGGCAGCATGAAGAGCATCTTGTCGACGAGGAGCTGCCCGTAATACGGGTCGTTCGCGCGGCACAGACCGAGCAGCAGATCGAGCTCATTGATCCCCGAGAAGTCGCCCGCGTTGGCGCCCCGATACTCCTGCCGGCCCACCCTGTAGGGCTTGTAGTAAGGGCGTACGCAATGGAAAAAGCGCTCGACATCGAGATTCACCATCAGTCGGCTGTTGGCCTGGATCACTGCCATCAGGGCGTGTTTCGCGGCTTCGAACATCACGTCCGCCACGGGACTGGATACGCCAATATGGACGATGCTCGTGAGCGCATCCGCCGCGCACTGCAGCGACAGAATGCCGCGGGTGTTCTCATCGATGAAGAGAAACTCGTCCGCGAGGGACGTGAAGCTCTTGCGCAATCCCGCGCGGGCCCTGTTGTGGATGGTCAGGTGCGCGGTCGCAAATCTGGGCGCCATCCCGAGAGAAGCGCCGCAGTGGACGGCCAGAGACGAGGCTTCCGGAAAAGGTGAGCGCTCCTCACGCGCCGGATTCGTGAGCTCATGGCGTCTCAAGGCACCGAGGTACATTCCCACGTTGCCGAGGACTCCGAATGCGCTGTCGAAACCCTCGCCCGTGTTGCCTTCGGCGCGCAACGCGATGACGTGAGTGTGACCCTCGTCGCGCAATGCGTGCTTGATCGCATCGCCCACCCCGATTACCCGCGATCGGTCCTCCTGCGCGAAATAGAGCTCCTCGAGCCCGGTGTTCATCTGCACGAACGACGTGCGGATCCAGTGCTCGAACGCTTCCGCGTTGTTGCTCATGGGCAGGCCCGACCCCTCGAGGTGTTTGCGACGATACCCTATGTTATAGGGATCTCCGAGAACATTGTCCTCGGCGGGGCCCGGCGCCCGGCCCGGTACAGAACGTTGGTCTTTCCCCGACGCCGGCGCGAGACGAGCCGCCGCTAGACCACCTTGACCAGCGCCAGGATGATCAGAATCGCCCCGATCACGACCAGCAGGTGAATGGCGCCGAACGTGATCTTCACCGCAAGCCACAGCACCAGCCAGGCGATGATGAACACAATGCCAACCAGCCAGAAGACTGCATTCATCGAAAGTACCCCTGATTCCGCGACACCTCTGCAGTAAAGCCTCCGGCACCGGATGGGTTCCGGAACCCGGGCTGCTGCAGGCGGGGCCGGAGCCGCCGACCACCGCGGCTCATCCAGTATCCGCGCACCGGGGCGACTGCATGGACAGGAGGCGCGCGCGCTTTTTACTCTGCGCGCATGCGAGAGCTGCGCGACGTGAAGAAACTGGACGACCGCTTCGGTCAGTTCCTGGTGCGCGTGAAATGTCCGGCCTGCGGCGCCTCACGCGACATCGCGGCCGAGGCGCTGGCGCGCCTCGTCGGTTGGTCCATGAGCCTCGAGAGCCTGGCGCCTCGGCTGCGCTGCTCGAAGTGCGGCGCCAAGGGCGCGGCGACGGTAACCCCCGTCGGCCTGCCGCGGCCGCGGGGGTTCACCAGCAATCCCCACTGACGCAATCCCTCGGACGCTAGCCTTCGGCGTGACGAGTAGCCTCGAAGAGGAACCACACTCGTCGCTCGGTCTCGTCGATCCAGTTCTCGAGCAGGCTCGCGGTAGCCACATCGCCGAGCTCGTCACATACCCCGTGCTGCTCCCGCATGTACACGGCGAGCTGCTTATTGTCCTCCCGCAGCTCGGCCAGCATGTCCCTCGGGGTGACGAAGCTCGCGTCGTTGTCCTTCAGGCGCTGCAGCTTCGATATCTGCCCTATCGATTTGAGCGTGGGACCGCCGATCTTTCGCGCCCGCTCGGCGATGTCATCGGTCATCTCGAAGATCTGCGTTGCCTGCTCGTCCAACAGCAGATGCCAGTCCCGAAAGTGCGGCCCCGACATGTGCCAGTGAAAGTTCTTTGTCTTCAGATAAAGAGCGAAGCTGTCGGCGAGCAGCGTGGTGAGGCCGGGCGGAATGTCGCGGACCGCTTCCTGTGAAAGGCCCGACGGCGTACTGAGGGCGGCAGTCTTCTTGGCTTCGTTGGCCATGGCAGGGCTCCTTTCGGATTGATTGGCTGGGTGCAAGGGATCCGCACCGGCGGGCTGCGGACCCGGTCATCATATCGCCGCGAGGCGCGTCAGACGAGCTTGGCGTCCAGGGTGATCTCCGCCTTGAAGAGCTTCGATACCGGGCAGTTCTTCTCCGCATCGCCAGCCAGCCGGGCGAAGGACTCCGCATCGAGATTGGGCACCTTGGCGCGCAGCGTCAGCGCGGACCTGCTGATCTTGAAGCCCTGCCCTTCAGGCTCCAGCGTGACCGCGGCTTCGGTGGCAAGCTCGGTGGGCGTATGCCCCGCGCGCTCGAGCTGGAAAGCCAATGCCATGGTGAAGCAGCCGGCGTGCGCGGCAGCGATCAGCTCCTCGGGATTGGTGCCCTTCTCGCTCTCGAAGCGGGTCTTGAACGAATAGGGCGTGCCGGATAGGACCCCGGAATCGCTGGACAGCTCACCTTTGCCGGCGCGGCCTGTGCCGCGCCAGACTGCTCTGGCTTTGCGGATCATGGGATGCTCCTCGTGCAGGACGGATGGGACGGGAAATCAATCCCATATTACTACGGACCAATTGCGCCTCAACGCATCTGCGTCAACTGCGACCCGTTGTAATTGCCGTCATTGACCGGCCCTCCCGCGGCAGCGTCTCTGCGACGCTCCCGTCACGAGGCCAGCAGCTCTCGCAGCGAGATACCGGTCGCTTCCGCGGCCGGTCCGACGATGACATGCACGCAATCCGGCGCTGCGATCGCCACTCCGCGCATGCCCAGTTTGCGGATCGCCGCACTGTCGATGGCACTCGTGCTCGCCACCGCGATTCGCAGGCGCGAAGAAGCCGGCTCGATGCTGCGCACGTTCACAGGGCCGCCGAGCGCGGCCAGCAATCCGCGCAGAACGTCCTTGGCCGGCGCGGGCACAGCCGCAGGCGGGGCGGCCTCCAACGGCTGCGGTGACGACGGCGCGCGCGGGGCCGGTGCCGCGGCGCTCTCCTTCGACATGGATGCCATGGCCTCGCGTATCTCGCCTGCGATCTGATCCGCAATCGGACCGACGACCACCTGCAACGCCGTGGCCGATGGCTTCACCACGCCGCGGGCGCCCAACCGTTTCAGCGCCTGGAGATCGACCGTCTCCTGTGTCCTGATTATCAGCCGCAGCCGTGTCGTACAGGCCATCACCGACTCGAGATTGCCGACGCCTCCCAGGGCCGCGATGTACGTCCGCGCGCGATCGGCCGGACCGGCCGCCGTCGCCGGGGCGGCCACCGCCGGCGCGGTGCTGTCGATGTCCTCGCGCCCGGGTGTCTTCAGATCGAACCTGGTGATGGCGAAGCGGAAGATGCCGTAGTAGAGCCCGAAGTACAGCGCCCCGACCGGCAGGAGCAGCAGCGGACGGCTGGCGAATTTGTAGTTGAGCACGTAGTCGAACAGTCCCGCCGAGAACCCGAACCCGAGGCGTACGTGCAGCGCATGCATGATGACGAACGCCAGGCCCGTGAGCAGCGCGTGCACGGCGTAGAGCGCCGGCGCGAGGAACATGAACGAGAACTCGACGGGCTCGGTCACGCCGGTGAGGAAAGCGGTCAGTGCGATCGAGATGAGCAGACCCGCGACCGCGCGCCGTCTGTCGGGCAGCGTCGTGTGATACATCGCCAGACAGGCCGCGGGCAGGCCGAACATCATCACCGGGAAAAACCCGGCCATGAACTCCCCGGCGCTCGGGTCACCGGCGAAGAAGCGGTTGAGATCGCCCGTGTGGCCGTGATAGTTGCCCACCACGAACCAGGCGAGACTGTTGATGACGTGGTGCAGTCCGGTGACGATGAGGATGCGGTTGAGCACGCCGTAGGCGAAAAGTCCCCATGGCCCCGCCGCGAGCACGGCACGGCTGAGCGTATCCATGCCGAGCTCGATCCGCTGCCACTCGAGCCCGAAGGCGGCGGCAAGAACCAGCGCCGCGACGCCGCTCAGGATGGGCACGAAGCGCCTGCCGCCGAAGAAGGCGAGATAGGCGGGCAGATTGATCCGATGGAAACGGTTATAGAGCGCGCCACCCAACAGGCCGCAGAGAATGCCGGCCGGCACCGTGAGTGTCTTCAGCTCATTCTGCTTGAATGCCTCGATGGCGAGACTGCGCGCGTCCCCGGTGAGCGCCGCGAGCGCGGCCGGCGGTGTGATGAACACCTGCGCGCCCTGCGTCGTGACAAGATAGGCGACCACGGCCGCGAGCCCCGCCGCGCCGTGATTCTCACGCGCGAGTCCGATCGCGACACCGACCGCAAAGAGCAGGCCGAGGTTGTCGAAGATCGCCTGCCCCGCGGCCTGGAGGATGGGCAGGTTCAACAGGTCGGGCTGGCCGAAGCGAAGCAGCAGGGCTGCCACCGGCAGCACCGCGATCGGCAGCATCAGCGCGCCGCCGATGCGCTGCAATTGCGCGAAGAGTTGTTTGCGAAGCCACGTCCCTGCGCTTCGCCCTTCGGGCCGGCTGCCGCCGTCCAAAATTGTTCCCGACAATTTTGTCATACCGTCTCGCTCTCCCGCTCCAGCAACCGCATCGCAAGCGCCCGCACCGCCTCGGCGGAGCTCTGCTCGAGCGCCTGGCGCGCGACGCCGGTGCAATCGGCCATCGTCAGCTTGCGGATGAGCGCCTTCAACCGCGGGATGACGGACGGCACTGCCGAGAGCTCATGGACCCCGAGGCCGATGAGGATCGGTGCCGCGACCGGGTCGGACGCCAGCCCGCCACACACGGCCACCATCCGCTTACGTGGCTGCGCGCCTTCCACCGTGCGTGCGATCAGCCGCAACACCGCGGGATGCAAGGCATCGAGGCGCGCGGCGAGCTCCGGATGTCCCCGGTCCATGGCAAGCGTGTACTGGGTGAGGTCGTTGGTGCCGATCGAGAAGAAATCGGCTTCCACGGCGATGGACTCCGCAAGCAACGCGGACGCCGGCGTCTCGATCATGACACCGACCTCCATCGGCTCGTGCCGGCCGATCCCGACGCGCGCCTCCTCGACCATGGCGCGCACGGAGCGGATCTCCGCCACGTCGGTGATCATCGGCAGGAGAATGCGGCACTGGCCGTAGGGGCGAACTCTGAGTATCGCGCGCAGCTGCTGTCGCAACAGGTCGGGCCGCCACAGGCTCGTGCGCACACCGCGCAGGCCGAGCGCCGGATTCTCCTCCGCGGGCATCGGCAGGTAAGGAATGGGCTTGTCGCCGCCGATATCGAGGGTGCGGACGGTCAGCGGCCTTCCGTTCAACACTTCGGCGAGCTGCTGATATTCGGCGTGCTGCTCGGCCTCGCTCGGGGGCGTCTCGCGCTCGAGGAACAGGAACTCGGTCCGCAGCAAGCCGCAGCCTTCCGCGCCATTACGCGCGGCCGCCTGCGCTTCCGCGAGCGACCCGATGTTGGCAAACACCTCGATGCGCACACCGTCGGCGGTGTAGCAGTCCTGCTGTGCGGCTTCGCGCTCCGCGGCTCGCCGTGCAGCCCCCCGCTCGAGCAGACGGCGTGTCGCATCGAGGCGCTCGGCACCCGGATCGACGTGCAGCAGGCCAGCCTCGGCATCGAGCAGGAGCGGCGTCCCGTCCGCGATGCGCCGCACCGCGGGCCCGAGCGCAACCAACGCCGGTATGCCCATTGCCGCGGCCAGAATGGAGACGTGCGACGTCGCCCCCCCGGCCGCGAGGCCGATGCCCGCGAGCCGACCGGCATCGAGAGCGACGAACTGCGACGGCAGCAGCTCCTCGGCGATCACTATGGCATCCGGGGGCAGCTCCTGAGCCGCGGCGCCGGCGTTGCCG